>Ga0136846_1235620_pt1 | contig 19269 bp, 18 predicted proteins | sample HopSoiMetagenom2_FD_96841 | JGI IMG/M metagenome (GOLD analysis project Ga0136846, IMG submission 96841) | Grasslands soil microbial communities from Hopland, California, USA - 2 Assembly 2016 (version 4) | ecosystem: Environmental > Terrestrial > Soil > Grasslands | place: USA: Hopland...
ACGGCACCCCGATCACCTCGAAGGACGTCAAGTACGCCGTCGAGCGCTCCAACTTCGCGCGTGACGTGCTCTCCCTCGGCCCGAACTACTTCCAGCAGTTCCTCGACGGCGGCGACAAGTACAAGGGTCCCTACAAGGACAAGAACCCCAAGGGCCTGGCGTCCATCCAGACGCCGGACGACTCCACGGTCGTCTTCAAGCTCAACCGCGCCTTCCAGGAGTTCGACTATCTGGCCGCGCAGCCGCAGACGGCGCCGGTGCCCCAGTCCAAGGACAAGGGCATCGACTACGTCAAGAGCATCGTGTCCTCGGGCTCGTACCAGTTCCAGAGTTACCAGGAGGGCAAGTCGGCCGTCCTCGTACGCAACAAGAACTGGAACGCCGCGACCGACCCGCTGCGCAAGCAGTACCCGGACAAGATCGTGGTCAACCTGAAGGTCAACCCGGAGACCATCGACCAGGACGTCCAGGCCGGCAACGCGATCGACCTCGGTGGTACCGGTGTTCAGGCCGCGACCCAGGCCGATGTCATCAACAACGCCGACAAGAAGGCCAGCACCGACAACACCTACGGTGGCCGTCTCGTCTACATGGCGATCAACACCAAGCTGAAGCCGTTCGACAACGTCGACTGCCGCAAGGCCGTGCAGTACGCGATCGACAAGGTCTCGGTACAGACCGCCGAGGGCGGCCCGGTCCGCGGTGACATCGCCACGACCGTCCTTCCGCCGGACATCCCGGGCTACGAGAAGTCGGACATCTACGACACCAATGTCAACAAGGGTGACGAGACCAAGAAGGCCAAGGCGGCCAGGAAGGCCAAGGCGGCCCAGAAGGCCAAGGCGGCCCTGAAGGCCTGTGGCCAGACCACGATCAACACCAGCATCACCGCGCGCAGCGACCGTCCGTCCGAGATCGACGCGGCCACCGCGATCATCAACTCGCTGAAGAAGGTCGGCATCAACGCCAGCCTGAAGCAGTTCCCGTCGGGCAAGTACTTCACCGACTACGCGGGTGTCCCGAAGTGGGACGCGGAGAACAACGTCGGTCTGATGATGATGCAGTGGGGTGCCGACTGGCCGGCTGGCTTCGGCTTCCTCCAGCAGATCCTGAACGGCTCCGCCATCGGGGCCTCGGGCAACACCAACCTCTCGCAGTTCGACGACAAGAGCGTCAACGACCTGCTGGGGAAGGCGATCGGCACCGAGGACCAGACCACGCGTGAGGGTATGTACGCCGAGATCGACAAGAAGACGATGGATGCGGCCGCGCTCGTCCCGCTGACCTACTTCAAGGTCCTGCTCTACCGCCCGGCCAACTTCACCAACCTGGTGTCCACGTCGGCCTTCAGCGGTCAGTACGACTACCTCAACATCGGCACCACGAAGAAGTAGCAGCCCCGGAAGGCAGGTGAAGGCATTGGTGCCCGCGGGCTTCGCAGCCTGCGGGCACCAGGCCGATCCCCGTGATCTCGTACATCCTCCGTCGGACGTTCGCGGCAGTGATCCTGCTGCTGGTCGTCACCGCGGTGACCTTCGCCATCTTCTTCCTGCTGCCACGGCTCGCCGGCCAGACGGCCGACCAGCTGGCCCAGCAGTACATCGGGAAGAGCCCGTCGGCGGCGGACATCGCTGCAGTCAAGCGCAACCTCGGTCTGGACGACCCCCTTTATCTCCAGTACTGGCACTTCATCAAGGGGATCGTGACCGGTGCCACCTATGACCTGGGGCCCACCACGACACAGTGCAACGCGCCGTGCTTCGGTTACTCCTTCAAGACCCACGTCGAGGTCTGGCCGCAGCTCACCTCCCGCCTTCCGGTGACGGTCTCGCTCGCCGCCGGCGCGGCCGTGATGTGGCTGGTGTCCGGTGTGGCGATCGGTGTCATCTCCGCCCTGAAGCCGGGATCGTTCTTCGACCGGTCCTTCATGGGCGTCGCCCTCGCCGGTGTCTCCCTGCCCATGTTCTTCACGGGCAACCTGGCACTGCTGCTCTTCACCTACCAGTGGCCGATCTTCGGCCGCACCTATGTGCCGTTCGCCGAGAACCCGGCGCAGTGGGCCAACACGCTGTTCCCGGCGTGGTGTTCGCTCGCCCTTCTCTACTCCGCCATCTACGCGCGGCTCACCCGCTCGGGGATGCTGGAGACGATGAACGAGGACTTCATCCGCACGGCACGCGCCAAGGGCCTGCGGGAGCGCAAGGTCGTCGTCCGGCACGGTCTGCGGGCCGCGCTGACGCCGATCATCACCGTGTTCGGCATGGACCTGGGTCTGCTGCTCGGCGGTGCGCTGATCACCGAGACGGTGTTCTCGCTGCACGGTGTCGGTGAGTACGCGGTGCAGGGGATCAAGGACAACGACCTGCCCCCGATCCTCGGCGTGACCCTGCTCGCCGCCCTCTTCGTCGTGATCGCAAATCTCCTGGTGGACCTGCTCTACGCGGCCGCCGACCCTCGGGTGAGGCTCTAGTGACCGAACTGACTCCTTTGTCTGCGACCGGCGCCGCGGTGGGCGAGCCCTCGCCCTCGAACGCGCCCAGCGCCTTCCTCGAAGTCCGCGACCTCAAGGTCCACTTCCCGACCGACGACGGTCTGGTCAAGTCCGTCGACGGACTCAGCTTCCAGCTAGAGAAGGGCAAGACCCTCTCCATCGTGGGCGAGTCCGGCTCCGGCAAGTCCGTCACCTCGCTGGCCATCATGGGCCTGCACCGGCTCGGCGCGCGCGGCAAGAACGTGCAGATGAGCGGCGAGATCTGGCTCGACGGCAAGGAACTCGTCGGCGCCGACCCGGACGAGGTGCGCAAGCTGCGGGGCCGTGAGATGGCGATGATCTTCCAGGATCCGCTGTCCGCGATGCACCCGTACTACACGATCGGCAACCAGATCGTGGAGGCGTATCGCGTCCACCACGACGTCAGCAAGAAGGTCGCCCGCGCCAGGGCCATCGAGATGCTTGACCGGGTCGGTATCCCCGAGCCCGGCAAGCGTGTCGACGGCTATCCGCACGAGTTCTCCGGGGGTATGCGTCAGCGCGCGATGATCGCGATGGCGCTGGTCAACAACCCCGAACTGCTGATCGCGGACGAGCCGACCACCGCCCTCGACGTCACCGTCCAGGCGCAGATCCTCGACCTGATCCGTGACCTCCAGAAGGAGTTCGGCTCCGCGGTCGTCCTCATCACCCACGACCTCGGCGTGGTCGCCGAGATCGCCGACGAGGTCCTGGTGATGTACGGCGGCCGGTGCGTGGAGCGAGGGCCGGTCGACGAGATATTCGAGCAGCCGCAGCACCCGTACACCTGGGGTCTGCTCGGCTCCATGCCGCGCATCGACCGGGAGACCTCCGACCGGCTCATCCCCGTCAAGGGTCAGCCGCCGAGCCTCATCAACGTCCCCTCGGGCTGCGCCTTCCATCCGCGCTGCCCGTACGCGGACATCCCCAAGGGCGACGTCACCCGTACCGTGCGCCCGGAGCTCCAGCAGGTCGCCGGCGGGCACTTCTCCGCCTGCCACCTCTCGCCGGAGGACCGTACACGGATCTGGACCGAAGAGATTGCGCCGAAGCTGTGAGCGAGACGAAGAAACCCGAGGCGACGGCCTCCTCCTCCGCCGACGAGCGCGAGGTGCTCCTCAAGGTCGAGGGCCTGGTCAAGCACTTCCCCATCAAGAAGGGGATCCTGCAGCGTCAGGTCGCCGCGGTGAAGGCTGTCGACGGCATCGACTTCGAGGTGCGCAAGGGCGAGACCCTCGGCGTGGTCGGTGAGTCGGGTTGCGGCAAGTCGACCATGGGCCGGGTCATCACCCGGCTCCAGGAGCCGACCGCCGGCTCGATCCACTTCGAAGGTCAGGACATCACACGGCTGAACGCGGCCGGGATGCGGCCGCTGCGGCGGGACATCCAGATGATCTTCCAGGATCCCTACGGCTCCCTAAACCCGCGTCATACCATCGGTTCGATCGTCTCGGCGCCCTTCCGGCTCCAGGGCGTGGAACCCGAGGGCGGGGTGAAGAAGGAGGTCCAGCGACTCCTGGAGCTGGTCGGCCTGAGCCCCGAGCACTTCAACCGCTACCCGCACGAGTTCTCCGGCGGCCAGCGCCAGCGCATCGGCATCGCCCGCGCGCTCGCCCTGAAGCCGAAGCTGGTCGTCGCGGACGAGCCGGTCTCCGCGCTGGACGTGTCGATCCAGGCGCAGGTCGTGAACCTGATGGACGACCTCCAGAAGGAACTCGGCCTGACGTACGTGATCATCGCGCACGACCTGTCCGTCGTACGCCATGTCTCGGACCGGATCGCTGTGATGTACCTGGGCAAGATCGTCGAACTCGCCGACAGGTCCTCGCTGTACGAGGCGCCGATGCACCCGTACACCAAGGCCCTGATGTCGGCGGTGCCGGTTCCCGATCCCAAGCGCCGCGGTGCCCACAGCGAGCGCATCCTGCTCAAGGGCGACGTTCCGTCACCGATCGCACCGCCGAGCGGCTGCCGCTTCCACACCCGTTGCTGGAAGGCCACGGCGATCTGCAAGACGACCGAGCCGCCGCTCCTGGAGCTGAAGCCCGGCCAGCAGGTCGCCTGCCACCACCCGGAGAACGCCGAGGACCAGGCTCCGCAGGACACCGAACTGCTGTCAGCGGCCCGGGAAGCGGTGGAGCTGGTACCGGCCTCGGCGGTGGAGAAGCCGACGGCGAAGCAGGCAAAGACGCCGAAGATGGCCGACGAGGCAGCGGAGGAGCCCACAGATGCGGCTCCGAGCGACCCACAGGAGTCAACAGGCAAGTAGGGCATGACGAGTTGGCAAAGTCATGCACATGTCCGAACGGGAGAGCGCAGAGTCGTCCGTGTCCGTCTTATCTGACTGGTGCACGCTCGAAAAGGACGATTCATGGCACTCTCCCGTGCGGCACGTTTAGGGGCCGTCGCGACCGCGGCGGCCTCCTTCCTTGTGATCGCGGCCTCCGCCCATCCGGCCCCGGGGGCCGACGGCATCGGTGACTCCTATTTCCCTCAAGCCGGCAACGGCGGTTTCGACGCCCGCCATTACGCCCTCGACCTCGCGTACAACCCGGACACCGACCGTCTCGACGGCCGTACGACCATCACCGCCCGCGCCACCCAGAACCTCTCGTCCTTCGATCTGGACCTCCAGCAGCTGGAGGTCACACGGGTCGAAGTGAACGGCAGAGCCGCCAAGTTCACGCGCGAGGGCGACGAGATACGCGTGACGCCCCGCAGTTCCCTGTACAAGGGGTGGGACTTCCAGGTCGCCGTCACCTACGGCGGCGTGCCCGAGCCGCTGAGCGGGCCCATCGTCTTCGGCTCCCAGTACGGGTGGATGAAGACGACCGACGGCGTCTTCGTCGCCTGTGAACCCAACGCCGCCTCCACCTGGTTCCCGTCCAGCGACCATCCTTTCGACAAGGCCTCCTTCGACATCCGGATCAAGGCGCCGAAGGGACTGACCGCCGTCTCCAACGGCCGGCTGGTCTCGACGTACGACAAGGGCGGCTCGACGTACACCCACTGGCGTGAGAAGAAGCAGATGGCGACCTATCTCGCCACCGCGACCATCGGGAAGTTCGACGTGAAGACGGGTGTCACGCCCGGCGGGACGCCGATCTACGTGGCCATCGACCCGGTGCTCGCGAACAGCAACAACGTCGACGTGTACGGGGTGACGGCCGAGGCCACCGACTACTGGTCGAAGGTCTTCGGGCCGTACCCGTTCGAGGAGACCGGGGCGATCGTCGACGACATGCCGGAGGCCGGGTTCTCGCTGGAGACGCAGACCAAGCCGGTCTACTCGGCCGTGCGCAACGAGTCGACCATCGTGCACGAGCTCGCCCACCAGTGGTTCGGCGACTCCGTGTCGGTGGACCGCTGGAAGGACATCTGGCTCAACGAGGGCTTCGCCACCTACGCCCAGTGGCTGTGGGCCGAACACAAGGGCACCCGGTCGGCGCACGACTCCTTCCTCGCCGGGTACACCTCCCGCCCCGCCGACAGCGCCTTCTGGCAGATCGTCGTCGGTGACCCGCAGCGCGACACCATGTTCGCCTCGGCCGTCTACCAGCGCGGCGCGATGACCCTCCAGATGCTCCGCGAACGCATCGGCGACGCCGCCTTCTTCAAGCTCCTGCCCACCTGGACCGAGCTCCACCGGTACGGCAACGCGAAGACGGACGACTTCATCCGGCTCGCGGAGAAGGTCAGCGGCCAGCAGCTCGACGACCTCTTCCAGACGTGGCTCTTCACGACCGGCAAGCCCGTCTTGTAGCCCGTCCAGACCGTCTTGTAGGTCGTCTTGCAGGCCGTCAAACGATCCAGCCTTGCTTTGTAAGGTGCACGCTCGTTTCTGGGTGAGAATATGGGGGTGATCCAGCAGCTCTTCAACCCGTCCGTCCAGCACACCCTCGACCTCGTCGGCATCTTCGTCTTCGCGATCTCCGGCGCCCTGCTCGCCGTCCGCAAGAACTTCGACGTCTTCGGCATCGCCGTACTCGCCGAGGTCACCGCGCTGGGCGGCGGGCTGCTGCGGGATGTCGTCATCGGGGCGGTGCCGCCGGCCGCGTTCACGGACCTCGGGTACTTCCTGACTCCGCTGCTCGCCGCCCTGCTCGTCTTCTTCCTCCACCCGGAGGTGGAGCGCATCCAGGCGGGCGTGAACGTGTTCGACGCGGCGGGGCTCGGGCTGTTCTGTGTCACGGGCACGGTGAAGGCGTACGACTACGGCCTCGGCCTCACCGCCTCCGCCGCCCTCGGTCTCGCGACCGCCGTGGGCGGCGGAGTGCTGCGTGACGTGCTCGCCAACGAGGTTCCCTCGCTGCTGCGCTGGGACCGTGACCTGTACGCGGTTCCGGCGATCGTCGGCTCCGCCCTGGTCGTCCTGTGCATCCGCTACGACGCGTTGACCCCGTTCACCAGCGGAGTGGCGGTCGTCACGGCTTTCGCACTACGGCTGCTCGCGACGCGGTTCCACTGGCGAGCGCCGCGCGCCTGGCACCGGCGGTCGACGGCTCGTGAGGGAGAGTCCGGGTAGACCTGCCGGTCGTGCCGGCCTTCCGGCCGCCCGCGTCGAACTGCTGGGTCAGCCAGCGGAACACCGTGGTGATCTGGGGCCGCCACAGCGCCATGTTGTGGCCGCCGGCGCTGCGCGGCAGGAACACCACGTCCACCGTCGTCGGCGCCTTCGCCACCTTCTTCATGGCCATGCCGGTCTGGTAGCCGTCGCCGGACTCGCCGGAGAAGTAGAGCGCGACCGCGGGCGGGACACGGTCCTTCCTGAGGAGCAGGTACGGGTTGTTCGCGGCCCGCAGCCGAGGGTCCTGCGCGGTCAGCGAGACGGGTTCGCCCATCGGGTCGTTGTAGCCGGACATGGAGACCGCGGCGTGGAAGCGGTCGGGGTGCGCCACGGCGAGCTTCGTCGCGCAGTGCGCCCCGGCCGAGTACCCGGCCATGGCCCAGCCGCCCGGCCCGCTCTCGGCGCGGAAGTTGTCCATGACCATTTTCGGTACGTCGATGCTGAGCCACGAGTCCGCGTTGACCCGGCCCGGGACGTTGGCGCAGCCGGTGTCCGCGTCGGAGATGAGGGTCGTGCGCGGCGCCACCAGGATGAAGGGCGTGATCTGGCCGCTCCTGATCAACGGCAGCAGTTGCGCGGGCGCGTGCAGCGAACCGAACCAGGCCTTCGGTGAGCCGGGGTAGCCCGGCAGCAGTTCGACGACCGGGAACGCGCGGTGCCGGTAGGCGGCCTCGTGGTACTGCGGCGGCAGCCAGACGTAGACCTCGGCGTTCACGCCCGAGACCTGGCCCCTGAGGCTGGTGACCTCGACTCCGCCGGCCGCGCGCATGCCCGGCCCGGAGGCCTGGTGGAACGTCTGCCTCAGCTTCGGCAGCCGGCGCAGCGAGATGCCGCCGGTGCCGTCGGCGCCGAGGTCGGCGGCGGCCTGGACGTGGTCGCCCGTGCCGAGGAGGTCGCCCCAGCTGTCGTACAGGTTGTTGGCGTTGTTCACCATCAGGAAGACCAGGGTGATCGCCGTGGCCTGGGCGAACAGCACCATCAGCAGCCTGGCGGCGCCGCGCACGAGCGCGGGCCCGCGCACCCGGGACCAGAGGGCCAGGGGCATCACTACGGCGATGGCGGCGAGCGCGATCGTCGTGATCAGGAACGGCGTACCGGTGAGGCTCATGCCTGGGAGGAGGGCGAACCGGTGCCCGAGGTCACGGCCGCGGATGAACCCTTACCCGAGACATTCCGGGCACTTACCAAGCGGCGGCGGCTCGGCATCCCGAGCGGTGATGCCCAGGCATCCGGAAAAGCTACCGCTTAGTATGTTTCTGCTGTACCGTTCACGTATGCCAGAAGCAGCTTCCGCCCAGGCCGTGCGAGCCGGCATCGGCGACAGTGAGTTCGACCGCGACACATCCGTCACCCGGCGCGCTCCCGGTGTCTACGACACCGAACTCTCCGCCGGCTGGACCGTCACCGGCGCCGTCAACGGCGGCTATCTGCTCGCGGTGCTGGGCCGCGCCCTCGCGGACGCCCTTCCGCACGGCGACCCGTTCAGCGTCACCGCGCACTACCTGACCGCGTCCCGGCCGGGCCCGGCCTTCGTCCGCACCGACGTGGTCCGCACCGGGCGCTCGCTGTCGACCGGCACGGCCTCCCTCTTTCAGTACGACGACGAGGGCCAGGAGATCGAGCGGATCCGGGTCCTCGCCTCCTACGGCGACCTGGACGCCCTCACCGACGACGTCCGCACGACCGCGAAGCCGCCCGTGTTCCCGCCCATGGACCAGTGCTTCGGTCCGCAGGACGCGCCCGCCCCGGTGCCCGGCGGTTCCGCCATCGCCGACCGGCTGATGCTCAGGCTCGACCCCGCCACCCTGGGCTGGGCGCTCGGCGCGCCCTCCGGCAAGGGGGAGATGCGGTCCTGGTTCGGGTTCGCGGACGGCCGTGACGCCGACCCTCTCTCGCTGCTCCTCGCCGTCGACGCGCTGCCGCCGACCGCGTTCGAGATGGGCGTGTCCGGTTGGGTCCCGACGGTCGAACTGACCGTGCATGTGCGCTGCCGCCCGGCGCCGGGCCCGCTGCGGGTCTCGATAGCGACCCGCAACCTGGCCGGCGGCTTCCTGGAGGAGGACGCCGAGGTCTGGGACAGCGCGGACCGGCTCGTCGCCCAGTCGCGGCAGTTGGCGAGCGTACGGCTCGGGTGAACCGGGCTCGGCGGCGACGCCGAGAACGACCTTGTACGGGTACGGCATGGGCGGCGCGCTCGACGGACGGGCGCGCCGCCCTCGTACGTGCCGGGCGTCGCGTCCCCGTGTGAGGCGGAGTCAGGCCAGCCAGTGCCCGCGCCCGAGGGCGATCAACCGCATCCGGCGGGTCGCCAGACGGGTCACCTGTTCGCGCTGGGCCGCGGGGGCGTCCAGGGTCTCCAGGAACTGGGACGCCGTCATCAGCATCTGGTCGACATACAGGCCCGCGAGCATCAGCAGATCCTCCCCGGACCAGCCCTCGGACTCCGGCTGTTCGGCCAGCGCGTCCCGCACCTCCTCGGCGAACCGGGCCAGCTGGTCCCGGATGGCCTCCCGCACCGGCTGGACCCCGCCGTGCCGCTCGCGCGCGATGAAGCGGACGTGGGCGGGCTGCGCCTGGACATGACGGGCGATCAGGTCGACCGCGCGGACGATGCGGTCCTCGCTGTCGCCGGCCCCGGACACCGTCGTACCGATCATCGGGTGGAGGCTGCCGAGCGCCTCCTCGACGAGGGCGATGCCGAGATCGGCGGTCGAGCGGAAGTGGCGGTAGAAGGCGGTGGGGGCGACACCGACGGCGCGGGTGACCTCGCGCAGACCGAGGCTGCTCAGGCTCTGGTCCTCCAGCAGGCCGAGCGCCGCGTCCAGGAGTGCCTGGCGGGTCTTCTGCTTCTGGGCCTGCCGGACGCCGAGAGTGTGACTCATGCCATGCAGTTAACAACCGTTCTCTGTAATTGAAAAGCCGGGAACCGCGTTAGGCTTGGGAGTCAGTGAACAAGTGTTGCCACAAGTGTTCACTGAACTGTAACGAAAGGGATCTCCTCCCATGTTCTTCCTCGTAGCCGCCCTTCTGCTGCTGGGCATGGTGATGGGCGCCGTCGCCCATCTCCCGTTCTCGTTCACCGTCCTGGCCGCCGCGGGCATCGCCGTCTGGCTGGGCATCTTCGCGCTCCGTGAGCGCCTCGCCCGTCGGAGCTGACCACCATGCAACTCACCGCATCGGCCACCGCCCGCACCGCCCGCACCGCTCCCCGCGACCCCGACGGCATGGCCGTCGCGTCCTTCGTCCTCGGTCTGCTGGGCCTGCTGGTCCTCAACGTCTTCCTCGGCCCCGTCGCCATCACGCTGGCCGTCGTCGCCCTCTGGCGCGGCACCAAGCGGCCCGGCCGCGCCTGGCTCGGCCTCGGTCTCGGCGTCGCCGACCTGGTCGTCCTGGTCACCCTCGTACAGCTCGACAGCACGGTGTCCTGGAGCCTGTGACCGCTCGCCCGTGACGCCCACGCCGGAAGTCTGAGGACCGCACCCCGCCCGCCGCATCGCCCTCCGGAGGAGGCCGAGCCGGCGGGTCGGTCTTTGGTGGACCCGTGCTCCACCAAAGACGCGGGAGTGGCGCCCGGTGGAGGCGGCCGTCCCCCGCACTCCTCCATCGGCGGATGACGCGGCCCGCCCCGCGCCCCGAGGATCTGAGCCGTTCGGCCGAGGTGTCCGAGCGTTTTCCAGGTCCCTTGGAGGAGAAGTGAACGAGCACGCAACGCCCCGTCGCATATCGGTCTTCGACACCACCCTCCGCGACGGTGAGCAGGCACCGGGCAACGCGATGACGCCCGACCAGAAACTGGAACTGGCCCTGCTCATCGCCGGGTTGGGGGTGGACACCATCGAGGCGGGCTTCCCCGCCTCCTCGCCCAGCGACTTCGAGGCGACCCGGCTGATCTCGAAGGAACTCGCCGGCACCAGGTTCGCCACCTTCTCCCGGACCGCCCGCCGGGACGTCGAACTCGCCGTCGAGGCCGGCGGCGTCGACAACCACCAGGTGCAGATGGTCGCCACCGGCAGCCAGATCCATCTGACCCACAAGCGCGGCATCACCCGCCACGCCGCCGTCAAGGAGGTCGTCGACACCGTACGGTTCGCCGCCTCGCTCGGCGTCACCGACATCGTCGTCGGCATCGAGGACGCCAGCCGTGGCGAGGACGACCTGCTGCGCGCCCTGACCGAGTCCGCCGTCGACGCCGGCGCGACCTGCATCATCCTGGCCGACACCACCGGCTGCCACACCCCCGAGGAGTTCGGCGCCCTCATCGGCAAGATCCGCCGCTGGGCACCGCCGCCCATCAAGGTCTCCACCCACTGCCACAACGACTTCGGCCTGGCCACCGCCAACACCCTGGCCGGACTCGCGGCCGGCGCCGACGAGGTCCAGGTCGCCCTCGGCGGCATCGGCGAACGCGCCGGCAACACCTCCCTGGAGGAGATCGCCGCCGTCCTCGCCTACAAGAGCGAGATCCTCGGCCTCACCACCGGCATCCGCCTCGACACCATGTACCCGGCCTACCAGCGCCTGCGCGAGATCATCCGGCTGGAGGAGCCCCGCAACAAGCCGATCTTCGGCAAGTACGTCTTCGGCACCGCCGCCGGCATCCACCAGCAGGGCATGCTCAGCGACCCGAGCACCTACGAGTACGTCGAGCCCGCCCGCTTCGGCCGCGAACGCTCCCTGCTCATCGGCCGCCACTCCGGCCGCACCGTCCTACGCCACCTCCTGGAGCAGCTGTCCGTCACGGTCGACGAGGCCGAGCTGGACGAGCTGTACCGCGTCCACATCGCCGAGCGCGCGCAGGGCGACTGCGAGGACCTGTCCGTCGTACGGGACCGGCTCGCCCGGGACCTCGGCGCGCGGGCGGCCGGCGAAGCGCTGACCACGGTGGGCGCGGGCCGATGAGGTACTCGTATCTCGGCCCGGAGGGCACCTTCACCGAGTCCGCCGTGCGGCGGCTCGCCGGGAACTCGGTACGCGACGCCGTGCCGTTCCCCAGCGTTCCGGCGGCCGTGGAGGCGCTCCTGGCCGGCCGGTCCGAGCGGGCGGTGGTGCCCCTGGAGAACTCCGTGAGCGGTGTCGTCCCGGCCACGCTCGGCGAACTCGTCACCTACGCGGGGCGGATCAGGATCGACGCCCAGCTGTCGATCGGCGTCAGCTTCGACCTCATGGCCGCCGCCGGAACCGAACTGTCCGACGTACGCCGGGTGGTCACCCATCCGCACGCGCACGGGCAGTGCGGCCGGTGGGTTCGGCAGCATCTGCCGCACGCCGAGCTGGTCACCGCGGCCTCCACGGCGGAGGCCGCCCGCGCGGTCGCCGGCCGGACGGCGCCCCGGGACGCGGCGATCGCGAGCTCCGCGGCGGCCGCCCACTACGGACTGACCGTGCTGGCCACCGACATCGGCGCCCGCCAGGACGCCAGGACGCGGTTCGTGTCGCTGCGCCGCAGCGGCCCGGAGGGGCCGCCCACCGACCGGGACCGCACCGCCCTGCTGATCACCTCCGACCGCTCCGATCCGGGGGTGCTCACCGGGGTCCTCGGCGAGCTGAGCGCCCGGCAGGTGTCGGTCACCTGGATCCAGTCCTGGCCCCGCCCGGCCGAGCACGGGCGCTACCACTTCCTGGTCGAGGTCGACCGGCACATCGCGCGAGGCGGCCTCGCCGAGGCGGTCGCCGCGATGCGCCGGGGCGTCGACTCCCTGACCCTGCTCGGGAGTTACCCCTATCTGGACGACCACGCCCTGGTCGGGGAGAGGACCGCCGCATGAGCGGGACACGCATCGCCGTCATCGGCAGCGGGCCCAGAGGAATGATGGTCCTCGAACGGCTCGTCGCCCGCCTCGCCGAGCAGCAGAGCACAGCGGATCCACTCGACGTCAGGATCTTCCTGGTGGACGCGGTGGAACCGGGCGCCGGTCAGGTCTACCGCACTGACCAGCCCGACTGGTTCCTGATGAACACCGTGGCCGGCCAGATCTCCGCCTACTCGGGCGTGCCCGACGGCGGCCCGGTCCGAGCGGGGGCCGGCCCCTCCTTCGGCGAGTGGTGGCAGGCCGTCGACCCGGAGGGCTACCCCGGCCCGGACAGCTACGCGCCCCGAGGGCAGTACGGCCGCTATCTGCGCTCCCTGCTCGCCGCCGTCCAGAGTCACTGCCGCCCGGCGTACGGCTGCGCTGCATCAAGGAGCGCGTCGAGGACGTCGTCCGGGGCGCCGGCCGCTACCGGCTCACCCTGTCCGGCGGTGAACGGCTCGACGTCGACCGGGTCGTCCTCACCACCGGCCACGCGAGCAACGAACTCACCGGACGCGAGGGCGACCTCGCCGGCTTCGCCGCACGCCACCCCGAACTCCGGTACATCCAGGGCGGTTCGGCGGCCGACATGCCCCTCGACGACATCCCGGCCGGCTCCCGGGTCGGGGTCATCGGCCTCGGGCTGTCCTTCTACGACGTGATGGCCGCCCTCACCCTGGGCCGCGGCGGCACCTTCGTCGAAACCGACGACGCGACCGGTGCCCTGCGCTACCTCCCCAGCGGCACCGAACCGGTGATCGTCGCCGGGTCCCGCAGCGGGATGCCGCTGCACGCCCGGGGTCACAACCAGAAACCCCCGACCTACTCCTACCGCCCGGTCCTCTTCACCCCGGAACGTGTGCGCGCCCACCGGCCGTGGGGGCCGCTCGACTTCGCCGAGCACGTCTACCCCTGGCTGAAGGCCGAGATCGACCTCGTCTACTACGGCACTGCCCTGCGCCGCGCCCACGGCCCCGAGGCCGCCGACCGGTTCGCCGCCCGGGTGAGGGGCGCCGCCGACCACGGCGTACCTCATGTGGCGGACCTGGCAGGGGAGTTCGGGCTGCGCGACCAGCCGCCGCTCGACCTGGACGCCCTGGCCCGGCCGTTCGAGCTGCACGCGTTCACCGGGCCCGCCGAGTTCGGGCGGGTGCTGCGCAAGGAGATCGAGCAGGACCTCGCGAACGCCGCCGAGGGCAACGTCGACTCGCCGCTGAAGGCCGCGCTGGACGTCATGCGCGACACCCGCTGGGTCATCCGCGAACTGGTCGACTTCTCCGGCCTGACGGCGCGTTCGCAGCGGGACGACTTCCTCGGCTGGTACGTGCCCAGGGCGTCGTTCCTCGCGGCGGGCCCGCCGAGCATCCGGCTGAGGCAGGTGCTGGCCCTGCTCGACAGCGGCGTGCTGCACATCGTGGGCCCGCACACCCGCTACGACATGGACGAGGCGACCGGCCGGTACACGGTCTCCTCGCCCCGCGTCGACGGCTCCGCCCTCCCGGTCACCACCCTGGTGGACGCCCGGGTCCCCGACCCCGACCTGCGCCGCAACACCCAGCCCTGCGCGGGCGCGGCCGACCAGGTGTCCGGACCGGCGGATTCGTGGAGAGGCAGCGGGGGAGGGTACGACGAGGTCATGGTGGGGCTCCTTCGGGCCGGGGGTGTACGGGCGGCCAAGGCCGGTCGTTCGTCAGGGCGCCGGAAGCGACGGCGTCCGAGCTGATCCGAACGACAGGGCCTACGCCTCGATCCGGCCGGCGGGCCCCAGATCCGGGCGCAGCGCTGCCGCGCCGTGCAGGTAGACGTGGCGGGCGGCGGACCTGGGGCGGGTGGAATGGGTGTGCGCGAGGACGCGGACGGTGCGCGGAATTCCGTGCGGGACGGCGACTTCGGCCGCGCACATCAGCGGGACGTCGACCAGGCCCATCTCCCGTGCGGCGCGGGCCGGATAGTCGGCGGTCAGGTCGGGGCTGGCGGTGAACCAGATGCTGATCAGGTCCGCCGGATCGAGCGCGTTGCGGGTGAACAGCTCCCGCAGCAGCTCGGTGGTGGCCGAGACGATGAGCCGGGGGTCGTCGCAGTCCACCTGGGTGGCGCCCCGCAGGGCCAGCACCCGTGGCGGGGACGGCGGACGGCGACCGGTGAGGGGCTCGCCCGCCGGGAGCGCGTCCGTGGCGTGGGGGTGATCGGTGACGAGATGTCCGTTCACTTCTTCTCCGGGTGCTGAGGACAGACAGACCGAACAGGTGTGGACCGCGCGTTCATGCTGAGGGACCGGGCCTCCGGCGTCATCCACCGACGGAGGACTCCGGCGCCCGGCGCGGCCCGGCTGCGCCGAAGGAGGAAACGCCGTGCACCGGGGGAGGAGACCTCCACCATCGGCCGATGCCCTCCCCGCGCCGGGTGAACGAGCCTGTCGGCCATGGGTTCAACGCTTGCGCAGAAGGTGTGGGCCGGTCACACGGTCCGCAGGGGTGGGTCCGGCGGCGACGATCTGCTGTACGTCGACCTGCACCTGCTCCACGAGGTGAACACGCCGAGGGCGTTCGACGGTCTGCGGGCCGCCGGCCGCACCGTACGGCGTCCCGACCTGACGGTGGGCACAGAGGGCCACAATGTGCCCACCATCTCCCTGAACGGCCTGTTCGACGACCCGGCGGGCCGCCGTCAGGCCGCCCAACTGCGGGACAACTGCGATGCCTTCGGGATCCCGGTGCACCGGCGCGGTGACGACGGACACGGCATCGTGCATGTCATCGGGCCGGAACAGGGCCTGGTCCGGCCCGGGATGACCGTCGTGTGCTGCGACTCGCACACCACCACGCTGGGCGCCTTCGGAGCGCTGGCCTTCGGGATCGGCACCAGCCAGGTGGAACACGTCCTGGCGACGCAGACCCTGTGGACGGGCCGCCCGGGGGACATGGCGGTCACCGTCACGGGCACCCTCCCGGCGGGCGCGACCGCCAAGGACCTGGTGATGACGCTGATCGCGCGCATCGGCACCGGTGGCGGCCAGGGGCACATCATCGAGTACCGGGGCGAGGCGGTCGACGCCCTCTCCATGGAGGGCCGGATGACCCTCTGCAACATGTCCGTGGAGGCCGGCTCCAAGGCCGGTGTCGTGGGCCCCGACGAGACGACGTTCGCCTATCTGCGCACCCGCCCCGGCATGCCCGAGGGAGCGGAGTGGGACGCGGAGGTGGCGTACTGGAAGAGCCTGCGCACCGACCCGGACGCGGTGTTCGACCGTGAGGTCGTCCTTGATGCCTCGACGATCCGGCCGTACGTCTCCTGGGGGACCAACCCCGCGCAGAGCGTGCCGGTGGACGCGCGGGTGCCCGGCCCCGACGAGTTCGACAGCCCCGAGGAGCGGGCCGCGGCCGAGCGCGCCCTGGCCTACATGGATCTGCGTCCCGGCAGACGGCTCCAGGACGTCGGGATCGACACCGTGTTCGTCGGGTCCTGCACCAACGGCCGGATCGAGGACCTGCGCGCGGCGGCCGAGGTGCTGCGCGGACGCCGGGTCGCCGACGGCGTAAGGATGCTCGTCGTGCCCGGCTCGGCCGCCATGCACCGGCAGGCCGTCGACGAGGGGCTCGACAAGGTCTTCACCGGGGCGGGCGCCGACTTCCGGCCCATCGCGGGCTGCTCCATGTGCTGCGGCCTCAACGAGGACCGGATGAAGGCCGGCCAGCGCGCCGTGTCCACCAGCAACCGCAACTTCGAGGGCCGGCAGGGCAAGCGGGCCCGTACGCACATCGCTTCCCCGGCGGTGGCGGCGGCCAGCGCGGTCACCGGCCGGATCACCGCCCCCGCCGACCTGGGAGACGGACGTTCATGAACCCGTTCACCGTGCACGTCGGTACGGCGTTGCCGCTGCGACGCGGCAACGTCGACACCGACCAGATCATCCCCGCCCGCTTCGTCCCCTACTTCCAGCTGACCGGACAGGGCAACGGCCTGTTCGCCGACTGGCGCGACGACCCGGCGTTCGCCACCAACCAGCCCCAGTTCCAGGGCGCGACCATTCTCGTCGCCGGCAACGAGTTCGGCACCGGCTCCTCGAGGGAGTCCGCGGTCTGGGCCCTGCAGAAGGCCGGCTTCCTGGTCGTGCTCGCCCCGCGCTTCGGCGACATCTTCCGCGAGAACGCCCTCATGCGCGGTCTGCTCCCGGTGCGGCTCCCGGCGCTGGCGATCGAGTTGCTGTGGTCGCTGACCGAGGCCGACCCCACCCTGCCGGTCACCGTCGACCTGGAGACACAGCAGGTCCGGTTCGCCGACCGCACCGAGGCGTTCGAGATCCCCGAGGCGGCTCGCCGACGGCTCCTGGACGGCACCGACACCATCGGCGACACCCTGCGCCACGAAGCCGACATCACCCTGCACGAGCGCGCCCGCCGGCCGCTCCTGCCCCGGACGAGGAGTGCCGTATGACCACGGGAACCCCGCACGAACGGCGTCCCGCCCTGCTGGTGCTGGACCTGATCAACGAGATCTCGCACCCCGAGGGCAGGTACAACGACGTCTGCCTGGACCAGATCGAGAGCCGGGGCGTCCTCGGCCACGCCCGGCGCGCCGTGGACCGGGCCCGCGCGGCCGGTGTCCCGGTCGTGTACGTGGTCGTCGGCTTCTCCCCGGGCCTCGCCGACTGGCCCGAGACCTCCCCCCTGTTCACGGAGGCCGCCGACGGCGACCGGCTGATCCTGGGCACCTGGGGCACCGAGGTGCACGAGTCGCTGAAGCCCCTGGCCGACGAACCGGTGGTCGCCAAACGCCGGGTGAACCCGTTCCTCGGCACGCACCTCGAACTGATCCTGCGGGCCAGGGGCGTGAACACCCTGCTGCTGACCGGGGTGACCACGGACCTCGTGATCCTGTCCACCGCGCGCGAGGCGCACGACCGGGACTTCCTCGTCGAGGTCCTGGAGGACGCCACCGCCACCTCGGACCCCGAACTTCACGAGGCGGCGCTGACGTTGCTGCGCCGCACCGCCGAAGTGACCACCGTGGACGCGGCGTTGCCCGCCCGCCATGCCATTCCATCAGCGACCGTGAGAAGGACGAGCTGTACGGGGTGCTCGAAACCGTCGACACCGATCCGTACGGCGACTACCCGGCCTTCTCGGCCGCCGTCCGGCAGGCGACGGCGGGCAAGGTGCCGGCCTCGCTGGTCGCGGCCGCCGACCGGATCCGTACCGACCGTGAGCAGGGTGTCTCGGACACCCATGTCCTGCGCAACTGCCCGGTGGACAAGGACCTTCCGGAGCTCGGCCACGACGACCCGCAGGCCGACAAGTACGCCCGCAAGCACACCTACGTCGCCGAGGGCTTCCTCGAGCTCATGGGGCAGCTGACCGCGACCCCGCTGATGGCCTACGCGACCCGCTTCAACGGGGACTTCTTCACCGGCGTCTACTCGATCAACAAGTACCACGGCAAGCAGACCGGTTACAGCGACGGCGAACTCGTCTTCCACAACGACCGCACCGCCCACCCCGTGCGCGCCGACTACATCACCCTCCTGGGCATGCGCTGCCCGCTGGAGGAGTACACCGTCACCAGCCTGGTCGAGGCCCGCACCCTGCGCGCCGCCCTCCCCGAGGACACCCTGCGCGTGCTGGGGGAGCGCCACTTCGTCACCCCCTTCGACGTGGTCTCGCGGGACAACAACAGCGACCTGACCGTCTCCGACAAGCACGCGGTCTTCGAGGGCGACTACGGCATCCGCTACCTGGACACGCACACCACGGTCGCGCCGGACGCGCCGGGCGAGGCCAAGGACGCGCTGATCGAGCTGAAGAACGCGCTCACCCGGGCGGAGAAGAAGCGCCATCGCATCCTGGAGGGCGACCTGCTGATCTTCGCCAACCAGAACGGCCTGCACAGCCGCGAGAAGATCGAGGTCATCGACGCCGAACGGTCCCGCTCGCGCTGGCTGCTGAAGACGTACGCCTTCCGCAGCCAGGCCGTCGCGGACGGCTTCGCGGACCGCTGGACGGACGGCACCCCGGGCCGCGTCGGCGACTGACGGGCCCACCCCACCCCAGGACCTCTCCTCCGCAAGCCCCGTACGACGCAATCGAAGGGAACACCCCCATGACACCGCCCTCGACCTCAACGACGGCCCCGACGACGACCGCGACCTCGACCGAGGACTACGTCGGCGCCCCGCTGCCCACCCTGTTCACCGGGATGCCCGGCATGTCCTTCGCCCCACAGGAGCTGATCTTCCAGCCGGTCGTGGCCGACGGGCGGACCCAGGCCGAGATGGCCCCGCTGTACACCGTCGCGCAGACCGGCGAGGACGGTCCGGCCGCCGCGGTCATGCACTACCTCCCCGGTGCCAAGGCGCCCTCCCACCTCCACCCCGGCTTCGAGCTGATCTACGTGCTCAGCGGCGA
>Ga0136846_1236417_pt1 | contig 19269 bp, 10 predicted proteins | sample HopSoiMetagenom2_FD_96841 | JGI IMG/M metagenome (GOLD analysis project Ga0136846, IMG submission 96841) | Grasslands soil microbial communities from Hopland, California, USA - 2 Assembly 2016 (version 4) | ecosystem: Environmental > Terrestrial > Soil > Grasslands | place: USA: Hopland...
TCATTCAATCATCATCATTGGTGGCGGCCCCATTGGCATGGCTTGCGCACTGGAGGCAAAGAAAGCAGGAATTGATTACCTGGTCCTGGAGAAAGGCAGCCTGGTGAATTCCATTTACAATTATCCGGTCAATATGACCTTTTTTTCTACTTCTGAAAGACTGGAGATTGGCGGTGTTCCCTTTATTTCCAATAATGCAAAACCAACGCGTCCGGAAGCATTGGAATATTACCGTCGCGTAGCCACTTCCCATAAATTGAATATTAATCTGTATGAAGAGGTAAATGAAATTACCCCTCAATCGGGCAAAACCGGACGCTTTAAGGTTGAAACGAATAAGAATATTTATTCGGCAGATAATATTATCATAGCTACCGGCTTTTACGATATACCCTTTCTGCTAGGTGTGCCTGGCGAGGATTTGCCCAACGTTACCCATTATTATAAAGAACCCCATAAATATGCCTTCCAGAAAGTGCTGGTAATAGGTGCCATGAACTCAGGTGTGGATGCTGCCCTGGAAACATGGCGCAAAGGCGCCGAAGTAACAATGGTGATCCGTGGACCCGAGATTGGTGAAAGAGTTAAATACTGGGTACGGCCTGATATCCTGAATCGCATTAAGGAAGGTTCCATCAAAGCCTATTTTAATTCAACAGTAAAGGAAATCCGGGAAAAAGAAGTGGATATTCAAACTCCTGATGGAGTAGTTACCATTCCCAATGATTGGGTAATTGCGATGACGGGTTATCAGCCTGATCTTGCTTTCCTTGAAAAGATCGGAATAGAATTATCCGATGATGCCATTCGTTGCCCTAATGTGAATGAGGATACACATGAATCCAATGTTCCCGGCATCTATCTCGCCGGAGTAATCTGTGGTGGGATGAATACACATCGACTCTTCATAGAAAATTCCAGGGAACACGCTGAAAAAATTGTAGCTGATATAAAGAAAAAGGCCAATGGCAAATAACCATTGACCCTGGATCTTAGTGTCTGGTATTTAATTCGCTTATTCTTTTTTTACATTGATCAGCGCTCTTCTGTTTTTACCCCTGCCCTCGGCATTATCTCTACCATTAATGAGTTCCATTTCAACCGGGCAGCAGGAACCGAATGATACAAAGCTGATTCGTTTCTCATCAATGCCTTTCTTCTTCAGGTATTCTGCGCAGGCACGGGCTCGTCTGTCAGATAGTTTCTTATTGTATTCTTCTGTTCCGCGACCGTCAGTGTATCCCGATATCTGAATGGTAGCAACAGGATTTTCGATCAACATTGTATAGATGGAATCCAGTCTAGTTATTGCATCACCTTTCAGGCTGCTCTTATCGAAATCGAAGTAAACTGTTACTACATCTTCAGCCTTGATCACCAGTTTTTCTTCCTGCTTCTTATCGATGCAGAGTTCCTGGTTATTCAATTTCTCGATCAGCAGGTCAGAACCATTTGTATTAACCACGTTCACGCCATAGGTCATTTCAGAAAATCCTTCTTTTCGGAAAGTAAGCGTGGGTTCTTCAAGGTTAAAGTATTCTATGCTGAACTCATATTTTCCTGTTTCATCGGTAGTGGTGGTCCATTTCTTTCCACTCTTGTCAGTCATCACCACTTCTGTTCCAGCCAGTACCAGCTTCTCATTACAATCCCTCAGGATACCAGCCAGCGTTTTACTTCTTGACTGTTTGGTAATGGCATAGGTTTCAAGGCAGCATCCATTGCCTCTGTCAGAGCTGAATATCGCTTTGCTTAACAGGGCAGATTTTTCAGGTGCATAAAAATAAATATCGTCACGGGAAGAATTAACCGGATGACCCAGGTTCTCTGGTGCCGTCCAGCTGTTTTCTTTGCCTTTTGAAGAATAAAGATCATATCCGCCCATTCCCTGTATTCCATTAGAAGAGAAAACGAGTGTATTGCTGCTTGATTGATAAAAGGGTGCCTGTTCATCACCTGCTGTATTAATGCCAGATCCGGCATTTACCGGGTTACCAGCAGTTCCATCACTGTTCAGAGGTGCATACCAGATATCAAATTTTCCGGAACCACCCTGGCGATCGGAAGCGAAGAACAAATAATTGCCATCTGCTGAGCAGAAAGGCTGTTTGTTATTGGATCCATTAGCATTCACGGATGCAAGCAGCATAGCCTGTCCCCAACCTGCTCCTTCTTTTTTTGAATAGTAGATGGCTGATACTATCTGGCCATTCTCTTTTTTCCATTGCGTGAAATACAATGTTTTTCCATCGGCACTTACAGCCGCGGCTCCCATATTCTGTTTCAGATCTGCAGATGGAAGAGTTATCTGCGTAAGCTCATCCATGCTGCCATTGTTATACGTAGCAAAATATAACCGACTCTTATATGGGTTTACACCGATATTGGCTGTTGAGTCTGCATTAGTGCTGCTGATCAGGAACTGATTGTTGCCGGCATAGGCAGGCGCAAAGGCCCCAGTTTCAAAACTATTACCGATAACCAGTTTCTGCATACTTACCAATACTGAGTCGGGTCTTGACAACTGCTGCTGAATATATCGCAAGGTCTCACGTTCTTTTTGAGCGGCAGCTGCCAATGCATTTCCAGGAGGTGCGGATTGAACAAATTTTGAAAGGTTATGCCATGCATTTTCATAATTACCCAGACTACGTTCACAAACCGCCTTCCAGTACCATGCATCAATATTTTTCACAGAATCCTTTTCCAACACTTTCGAATAGGTTGCAGACGCTTCTGCCCAATGATTGGAAAGGCGATAGCTTTCTGCCTGTTTGAATTGTATATCAGTCCTTGAAACTCCTTTTGTGGAAGAAAACTGGTTCCGTTTTGAATTCAGGGGAAAGCCGGTGCCTTCTACCTGCTTCTTTGATGAATTCAGGTATTGCTCATACAGGTTGGCAGCTGTATAATATTCACCGGCAGCATAATACTGTTCGGCCAGTTGCAAAGGTCCCTTTGCTTTTTGGGCAGAAGAGAGAAAAAAGCCTGCACATCCTGCCAGCAGTAAAAACAACTGGCGGAGATCTTTGGCTTTTTGGTATATAACGCTATTCATAAGATATTATCTGGCTTTGTAGTTATCGTTACAATCTTGAGCAACGGATAAAATCAAAAACATTTCTCGGACTGTTACGCTTTATAAAAGTAAAGCTCAACTCAAAACTGTTTACATTTCTTGTCAGGGATCCCAGTCTGGATGCATTGGCATCATAACTCAATCCTACAATGAAATTCTTATAATCAACTCCAATAAATGGAGCTGCTGCATCCTTCAGCCGGTAATAACCTCCGATCATGATATCCGTCTCTTCATTTACAGTATACTGTGCGTAAATACCCAGCATCGTTTCACTTGCCTTATCCTGGCGCATATATAATGCATGTGGAATAATCCTTGTCCTATCAAATAAATTATAGCTGACTCCGCCATGGATCACATAACGCAGTGGAATGGTATTAAGCACCGGGCTCTGTGAAGAGATGATGGGATCTTTTGGCTTGTTGATATGAAAAGCAGAGAACCCTCCGAAGGCGTTTGCCTTTTTATCAGGCGTAGCATCAAAATACAATGCGCCGGCACCTACATCCAGTGTGGTGGAAGAAGTAGCATTAAATGTTTCAGTAACCGGATTGGCGCCATTATATCCTGTGATGGGGTTCCACTGTTCACCCCATTTGAATTTACTCTGATCTACTCTGCGGTTTATAACACCACCCTGTAATGCCAACACTACACGCTGGTTTCCGTCTTTTCCCAATTTTACGCCGGTATAGGCTACAGAAGCGTATGCGTTGAGATAATTGAATCCGCCATCTCCCGCAGTCTGGTTCAATATATTTACGCCAAGTGCAATATTCTTATTGGTGCGGGTATCAAAAGAAATACCCACGGTACGATAAGGGTTACTGACGCTTCCCCATTGGGTGCGATAAATGGCAGAAGCCCTGTATTGTCCATCACTGCTTCCCGTCAATGCCGGATTGATATACATTGGGAAAGTATAGTTCTGGGTGAAATGAGGATCCGTTTGTGCCACCGAATGAAGCGCAGTTACCAGCAACAGGCAAAGCCAGCAGGATCGTATTAAAAAGGAATTTTTCATTTTCTACAGGACATTGGTATAATAATTTGTTTTATTCAGTTTACCTCACAAGGGTTATAGATCCTTTCATATTGATTTCTCTTTTATCTTGCATTTCCACTTTCAGCACGTATACATAAACACCAACCGGTTGAGGACTTCCCTTGAACTTTCCATCCCAACCCTGATTCTTATCAGTGATGGTGGTAATATGCTGACCCCACTGATTGAATATCTGCAACTCAATTTTTGAGATATAGTTACCGTATACATAAAATATATCGTTCTTACCATCATTATTAGGAGAGAACACATTGGGTACATAGAGGTCTTTACTCAATGGCAATACGGTGATCTTATAGGTCTGTGTTGTTCCTGCACAACCGTTATTCATCGGTGTTACGGTAACAGTACCGGAAACAGGGAATGTATTTTCATTGATGGCTTTAAAAGATGGAACAGTACCAGTTCCGGATTTGGCAAGACCAATTGTTCCATTGTCATTGGTCCATCTCACTACTGATCCGGGCGTTGATGTAAAATTAAATGCCGGCACCATATCATCAGCTTTAACAGTAGTGTCTGTATGGCTGTTTATGGAAGGAATTGCATTCACTTCATATATAAAGGCTGTTGGACTCGCACATTGACCTGCTGAAGGTGTGAAGGTGTAAGTGCCGGTAATTGACGGGTCAATTACAGCAGGACTCCAGGTTCCAGTGATACCATTTTGTGAAGTGGTTAATAAGGTTGGCGGTACGGTTCCAACACAAACTGACATCAGGGTTCCAATTGCAAATCGAGGGACCAATATCGGGCTCACTGTAACTGCATAATTATAAGGCAATGCACAAACTCCCGCAGCTGGAGTGAATATATATGTTCCACTGGATTGATTATTGACAGTTGCAGGGCTCCAGGTTCCAGTAACAGCATTGTCTGAAGTAGTTGGCAATGCAGGTACCGTTCCCCCTGCGCAAATGGCAAGACTATTTCCAAAGCTGAAGGTTGGTATCGTATTGGGCGTAATGGTTACATTCAGGCTTACAGTTGGAGGAATTACACACTGACCAGCATTAGGGGTGAATGTATAAGTACCAGCCGTAGTATTGCTGACAGTTGCAGGGCTCCAGGTTCCTGAAATACCATTGACAGACGTGGTTGGTAATACAGGGGCCGTAGCTCCTGAACAAATGGTAACACTTCCGCCGAAACTGAATGTGGGCGTTACATTTTGTATAACTGTCACAGTAAATGTTGTATTCACAGCACACAATCCTGCATCAGGAGTAAATGTATAACTGCCAGATGTAGTATTATCCACTATTGCGGGACTCCAGGTACCAGTAATTCCATTGGTGGAATTAGTAGTTAATGTTGGCACAGTTCCATTTGCACAAATGGTAAGAGAAGTACCGAAGGTAAATGTTGGTGTTATGTTTGGATTGACTGTTACGGTAAAGCTTGTTGGAACTGAACATTGGCCTGCAGCCGGAGTGAAAGTATAAGTTCCTGAATTTTGATTATTCACCGTTGCAGGGCTCCAGGTACCATTAATGCCATTGGTGGAAGTAGTGGGCAATGAAAGTGCAGTTGCACCTGCGCAAATCGACAGGCTGGATCCGAAGCTAAATACAGGCGTGATGATGGGATTAACGGTTACTGATAATGATGTTGGCACAGCACATAATCCGGCATTGGGTGTAAAGGTATAGGTGCCGGATGTTGTATTATCAATAGCTGATGGACTCCAGGTACCCGCAATTCCATTCGTGGAATTGGATGGCAGTGCTGGTGCAGTAGCTCCATTACAAATTGAAAAAGAAGTTCCAAAAGCGAACAACGGCGTGATATTGGGGTTCACCGTTACCGCGAATGTGAATGGCACTGCGCATTGTCCGGGATCCGGAGTGAATGTATAGCTTCCCGTATTCAAATTATCTATTACTGTGGGATTCCAGGTACCGGTAATTCCATTTAATGAATTATTAGGTAAGACTGGTACTGATGCGCCTGAACAAATTGTGAATGCACCGCCCCATGAAAAAGACGGTGTTATTTTAGGCGTAATGGTTACATTAAAACTGACAGGCACAGCACACTGACCTGATGCAGGCTGAAACACGTAGGTACCTGAATTCTGATTATCTACTACTGAAGGCACCCACACTCCTGTTATTCCATTGGTTGAAGTTGCTGGCAATGTTGGCGCTGTACTTCCTGAACAGATAATGGTGGAAGTACCGAAACTAAATGTGGGGGTTTGTATCGGATTTACGGTTACATTCAGTGAAGCTGGAACAGCACACTGTCCCGGATTCGGTGTGAATGTATAGGTAGCTGAAGTCGTATTGTTGATGGTTGATGGGCTCCAGGTACCGCTAATACCATTTTGAGATGTTCCTGGTAAGGCTGGTGGTGCATCGCCGTTACAAATGGAAAGCGAAGTTCCTAATGCAAACGAAGGAGTGATAATAGGATTTACTGTTACCGCAAACGTGAATGGCAAAGCACACTGTCCGGGGTCGGGAGTAAATGTATAGCTTCCTGAATTATTGTTATCTACAACAGTCGGGTTCCAGGTACCGGTAATACCATTCAATGAAGTATTCACAAGAGCAGGTACTCCTCCACCTGCACATATTGTAAAACCTCCACCCCATGAAAAATTTGGAAGTATTTTGGGCGTAATAGTTACACTGAAACTTACAGGCACTGCACACTGACCTGATGCAGGTTGAAAAACATAAGTACCTGAATTCTGATTATCTACCACAGATGGAACCCATACGCCTGTTACTCCATTATTAGAAGTAGCTGGCAATGCAGGGACTGTATTTCCTGAACAAATGGTAGCAGAGGTACCAAAACTAAATGTGGGAGTTTGTATCGGATTAACGGTTACATTAACTGAAGTTGGAACAGCACACTGACCAGCGTTCGGTGTAAATGTATAAGTACCATTTGTTGCATTGTTAATGGTTGATGGGCTCCAGGTACCTGTAATACCATTTTGTGATGTTGGCGGTAATGCCGGTGGTGCATCTCCGGAACAGATTGAAAGGCTGGTTCCAAAGACGAAGCCTGGTGTGATATTAGGGTTGACTGTTACACTGAACGTTGTGGGGTTTGCACACTGACCAGCATTGGGAGTAAAAGTGTATACGCCAGAAACTGTATTACTAACTGTTGCAGGACTCCAGGTACCACTGATACCATTCGTTGAATTATTGGGCAATACAGGAACTGTACCTGTATTGCAAATGATCAGACCGGTTCCAAATGGGAATGTCGGCGTGGTACGCTGAATGACAGTAATCGTTCTGGTGATGGGATTCGAACACTGTCCACCAGCTGGCGTGAAAGTATATGTACCTGTTGCGGTATTACTGACAGTTGCAGGGCTCCATGTACCTGTAACTCCATTTGTGGAGGTAGTTGGTAATATGGGAGCCGTGGTTCCCGCGCAGAACGGAGGTATGGCAGGAAATGTAGGAACAAATATCGGGTCAGAGAGGATAACACCAGTAAATAAAGACGTTGAGCATCCATTGATATCAACTGTAAAGTTGGAATAGAACCCCTTGTCCAGTCCCGTTACTATCAACTGACCGGAAGCATTGGTCACGATGGTCAGAGGACCAACAGAAACACCATCATCTGAATAGCTAAAATCATAAGAGGTAAATGGATTCAGTCCTCCAATGGTAATAGAACCTTGTGAACCAAAACAGGAGGAAGGGTTGGTACTTGAAACAGTAGGCGATTGAATGAAAAAATTAGCTTTAAAATTATTACCGCCGTTATTTTCCAATTTCGTCACGTCACAGCCAAAAGAACTGGTAATAGAACCAGAAAATTCATAATACACTTCCAGCACATAACTACCTGGAGAAAACGTAGTAAGATTAATAGGCGATGGCGAAGTTGATCCATCAGGTATGACACGTTCCCATTTCTGATCTCCATCTACACAGGATCCGCCCGATGGATAGTTGCCAGATGGAACATCACAGGACTCAAGTAAATTAAGGTCAATGGAACTGAATGGTCCAGGTGCACCACTTGCCAGGTAAACGCGATAATACATTTTTGGAGCAGGTGTAGAACAGACATTTGTTGAAGAAGCTGGATTCTTAAAAGTCCTAAGTTGTGCTCCGCGAAGTATAAGCGTATTTGAGTTCTGGGTATAAGAGCCGAGATTCAGGCCATTAAAACCTGTTGGCCATATACTACCTGTAGTATTGTAAAAATCATCCGAATTACAATTGGAGATGTATACTGCAGAGGCTGAAGCACCAAAATTTTGGGCCTGCAGAAGGTTGCAGAATAATGTAAGGATAAGAATCCCTACGCAGGATATTGGATTGGTCTTCATGGTGGACAGCAGTTAATCTGGTTACGCCAAATTAATAGGTGGCGGCGGAACCGGTACTAAATCGAACGGGATTAGAGTAAAAAAATTGCTCCTTTTTTCGGAATTATACTAACAGCCTGCATTTTTTACGGGTTTCTAGGTAGTAGCTCCGCTGAAACCGGCAGCTATTTGCGGAATATGCAAAACTTATTTTTTGATGTAATTCAATCAAAACCTGTCATATAGGTCCCTATCGTAATTTGTCGGAGAAGGCGTAAATCTGCTATGGACGGGCATCAGGCAATAACTCTTTCTTCATTAACCAGTCTGTCTGAACATCAGTTCCTACTACAAATGGATGTTCACTGAATTTTCTGAATCCCCAGCCAGTATAGAATTCAATTGCGCGGAAATTCTTTTCCCAAACGCCCAGCCAGATGGTCTGTTTCTTTTTCTCTATCGCAATAGCAATTGATTTTTCCATCAATGCTTTTCCTATCCCCTTCCCGATCATGGCTGTTTCTGCATAGATACGCGCGATCTCAATAGTTTCCAGACCTCTCAATTCAGGAGGGTTATTGTTCTCCCTTAAACGCACATAGCCCGCCGGCGTATCGTTATGCTCGGCAACAATAAATATATTTCCGGGAGCCCCTACTTCCGCCATCAGCAGTTCACGACTGAATTGTTCATTCATGAACTTATCCATATCTTCTTTGGTATTATCTTTTGCGAAAGAGTCATAAAATGTACGACGACTCATATCGGCGATCATTGAAGCATCAGCAGGTGTGGCTATACGTACTCTTGTACCGGTCACTAACATGCTACAAAGTTAATGATTACGATAAGGCAGGGATTATACGGACAGAAGTTTATTGTTTCTTAATAAACCTGATTTTCTGTGATTCTCCATCACTCCCCGAGAGCTGCAAACTGTAAAGTCCGCTTGAAAGATCATCAATTTGCATATTGCGGGAATAATTACCAGCAGGCTGCTGAAAATATTCACGGTGGACCATTTTTCCTTCTGTATTATAAATACTCAGGGTCATTCTATCTTTTTTATCCATAAAACCATAGAGCGTGATGCTGCTGGAAGCCGGATTGGGATAAAGGGTCAATTTCTTCTTTCCCGGGCCCAATGGCAATGGCACAATCGATGAATAATAATTCCTGCCCTGTTCATCTGTTTCATGAATGCGATAATAAACCGTCCTGTTCTTTACTTCTTCCATATTATCATTGATGGAGTAATTATTTATTCCGGCAATAGCAGTTGTTTTTTGAACAGAAATAAAATGGATTCTGTCGAAAGATCTTTCCACTTCAAACTGGCCTGACACTTCAGCCGAATTGATATCCCAGGAGATAATCGCTCCATTATCGCTTCGATTGGCAGATATGGATAATACATGAAGTGGAAGCACTACCGTTCCATTGGCAATAACTCTTACCAGCAGGCTGATATAGGCCGCCTGAGTATAAATCCCTGCTTCCGTGATCTCCCAGGAATTTTCATTGGCGGTACCATTCCATCCTGTATTCCATTCTTTATATGATTTTTGAGGAGGTTGTCCACCAGGGGGGCTCATGGCAGGAATCGAAAAATCTTTATTAGGACCACCAGGAACATAACCCGGAGGAGGCCCATTAGGGGAAGTAAATACATTGTCCCAGATAGTTCCATCATTGAACCATCCATGATAGAATTCATTCACGCAACTATCTCCGCCATACGCATACATATTGGTAAGCATTACCTTCCCCATAGGATTCACACCATGAAACCAGTGAAGGTAATTTTCTCCAAGGTCTTTGTAAAGCTGTCGCTGCCCTGTGTTGATATTGAACGTGGCGAAATCAAGATTGTCGAGTCCGGCATTTGCCTTTACTTCATGACTGTTCCAGTGATACTGGGCATCTGGCATATTAGCGCGATACAGGTCGGTCTGATTATTATAGTCGTCGATACTGGCGATATAATTCTGCCCGCTTTTCACACTGCGGATATTATTCACAACAGCAGCAGTAGCGCCTGGCAAAACGGTGTATCGTAATAAGGCCCGTTGAACTGAAGGAAAATAAGGCCCCCACCAATACGAAGCATAAGGTCTTGCTTTGGCATACATCGTATCAAAGCAATTTTTATATTCATTGCTATTAGTAGCTTCAAACAAATAAGCGGCAGCCGTTACCACCATTTCTTTTTGATCATCGGCTCCCTGGTCAGCATCACCAGATTTGATATCCTGGTCATCACAGGTTGTCTGAAATACATTGAAATTACTGGTGGTCACCTTTGCCCTGTTCCAGGCATTGGCTGCGCGGGTAAGGAGATTATTACCATAGGTGGTCATGGAAGAAATGCCCAATGATTTATAAATTGTCCCTGCCAGTGCAAAAACTGCAGCACCGGTTAATGTAGAAGAGGTACATTCAGGAACATAGTAGCGCGGATTGGCATCTGCACTTGGAGGCGAGCTGCCATTGTAATTATCCACTCCCACTTTCAATAGCAAACCATTGGTACCGGTTGCATCCTGCATGCGGGTAAGCCAGTCGATCTCCCATTTCATTTCATCCAGGATATCAGGTATCCCATTACCTGATTCAGGAATATTATTATTATCTGGAAAATAAAGCGGATGCATGCGGTATGTTTCCAACAGGTTGCAAAGAGGTCCCATGGCAAAGGTCACATACTTGTTATAGTCACCGGCATCAAACCAGCCACCGGAAACATCTCTTGCGGTTGCAGCATTGCTTTTATCATACCGGGAACGTGCAGCCTTGTCCTGGTTACTTCTTTCAAAAGCAGCACCATCTGCCCATTTGGGATCGGTATAAGGAGGCTGCTTGGGATAGTTAACCCGCTGATAGAAGTACATGCGACTCGCCTGCCGCAATACTTCGTTGTAAACATTATTGTTTATCTCGAAACGATAGGAACCAACATTATTGGCAACATCAAAAATATAATAGGAACCGAAGGTGGTGACTGAACTGAAATCAAACCACCAGCCGCGATCCCCACTTTGTGAATGCGTTGCACCAGCTTTCCAGGCGGTCAATGTTCCTGAATACACAACTACATCATCAGACCATCTTCTAACCTGGTATTGATTAGCTCCAGTGCCGGGAGAGAAAGATTCAGCAGCGTTGTATCCTGTTTGGGGATCAACGATCACTGCAAATTTTTTACTGTTTGGCAGATAGCCAAACTGATCAATCTTGATGTGCTTGCTTACAGCGCCGGGTGGCAATGCAAATAAATAGGCAGAAGAGGACAGCAGCAATCCGATCAAAACAATGGTTTTGTTTTTCATAAGGTAGCAGGTTGCTATTGTTGGTTTTCAATAATTCCTTGAGGTGGGAAGTGTGGCCGTGGTGATGATATACATTACCAAAAATCATGCCCTGTACCTGGATAGGTAAGAGCATTTGTACTCGATCTGGGAGGAGAAATACGAATATCCGTATAATACCGTTGGGCGAATAGTTGTTAACTATTTCATTCTGTTTGCGGTTTGAGAGGCACGAAACATATTAAAGACGTTCAATTACCATTGCACTCGCTCCTCCTCCCCCATTGCAGATGCCGGCAGCGCCATAGCGGGCATTGTTTGCTTTTAAGACATTAATGAGTGTAACGATTATCCGAGCGCCGCTTGCACCTAATGGGTGACCGATACTTACTGCTCCACCATGTGCATTTACTTTGGAAGGATCCAGTTTCATTCTGCGACTGTTCTCAATACCAACTACGGCAAAAGCTTCATTGAGTTCCCAATAACTGATATCGCTCATTTGTAATCCTGCTTTGGCAACTGCTTTCGGAACTGCAAGTGAAGGTGTGGTGGTAAACCATTCCGGAGCCTGTTCTGCATCTGCATAACTTAGGATCTTTGCAATGGGTTTTAAACCTAGCTCAGCTGCTTTTTCTTTACTCATCAGAACAAGTGCAGCAGCGCCATCATTCATGGTTGATGCATTGGCAGCCGTTACTGTTCCATCTTTTTGAAATGCCGGATTGAGAGAAGGTATCTTATCGAATTTTACATTGTAGGGCTCTTCGTCTTTTGAAAATGGAATGGGATCACCTTTGCGTTGAGGAACATCTACGGAGACTACTTCATCCATGAACAAACCTTTTTCCCAGGCTGCCTGACTACGCTTATAACTTTCTATTGCAAATTTGTCCTGGTCTTCCCTGCTAATGCCACACTCCCTGGCACAAAGTTCAGCCGCATTGCCCATGGCTTTGCCATCATATACATCAGTGAGGCCATCTTTTGCGAGTCCATCTATAAAAGTGGCATTGCCGTATTTATTACCCCAGCGCATGCTGTCTGCATAGAAAGGAACGCTGCTCATATTTTCCATACCACCTGCTACAACAATGGTTGCATCGCCCAGCATAATGCTTTGAGCGGCCTGTGAAATGGCTTTCATGCCGCTGGCGCATACTTTATTTACTGTGGTACAATTGACTGAATCAGGCAGACCAGCAAATTTAGCCGCCTGTCGCGCAGGTGCCTGACCCAGGTTTGCCTGGATCACACAGCCCATCAATACATCCTGAACCTGTTCGGGTTTAATACCTGCCTTTGAAACTGCTCCTTTAATAGCTGCAGCTCCCAATCGGGTTGCTGATACATCCTTGAGACCTCCGCCAAAACTGCCAATCGGTGTTCTTACTGCCGATACAATAACAACTTCGTGCATCATTACTGAATTTAAGCCGCAAAGATAACGATTGTTAGTCTACTTTCACAAGCTTCTCAGTGATCAGTTTTGCAGGTGAAATAAGTTGAAGGAAATAAATTCCTGCAGCCAGTTGATCTGCTTCATCAATTCGGAGTTCATTCAATCCTTTATGGCTCATGTACTCTTTTTGATAAATGACTGCGCCCATTTTGTTGACGAGTCTGACCTGAACATTTTGTTCGTCAGGTGCAGTAAAGCTGACCTGCAATTGATTTTTGAATGGATTGGGATAAATTGGCTGCACGGTGAAATCAGTGGAAGAACCACCTGTTGCAACTACGGGACTGTATTTAAATTGTCCATCCTGGTCAACCATTTTTAACCGATAATAGTTGATACCTGCAGATGGAAAACTGTCTGTGAAATTATAATCAGTACGGAGAGAGGAATTGCCTTTGGCATTTACTGTTCCGATAGTTGAAAAATTATTACCTTTTCTTCTTTCAATAATAAAATAGCTGCTGTTATTTTCATTATCAGTTGCCCAGGTTAAAAGCGTTTTATTGTTTTCCCATACGCCATTAAATGAAACCAGTACAACGGGCAGTGTTCCTGATACATTCACTATTCTCTGGGCATTTCCAAATTCCGTAACGCCGATAAAACCTCTTGCAGTAGAAACCAGATTAGTTCCCTGGAACAATGGAGCAAGCGCAGTATATTTTAAAGTGAGCGTACCTCCTGCCGCGATCGTATACGAAGTATTTACACCTGATGTAACGCCACCCAGGAATGTGATTGTGCCATTGGCGCCTGCCAGCGGGATACTGGTAGAATTCAGGGCAGTTATCTGACTCGTAATATCCAATGCGAGAAAGCTGAAGCCGGTTGGAAGGGCGTCTGTTATTTTATCGATAGTGATACCAGAACTGCCGGGGTTCTGAATGGATACTGTAAAGGTTGCGGTATTATTCAAACCGTAAGTAGCTTTATCTGAAGTTTTGGTAATGATCAATGGATTGGCGGTGGAAGAAATTGTTATTGGTGTACCACCTCCAAGATCAGTAGAGATAGCATATTTATAGTTGGTGGAACCGGATGTAGCACCGGCGTAAGGTAAAATAAGGGACGTGAAATTATAGGAAGATATACGGAATGTCCACCTTATGGTAACCGAACCACTACTCTGGTTAGCAGTACAGGTAAAATAGAGTTGGTCTTTGGTAGTTGCAACTACCCCTGGTACAGTACTGGTAATGACTTCGGTTTTTAAAAGGACGAGTTTTGTTGGATCAAATGCGGTGCTGACGGATACCTGGAAATCGCACTGATCTGCAGATTTAATATTTCCCAAGGTATAGGTTACATCATCATACACTATTCCTCCGATAAGGTCCTGGTTGTTGATAGTCTGAGTAGCAAGACCACCTGCATTTGCACTGATACAGGAACGATTCGGTACAATGTCTGTGCCCGTTTTACCAGTTGCAGTAGCATCAGACAATGAATAATTGAATGTAGCAGCTGCGGTAACATTTGCAGGATATGAAACATAAAAATAACAAACCTTGCTTTCACCTGGAGCCAGTGTCCCAATTACTGATATACCACCTGCGGGAGAAACAACTAAATAATTTTGCCCAACCACGCTGGTAGCAATACTGGTTATTGTAAATTTTAGTCCGCTATAGGTAGTTAATGCACTTGTATTGGTGATCCTGAATCCTACATAGGCAGTAAGTGGACCTGTTGCGGGTGCGTTTCCATCTACCACAAAATAAGGAGCGCTGGTCCTTGTAACAGTAAAATGAGTAGGGTCTAATGCAGCTGCATACAGGCTGCTAATAAGAGCTACGAGTGTAAAGATCTTTTTCATACAGGATTGGATAATAGTAAATATGCCTGCTATATTGCAGGCATATTACAATTATAATTCAAACAATATTCCGTCCAAAGCTTTTAAGCCATATTCTTTGTAGTGTAGAAAGACAACTACACGAATACTTAATTAGTCTTTACAAATTGGGCCTGCCTGAGCTTACTTCCCTGTTCAACAGTGATGAAATAAGCACCGGCTTTTTGATTTTCCAATCCATTAATGTAAATCACATTCTGTCCAATGCTCACACTCTCTGTTCTGTTATGGATCAGTTTGCCATGAGCATCCCGAATATTGATCAGTATCGGTTCTGTAGTTTGTGAATTAAATACCAATCCAAAATTACCCTTGTTAGGATTTGGTATGATCGTAAGTCCCTTGCTCTCCACATCCGATACTGTTTTCACTACAACGGAATATTTTTCTTTCTTATCGATCTCAGTAATCTTCAGGCGATAATAATTGACTCCTGTAGTGAAGCTGTTATCAGCAAAATTATAATTGCTGGGTAATAGCTGATTGCGGGCAGGTTGTTTATTGATTGGGACAAAGTCTTTACCATTTACGCTTCGTTCAACCTCAAAGTAATCCAGATTTTCTTCCTGTTCGGTGGTCCATTTAATAAGATTAGTGGCACCATCCTGTGTTACGCTGAATTTGCGAAGCAAAATAGCCAATGGTCCCTGGAGGGCACAATTGGGGAATATCTTGGAGGAATCAGTGGCGCTGAGTCCGGCTGCATCTGTAACTGTCAATTTAATTAACCAGTAATAGGTGTCACCATTGCATCCTATCCTTGATATCTGTGTATTGGGAGATACTGAATTATCGATAGGTTCAGTATGTTCATGGTTATTATGACGCAGTAAAGTTTGCCAGGCATAAGTTAACAGGGCCCCGGATTGTTCATTATCGGTAACTGTAGCCGCACAGGAATAGAGTGTATCTGCTCCCAGCTTGTATAATGAATTCTTTACTGGACTTGTTATATTGACTACAGGTGGTGTATTATTGACAGAAATTACCATGCTGTCAACTGACGAGGAACCACCGTTATCCGTAACAGTTAATTTTACAACAAATTTTTTGGGAGTCCCTGCAGATGCTGTAAAGTTATGAGATGGATTTGCAGTTGTACTGGTGGTTGCATCCCCAAAATTCCAGGAATAGCTGCTGATTGTACCATCTGGATCAGAAGACTGGTTTCCGGTAAAACTGACGCCAAGCGTAGCTGGTCCAAAGATTTTGTTGGAAGTCATTTTCACAATAGGTGGCTGGTTTCCTCCATATGTGAGGCGCTTTACAGTTTGATCCGCAACATCTACTATGATCATTGTACCATCTAATGGATTCTGAGCTATACCAACTATTGCAGTAAAGTTTGAAGCAAAATTTTGCACAGTTTGAATCTTGTCTGTAAAATCAATTGAAAAACTCTTCAGCCATTTTGCTCCATAATCAGCCATAAAGGCTGTATTACGATACGCTGGAGGGAAAAGCGTACCTGTGTACCAGCATCCTCCAATGGCACAATTACCTGCGAAGGGCGAACTGGGCACTCCTGAAGCCACAGTACCAATAGTAGCTACTGATGCGGTGTTTCCGCTGAAGGTTCCGACCCTTGAGACATTGGTTCCATGTTGCCAATCTAATGAAGGCCGCAAGTGGAAATAGCGGTTATTGGTTCCTATTGCCTGGCTACTATTACACGGGTTGTATACAGTGGTAATACCATCTGCCGTTGCCTGCTTTAGCAAATTTTTGAATAGAAAGAAGGGGACATTACACGAGCCTCCATTATACAGCGGGTTCGGTTCGTCCTTGTTTGCAGTATTTGTATTTTGATAGGAAGTAACTGCAGTCTGACCTTCATACAATGGCCATCCACAATTGGCCCCCTTAATGTTGATAATTGTTAATTCTTCGTAAGTATTCCATCCAACATCACCGACATATATCTCTCCGATATCTCCTGTAGCTGGATTAGTTGAACCTGTTCCAGGTTTAACAAAAAAACGGCAGGGATTACGAAAGCCCATTGCCCAAACTCTTGACTTGGGGGAACGTGGTGATGCTGCATCATAAAAAGGATTACTAGGTATTCCGTTTCCCGTTGCCGGATCAATGCGTAATAATTTACCATTATGCGAGTTCACCATTTGCGAGCGAAATGCACCAACATTTTCTTCTGGTCGTATAATGCCATCTGTGAGTGCCTGTGCATAATATGTTCCTGCATCACTTCCTGCATCCGTAACATTATAGCTGGCACCATCACCTGCAGAAGCAAGCAGGGTTCCATCTGCTGCAAATGCAAGAGAACCTGTACCATGTGACTCATGCAGAATGGGAATACCTGTAGATTTGGTTTCCCCAAGCAACACTTTTCTACTGGCTGAATTAGCCACAAGGTTGCCTCCACTGGTTGATGTTGTAAAGCGGGTTATTCTTCCTATAGTTGGCTTGAAATAGTCATTGGTAGCTGCATTATAGGAACCGGTTCCGAAATTCATCAGGTAATGACGGTCTACTACATAAAGGCAATAGATAAATCCGTTAGATGAAAAGTTGGGATCCAATGTAAAGCCCAATAAACCAAAATCCCTCCAGTCACCAACTTCTTCCGAAATATCGAGAACAGCTGTAGCCTGTTTTGTATAGGTGCCATTCGCCTGGCGATTTAATACGTATACTCTTCCGCCCTTTTCCCATACAAACATTTTCAATCCATCAGGCGTGAATGTAGCGCCAACGGGTTGCACCCATCCGGATGCAACATTAGTAGTAGAAAAACCGGCAGGAAAAGTTTGAGCCGTACCGGACAGGTATATCAATAGCAGGAAGGCACTGAAAAATGAAGACAGCTTTTTCATCAACATAATAATTTTTGGTCTGAGTAATGGCTTGTTTATCCAGGATGATGGAGCTGCAAAACGATGAGGTTATTGCGAAGTGCAATCAGAAGGAATTGAATAAAAAACGGGGGAGTTTCAGAGAAATAGTGGACGATGGCTTAAAGAGCACTAAAAATAGCAATTCTTTCCTGCCTTTCAAATAATGTTGGATATTTCCTATATATATTCTGAAAATCAGGAGGAAACGGCCGCATATTCCTGCATATCATTTTCATAATTGCCTGATAATGGTTAATTTTAGTGAACTGCAATGAGAAAAAACACCATCACCCCGATTCTTGTCATGGCCCTGCTCCTCGTTGGGTCTTTTGCCAAATCACAAACCACACGCTTATTCAATGGTACTGACCTTTCCGGCTGGCACGCCGATGTTCCGGAAATGGATACAAACTCCGCCGCCAAAAGTCCTTTTATTGTGCGCAACAGAATGCTGGTAAGCCTTGGCAAACCTGGAGGTCACCTGATCAGTAATGACGAGTATGAAAATTACCGGCTCCGGGTGGAATATCGTTTTGCCGGAGAACCCGGAAATTGTGGTGTATTGATTCATGTATCTACTCCCAGGGCACTCTATAAGATGTTCCCTAAATCCATTGAGGTTCAAATGGAAAACAAAAATGCAGGTGATTTCTGGTGCATCCAGGAAAATATCAATACCGTTAATATGGAAGAACGTCGCGGCCCGAAAAATGAATGGGGAGTTTCAGAAGGAAAACAGCGGCGAATCAAAAACCTGACAGATAATTCTGAAAAACCTGCAGGCGAATGGAATACCATGGTGATCGAATGCGTTCGCAGCTCGGTAAAAGTCTGGGTAAATAATGACCTGGTCAATTATGGATTTAACTGCACTGCCAATAAAGGTAAGATTGCCATACAGGCGGAAGGATCAGAAGTGGAATTCCGGAAGATTGAACTCAATAAGATCATTCGATTATCACCGGACAAACCTGTCCCATAGATCAAGCTTTCATTAATAGAAGTTATTTTATTATAGTTGGCCGTAAAGAAATGAACAATTCTTTTCGGCCTTCGTTATTTATGACAAATGACCAACCTGTTATTTCAACCTTTATTTGAACTTTGAGAATAGTTTAAACCAACAGTATATGTCCACACAATCAAAAATCGCACTGGTAACGGGGGGAAGCCGTGGCCTGGGAAAAGATATGGCAACCAGTATTGCAAAGAAAGGAATTGATGTTATCCTTACCTATCAATCCAACAAATCAGAAGCTGATAAAACAGTTGCAGCCATTGAAGGCCTTGGTCGGAAGGCTGCCAGTCTTCAACTGGATATGAGCAAACCTGTTACACTAGACA
>Ga0136846_1230146_pt1 | contig 19261 bp, 17 predicted proteins | sample HopSoiMetagenom2_FD_96841 | JGI IMG/M metagenome (GOLD analysis project Ga0136846, IMG submission 96841) | Grasslands soil microbial communities from Hopland, California, USA - 2 Assembly 2016 (version 4) | ecosystem: Environmental > Terrestrial > Soil > Grasslands | place: USA: Hopland...
ACGCCCGTCCGTCCGGCCGCCGCGCCGCCGCCGCCGGCGCCGAGCGCAATCCAGGCGCCGGTCGTCACGCGCACGCCTCCGCAAATCAATCCGCGTATCGACGCCGGCTACAACGCCTACGTCGGCGGCGACCTTGCGCTGGCGCGCACCGAGTACCAACAGGCCCTGCGTGAGGAGCCGGGTAATCGCGATGCATTGCTCGGCCTCGCCGCGCTCGATGTCCGCAGCGGGCGCTACGAAGGCGCCGAGGCGCTCTACCTGCGTGTCCTTGCCATTGACCCGCGCGATCCGCAGGCGCAAGCCGCCTTGCTCGCCCTACGCTCCGGGCGCAACGACCCGCTCGCCACGGAAAGCCGCGTGAAGTCGATGCTCGCCTCCGATCCGGCGGCCCATGTGCTCAACTTCACCCTTGGCAACCAGTTTGCGCAACAGAAGCGCTGGGCCGAGGCGCAGCAGGAATATTTCAAGGCTTATACCGCCGAGCCGGACAACGCCGATTTCGCCTACAACCTCGCAGTCAGCCTCGACCACCTGCGCCAGACCCGCCAAGCGCTGGAGTATTACCAGCGCGCGGTCACGCTGGCGGAAAAGCGTGGCGGCAGCTTCGACCTCGCTGCCGCGCGCAGCCGCGTGGCAGAGCTCGCCAAATGAACTCGCCTGGCAACCCGCAGGCGAAGCGCCACCTCGGCCAGATCCTGATCGATCAGGGCATCCTTACCGAGGACCAGCTGCGCATCGCGCTCCTCGAGCAGACGAAGCAGCACGTGCCCGTCGGACGGCTGCTCGTGCAGCTCGGTTTCGTGTCGGAAGCGACGCTGCGCGATGCGCTATCGGAGAAGCTCGGCCTGCAGGCGGTCGATCTGGGACGCATCATCGTCGACCCATCGGCGCTGAAGCTCGTCGCGCGGGACATGGCCCGGCGCTATCGCATCTTCCCGGTCGCGCTGGACCGCCAGCAGAAGAAGTTCATCGTCGCGCTCGCAGACACCAACAACATCGTGGCCCTGGATCAGCTGCGCGCGCACCTCAAGGGCGACTTCGAGATCGAGCTGCGCATCGCGGGCGACTCGGAGATCGAGCGCGCCATCGAGCATTACTACGGCCACGACTTCTCCATCGACGGGATACTGAAGGAGATCGAGACCGGCGAGATCGACTACACCTCGGTCGCCGAAGGCGACGAGTATTCGCAGCCGGTCGTGCGGCTCATCTCTGCGCTCCTGGCCGATGCGGTCGAGCGCGGCGGCTCCGATATCCACTTCGAGCCCGAGCAGAACTTCCTGCGCATCCGCTACCGCATCGACGGCGTACTGAGGCAAATCCGCAGCTTGCACAAGACCTATTGGCCGGCGATGGCCGTGCGCCTCAAGGTGATGGCGAAGATGAACATCGCCGAGACGCGGGCGCCGCAGGATGGGCGCATCTCGGCGACGATGTCCGGACGAGTGGTCGACTTCCGCGTGGCCAGCCTGCCGACCACGCATGGCGAGAACCTCGTGCTGCGCATTCTCGACCGGCAGAAGGGCATCGTGCCGCTCGACAAGTTGGGGCTGGAGGAGCAGCAGCTGGAGCTCCTCAAGCGCATGATCTCGCGCCCGGAAGGCATCATCCTCGTCACCGGCCCGACCGGCAGCGGCAAGACGACCACGCTCTACTCGATCCTGAATCACATCAATTCCGACGCCGTGAACGTCATGACCTTGGAGGATCCGGTCGAGTACCCGATGACCCTCATCCGCCAGACCTCGGTGTCGGAGGCGGCGAAGCTCGACTTCGCCAACGGTATCCGCGCCATGATGCGCCAGGACCCGGACGTGATCCTGGTCGGTGAGATCCGCGACCAGGAAACGGCCGAAATGGCCTTTCGCGCCGCGATGACCGGCCACCAGGTGTACTCGACGCTGCACACCAACTCGGCGGCGGGCGCCTTCCCGCGCCTGCTCGACGTCGGCATCGTGCCCGACATCCTTGCCGGCAACATCATCGGCATCCTCGGCCAGCGGCTGGTGCGACGCCTGTGCCGCACCTGCCGACAGTCGTACGAGCCGGATGCCCGCGAACGCAAGCTTCTCGGCCTCGGGGCGACGGAGGAAGGTCTCGCCTACCGCTCCGTGGGCTGCGAGCAGTGCGACTACCAAGGCTACAAAGGCCGCCAGTCCATCCTCGAGCTGCTGAAGATCGATCCGGCGATCGACGAGCTGGTCGCCCGGCGCGCCACCGCGCGCGAGATCGTGACCGCGGCACGCGCTGCCGGCTTCCGTACGCTTGCCGACGATGGCGTGCGCCTCGCGCGCAGCGGGGTGACGAGCCTCGACGAAGTAATGCGGGTGGTCGATCTCACCGACCGCCTCGCCTAGTGGCTCTCTACGCATACAAGGCGATCGACGCTCGCGGCAAGAGCGTCGTCGGGCGCGTCGAGGCGATGAACCTGTTCGACCTCGAGCAGCGCCTGGCCCGCATGGAGCTCGACCTCGTATCCGGCGCCCCCTCGCGGCAGACCTCGCGCCTGTTCGGCGGCGGCATCAAGCGGCAGGACCTCATCAACTTCTGCTTCCACTTGGAGCAGCTTACGGGGGCCGGCGTGCCGGTGATGGATGGCCTGCGGGATCTGCGCGAAAGCGTGGAGAACGCGCGCTTTCGCGAAGTGGTCGCTGGCTTGATCGAGTCGATCGACGGCGGCAAGAGCCTTTCCCAGTCGCTCGCCGAATTCCCCGAGGTGTTCAGCAAGGTGTTCGTGAGCCTCGTGCGTTCGGGTGAACGAACCGGAAAGCTGCCGGAGGTGCTGAAAAGCCTGACCGAGACGCTCAAATGGGAAGACGAGCTGGCGGCACAGACCAAGAAGCTGATGCTGTACCCGACATTCGTTGGTTCGATCGTGCTCCTCGTCACCTTCTTCCTAATGGTCTACCTCGTGCCGCAGATGATGGGCTTCATCCGCAACATGGGGCAGGCGATCCCGCTGCACACGCAGATCCTCGTCGTAGTGTCCAATTTCTGCGTGCAGTTCTGGTATTTGGTGATCGCCGCGCCGTTCGCCGTCTTCTTCGGCATCCGTTTCGCAATCAAGACCTATCCGGCGGTCGAACATGCGGTCGATCGCTACAAGATCACCGCGCCGATCATCGGGCCGATCCTGCGCAAGATCGTGCTGTCGCGCTTCGCCTCCAGCTTCGCCCTCATGTACTCCTCCGGCATCACGGTGCTCGAGGCGATCCGCAGCTGCGAGGAGATCGTCGGCAACCGGGTGCTCGAGCGCGCGCTGCGGACCGCTGGCCAGCAGATCGCCGAGGGCAAGAACCTCACGGCCGCCTTTCAGGACCTCGAGCTTTTCCCGGCGCTCGTCATCCGCATGCTGCGCATCGGCGAGAACACCGGCGCGCTCGACACGGCGCTGCTCAACGTCAGTTATTTCTACAACCGCGAGGTGCGCGAGGCGATCGGCAAGGCGCAGGCCATGATCGAGCCCGCGCTCACGGTGGTGCTCGGATTGATCCTTGGCTGGGTGATGCTCTCGGTGCTCGGACCGGTCTACGACGCCATCTCGAAGATGAAGTTCTGACCCGCAGCTAGTCCATGGCCGCGCACCGCATTCTCTATTTCAGCGCCACCGAGCACCGGCTGTACCGCAGCAGTTTCGGCGGGCTGGAGCTCGAGGGCCGCTTCGGCAACGACGAGAACGGGCTCGCCGAGTTCCACGGCTTCCTCGCCGACAAGGCGGGCGCGCTGTTTGCCGTGCTCGCAGATCTCGCCGGCGAAGATTTTCACGAGGAACAGATTCCGCTGGTGCGCGGCGGGGATCGCGAAGCGGTGGTAGCGCGCCGTTTGGCGCAGCGCTATCGCGACGCTCGTCTAGCCACCGCGCTTCCCCTTGGTGCAGTGACCGTGGGCGAACGCAAGAACGAGCGCGTGCTGCTCGCCTCGTTCACCAACACACAGCTTCTCGTTCCTTGGCTCGATGCGCTGGAGGCGGCCGGCACCAAGCTGTCCGGCGTCTACTCCGTGCCGCTGCTCGCACCCGCGCTGGCGGCCGCGCTGGCGGCGCGCGAACCCCGCCTGCTCGTCGTCAGTGCGCACCGGGCCGGATTGCGCCAGTGCTATTTGGAGAACGGGCGCATCCGCTTCGGGCGCCTCGAGCCGACCGTCGACGCCGCGCCGGCCACCTTGGCGGCGTTCGTTCGCACGGAAAGCCATCGCCTATTGCAGTACCTGATCACCCTGCGCGCCCTGCCGCGCGATAGCGGGCCGGTCAAGGTGCTGGTCATCGCTCCCGCCGGCGAGAGAGCCGCCTTCGAATCCGCACTCAATCCCGACGCCGGCCTCATCTTCCGCACGATCGACTACGCGGAAGCGGCGCGCGCCATCAAACTGAAACGCGCGCCGGCCGAAATGCAAGCCGAAGCGCTGTTCGTGTACCTTGCCGCGCGCAAACCCCCGAGCGCCCAGTTCGCGAGCCGCGACGAACGACGGCGCTACCTCGTGTGGCAACTGCAGCGCGGCATTGTTGCCGCCGGCGCGGCCGGGTTCCTCGCCTGCGCGCTCTTCAGCGCAAGCCGCTGGGCGGACGTCCTCGACACCCGAACGCAGGCGGCCGAGCAGGCGGCGAGCGCACGCAATGCCGCCCAGCAATACGAGCGCATCACCGCCAGCTTCCCCGTGACCGATACGACCACCGAAAACCTGAAGGTGACGGTGGTGGAGTTCCGCCGCATCGCCGAACGAAGCTCCAGTCCCGAGCGGTCCTTGCGCCATGTGGCCGCCGTGCTGGATCGCTATCCGCAATTCGAGCTCGACGCGCTGCGCTGGAATGTCGGCAAGCTCGGCGAGGCGCGCGACGGGGCGAGTGCCGGCACGCCGGCGCCTGCCTCCGTGCCTGCGCCGGGCAATGCAAAAGGCGACGATCGCTCGGAGCTTTACGTCTTCATCGAAGTCTCGGGCCGCGTCAACGCTACGCAGCGCAATGACTATCGCGCCATCACAGCGCAGGTGCAGAACTTCGCCAGCGCCCTCGTCGGCGAGGGCTACCAGCTCGTGCGCACACAATTGCCGTTCGACGTGACCTCGGAAGGCACCCTCTCGGGCGACATGGGCACGGCAGCGGAAAGCAACGAGGCGCCGCGCTTCACCATCACCATCGGCCGGAGGCTGCCGTGACGCTGACGCCCGAGGACTTGCGCCGCCTCGCGGCGCCGATCGCGACGGCGCTCATTCTCCTCGTGCTCGGCGGTGTGCTCATCACAAGCTCGGGCGCCCTGCTGAGCGCGGCACAGGGCCAGCTCGCCGCCGCGCAGGCCGAGCGGCGCCAGAACACCGAACGTCTCGCGCGCATCTCCGAGGAGGAGCGCGAGGTGAAGGAAAAGATCGACCTCTATCAGCGCCTGAAGCAGCTCAACATCCTCGGCGAGGAGCGCCGCCTCGAATGGGCCGACGCCATCACGCGCATCCGCAAGGAACGCGAGCTGCTGGACCTGCGCTATGTAGTCGAGCGTCAACGCCTGCTCACCTCGCTACCCGGCAAGCCGGCCAACGTGGAGTTCTATGCAAGCACGATGAAAGTGGATCTCGCGCTACTCCACGAGGAAGATCTCCTGCGCTTCCTCGCCGACCTGCGCCAGTCCGGTAACGCGTTTTACTCCATCCGCCGCTGCGCGGTGTCGCGCACCGGACAGGCTGGCACCGGGGTCGGCATCGCGCCGCGCCTACGCGCCGAGTGCGAGATCGACCTCATCACCATCCTGGACCGCGCAGCAAAGAAATGAACCGCTGGCTCATCGCCCTCGCTTTCAGCCTGACGCCTGCGATGGGGGCGGCGCAGGAGATCGGGCGGCTGTTCTTCACGCCGCAACAACGACACGCGCTGGACGAGCGCCGGCGCACGCGCGTGCCGGACAGGGCGACGGCGGCCGTGGTGGCGAGCCCCGTCACCCGCGTCGATGGCTATGTGCAGCGCTCGGGCGGCCCTCCTACGGTGTGGATCAACGGCGACCCGCTGAGCGAAAGCGCGCCGGAAGCGCCGCGCATCGACACGACTCGCACCCCCTCGGGTTCGGTATCCATCACCGTCGGCGAGGGCGGCACGCGCGCGCGCCTCAGGCCGGGCGAGGCGCTCGACCGCGGCACGGGAGAAGTGCGCGACGTGATCGGCGACGGTGAGATCCGCGTGCAGCGCAAGGCGCCATGACAACGCGGCGCCGGCAACAGGGCGTCGCGCTCATTTTGATGGCCACGCTGCTGGTCATGGGCGTGGCGTGGTTCGCGATCGGCGCGGGCAAGTCGCGCAGCGTGACCGACTACGAGCGGGAGGCGAAGACTGGCGCCGCGCTACGCGAAGCAAAGGCCGCCGTCCTCGCCTATGCAGCGCAATATGCGGCGCGCTCGAACACCGCCGAACCCGGACAGATGCCCTGCCCCGAATCGACCAATTACTTCGCCGCCGGCACGGAAGGCCAGGCGTCCACGAGCTGCAGTAACGCGAACGAATCCGTCGGCCGCCTGCCATGGCGCACGCTCGGCATCGACCAATTGCGCGACGGCTATGGCGAGCCCCTCTGGTATGTGCTCAGCCGCGGCTTTCGCAACCCACCGATCAACTTCGGCACTATCGGACAGATCAATTACAACGGCAGTGCGAACGCCGCGGTTGCGCTGATCATCGCGCCCGGCCGAGTGGTCAATACGCTCTCCGATCCCGGCACGCCCCCGGCCGCGTGCGCCAAGCTGAACCAAGGCAGCACCAACCGCAACGCCACCACGGGTCCCCTCGATCCGACCAAGTTTTTGGAGTGCAGCAATGCGATCGGCCCGTACGGCAATCCGGGCAACATGGCGAATTGGTCCACCTGGTCGAACGACCGCGTCATCGCCATTACTTCCCAGGAATGGGCGGACGCGATCGCCCCGGCCATCGCTGACCGGCTGCAGCGCCAGACGCTGCCGGCGTTGCGCAACTGGGAAACGGCGGAAGCAGCGGCCACCGGCAAGAGCTGGGCGAGCACGTGGAGCGCGCCGTACCAGCCCTTTGCGGTTACCTTCGCCAATCCGAATGCAAGCACCTTCTGCGGAAGCGGTGGGGTGCGCGAAGGCCTCGTCCCGCTCGCGGCCTGGTCGACCACCAATTGCGACGTGCGATGGACCGGCAGCGCGTCCGCGCTCCTGAATCTGTTGAGTCTCGGCTGCAGCCAGCAGCCTACGTATCTGAGCTGCCAGTTCCTCGGATTGCTAGCCCTCGGTGGCACCACGATTACGGCCACCGCTCCGAATATCGCGAATGGCTATCGTGGAACACTGGCGGCTGCGGACATCACCGTCAGCGGCGGCGGTACCGTCGGCGCATCGTCCCTGTCTATTTCGTCCACCAATGGCGCTGCCACGCTTACGGTGCAGGTCACGTTCCCGCTGCTAGGGCTGCTCCAAGCCGTGGAGGTACGCATCCCCTACGTTGCAGATGCCAACGTGCTGAGCGATTCACGCGTCACATGGGTCACCAATAACAATTGGCAGCAATACCTCTATTACGCCGTGGCGCCGGGCGCCACCGTCAGCCCGACCAGCGCGTGCGCGGCCGCCGGGGACCCCGGATGCATCACCGTCGCAGGACTGCCGGCTTCCACGGGAGCGACCAATGACAAGCGCGTCGTCCTCGCCTTGAGCGGCCGACCGATCGGCACCCAGGTACAGCCGAGCGCGAACCTGACGAATTACTTCGAGTCGCGCGTCTCGGCAACCCAGTTCACCTCGGCGACGGTGACGAGCACTTACAACGACCGGCTTGCGGCGTGCCCCTTCCAGTTCACCATGCAAAGCGGAGCGACTACGACGATATGCAACTAATCGCGCGTTGCCGCGGCTTCACGCTCACCGAGCTCGCGGTGGTGATGACCATTCTCGCTCTCCTGCTCGCGGCGGGGATGATGACGCTATCGGCACAGACCGAGGTTCGCAACAACGAAGAGGCGCTACGCCGCGTCAATGCCGCAGTCGATGCGCTGGTCGGCTTTGCGATCACCAACCGCCGGCTGCCATGTCCGGCAAGCGCCAACACCACCGGCGACGAGGACCCGATCAGCGGGACTGGCAGCTGTACCACCTGGTACGGGGGGTTCGTGCCGGCGAGAACCATTGGCCTGCAGCCTACCGACTCCCAGGGATACGCCGTCGACCCGTGGGGTAACCGGTTGCGCTATGCGGTCGCCAACCTCATTACCGGGTGCACTGGCACCTCGACCACGCCGCACTTCACCTCGGCCGCGAACCTCAAGGCGAACGGCGTGAGCTGCAGGCCGAATGACCTCGATGTGTGCCAAACATCGACCGGTATCAACGCGACGTCATGCAATACCGCGACGCGGGCGGTAAGTAGCAGCACCGCCGCCTTCATCGTTTTCTCGACCGGCAAGGACGGCGGCATCGTGGCGAGCTACGGGCCAGATGAAATTGCCAATGGCGACGGCGATCGGGTGTTCGTCACGCGAATACCGGGCACCAACGAAACCGGCGGCGGCGCCTTCGACGACATCATGGTGGTGGTGCCGGTCGGCGTGCTCTATTCCAAGCTGATCGCGGCGGGCGTGTTGCCTTAGAGCGCAGGTCCGGCGAGCAGGAAGCACACCTCGCCGTCGCGATTCGTCTCGAGAACCAGCCGGTAGCCGCTGGCGGAGGCCTGCCGCGCGGCCTGGTACAGACCTATCCCGAGGCCGCCGCTCGAGCTTACCGGCGCGCGCAGCAACCCCGCTACCAAGTCCTCCGGCACCGCGGTCCCCGTGTCCCGTACGCGGAGCGCGATCTCCGCAGCGCCCTCGAGCGAAACGCGCACACGCACCGACGGCTGGTCCAGGCGTTTTGCAAGCGCATTGCGGATCAGGTTGTCCGCCACGCTGTCGAAAAGCGAGCGCGGCAGGCGAGCGCTTCGGGCGATTGCGGCGGGCAGGAATTCAACGCCCTCATTGTTGTACTGCCGCGCGATGCCTTCCCACCACCTTCCTGCCGCGACGTAACTTTCGCCGTCGACTTGCGGACGCTGCAGGCGCTCGAGGGTGTCCGCGAGACGCTGCGCCACAAGGGGGAGCTGCCGGCGCACCAGGGCGTTGAGGCGGGCAGCGTCGTGCACGTCCGAATCGGTCGCGACGGAGACCAGGACATTCAGCGACTGAAGAAGATTCTTGATGTCGTGCGTGGTGCGCGCGCCCGTCTCGTGCACGGCCTGTAGGTAGCTCGTCTCGCGCAGCTTCTCCTCGCGCAGCTTGGCCACATAGAACTCACCTAGCAGTCGGCCAAGCAGCTCGAGGTGCCACTGCAATGCAGGACTCAGTCGGTATCGGGAGAACATGCTCAATTCGAGCTCGGCATTCGTATATTCGACGACCTGTGGCGTGCGGCTGCCGAGCTCGCCGCGCGTCTCGCCGGCCCGCCATGCCGCTCCGGACAACGCCGGTAGCTGGGTAAGGGCGAGGACGGCCTGCTCCAGGAACCGCCCGGGGTGTGCCTCTGCGCGCAACAGATCCGCCAACACCTGGAGCCACCGCTCAACCGGCACGCCGATGGAAAAAAGATAGCGCGCGAAGAAGACGCCGAGACCACCGCCCGAGCGCGGATTCCAGGCAAGCCCCACCAGCAGGACCGCCGCTGCGGTGAACAGTACAGTGTAGGTCAGCGACTCGAGGTAGCCCGATCGCGTCACCGTCATGAAGGTGAAGCTGCCCAAGATCACCACCACGAGGAGCAGCATCAGGAACACGCTGTAAAAGAAATCGATCACCTGCGGCGCTTCGGCCGATTCGCGCTCGGCGGGAAATAGCGCGATCACGATAAAGAAGAATGGCAGCACGTACTCCGCCGCGCGACGGGTATCGGTGTTGATCTCCCGCCGCGGAGCGATCTCGGGCAGGATCACGATGGCGAGCAGGGCCAGCAGGTAGCCCAGCATGACCAGGTAGCAGCGCCGCTGCCATTTCGCGTCGTACTGATAGACCTTGCCGCCCACCAGGCCGGCGATTACCACCACCCAGAACGCAAGCAGCCACCAATCGAGGCGCAGCATCACCGCTACCGCGACGATGGCGAGCATGACGGCCTGCGTCCCCGACACACGCTGCTCCGCGCGCAGGAACGGCTGCCACAGCAGGAGCAGGCCCAGGTGCGCCAGAAGCAACGCGCGCGCCCACGGATCGGCCACGCCGCGGAACGCCGCGACGTGAAGGAGAAGCAGCATGGCGACCGTGACCAAGCGCCAGTAGCGCTGGCTGAAGGCCCATGTCGCATTAGCGAGCGTGCCGTGTAGCATGGTGTTCACGACTAGTCTACAAACGAACGGATGAGCACCGCCATTCTCGCCCGCCTCGCGCTGCTCGAAGCGCGACGCAGCGGGCTGGTCTGGGTCGCCGCTGCGGCGATGCTCATCGCGATTGCGCTCGGCGCTTTTCTCGCGCAGGTCGCGATCACGGAGAGCCGGCTGCTGCAGGCCGCGGTCGTAGCCTCGCTCCTTCGCCTGAGCGCCGTGTTTCTGATTGCCTCGCAAGTGATCGCCTCGGTTCGGCGCGAGATCGATGACCGGCGCCTCGAGCTCGCCCTCGCCCTACCACTTCCGCGCAGCACCCAATACCTCGGGCGCCTGGCCGGCTTCGCTTTGTGCGGAATCGTGCTGGCCGGTTTTTTCGCGCTGCCGCTGCTCGCATGGGCCTCGCCGGCGACCGTGGCGGCATGGGCCCTGTCGCTGGCCCTCGAGCTCGTGCTGGTCAGCGCCGCCGCGCTCTTTTTCGCCATGAGCCTCGCCAGCCCGGTGTCCGCGCTTTTCGCATGCGCGGGTCTATATCTCCTCGGGCGCGCCATGACGGCAATGCAGGCGATAGCGGGCGGCCCTCTCGCCGACGGCTCGCTCGTGCACCGCCTTGCGCGCCAGGCCATCGATGCGCTTGCGCTCTTGCTGCCGGCACTGGACCGGGTGACGCGCACGGAGTGGTTGCTCTACGGCATGCCGGACCTGCGGACCTATACCAGCGCGCTCGGTGCGCTCTGCATCTACGCCGCCCTTCTCGCTGTGGCCGGCGTATTCGACTTCCAGCGTCGCGCATCATGAGCTCAGATGAGCGGCCCCTGGCGGACGTACCACCATCCATGTGGTTCGCCCTCGCGATTGGGCTTGCGGTGCAGATGGCTTGGCGGGGTGCCTCGCCGCCGGTCGCACCCGAGGCGCAGGACTTGCCGAGCCCGCCCAACGTGTCGTCTCTCAAGCTCGCCGCGCTCGGTGAGCCCGAGGCATTGGCGCGACTCAACATGCTCTATCTGCAGGCTTACGACTACAGCGGCACGAACAGCATCCCGTACGCGCGCCTCGACTATGCCCGCCTAGTGGCGTGGCTTGACGCGATCCTCGGCCTGGATCCGCGCAGCGAGTATCCGCTCTTCGCCGCGGCGCGCGTCTATGCGGAAAACCCCGACCCGGCACGCACACGCGTAGCGCTCGAATTTGTATATCGGCAGTTCTTCGCCGATCCAGACCGGCGCTGGTCGTCGCTGGCTCACGCCGCTTTGATCGCGAAGCACCGCCTGAAGGACTTGGTGCTGGCCCGCCGCTATGCCGCAGCGATCGACCGCTATACCCGCTCGCCCGATGTGCCGCTATGGGCGCGCCAGATGGAAGTCTTCATCCTTGAGGACATGAATGAGCTGGAGGCCGCGCGCATATTGCTCGGCGGCATGCTCGCCAGCGGCACCATAAAGGACCCCGCCGAGGCGCAATTCCTCGCTCGCCGCCTCAAGGAACTGGAGGAGCGTTCCGGCCGTCGCTGATGTCACGGACGTGACAAGTTGTCGGAATCTCGACGACTTCACACGAAGTGTGGTATATAAGTGCATGATTTAAAAGGTAGCGACTAATGGCACGCGCCTTGCTCTCCATATGCCAATAGCTGTTCCCAGGGAGAACACCATGCTTTCCAGAAACAAGGGCTTCACGCTCGTCGAGATCGCGATCGTGCTGGTCATCATCGGCCTGCTGCTCGGCGGGATCCTCAAGGGCCAGGAGATGATCACCCAAGCCAAGATCAAGAACTCCATCGCCGACTTTTCCGGCATTTCGGCAGCCTACTATGGCTACCAGGATCGCTACCGCGCGATCCCCGGCGATGACCTGAACGCGGCTACCCGGTGGACGACGCCCACGGCGGCCACCGCCGGAAACGGCAATGGCGTGGTCGCCGGTACCTACAACAACGGCGGTGCAGCATGCACGGCCGCGACTGAAGCGTGCAGCTGGTGGGACCATCTGCGCCGCGCGGGCTTCGTCGCCGGCAACGGCGTGCTGCAACCGAACAATGCTTTCGCCGGCCAGATCGGCGTGCAGACGGGAGACGGCGCCGCGACTCCGGCGGCGGTGCTGGGCGGCTTCTCCGGCCTTATCGTCTGCTCGGCCGGCATCCCGGACAAGGTGGCAACCGCGATGGACACGCAGATGGACGACGGCTTGCCCGGCAGCGGGACCGTGCGTGGCTGGACGCAGACCACACCCAACCAGGCCGTGCAGGCGGCGGCGGCGTCTTACGTGGAATCCGGCACCAACGTCTACGGGCTCTGCCGCTCGCTGTAATCTGCCCTGCAGTGGAAGAAGCCGGCCTCGCGCCGGCTTTTTTTCGCCTAGCCGCGGTTCAACTTTTCTTCCGCGGCGAGCAGCCGGTCGGGCGGCCCGGCGAGCACGACGATATCGCCCGGCCGCAACACGCCGGCTTCCGCCGGCGCGAGCCTCAATCGTTCGCCAGGCCGCCGCACCGCGCGCACCGGCACACCGAGATCGAGCTCCGCGAGCCCGCGGCCGATCGCATGCGCGCCGTCCTCCAGCGTAATCGCATGCAGGCGGGTCACTTCTTCCCCCACGTCGGCGGTGCCCGCGAATAACCCGCGCAGCAGGCTGTATTGCTCGTCGCGAACTTGGCTCACGCGCCGCATGACACGGCTGAAGGGCACGCCGACGACGACCAGCGTATGCGATGCGAGCATGACGCCCGACTCGAACGCTTCGGGCACCACCTCGGTCGCACCCGCCTGCGTGAGCCGGACGATGTCCGGCTCATCGCGCGCGCGCACGATGACCGGGACCGCCGGATTGAGCGCGTGGATATGGGCCACCACGCGCAGCGCCGTATTGACGTCGGCGAAGGTGACGACCACCGCGGCGGCGCGCGCGATGCCGGCCGCCACGAGGGCCTCGCGGCGCGAGCTGTCGGCAAAGACCACACGCTCGCCGGCGAGCGCCGCCTCGCGCACGCGGTCGGGGTCGAGGTCGAGCGCGATATGGCGCACTCCCTCGGCATCGAGCAGCCGCGTGAGCCGCTGGCCGTTGCGGCCATAGCCCAAGACGATCACGTGCCGCTCCGCATCCATGGACTGGGCCGCAACGCGGTGCACTTCGAGCGAGCGCAGCATCCACTCCGAGCGCGAAACGCGCAGCACGATGGCGTCACTCGCGCCAATCAGGAATGGCGCCGCGAGCATCGAGAGGATCATCGCGGCGAGCAGCGGCTGCATGAGCGCCGGCGCGACGACGCTCGCATTGAAGGCGAGGGCGAGGAGCACGAAGCCGAACTCGCCCGCCTGGCCGAGCGCGAGGGCGACGCGCAGCGCCGTGCCGGTCGGCGTGCCGAAGGCTTTCGACACGATCGCCACGACGGCGGCCTTGCCGGCGACCAGCGCGACGAAGAGCACCGCGACGAGCCCGGGTTGCGCGGCGACGAGGCGCAGGTCGAGGAGCATGCCGACCGTGACGAAGAAAAGACCGAGCAGCACGTCGCGGAAAGGCTTGATGTCCTCCTCGACCTGGAAGCGGTATTCCGTCTCGGCGATCAGCATGCCGGCGAGAAAGGCGCCGAGGACGAGCGACAGGCCGGCGAGGCCCGTAAGGTAGGCGAGGAGCAGGATGATGAGCACCACGTTCAGCACGAAAATCTCGTTGGAGCGCAGGCCAGCGGCAAAGCCGAGCCACGCACGCATGACGCGCGGCCCGACGAGGACGACCAGCGCGAGGGCGGCCACCGCCTTGCCAACGGCCGCGGCTACCGCGACGCCCAAGCCCCCGGCGGGCTGCGCTAGCGCGGGGATCACGACAAGGAGCGGGACCACGGCGAGATCCTGGAATAGCAGCACGGCGATCACTTGGCGGCCGTGCGCCGAATCGAGCTCGCCGCGCTCGGAGAAAAGCTTCGACACGATCGCCGTCGACGACATCGCGGCGACCGCGCCGAGCGCCACGCCGGCCTGCCAGCCGACGTCGAAGGCGAGCGCAGCGCAAACTGCGATCGCAGCCGTGGCGAGCACCTGAGCCCCGCCGAGACCGAACACCAGCCGGCGCATCGTCGAGAGCTTCCCCAGGCTGAATTCCAGCCCGATCGAAAACATCAGAAACACGATGCCGAACTCGGCGAGATGTCGGGTCTCCTCCGGATTCGCGGCGATGGCGAGCGCGTGCGGACCGAGTGCGAGGCCGGTGGCGAGATAGCCGATGACGGGCGGCAGCCGCAGCCGGCGGCACAGCGCGACCGCGACGACGGCGCTCGCAAGAAGCACGAGCACTGAGGCGAGGGAGACGGTACTGGTCACTGGGCTATACTCGCGGCCTATGATAAAGGCGGCCCGCGCGGCGCAAAAATCGAGCAAAACCAGCGCATTGGAGCTCGCGCGGCGCGTCCTCGCAATCGAGGCGGAGGCGGTGCGCGCACTCGGGGAGCGGCTCGACCAAGGCTTCGTCCAGGCCGTGGAGCTGATCAACGGCCGCAGCGGCCGCGTGGTGGTGAGCGGCATCGGCAAGTCGGGCCACATCGCGCGCAAGATCGCCTCGACCATGGCGAGTACCGGCACTCCGGCGTACTTCGTGCATCCGGCCGAGGCGAGTCACGGCGATCTCGGCATGATCGAGCCGGGCGATGTCTTCATCGCCATCTCGTACTCCGGCTCGAGCGCAGAGCTGGTGGAGATCGTGCCGCAGGTGAAGCGCCGCGGCGCGAAGCTCATCGCGATCACCGGCAATCGCGAGTCGACGCTGGCGCGCGAAGCCGACGTTCACCTCGACGCCGCCGTTGCCCAGGAGGCGTGCCCGCACAACCTCGCGCCCACCGCCAGCACCACTGCCGCGCTCGCGCTCGGCGACGCGCTTGCCGTCGCGCTCCTCGAGGCACGCGGCTTCTCCGCGGCCGATTTCGCGCGCACCCATCCCCGCGGCAAGCTGCCGAGCCAGGCGCTCGCGCACCAGGCGCTGCTGCATGTGCACGACGTGATGCGCACCGGCGAGCGGATCCCCAAGGTGGCGAGCGGCGCGTCGCTGCGCGACGCGGTAGCCGAGATGTCGCGCGGCGGAATCGGCATGACCGCCGTGGTGGATGCGAACGGCAAGGCGATCGGTGTTTTCACCGATGGCGACCTGCGCCGCACGGTGGAAAAAGGGCGCATGGATGTGCGCTCGGTCGACGAAGTGATGACCGCGCGGCCGAAGAGCGTGCGTCGGGACATGCTCGCCGCCGAAGCCGTGCATCTCATGGAAGCTCACCAGATCACCCAACTGCCGGTGGTCGACGCGGCGGGGGCGCTGGTCGGCGCGCTTAACCTGCACGATCTCTTCCGCGCCAAAGTCCTCTAGCACGCGATGCAATACCTGGCTCCGGACGCGCTCGCACGGGCAAGGCAGGTGCGGCTGGTGATTTTCGATGTCGACGGCGTGCTCACCGACGGCCGGCTCTGGTACGGCGCCGGTGGCGAGGAGCTGAAGGCCTTCCACGCCTTCGACGGCCACGGCATCAAGCTCCTCCTGATGGCGGGTCTGCGCACCGCGATCTTGAGTGGCCGCAATTCGCAGGCGGTGACGGAGCGGGCCAAAGAGTTGGGCATCGAGCACGTCGTACAGGGTGCCGACGACAAGCGCAAGGCTTTCCTCGCGCTGTTGCGCAAGCTGAAGGTCAAAGCCGCGCGCGTCGCCTACATGGGCGATGACGTGGTCGATCTTCCGGTATTGATGCGCTGCGGCTTCGCCTGCGCGCCGCGCGAGGCGCCGGAGGATGTGCGCCATTGCGTGCACCTCATTCCGAACGCACCGGCCGGACACGGCGCGGCGCGGGAGGTGTGCGAGTTCATCTTGGAAGCGCAGGGCAAGCTGGGTCGCGTGCTCGCCCGGTTCCACCGGTAATGTCGACGACGCGTCTTTTCCCGCTGGCGCTGATGCTGTCCCTCGCGCTACTCACGTTTTGGCTCGACCACCAGGTGCGCATCGACGAAGGCGCGCATCCCTCCACACGCCGCCACGACCCCGACTATCTCATCGACAACTTCACCACCACCACCTACACCCGGGACGGCAATGTGGAGACGGTGCTGTCGGCGTCCAAGATGGTGCATTTCCCCGACGACGACTCGACCGATCTCACCACGCCGCGCGTGCTGCAGGCGAAACCGGATCAGCCGCGCTACACCGCGCGCGCCGACCGCGGCAAAGTCTCGCGCGAAGGCGATGAAATTTTCCTGTACGACAACGTAGTGCTGGTGCGCGAGGCCGACAGCGTGCGGCCGCAAGGACGCCTCACAACTTCGTTCCTGCACATCCTGCGCGACCGAAATCTCGTGCGCACCGACCGCGAGGTGCTGTTCGAGGAGCCCGGGCAGTGGCTAAAGGGCAAGGGCATGGAGTACTTCAACGCCACGCGCGAGCTGTTCCTGCATTCCGACGTGCACGGCCAGTTCGAATCCAAGAAATGAAAGTGCTCTCCGCGCTGCTCGTCGCCGTCGCCTTGCCCGCCGCCGCCGAGCAGGCCGATTCCACCAAGCCGATCGAGATCGAGGCGAACAAGATGAGCGCCGACGACGCGCGGCGCACCAACGTCTTCGAGGGCAACGTCATCGTCAATCGCGGCACGATGAACATCCGTGCCGATCGCATCGTCGTGCGCCAGGACAAGGAAGGCAACCAGTACGCCACCGCCACCGGCAATCCGGTGCGCTTCAAACAGCGCCAGGACCCAAAGCCGCCGGAAAAGGAAGGCGTGTGGATGGAAGGCGAGGCAAAGCGCATCGAGCTCGACGACAAGGCGCAGAAGGTCGAGCTGTTCGAATCGGCGCGCGTGAACCGCGGCGGCGACGAGGTCGCCGGCGACTACATCCTGGTCGACCAGAAGAGCGACTTCTTCACCGTCACGCCCGGCAAGGGCCAGGGAAGAGTGCGCGCCACCATTCAGCCTAAACCGCCGGCCAAGTGAAGCATGAGTGAAAAATAAGTGAGCAAGCTCAGCGCGCAGCGGCTGCGTAAGCGCTACAAGACGCGCACGGTGGTGCAGGACGTTTCCCTCGACGTCGGGAGCGGCGAGGTGGTGGGCCTGCTCGGCCCGAACGGCGCCGGCAAGACCACCTGCTTCTACATGATCGTCGGTCTCGTGCCGGTGGACGCCGGCAACATTTTCCTCGAGACGGCCGAGCTCACCCACCTGCCCATCCACAAACGCGCGCGCCTCGGCATTTCTTATCTGCCCCAGGAGAACTCGGTGTTCCGCCGCCTGACCGTGGAGGAGAACGTGAAGGCGATCCTCGAGCTGCAGGGCCTCGCGCCGGAAGAAATCGAGACGCGGCTCGGAGAGCTCCTGAAGGACCTCAACATCTCGCACCTGCGCAAGCACGCGGCGATCTCGCTTTCCGGCGGCGAGCGGCGACGGCTGGAGATCGCGCGCGCGCTTGGCACCAAGCCGGCGTTCATCCTGCTCGACGAACCGTTCGCCGGCGTCGACCCGATCGCCGTCCTCGACATCCAGCGCATCATTAGGTTCCTGAAGGAGCGCAGCATCGGCGTGCTCATAACAGACCATAACGTGCGCGAGACGCTCGGCATCTGCGACCGCGCCTACATCATCAACGAGGGCGCCGTGCTCGCCTCCGGCCATCCGGAGGAGATTGTCTATAATGACAGCGTGCGCCGGGTATATCTGGGCGAGAACTTCCGGATGTAATCCGCTCAGGTCACCTGGGGTCGATGAAGCCTTCCCTGCAGTTCCGACTTTCGCAGCATCTCACGCTGACGCCGCAGCTGCAGCAGTCGATCCGGCTGCTGCAGCTCTCGACGGTCGAGCTCAATCAGGAGATCGAACGCCTCCTGATGGACAACCCGGCGCTCGAGCGTGAAGACCAGGAGCACGACGACTCCGACACGTCGGCGCCGCCGCAGGGCGGCACGACCTCCTCCAGCACCACGAGCGATGCGCCGCCGCCGGCGGACAACACCGACTGGTCGGCGGACGTGGCCTCCAACTGGCGCTCCGGCGGCGACGACGACGAGGGCGAGCGCAGCTTCACGCCGCCGGACTCGCCGACGCTGCGCGACCATTTGCACAGCCAGCTCACGCTCACCAACCTGTCGCCGCTCGACCGCGTGCTGGTCGGCCTTCTCATCGATGCGCTCGACGACGACGGCTACCTCACGCAAAGCCTGGAGGAGATCGCCGCGCTTTTGCCTGGGATCCTGCCGCCGGAAACCGAGGTCGACCTCGAGGAGCTATCGATCGCGCTACGCCACCTGCAGAACCTGGAGCCTGCCGGCGTCGGCGCCCGCTCGCCCGGCGAGTGCCTCGCGCTGCAGCTTCGCCTCCGCGAGGACTGCCCCGAGCGCAAGCTCGCGCTCGACATCGTGGGCAAGCACCTCGAGCTCCTCGCCAACCGCGACTACTCGCGCCTCAAGAGCGCCACCGGCGCCGACGAAGACGCGTTGCGCGCCGCACAGCAGCTGATCCGCGGGCTCAATCCCCGCCCGGGTGCGTCGTTCGCCAAGCTGGAGGCTCGCTACGTGGTGCCCGACGTCATCGTGAAGAAGCACCGCGGCCAGTGGCGCTCGAGCCTCAATCCCGACGCCATGCCGCGCCTTCGCATCAACCGCCTCTACGCCGAGATCGCCGCCGGCGCGCGCAGTGGGCAAGGCCTGTCCTCCCAGCTGCAGGAGGCACGCTGGCTGATCAAGAACGTGCAGCAGCGCTTCGACACCATCCTGCGCGTGTCGCAGGCGATCGTCGATCGGCAAAAGCATTTCCTCGAGCATGGCGAGGTCGCCATGCGCCCGCTCGTCCTGCGCGAGATCGCCGAGACGCTCAGCCTGCACGAAAGCACCATCTCGCGCGTGACGACCCAGAAGTACATGGCCACACCGCGTGGCACGTTCGAGCTGAAATACTTCTTCGGCAGCCATGTCGCCACGGAAGCGGGCGGCGCGGCCTCCTCGACTGCTATCCGCGCGCTCATCAAGCAGCTCGTCGCCGAAGAG
>Ga0136846_1240350_pt1 | contig 19257 bp, 15 predicted proteins | sample HopSoiMetagenom2_FD_96841 | JGI IMG/M metagenome (GOLD analysis project Ga0136846, IMG submission 96841) | Grasslands soil microbial communities from Hopland, California, USA - 2 Assembly 2016 (version 4) | ecosystem: Environmental > Terrestrial > Soil > Grasslands | place: USA: Hopland...
GTGATGTCGATCGGATTACCGTCGGCGTTCTGGGCAGTGCCGTGGATGACGACCGTATCGAATGTCGTCTGCACCGGACGCCTGGCGACGACGTTGGCGACCGTCGTTTCGTCGATGCCCAGGATCGCGTCGGCCGCGTTGCGGCGGGTCGTGCGCACGCGATCGCCCGGCCGGATGTCGGGTGTGACGGGGGCCCAGCAGGCTCCGCCCGGATGGTTCACTTCGACGATGCCGTCGAACGCGGGCGTCGTGGGATCGTCCTGCGGAATCACGTTCTTCGCGGCAGCGGCGGGCGTGCTGCTGCCAGGGTGGAGCACTTCAACGGTGACGAGGTCGCTCGCGTCGAAGCCGCTCGACGAGATAAAGTCGCGCTGCGGGAACACGAGAATCGATCGAGGAGACGCGGGCGGATTGGTGACCGTCGGGTTGCTGGCCGGCGCGATCTGCGCCTGGAGCAGCGCACCGGACGCGGCGACCAGTGCGGCGCCAGCCGCATTCACGGCAAGTCGACGTACGAAAACACGCAGAGACATGGGGGTACTCCGGATATTCAAAGTGAGCTGACGTTAGTTGGTGAGCTCACCGCACGCGAGCATGCGGTTGCCGTAATAGGGGTTCTGGACGGGTCCGTCCTTCTGCAGCCAGGACTTCCTGAGCATCGGGCAATACGCGACGCGAACGCCCGCCGCACGTACGTCTGCGTGCGAACGCGCGTAGACGACGAGGGCATCGCTGACGGCGCCGAACGCGCGCCGCGCGTCGGCGAGCGTCGTCTGCCGCGCAAGATCCGCGGCCGCGGTGGCGACCGCCGGATCGTTTGCCGCAGTGGCCATCTCGCGAAGCGTTGCGGCTTGCGCGGTGACGCCGACCATCGTGTCGTGCGCGAGCGCAGCATGGACCGCGAGCGCAGCGTTTATCAGTGCGGTTGAACCCGATGCCGCGGCCGCGCGCGGGATCGCCGGGACCGATGCCGCCGCTGCTCCCGCTGGAGCCGCACCAGAGCGCTTGACGTCGATGTAGCGCAGGATCGCCTGCACCTCGCCGGGTGTCAGGCTCAGGTTCGGCATCCGGACCTCGCGGTACTTGTCCGCGAGCGCCGTGGCGATTGGATCCTTCTTCGTCCGGACAACGTCGGGGCGGAGGATGTACTCGGAGAGCCAGGCGCGGTCGTGTGTGTCGAGCGCGCGCCCGAGGTCCGGACCAATCCGGTCGCCCTGGCCGACGGAATGGCAGCTCGCGCACAGGCTACGGTATAGGTACTCGCCGTCGTCACGCCTGGCGAGCGCCGGCGCCTGTGCGTAGCTCTTGCCGGGCTGCGCCGCCCGCCAGCCGGTGAGCCAGTCAGTCAGGATTCGCGCGGTGTACGCGGGATTGTCGAGCGCAGACGTCCGCATCCACTGTCCGGAGGCCTCGTTGCCCACCACCAGCATCGGCTCGTGACCATCTTGCGTCTGCGTTGGATCGGACCAGAGCCCGAGCTTCTTGCTGAGCAGATCGATGTCCGCCATCTTCCCCGTGAGAAACGTCCAACCAGGTCCCGCGTTGAACTTGGCCGCGTAGGCCTTCAACACTGCCGGCGTGTCGTGCTCCGGATCGATGGAGATCGAGATGAAGAACACCTCGCGTCCCATGCGATCGCCGAGGAGCTGCTGCATGCGTGCGAGCCGCGACGTCTCGATCGGGCACGCATACTGGCAGTTCGTGTAGATCACATTGATCGCGACGATCCTGTCTTTGATCAGATCGTAGAACTTGACGTCCTTGCCGTCTTGCGTCGTCAGCGTCACGTCGGGAAAGGTCGCGCCCTTCCGACCGTCAGCCGCGACTCGCACCGGCCGCGCCAGCGCTATCGACAACACGAACCCCACGAGCGCCGCCGCGAGCGCGCGGCGCTTCGTCTGCCCCTTCATTGTGTTCTCCAGATTTGGTGGTGAGCGGGCGGCGAGATGGACCGCCCGCTGCAGGTTTCACGTGATCGCGTTAGTCCTGAAGGATGTCGTCCGGATCGATGAACGTGCACCCCTGAGGCGTCGGCACGGGCGTCGGCAGCGGCCGCAATTCGGCAGTGCCGTCAGGGTTGATGTCCCAGCGGAGGAGCATCGCGTTGTCCTCGTGCACCGTGTTGTGGCAGTGCTCCATGTAGGTGCCGGCGAAGTCGCGGAACTGCATGGTCAGCGACACGCTTCCGGCCGCGCGCAGGCGATACACGTCTTTGCGGCCGCGCTCCCACAACGGGACGTTCGAGGCAAGCCCGTCGCGCGCGATGACCTGTCCCTCTTCGAAGTGGATGTGGATGGGATGATCCCACCCGCCGCCGCCGTTCTTCAGGTGCCAGATCTCGCGCGTGCCCACCTTGGGCGCCGAGGAGATTCTGGCGTAGTCCGCCGCGAGCGTCCCTCCGCTGTTGTACGCAATACCCCACGGGCCATTCGGCGCCGCCGAGTCACCGCTCGTCGTCACCGCTGCGCCGCGATTGAACTCGAACGTCCGCTCCGCCGCGACCGGGATCTGCGACAGATCCGGGTTCGGGATGAGCATCGGCGACGTGGGCGGCGTCACGCCCGTCGGATACGTTTCGGAGAACCCGGGCACGACGCTCTTGTCCGGGTATGCCGCGTTGCACACTACGCGGAACTCCATGAACCGTCCGACGCACGGGTCGGGCGATGCCCCGGAAAGAGCCTGGGCCAGCGTCAGGTCCTTCGCAGGCAGCTTGCCGTCCTGGTGCTCGCAGAGATTCACGAGGTGCAGCTTCGTCCCGACCGCAAATTTCGAGAAGTCGATGACGATGTCGTAGCGCTCCGCGATGCCCTGCTCGTCGAGCTCGGTCAGTTTGATCGCCCTCGGCAGCAGGTTGCCGTCGTTGGCGATCTGGTAGATCGGCTGCGCGGTGCCGGACGTGTTCGCCAGTGCGACCTTGAAGAAGCGCGACACGCTGGCGTTCAGGATGCGGAAGCGGTACTTGCGGCGCTCGACGTTGAAGTACGGCCGATACGCAAGGTTCACCGTCATCACGTCGCCGAGGAACCCGTCGAACTGCAGGATGTCCATCGCGAGCTGCCCGCTCTGATCGAATGCCTTGTCCGAGAGCATCAGGTTGATGTCGTAATCCAGGTTGCCCCAGCTCTTCCCGGTCTTCGCGGCCTGGCCGCTCGGCAGGCGCAGGTTGACGCCGTCGTTGATGTCCTCGGCGCCGCGATCGAGCCCGCTGTAGATGTTGAACATCCCGGCGTTCCCCTTGTAGACGTTCTGCGACGTGAACCCGAACATGTGGTCATGGAACCAGTGCGTGCCCATCGTCTCGTGCCAGTCACCCGGCACCTGGATCAGGCCGCCGTTGTCCGCGGGCGACGATGCCATCCTGTCGGTCGCGCCGGTGTTCATCGACGAAAAGCCGGCGAGGAGGATCGGGTAGTGGTAGTCGTAGTACTGATTCGGAAAGAAGAAGGCGCCCGTGAAGCCGTCGTTCTCCGCGCCGTGATGCCCGTTGTGCTCGTGCGTCGAGAGCGTGTGGATGCCGAACCCGTTGTTCAGCCCCTTGTCACACGGCAGACGGTTGTGATGTCGGAACAGGATGGGTTCGCCGTAGCGGCCGATCAGCAGCTTCGGCGGAATCGTGCCGTTGAACGTCCACACCGAGTTCTCGTCCTGCACCGGCATGCCGGGATGGAACTGCAGCGGGAGCGCCGAAGACGGGTTGATATCGAGCAGCTTCTGCCCGTAGCTCGAGATCCCGGGGTTGTACGCGGTGTTGGGCCCCTGGTTGCCCATCTGCGACACTTCAACGGCCACCTGCGGCGGGAACTGGTCCCAGCGCTGGTGCGCCCACATCGGACCTGGAGGACGTCCTTCGACCGGACCCCATCCTCCGCCAAGATCCGGATCGACCTGCTGCAGCTCCGGGTTGGCTTCTTTCGTCGGCGAACAGTAGTCGAGTGACGACATCGGCTTCCGCTGCAGCACGTCGAAGCGCGGCATCGGCTGCGAGAACGCTGCCGCACCGAACAGGGGGCTGCGCGGCAGACCGGTTGGAATGCCGGGACCGCCGGGTGTCTGCGCGAGAAGATTCGGCACGAACGGGTTCAGGCCGCGAATTGGCGCCAGCAGTCCGGCACCGGTGAACAGCCCCATCCTGATCAGATCGCGCCGGGAGATCTGCTTCTGCGACAGCGCCTTGATGATTCCGCGGCGCTCATCTTGCGCCTGGCGCGCCGCTTTCTGCTGCGGCCTCGATGCATCCGACGGTAGGTAGATACGGCTCATTGGAAACAGGCTCCTTCTGGTACTCGAACGATAGGTCGACTGATTACTGACGGATGGTCACCGGCACGGTCACGAGGCCGCCGAGGCTCGAACGCACCGTAATCTCGGTGGGCGGCGGGTTCACGCCAACCTGCGTGTAGCTGCGGTCGCCGGGCGGTGCCGGTACGCCAGCCGCGATGGGCAGCGCCGGGCCCATTTCGCCGAGTCCCACGACGGTGAGCACCGCACTCGGATCGCTCGTCGTCGCGTTCACGTCGAGGCGCGACCGCGCGACGCGCCAGATCGCCGTGACACCGGTGAGTGTGTCGCTCGCTTTCGGCGTCGCGACGACCGTTACAGTGGTCGAGGCGGCCGACGACGCGCACGTGCCCGGGTCCGACCAGGGCGAGCAGTTCGTCACGTCAACGCGGAAGCGCAGGACGGTTCCGTCGGGCACGTTCTGGCCGTTCACGAGCTTGTCGATCTTGAACGTCACGCGCGGCAGGTCCTGCGGCGTCCCGAACGGCGTCGTGCCGGCAGGCAGCGCGAGACGATGCGCGGTGTCGCTGTACTTCAGCGGCTGGAGATCGTCACCGACCTGCCACCACGTGTAGGTGAGCGGCATCGGCGACGGCGTCGTCGTGTCGCGGCTGCCCGATGCGTCGAGCGTGACGAACGCGCCGCGAGCCACGTCGTGGACCGAGCCGGCATCCGCGATCGGCGAAAACACCGCCGGCGCGTCCGTGCCAGCGGGGCATGCGGGGGCCGTCGGCCGCACGGCGCCGGGCCACGGATCGAGCTGACCGAGGCGGCCGAGCGGCAATTCGCCACCCGTTGCGCCGTAGTACGCGCCCGATCCATTCGCGAGGAACGGGAAGTCCTGGAAGTTCGACGGAACCGGCGGATTCCCGATGCCGAGGTTCTCCGGGAAGATGAACTCGAAGTTCGGCGCGCTGTAGATGCCCGCGGCGAGTCCCGCCGGCGTCACCGTGTCGAACGTGTCCCAGTTCATGTATGTCCCGTTGATGCTGGTGGCGCGCAGCATTCGCGTCGGCGGCAAGACCAGCGCGTCGGAATTCGGACGCCACCGCCACCGTCCGGCGACTGCGCCGACCGGCGCCCCGGGATCGACGGCGACCATGTCGTACCAGCGCTCCATCTCCTGGCCGCTGCACGGGTCGACGTCGACGGCGCTCAGCATGACGAAGCTCGAGGGATCGGTCGTGAAGCCCTCGATCCGCGTGCGCACCGTGGCCTCCTGAGGCAGGTTCGGATCGGGCGCGCCGCCGACGCCGAGCAGCGTGGTGTCGATCGCGACGTAGGTCGGCTGCGTTCCCGGCTGCGTGAAGATGCCGACGTTCGCCGTGACGGCGTGCGCAAGGATGAAGTCGCTATCGCCATCGGCCGACAGATGACCGCTGTAGGTGACGTAGTCGCCCACCTCGAACGGCGCCATCACGAGCGCGTTCGTTCCGTTCGACGCGTAATCGGGCGGCGTCATGAACTCCCAGCCGGGCGGGACGTCAGTCGTGAACGTCGACAGGTAGTTGCCGTCGCTGCCCTTCGGTCGATTCGACTGCGGGCAGTTGGAATCGCCACCTGCTGCGCCGAAGCGCGGAACGCACATCGGGTAGCCGGTCTCCGATCGGACGGTCGGGTTGTCCTCGTCGATCGTGAAGCGCGGATCGTCGAGCCGCTTTGGAGCGAACTTGCCCTGCGGGTCGTTGATGATGACGCGGGCGCCGCTCGAGGCGTCGCCGATCGTGCCGCCGACGCGCAACTCGCCCTTGTGGTAGTCGATGTAGTTGATGAACCCCGCGCCGCTGTTCAGCGACTGCTGCGCGATGAACACCAGGCCCGCGATGTACTGCTCCGACTGGCCGGTCGGTTTGAGTCGGTTGCCCTGGACGCGAATCTCGTACGTCGTCCGCGGTGACGGCACGTCGCTTTTCGCGAGGCCGCTCTGGTCGTCGCCCTTCGGCCCCGAGCCGGGTCCGTAGGGTGACGGCGCCATCGTGAACAGCTCCTGCCAGGTCAGCGCGAGTGCCGGCATCTGCAGCAGGGTGTTCTTCGGGACGATGATGGTGGTGCCGTTCACCGTTATGGTGCCGCCGCCCGAGAAGCCATCGGCTTCCGGGGTAAGGGTCGCGGCATCGATGAATCCGATGATGTCGAACGGCGCCGCGCCGGCCGGAGCCGGCGTCTGCGCGTGCGGGCGCATCGTCATGCTCGCCGCGAACGCGAGGACCAGCGCTGCAATTCGGCCATGTCTCGATCGCATTGATCTCTTCTCCTTCATTCCTGTGGCCATGCGGGTTACTGCAGGAACGGCTTGATCGGCGCGGTGAGCCCCGGGGCGCCCACCGCCGGGACCGCAACGAAGTCGTCGATCGCCTTGACGCCGTCGGTCGTCTGCACGGTCGCGTTGTCCCCCTTGTGGCCGTTCGGGATCTTGAGCGACGGATGATCGAACGGCGCCTTTTCGTAGCGGACGCGATCGTCGGTGAGCGACTTGAGGAACGCGACCAGCGCCGCTTTTTCAGCGTCGTTGAGCCCCATGGGCGTGACCTCGCTGTCGAAATTGCTGCTGTTGCTGCCGTAGCCCGTGGTGTCACCGTTGGCGGTCTGTCGCCGGTTGCCGCCGCGGTTGTAGAACTCCACGACCTGCTCGAGCGTGCCGTAGCCGCCGTTGTGGAAGTACGGCCCCGTGAGCTCGATGTTGCGCAGCGTTGGCGTCTTGAACGAGCCGTCCACCGCGTCGCGAGTGTCCGGCGTCCTCACGATCGCGCACCCGCTGACCGCCTGCCAGACGCACGGGTCGAGGCTGTGCGTGTAGGAGTCCGGCGCAAAGACGCCCATGAGCGTGTTCTTGAAGCTGCGCGCGAACGACAGCGGGTTCCCCCACGGATCGGTGCCGCCGACGCCAACGTCTCGTGACGAGGGCGTCACGCCGATGTTGTAGAAGCCGTTGTCGTAGATGGCCGACGCGCCGTCGCCCATCAGCATGTTTTCAATCGGACCGTCGCTGTCGTCCCGGCTGCCGAGCACCATGCGCACCGATGCGCCGGTGAACTCCGCACCCTTGTGACAGTTCACACACTTGCCGCGCTCGCTCGTAAAGAGAGACAGCCCGAGCTTCTCCTGGGACGTGAGCTGCGTCGCGTCGCCGGAAGCGTACCGATCGAAGCGCGAGTCGTCGGAGATGAGCGTCGCTTCGTAGAGCTGAATCGCCAGGCCCCAGAACAGCGAGAAGTTCGCCTCGATCTGCCGGTAGCCGCCGCCCGACGAGGCCTGGAACGTCGCGTCCGGCACGTTCCAGAACTGCGGCTGGAACGCCTTCCGGATCAACGCCTCGTAAGTCGTGTTGAGACCGTATCCAAAGGGATGCCGATACGGGCCGAGCACGCTGTCGGTCGTCGCCACCTGCTGGTTGACGAGCGGCCGGCCGGCGAGCATCTTGTGGCCGAGATCCGAGAAGGCGCGGCTGGCGCCGGACATCTCGAAGGCGCTGAGCGCGGGGCCCACGGCCTGCGACGCCAGCGCGGCGTACGGAATGCGCGCATACGCTTTCACCGCGCGCTCGACCTGCGCACCGCTCTTCGCATCGGTGTACCAGTCGTCGACCCAGATCTGCGCGTCCTTGTCGCGGGGGCCGAACGGCGTCACGCCGTTGAAGACGAAGTTGGCGCGGCCGTCCCAGAAGTTGCGGAAGTTCATCGCCGCGTTGATCACGGTTGGCGCATTGCGCCCGGTCGCGCGTCGCGTCTCGATGCCGTTCACCTGGAACACGCCATCCGGGTAGTAGGTCTGCTGCTCGACGATCCCGACGTTCTTCTTGTAGTCGGAGTTGAAGACGCCCGAGGACCCGACGACATCGTCGGTGTCGAACATCACGGTCGAATCGCGGTCGTTCCGGTCGGCCAGACGATGGAACGGGAAGTCCGCCGCCGTCAGCGTGTAGTTCGGGCCTCCCTTGTTGCCGGAGGCGACAGCGGTGAACGCGTTGCTGCCGCCAGCCTGGCCTGGATTGAGCTGGTTCTTCACTCGGTTGTCGGAGCCGGCGTGGAAGTGACAGCTCGCGCAGGCCATGTTGTTGTCGCTCGACGCCTGCTGATCCCAGAAGAACGCCTTGCCGAGCACGATGGCCGCCTGCTTGTCGGCGACAAAATCCTTGAGGTTCGCGGGCTCGGGCACCGTCAGCGCTTTCAACGAGGTTGGCTGAACCACCGGTTTCGAATTCTGCTGCGCGTGGACGCCGGCCATCGTCACGACGGCTGCGACGTAGATCGCGCCGGCGCCAGCCATCAGACCCGCCGCGTTGGAACGGATGCGCATTGACGTTCTCTCCTTGTGCTTTACTGCTGCGCTCATGAGTACCTACTGAACCGTCTTCGTGGTCGCGCCGCTGGTCGTCTGGTTGCCCGCCGCATCGGTCGCGACAGCGGTGAACGTGTAAGTGCCGGCGACGCTCGGCGTGAACGTGTTCGTCCACTGGTTCGCCGTCGTCGATTTCTTCGCGATCAGGGTGCCTGTCTGTTTCCCGGTAATCGCCGTGTACGTGTAGAAGAATGTGACGCCCGCGACGCTGACGTTGTCCGTCGCGGTCGTCGTCAGCGTGGTGACGGTCGCTTTCTTCAACGTCGTACCCGTGGCCTGCACTGCCGTCGGCGCGGCAACGGTCGGCGCCGTCGTATCGGGCGGCGCGGTGACGGTCACGGTGAGGAAGCGGCTGTCCACCGAGGGGGCGCCGTTCGATGGCGTGGCGGTCAGCTTGAACGTCTGCGTCGCGTTCGCAGCGCCAACGGCGAGCGATGGCGCGGTGAATTTGGCGGTGGAGGTGTTCGCGTCTCCCAGCGTCGCCGACGCCCCTGAGAGCTGGCTCCATTTGTAAGCAACGGGACCGGTCGGTACGTTCGCCGCCTCGCTCTGGCTGCCGTCGAGCGTTACGGGGGATCCGGACTTGACTGTCGGATCCGGCCCGACCACCGCGCACGCATTACGCACCGGCTTCGTCGTCCCTGGCCACGGCTCGAGCTGGCCGCTGAAAACGCCGCCGTGAAAGCCAGAGCCCTGCGTCAGGAACGCCATCGTCTAGAAGTTGCCGGGCACAATTGGCGACCCAATACCGCGGTTCTCCGGCAGGATGAATTCGAAGTTCGGCGCCGTGTACTCGCCCGCGCTGAGACCGTTCATCGTCGCCGCGGTGCCGGCGGCGCTCACGACGTGCACCTCACGCGTGGGCGGCAGGAACGGAAACCCTTTGAGGTCGAACAGAGGCGTACCTGGACGGAAGCGCCAGCGGCCTGCGACGGCGCCGGTGGGAGGACCAGGGTCGACAGCCTGGGTATCCCACAACCGGTCGACCGCTTCGCCCGTGCACGCGTTGACATCCACCGCCGAGACCACAACGGGCATGGAGGAGTCGGTGCTGAACCCTTCGACGCGCGTCCGCCTGGCGCCTTCCTGCGCGAGTGTCGCGTCGTCGAGCGGACCAGTGCCCATCAGGACAACGTCGATGCTGACGTACGCCGGCATGGTGCCAGGCGCGGTGAAGATGCCGACGTTCGCGTCGACCGCGTACGCCGATATGTACTGGCCCGTCGCGTCGTTCACGATCGGCCCGCGCACCGTCACGTAATCGCCAACCTGGAACGGCGCCGCGCGCCATGGATCCAACGCGACGGTTCGGAGCGCCGGGTTCTGCCGCTCGGCGGCCGTGGGCTGCGGCGCCGCAATCATCGTGAAGATGGTCTTGCCCTCGGGACGATTGGCCCTGGGGCACAGCGGGTCATCAGCGACACTGGGCTCGGTGCGCGGAATGCACATCGGGTAGCCCGTCTCGCTCTTCACAGTCGGGTTCTCCTCGTCGACTGTGAACCGCGCGTCGTGCGTCATCACGCGGCCGAAACGCCCGATCGGATCGTTGAGGCGGACGCGTGAGCTGCCGACGAGGAGCTCGCCGTTCGCGTAATCGATCCCGTTGATGAACCCCTGGTGCGCCTGCACCGACAGGTTCGAGATGAACACGAGGGCGGCAATGTAGCGGTCGGTGCCGCCATCAATCACCCGATTGCCCTGGACGGTCACTTCGAACGTATGAGTGGGACTGGGCGTGTCGCTCAGCGCGAGGCCGGTCTGATGAGGCTTGTCCGACGAGGCGCTGACCCCGTATGGCGCAGGCGCCTGCGTGAACAACTCAGTCCAGGTCAACGACGTCGCCGGCATCTGGAAAATCGTGTTGCGCGGGATCACGATGACGTGGTTGTTCATCGTCAACGTGCCGCCGGAGAAGGGGTCATTGGGATCGTCCAGCGTCGCCTTCTGGACGAAACCCGTCATTTCGAACAGCGTTGCCGCGGGCAGCGGCAGCTGCGCGCTCACATGCGCTGGAGTCCAGATAGCTGCGAGCGCGAGTGCGAGCGCGGCCGACCACAAGACCCGGGTCCGTGCTGCGCCGATTCCAGTCATCACCATCTGTCTGTTTCTCCTCGTCTGGTGCTCTCGACGTACGTGCGCTCAGCAGCCGAACATGGCCGACATCGCGAGCGCGACTGCTCCGTCAGCGGCAGTGCGCCGACGGTGTCGTGAAATCTCTTGAATGTGCTGAGCTGCGATTCGCCATTTACGGCGATCGCTCTTTGCGAGGCTTGAAGGATACGGCGTCGAGAGGGGTGGCTACATCGCCCGCGAGGGCTGGTGGCTATAGCCCGATCGGGCCGGCGACGCGAGCTGCTACACGTCCACCAACGCGTGATGCGTAGCGAGCATCGCAAGTTCCACGCGGGTCGACACTCCGGTCTTGTTGAAGATCTGCGTCAGGTGGTGTTTCGCGGTGTGTTGGCTGATGCCGAGACGAGTGGCGATTTCGCGGTTGTTCAGTCCTTCGACGACTCCACGGATGATCTCGCGTTGGCGCTCGGTGAGGCCGAACGGATTGCCCGACGCGGTGCCGGAACCGCCGAGTCTGCGGATGACATCGGGAAAGTTGCTGATCCGTTCGCGGTCGAGCCAGTAATCGCCACGCGCGACGGTCCGGATAGCCTCCACCAGAACCTGACTCGCGACGCTCTTCAGGACGACGCCGCGCGCGCCGAGCTGGACTGCGGTGAGCATTCCCGGGCGATCGATTGAAGCGGTCAGCAAGAGTGTCCGCAGCGCGTGTCCGTTGCTGTTGTTGAGCGCTCGGAGCGCCTCGAGCCCGGTCATGCGCGGCATCGACACGTCGAGCACGAGCACATCGGGTTTCAGCCGTTGTGCCAGCGAAATCGCTTCCGCGCCGTTTACCGCTTCCCCGACGATCTCCATCCCGTCGTTCACTTCGAGCAGGCGTCGCAGCCCTTCGCGCATGAGCGCGTGATCGTCGGCCAGCACGATCCGCAGGGAAGGCGTGATCTCAGCCACTGCGCCGGCGCTCCTGATCAGTGCGATGGCCGGAGATTTCCAGCAGGACGCCGCGGTCGACCGATGACTCGATCGCCAGGGTCGCACCCATCTCACGGACGCGCTCCTTGATCACCCGGGGACCCAGCCGCCGCGCATCGAGCTCGTGCAAGTCCAGGCAGCCGCTGAATGGAAAGGGCCGACCGTCGTTCGCGATCGTGAGCCGCCAGCGATCCCGGTCTTCAGAAAACCGTACGCGTACCTGACGCGCGGCGGCGTGCTTTCGTACATTCGTCAACGCCTCCTGCAGGGCGCGAACGAGTTCGCGCGCGACCTGCGGCGCAAGGTGTACCGTTGGCGCGGAGGACTGGAAATCCGCCTCGATCCCCGTGTCACGGCCGAATCGATCGACGATTTCCGCAATCGCGGGCACCAGCTGCCGGGCGCCAAGTTCGAGGGGCCGGATCTGGTGCATCACGTCGCGAACCGAGCGCGCTTCCTCGGCGAGCACGTGCTGCATCCGCTGCAGCTGCGCGTCGACCTGCGCATCCCGCCCGCCCAACTGGTGACGCAGCGCCGCGGTCTGGAACTCGAGGCCGAGCAGCGACTGAATCACGCTGTCGTGTAACTCGCGCGCCACCCGCCGTCGTTCCGCGGCGCCGGCGCGGGAGCGAAGGCGCCGCAACAAGTACTGGCTGTGCATCGCGGGCACCAGCTGGCAGAGGATCCGGTGGAGGATGCGCAGTTCGGCGAGGGTGAACCGCCGCCGCCGCAGAATGAAGACGCGGCCGCGCCATTCCCCGCCAAAGCCGACCGAGATGACTGCCGCAGCGTCAGCCGCATGGCGTTCCCAGAACTTTGAATCCATGTCGCACTGCGTGTGCCGGAGCGCCTTGCCGTCGCGGTCGATGGCGGCGAGGGCGCACGTATCGCCGCGGCGCCGGACGACACTCCATGCGTCTCCGTGCGCGTCGAAGAAGTACGGGTCCTGTCCGGGTTCAGGAACCTCGGACGATGTGAGGAGAAGCGTGTGGCCGGCGCGCGGCGTGGCGGTCCAGATCACGACGCGGAACGTGTCGACTTCTCGCGCCGCAATCACGATCCCGTGCGAGCCGGTCATGGCCAGCAGCTCTTTGCAGACGTGTCGCAACGCCGCGCGGAAACCCGCCTGCGCCTGGATGGACGCCAGAAGGTCGCCGGATACTGCAAGTTCGAACCGCTGCTGCTTCTCCTCCTCCGCAAGAAACCCGAGCAGCATCGCCGCGATCGCGATGTGCAGCACGAAGCCATCAAGATCGAGAGTGGGTCCGCCGACCAGCCACCACTGCACGGCCACAGAGACCAGCGCTGCGGCAGCGCTCCATGCCGTCTCGCGCAACCGCCAGCGGTACGCCGACGCCAGCACGAAAAAGAGGAACATGACGAAGAACGGACTGGCGGGCCCGCCGGTGAAATACGTCGTGGCTGTCGCGAACGCGAAGTCAGCGATGTGGAGAATCAGGGGCGCAACGAAGCCGCGCCCGGTGAAGACATTCGCCAGGCGGTAGACGATGAGGCTTTCGACGGAGTAGATCGCGAGCACCCAGCGAACGACGAGCGGGTGCTCGATCGGGAGACTGCTGCCGACTACGACGGCAAAGAGACAGGCGAACGACAGCGCGACTCGCGCGGCCCCGAGCACACGTTCGACGCGGCGTGCGTCGGACGCGTACCGGCGCGCGAGAGCAGACACGTCGAACCGTCGCAGCCCGGCAGCCGTGCTCTCCATTCCTCCGATGGGTTCGCCCCACAATGCGCAGCAAGGGGCGTCCCACGGCCAACGTATGTTGCAGGATCAGATCCACCGCCGACCGGCTCAGCCTGTCTGCACGCGTGGAGATTCACCGGACGGGTGCGTACCGGACCGAAGTCACCAGAAGTCTGCTTCCCTGAAGGATATCCGGGGCGGCCAGTCCAAGCCGTTCACTGATCCGCGTCTCAACGGCACAGCTCGGCCTCGCGGTTCGCCGCGTGGAACTGCACGGGATCCGGTTCATCGGATTCACAGGCGACACAGCCCCGCGGGTTCTGCTGACCGGCCCGTCTCGGCGCGGGATTCCTCCTGGGGTTGATTCTCAGCTCTTCACGGTGTCCGTCGCTGGATCGAAGGTCACCGGTCTCTTTTGAAAATACGACTCGTTCGCCATGTGACAGGCGATCGCTGCGTGGTGGCCGAACACCGCGTCCTCGACCACGGGCTGGCGGGTCTTCACGGCCTGGAAGAATTTCCAGAGGTGAGGTCTGGTGTCGTCGTAGGAGTCCCCCTGGTAACTCACCGCGTCGGTGAGCGGTTCCTCGCCAGGCCGGGGATCGTGTTCGGCGTGCCACTTCTCGATGTACTCGTTCCGGAGGGCCTGCGGGAAGCTGCCGGTGTAATAGCTGGGTGACGTATCGACGCCAGCCTGGCTCGTGAATGTCAGGCTCGTTTCGGCGAGCTCGAGAATGCCTTTCGATCCCAGGAACCGGAGGACCTCCGGCGTTTCCGAACCCAGGTTCAGACGGATATAGAGCGGCACGTCGCCATACTCGAACAGCGACATGTGCACGTCGGGCATGTTGCGACCATCGTTGAAGCGCCGGATGCCTCCCATCGCGGTGACTCGTGAGGGTGCCGCGTTGATGCCCCACGTGTACAGCATCCCGCTGATCAAGTGGACCATGAGGTCGCCGGCCACTCCGGTGCCGTACTCCTTCCAGCACCGCCACCGCGCGAAGATCTTCGGGTCGAACGGACGCTTCGGCACGTCGCCCTGCCAGGTGTCCCAGTCCAGCGTCGCGGGCGAGAGATCGGGCGGAGGTGGATAGACCCAGGCGCCCGTGGGATCGTTGCGACCGAGCGACCCCTCGATCAGTTGAACATCGCCGAGGACGCCCTTCTCGACAAGCTCGCGGGCTTTCGCAAGCAGCACGGAGCTCGTCCGCTGCGAGCCGATCTGGACGATGCGTCCGCTCTTTTTCGCTGCGGCCACCATCGCGCGGCCGTCCTCGACGGTGTGCGACATCGGCTTCTCGCAGTAAATGTCCTTCCCCGCGCTCACGGCGTCCACCACGATTCTTCGATGCCAGTGATCGGGCACCGCGGCAACAATGCAGTCGATGTCCTTGTCCGCGAGCAGCTCCTGGTAACGGCGCGTGGTGCGCAGGCTGGCACCGGCGATTTCCCGCGCGCGGGCGTGCCGCCCGTCGTACAGGTCGCAGGCGGCTGCGCACTCGACACCCGGCAGCGCCACCGATCTTCCAAGGAGGCCGGAGCCCTGCATGCCGACGCCGATCATTCCAAAGCGCACGCGGTCGCCGGCGGATACCTGGCGCGCGGATGTGCCGAACGGCTCTGCGTGGAGCCGGACTTTCTTCATCGCAAGGGCGGCGCTGACTGCGCCGGCGCTCGACTGCAGGAACTCACGACGGGAACGGACCTTCATCGACCCTCCTTCAGACTTCCCTCGCCGTGCGGGCGAGCCTCGTCTGGATCACACGTATGGGCTGCGGCTATGCCAACGAGCAACGATGTGCGTTCTGCGTCACCTTCGACCGATGTCTTCAGAATCGGCAGCGGCGACACAACGGTCTCAGAGACGGGGATTATAGTCGCGGGTGGATGCGTGAGATCACGCGAACGCCAGTTTCGGAAATCACGGCCGCCGTTCGCTTTGATGCACGCGAGGGAACCGTCTTTGTCACAATATGAGTGTGCTATGAGCGACAACGTGTACTTCGAGGGCGATCCCGGCACCGACAGCACGCGACGGCACATGGAGCGCGTGCTGAAAGAAGCGGAACAGCCGCGCCGCTGGCCCTGGATGCTGGCTGCTCTCGGAAGCGGCGGGGTATGGCTCCTGTGGCAGTTGGGCCGGGGCGCAGCGCGCGCGAGGGACGCCTCGAACGCTGAATCGAAGTCGGCGGACGTTGAATGACGACCGAACCAAACTGGTTGAGCTGGACGCGTGAACTCCAGGCGATTGCCCAGACAGGCCTGACGTTCGGACGCGATCCGTACGACCGCGAACGTTACCAGATGCTCCGATCGCTGGCGTCGAGAATCATGGCGGCCCATACCGGGTCTCCGGCCGGGCATATCGAGACGCTCTTCGCGGCCGAACGCGGCTACGCAACCCCGAAGATCGATGTCCGCGCCGCAGCGTTCGACGCTGGCGGCCGCGTTCTCATGGTCCGCGAAGTCCAGGACGAGGGTCGATGGACGCTGCCGGGAGGGTGGGCCGACGTGAACCTGACGGCTTCGGAAAGCGCGATCAAAGAGGTTCGCGAAGAGACAGGCTTCGAGGTCTCCGTGCGCAAGCTTGCGGCTGTGTGGGATCGGACGCGGCAGGGCCATCCGCCCGGTGTCTTCTCCTGCTGCAAATTGTTCTTCGTCTGCGACATCGTGGCCGGCGTGGCGACGACAGGACTGGAAACGTCCGAAGTCGCGTGGTTCGCGGAAGAGCACGTGCCGGATGACCTCTCCGTCGGCCGCGTGCTGCCCGCCCAGATTCAGCGCATGTTCGAGCACGCGCGCAACCCGACGTTGATGACCGATTTCGATTGACGCGAGCCGCGCGATGCCCGGCCCGCTGCGATAATCTGAGGCGTGCTCAAAGCTCTGTCGGTGGCGGCGTTCGGCCTGATGGTCGCGGGAATCATCGGGCTGTACTATTCACACGCGCTGTTCGCGCACCGGCTGCCGTTCACTGGCGTACAGGTCGCGGCGGCCCTTCTGATGATCGCCGCACGGGTCGCGTTCGGCCGGCGGAGCTTCCACGCTGCAGCGACGCCAACCGAAGGTGGGATCGTCACGACGGGGCCGTACGCGTACTTCCGTCATCCGATTTACGCCGCCGCTCTCTACTTCGTCTGGTCCGGCGCGCTGGACAACGTGTCACCGCCCGCTGTCGCCTGTGCACTCGTCATTTCGGTCGGCGCGGCAGGGAGAATGCTCAGCGAGGAGCGCCTGCTTGTCGATCGATATCCCGAGTACCGCGATTACATGGCCCGCGTCAGTCGAATCATCCCCTTCGTGTACTAGTCACGCGCGAGGGCAGGCCGAAGTGTCGCGATGGGACCTCACGCCGAAACGTGCACGCCGCATGTTGCTTGCGATCGTGATCGGCTCGGTGGGTCTTTCGAATACGAGCTGCCGCCGGTCCACCTTGGGCGGGATGATCAGCGATCGGGAGTTCTGGAGCCTGAGCGAGGCCCTCTCCGAGCCTGCCGGGACATTCAGCGTCTCCGAGAACCTCGTCTCGAACGAGCCAAGGTTTGCCGAAAACGCCAGGTGGCTTCGCCCCGCCGGCGGTGTCTACATCGGCGTAGGTCCCGAGCAGAATTTCAGCTACATCGCGAGACTCCGCCCGGCAATGGCCTTCATCATCGACATACGGCGCGAGAACCGTAACCTGCACCTCCTCTACAAGGCATTGTTCGAGTTGTCGGCGGATCGGGCCGACTTCGTGTCGCGGCTGTTCTCGCGTCCTCGTCCGGCCGCGCTGCGGTCGAACGCAAGTGTCGAGGAGATCTTCAAGCGGCTCGAAGATGTCGCCCCTTCGCTCGAGGAGTACGGCAGAAATTCGACACTCGTTCGGGCGCGGCTCCTGACAGCGCACGCCATCCCTTTGTCGCAGAGCGACCTCGATTCGATTGACCGCGCGTTCAAGTCGTTCTACGCCGACGGGCCAGAGATCCAGTTCTGGGGCGCGCGCACCGTGTACGGCGTTCGCCCGTCCTATCGTCAGCTGATGACCGCAGCGGACCTGACCGGCGAGAGCCGCAGCTTCCTTGCAAGCGAGGAAGCATTCAGCTTCGTCAAGGATCTCGAATCGAGAAACATGATCGTCCCTGTGGTCGGCGACTTTGGCGGCCCGGGCGCGGTCCGGCGAGTGGGTGATTACGTCCGGCAACACAGGGCGGTGGTCCAGGCCTTCTACGGATCGAACGTGGGCGTGTATCTGAGCAACGAGCAGACGCGGGCGTTCTGCAGGAGCCTCGCGTCCTTGCCGGCCGCGCCGGATGCCTGGTTCATCGAAAGCGACGGCGTGCGCTCGCTGACCGCGAAGCTGAAAGCCTGCGTTCCTCGAGCAGCGTAGTACCTCGTACCCGTTCGTTGCGCTCGGTTCCGTTTACCAGATGTCGCCGGGCCGCCAGTCGCAGGCAATGTCTCCGTCGAGGTCCAGACGTGGTGACCGTCGCGTCTGGAGGATCATGATCGTGCCATCGTCTTCAGGCGTGCGCTCACGTCCGCGTGGACTGTCGACGAAGGTCGGGCCCCGCCACCGCTCCCACCCGAACGCTTCGTAGAATGCATGCGCGCCGGTCGACAGCGCGCCGAGCACGTACCGCTCGCGAATCAGTTCGCCGATGTGCCTCATGATCGACGCGCCGTGTCCCTGCCGTCGATGCGCCACCGCCGTCGCAACCGCCTCCACATATCCCACGCGCAGCGGTTGTCCTGAGCACTCGAGACGCCGCTCGACGATGGACGCGTGGCTGATGACTCCGCCTGAACCCCTCAACCAGACGTGCACTCCGCCGGTGGTGTGGGCCCAGTCTTCATCAGTGAAGTCACCTTCGAACGCGCTGTCGAGCAGAGCTCGAAATTCCTGCAGAACCGATCGAGCAACCGTATCCGTGCGCGCTGCATGCAGCGAAACCACCCCGTCAGTCTAGTTAAGTGAAGGTGTTAACTCCCAACCTCCAGCTCCCAACTTCAAACATGGGAGCTGGACATCAGGAGTTGGGAACTGAGTTGGGCTTGCCGCCGGCGATCGATGTCTCTGCTAGGCGTGGCTGGATTGCGCGGCGAACTGCTTCATCCACTCCGTCTGGCGTTGCTGGAGTTCCTGCGGCGTCAAATCCTCTTTGTGCGTCGCGATGGTCCAGCTGTAGCCGTGGGGATCCGTGAGCGTTCCGCAGCGATCGCCCCAGAACTGATCTGCCATCTGTCCCATCGGCCCGGGCGACGTCTTCGCGCCAGCCTTCATGGCGCGATTGAACAACCCGTCGCAGTCCTCGACGTACAGCCACAGCGCTGCAGGCGAGCCTCCGAACGCAACGGGCCCTTTCCCGCCCATCATCGCGTCGTGCAGCATGATGAGCGAATTCCCAATCCGGATCTCCGCGTGGAGGATCTTGCCGTCGGGCCCGGTCGCTCGCGATACTTCCTCTGCGCCGAGCCCTGTCTTGTACCACTCGATTGCCGCGACAGCATTGTCGAGGGTCAGTTGCGGCGTGACCGTCGAGTGACCTGCGGGAATTGCGCTTTTCGCTTTCGCCATTTCAGCCTCCTTCTGTTTCGAGTTCACAAGGCTTGCACCGTGATGTGACGTCGCAGTGAATCGACCGGATGCATCGTGACACCAATGCGGTCAGCTGACCGAAGTCCTGCGGTATCGTTCAGCTGGTCGAACGACCTCTCGGCCGATCAGAGTTCCGGTGCATCCACTGTGTTGTCGAACGAGAGGGTCGGAAATCGACATCGCCAGGCACGACTTGGGATCGGCACCGCGATCGTTTACTTTCTTGGAACATGTGGGCCATCGAGCACCTCCCGCTTTTGACTATCCTGTTCGCGGTTGCGACCGTCGCGATCGCCTCTGGCGGTTTCTA
>Ga0136846_1241879_pt1 | contig 19249 bp, 19 predicted proteins | sample HopSoiMetagenom2_FD_96841 | JGI IMG/M metagenome (GOLD analysis project Ga0136846, IMG submission 96841) | Grasslands soil microbial communities from Hopland, California, USA - 2 Assembly 2016 (version 4) | ecosystem: Environmental > Terrestrial > Soil > Grasslands | place: USA: Hopland...
CCCGCTCGCCTTCGCCAGCACGAAGCGGCCCGATGCGGCAGCCAGCGCGCCCACCAGCACGAGCGGCACGGCGGCCAGATCGGAGTTGAGCCGGTAGAGCACGAGCACCGCCCAGGTGGGCGGACCGAAGGCGGGCAGCAGGTTGATCCCGAACACCACCGCGGCCAGAGCGAGGTATTGGCTCATCCGAGCATTACGCTACGCCCATGCCGAGCGAGGCTCCGTTCCGCTCGTCCCCCGCGCGAGTGCTCGTGGCGGGCGGCGGCATCGCCGCCATCGAGCTGGTGGTGGCCCTGCGGAAGATCGCCGGCGAGCGAGTGCGGATCGAGCTGCTCGCGCCGGGCGAGCATCTCGTCTACCGCCCGCTGCTCGTGGCGGAGCCCTTCGGCGTGGGCAGCGTGCACCGCTTCCCGCTGGCGGAGATCTTGGCCGACCAGGGCGCCATCAGGCGCGACGCCAGCCTCGTCGCGGTGGAGGTGGACGCGCACGAGGCGATCTCGGACAGCGGCGAGCGCGTTGCTTACGACGCGCTGGCGGTCGCCGTTGGAGCCCGGCCGCTCGATGCCGTGCCCGGGGCGCTCTCCTTCGCGGGGCCGGCCGCCGTCGAGCCGATGCGCGAACTGGTGGAGCGCGCCGGTCGCGGGGAGCTCGGAGCGCTCGCCTTCGCGCTGCCGGAGCCGGCCGCCTCGTGGCCGCTGCCGCTCTACGAGCTCGCCCTGATGACCGCCGCGCGTGCGCGCGGCACGCGCATCGTGGTGGCCACGGCGGAACAGGCCCCGCTCGAGTTGTTCGGCGACGCCGTGAGCGAGTCCGTGCGCGGACGTCTCGAGCGCGCCGGCATCGAGCTCGTGGTGAACGCGGCGCCGCTCGGGTTCGCCGACGGGGCGCTGAAGCTCGCTGGGGCGGATCCGATCCCGGCGGACGCCGCCGTGGCGCTGCCGGCGCTCGAGGTGGCGCCGGTGGTGGGGCTGCCGCACGGCACGGGCGGCTTCCTCCCGGTCGACGAGCACGGGCGGGTGGAGGGGACCGCCGACGTCTACGCCGCCGGCGACGTGACCGACTTCCCGGTGAAGCAGGGCGGCGTGACAGTGCGGCAGGCCCAGGCCGTGGCGGAGTGCCTGGCCGCGCGCGCGGGCGCGCCCATCACGCCCGAGCCCCTGGAGCCGCTCTTGCGCGGCATGCTGCTCACCGGCGCCGAGCCGAGCTACCTGGAGTCGCGCGCCGGGGAGTCGCTGCTCGCGGACTCGCCGCTGTGGTGGCCGCCGACGAAGATCGCCGACAGTTACCTGGTTCCCTACCTGGTCGCGCGCTTCCAGCTCAGCGTCCCGACGCTGCCGGGACCAGGCGAGGGCGATCTCGTGTCGACCGTTGCCGCGGGCGACGACGTGCCGGCACGACCGGGGCGCAAAGAGGCCTAGACGGAGGCGGCGGCGCTCACGGCGTGCCGGTGGCCGTGGAGCCTGAGGCGTTCGCCTTCTTCAGGTCGAAGTGAGCCAGCTCGAGCAGCACGCTGGCGTCCTGGGCCTGCGTGAGGTCGTAGTTGTAGACCTGGCTGCCGGTGACTTTCTCCAGGAAGTCCTTGATGGGACCGTTGCGAAGCGACCGGATCGAGGGCGGCTTGGCCGGGAGCGTGGCGCGCAATGGTTGGTCGAGCTGGGGCTTCATGTCAGATCGGCTGAAGAACATCGCCTGCGAGGGCTTGCGCTTGGGCGCGGGCGGCAGGATCACCACCACCTGCTTCACGTCGCCCACGTAGCGGAACGAATACAGGGCAAGCTCGAGCGACTCCCGCTGAAGGAGCAGGGTTCGCTCGCGCGAGGGCTTGCCGCTCTTGATCGAGCAGAACTTCCCAAGCCCACAGAGGCTGAAGACGGCGCTCTTGCCCTGGGCCAGCGCGAAGTCGTTCGGCGTCCGGAGAAGCACGATCTTCACCGGCAGGCCCGCCACCTGAGCGGGTCCGCCCTCCACCGCCACGAGCTGCTGGCCGGTGGGTTGCCTGTATGCGGGCGCGATGTGGCTGGCGATCTGCGTGAGAGCGTTGTCGCCGCTCGCGGTGGGCTTCCAGGCGGACCACTCGGGCGGCTTCGGCGGCTTGCCCGCGGCCAGGAAGATCACCGCCGCCGCCACGGCCGCCAGCCCCACGCCGGCGAGCACCGCATAGGTCATGCGGAACTTCGTCTCCTGGCCATGCGAGATGCGCGGGGTGTACGGGGCAAGCTCCTTCGAGTGGGTCTGCTCGAGCTCGCGGCCGCCGGTGGTCGGCTCGAGTTCCTTGCCGCCACCCGGCTCGGGTGTCACACCTTCGGCCATGCGTTCTCGTCCAGGAGGTCGATTTGGGGCTCGTCGAGCTTGGCGCGTTCGAGCAGCTCCACCACCTCGTCGCCGTGCAGCTCGCGCCGCTCGATGAGCACCTCGGCGATCTGCTCGACCTTCTCCTGGTTGAGCCGGACCAGGTGGTAGGCGGTCACGTACGCCTGGCCCAGGAGCTGCGCCGCGGCGATGCGCTTGTCGCGGTCTCCGAGCACGCTCGCGATCGGGTCCGCCTCCATCATGCTGCCGCCCTGGCCGCGGCGCATTATCTGAAGCCCCATCTTCTCGAAGCGCTTCATGATCCGCTCTTCCTGTTCTTCCCTGAACTCCTCCGGGACACGCCCCTCCAGGCGCACCGGCTCGGGCGCCATCGCGCACATGCCCACCATCCAGGCCGCCGCGCTGGTCGCGCTGAAAACGTCGCCGCCCACGCCGATGGAGTTCTCCCCGTAGAACACGCGCTCGGCGGCCATCGCGCCGAGGATCCAAATCAGCTGGGCCACCTCCTCGTGCCGCCAGGCCGAGAAGCGCTCGTCCTTTTGGATCGCCTGGTGATGGCCGAGCGAGCCGGCGCGCATTCGCACCGACAGGCGCGTGGATTCGGAGTCCTTCATGTACACGTGGCTGGCAACTGCGTGGCCGGCCTCGTGGATCGCGACGGCGCGGGTCTCCTCGGCGATGTACTCGACGCCCACCGCGGTCCCGCTCTCGACCGTGGTCATCGCCTCGACGAGGTCGTGGCGCTCGAACACCGGGCGTCCGTCCGAATGGGCATATGTGAGTGCCATCGAGCAGACCTGCTCGATCATTGCGGGCGAGTAGCCGTTGGTCATGCGTGAGAGCTCGTCACGGCGCTTGTCCGTGTCGAGCTCGGGATCGTGGTCCACCTTCGCCAGGTAGAGGTCGAATATGTCCTTGCGGTCCCGCTTGGTGGGGGTGCGGAACCAGATGTGGCGGCCCATGCGGCCCGGTCGGATAAGCGCGGGGTCGAGCGCTGTGATCGGCACGTTGGTGGCGCCGATGAAGTAGACCTCTTCCTTGCGCGGCCTCGGCCTGGGGAGGCGCAGCCTTACGCTCCCGATCTTCTGGGGCACGACGTAGAGCGCGTCGAGGAAGGTGTTGATCCTGTTCGTGAAGAACTTTCGGATGAACGGCGGCTCGTCGATGCCGTCCATCTGCACGAGCAGCTGGTTGAGCGCCATCCCGCCGCCGCCTCCGAACATCCCGCCTGGGAACACCGCGCGGAGCATCCCGTCGAGCTGGGCGTAGGGCTGCGGAAGCGGACGCGATGCCGGCTCGTGGCGGGAGGCGAAGAGACGCTCGCGCCAGGCTCGAGTCTCGAGCAGGACGTCGCCCGTGGGGTTGAGGGCGCCCATCGGCCCGAAGAAGAGGTGGTCGTGGATCGAGCCGGGGGAGTGCGGCTGGGCTGACATTCCGCCTCCGAGCGCGTTGCGCCGCATCCCGACGGCGTCGATCTCGTCGATGAACACGATGCACTGGCCGCCCCACTTGGCCGCCAGCTTCTTCGCCTTGCGCACGAGCAGCGTGACGATCACCACGTCGATCCCGATGAAGGTCTGCGCGAAGCCGGAGCCCGGCATCGTCACGAACGGGCAGTTGAAGCCGGTGGCGATCGCCTTGGAGAGCATCGTCTTGCCCGTGCCCGGCGCGCCGAGGAAGAGCAGACCGCGCTCGCGCTTGCCGCCCGCCTTCTCGAACGCCTCGCCCGACTGCCATAGCGCGATCACGCGCCGGACCTCCTCCTTGGCCTCCTTCTGCCCGCGCACATCCGCGAGCTTCACGCCCCAGTCCGCGTCGCCCGGCTCGTAGCCCTTCATCTGCCTGATGCCCATCACGAGCATCGGCCCGAGGAAGATCAGGAAGTTGAAGATGAAGAAGACCGGCAGCTGGATGGCGAGGACCGCCAGCGTCCCCGCGGACTTGCCAATCCCGTTGAAGAAGTTCGAGACGGCGTCGCCGATGCTCTCGTTGTTGAGGAGCGCGATCCCGCCGAAGATCAGCAAGAAGAGCGTGCCGTAGATCGTGAGCCGCCGGAACTTCTTGCGCCAGTACCAGGCGCGCCGGCGCGCGATCACGTCCTCGTCGAGGAGCTCCTGGTCGGCGTTGTAGAGGTTCGGCCAGGGGATCAGCCGGCGCACGATCACGTCCACGAGGCCGCGGAACATGATCACCGCCGCGAACGTCACGAGCAGTGCCAGGAGCGGATTCCAGCCGTTGCGCTCCCACAGCAGGAGGAAGAACGCGGGGCTCGTCAGGAGCGCGACGATGGTCGCGGCGCGTCGAAGTGCCCGCCACTCTTCGGCCAACGGGATCGAGCTGCGCCCGGGAGCTTCCCCCGAACTATCGCCTGGCGCGGCCATAGGCATTCGGAGGTTACTCCGCGTGAGCGAGCTGTTCCATCGCTTTGGTAGACGCGAACGGGCGGCTCGACCTTCCGCCGCGCGATGTGCTTAGGTGTTAAGCAGACCTTGCCGAATCTCGGCTGTTCTGTGCAGCCGGGAACGGGGGACCCAATGGGCCATGCCGCCATGGCCCTGGGGCGAATCGCCGTCACGTGTGCGGCGTAGCGCGACCTTCTTTCCGCGCGAGCCCGTCAGCTCACCTCGTAGGCGCAACAGAAAGAAGGAGGGTCAGTTGTCTACAACCCAAGCGGATCTCGCTTCGCCCACGCCATGGCGCCAGTCGTTGCGCCGCTCGCGTGAGCGCCGCCTGGTTGCCGCGCGCCTGCGACGGCGCCGCATCCGGGGGAGGACCGTCGCAGTCTTGATGAGCGTCGTGATGACCGCCGGCGGCGGCGCGGCGCTCGCCACGAGCGGCAGCACGGTGCTGCTCCACCGCGGCAGCCATGGCTCGACCATCGCCGCCGTGCAGCACGCCCTCGGCATCACCGCCGATGGCGTATACGGTGCCGCCACCCGACGTGCCGTGATGGAGTTCCAGCGCGAGCACGGCCTGATCGTCGACGGCATCGTCGGGCCGCAGACGCTCGGCGCCCTCGGCCTCAGCAGCGCCGGGAGCCCATCAGGTAGCAGTGACGGAACGCCCGGCACGAGCACGGGCGACACCTCGTCAGAGCTTCAGAAGATCGCCCAGTGCGAGTCGTCCGGCAACCCGGGCGCGATCTCGCCCGACGGCACCTACCGCGGCAAGTACCAGTTCTCCCGCGAGACCTGGCGCGAGCTGGGAGGAACAGGCGACCCGGCAAGCGCGCCGGAGTCGGTGCAGGATCAGATGGCGGTGAAGCTCATGCAATCGCAGGGGCCCGCGGCTTGGCCTAACTGCTCATAGGCCATAGGCCATAAGGCCATAGGCCATAGGAAAAGCAGGCTGCTGGCAACCGGATCCGCCCTATGGCCTATGGCCTGTGGCCTGTGGCCTTCAGTTGAGCTCAAACCACACACACGTACGCTCACCGGCGTTCACGCCCCAGCTGTCGGCGAGCGCGCCGACGAGCATCAGGCCCCAGCCGCCGGGCGGCTGGTCGCTATCGAGCGCGGTCGAGCGCATGTGCTCGATCCAGCCCGCGCCGTCGTCGCACACCTCCACGCGCACCCGGTTGTCCGGGGTGTCCACGTGCAGCTGCACGCGGTCGCCCGGCCCCATGCCCCCGTGCAGGACGCTGTTGGTTACCAGCTCGCTCACGAGCAGCCGCAGGTCATCCACCCGCGGTAGCTGCTCATGATCGGCAAGCTCGTCAATCGCGTGCCGTGCAGCCCCAACAGCGGCAGGCCCGCCAGCCAGCTCGATTGTCATCAAGAGATTCCCCTGTCTTGAACGTTGTTCATACCCATTTTGGGCGAGTCCAGTCGCGGGTACCGTGCCGCCGGTGTTCGCCAAGCTAGTCGCCCAGCTCGACTACCCGATGTACGTGGTCACCGCAGCGGCGGGCGGCGAGCGGGCCGGATGCCTGGTGGGCTTCGGCACGCAGACGAGCATCCACCCGCCCCGCTTCCTCGCCTGTATCTCGCGGAAGAACCGCACCCTGCGCGTGGCGAGCGAGGCGACGCTGTTGGCGGTGCACTTCCTCAGCGACGAGCCGCGCGAGCGCGAGCTGGCGGAGCTCTTCGGCGGCGAGACCGGCGACGAGACGGACAAGTTCGAGCTCTGTGCCTGGCACGAGGGACCGCAGGGCGTGCCGCTGCTCGACGAGGTGCCGAACCGCTTCGTCGGCCGCGCGCTAGAGCGGCTCGACCTCGGCGACCACGTGGGCTTCCTGCTCGAGCCGGTGGAGGCTGAGAGAGGCGACGGCTTCGACGAGCTCGGCTTCCAGGAGGCGAAGGCGATCGACCCCGGCCATCCAGCCTAGGGCTGCACGTTGTAGACGTCCGGGCCGAACGGCTGGAGGTCGGACTTCGCGGCGAAGCCAAGGTGGCCGAGCCCGAAGATGTCCTCGATGCTGCGCAGCAGCGAGTAATGGTTGTACGGCGTGGCGTCGGTCGAGCCCGGCTGCACGTATTGCGAGAGCAGCACGGCGCCAATCCGTCCGCCGCCGTTGCCCTGAGTCGTGCCGCCGGGGTTGGGGGAGTTGGGTCCAGGCGTCTCGCCGCAGCAGGAAGAGGCGTCGCCGGTGTCGGCCTCGTCGAAGGTCACGATCAGCAGGCTGCCCTCGCCCCACGCAGGCGAGCCGGTGATCTTCGGCACCCAGGTCTGAAGGAAGCTGTCGGCGGCGGAAAGTCCGCCCGGACCACCGTCGGCGCACGGGTTGTCGTGCGCGTCGTGGCAGAGGTCGGGCGTGATGAAGGCGAGGTTGGGCGTGGTGGCGGCGGATCCCAGATCGCTGTCCAGCTGGCCGAGCGGCACGTCGCCCGCAGCGCAGGCCCCCGAGTCGATCAGCGAGTGGAAGTAGACGAACGGGTTGTGCCGCGCCGCGTACTGGCTCGTCGCCGTGGCGGTCTGAGTCTGGTCGAAGCTGTTGGACGCCGGACGCTGGCAATTCGAGGCCATGTCCTCCATGTATCCGCGCCAGGAGAGCCCCTTGGCCGCCAGCTGGTCAGCGACGGTCTTCACGGTCGCCGGGTAGACGCAGCCCTGGCCGATCGCTTGGCCGTCCGAGCCGATCGTGCCGGGGAAGAAGTCGGTGTAGAACGGGCAGTCGGCCTGGGTGACGATGGCCGGCGCCTGGCCGCTGACCATCGCGATGTAGTTGTCGAGGCTCGCGTGGCCGATTCCGTAGTACTGCGTGAGCAGCTCCCCCTGCGACGTGAGCTGCTGCGAGAGGTAGGGCGCCTGCGAACCTGGGCCGAAGGTCGTGTCGAAGCCCTTGTTCTCGAGCACGATCACGAAGACGTGCTTGATTGGAGGCGGCGCGGCGGCTGCAGGGGACGCTGCCAAAAGCGGCAGGGCCAGAACAATCATCGCGAGCACTAGCCGGCGCATCCCGAGCCGGTTCTTCCCCATTGAGGGTTACCCCTAAACAGGGGTAACGACTTCTATACGAGTCCGGCCACGATGCTGACCGTGCCCGCGACCATCGCGGCGGCCAGCACGAGCCGCCGGTGCCGCTCGGCGTCGAGCCGCCGGAACAGCGCCGCGCCGAGACGGTGGCCCACCGCCACCGCGGGTACGAGCGCAACCAGCAGCGGCCAGTGCGGGACCGACCGCCCGGCGTGCGCGAGGGTGGCGAGCGCGGCCGTGCCTGCCACCGCGAGCACGAGGAAGGTGGCGGCCGCGGTGTCGCGCAACAGGTGCCCGCGCAGCCCGGCGCGGGTGAGCGTGAGCGCCACGGTGGGGCCGTTGAGGCTCGTGGCCGTCGTGAGCACGCCGGCGCACGCGCCTCCTGCCGCGATCGTCCGGCCGGGGTGTGGCGCGGCGTCCGCCCCTTCGCTCGCGCGCGAGGAGGAGCGCGCCTGCAGCGCCGCGGCGAGCACGATCCCGATCCCGATCGCCACCTGGAGAACGCTCGGGTCGATGTCGCGCACCACGAGGGCGCCGGCCACGATCCCGGGCAGCGCCCAGGCGCAGAGCAGGGCGGTGGAGCGCGAGTCGATCTCCCGCTCGCGTCCCTCGGCGTAGAGGATCAGGCCGTTGATGAGCAACGCGAGCAGGAGCAGCACGGTGACCGCCTGCGCGGGGCGAAACGCGCCCAGTGCGGCTGGAGCGACGAAGAAGCCGAAGCCAAAGCCCACGCTGGCCTGCACCGCCATGCCGACGACCACGGCCGCCACGAGTACGACGTCGAGAACGATCGCTGGACGCTAACGCGACAGCATGCGGCCCACCGCGCCCATGAGCTCGTTCACTTGCTCGTCGGGCTCGTCGGGACCCTCGCCCTCCCCGAGCAGGCAGTGGCGCGCGTGGCCGTCGAGCAGACCGAGCGCGATCTTGTCGAGCGCCGCCTGGACCGCGGTGATCTGAGTCATCACGTCGATGCAGTAGCGGTCCTCCTCGACCATCCGCGTGAGGCCGCGCACCTGTCCCTCCACACGCGCGAGGCGGCGCAGGAGGTCATCCTTCGAGGCTGTGTATCCGCGTTCGGTTGCCATGGCAGCGGAGTCTAACAGATACCCCCTAGGGGTATGTGATAACGTCGTGAGCGCGTGCTCGACGTTCTCTGGAATGGACTGAAAGACAGCTTCCTCATGGCGTGGGAGGTGTGGTGGGCGCTCGTGCTCGGCTTCGCCATCTCCGCCGTGGTGCAGGCGTGGGTGCCGCGCGAACGGATCGAGTCGGCGCTGTCGGGCTCGGGGCCGAAGCCGGTGGCACTCGCCACCGGTCTGGGCGCGGCGTCCTCGTCGTGCTCTTACGCGGCGATCGCGATCGCCAAGTCGCTCTTCCAGAAGGGCGCCTCGGCGGCCACTGCGCTCGCCTTCCAGTTCGCCTCCACCAACCTGGTGTGGGAGCTGGGCCTCGTGCTCTGGGTGCTGATCGGCTGGCAGTTCACGGTGGCCGAGTACGTCGGCGGGATCGTGATGATCGCGCTGATGGCCGTGCTCCTGCGCTTCTTCATATCGCCACGTGCGGAGGCGTACGCGCGCGAGCACGCGTTGCAGGCAGACAGCGGCCATCAGCACCACGCGGCCGGCAGCGACTTGACATGGCGCGAGCGGATCCGCTCCATGTCCGCCTGGTCCGACGTGGCGCACAACTTCCGCGGCGACTGGAAGATGCTGTGGAAGGAGATCACCGTCGGCTTCCTGCTGGCCGGCTATATCGCCCAGCTCGGCGACGACTTCTTCAACGGGCTGTTCGTGCAGAACGCGCCGCCCGTGGTCAAGGCGATCGAGAACGTGCTGGTCGGGCCGATCATCGCCGTGCTCTCATTCGTCTGCTCGGTGGGCAACGTGCCGCTGGCGGCGGTGCTGTGGTCGGGCGGGATCTCGTTCGCCGGCGTGCTGGCGTTCCTCTTCGCGGACCTGATCGTCCTGCCGATCCTCGCGATCTACCGCAAGTACTACGGCACCGGCTTCATGCTGCGGATCACGGCGCTGATGTTCGTGACGATGGTCGTGGCCGCGCTCGCGGTGGACGGCCTGTTCAGCCTGTTGGGTGCGATCCCCACGGGGCCGCGGCCCACTCGCGGCGACATCTTCGGCCAGGTGCAGGTCGACTACAAGCTCGCCCTGAACATCCTGGGTCTAGCGATATTCGCGGCGCTGTTCTGGCTCACGAGCCGCCGCGGAGCCACCGACCCCGTGTGCGGAATGAAGGTCGACAAGGAGAAGGCATTGACCGCGGAGCACGATGGCCACACGTACTTCTTTTGCTCACAGCACTGCAAAGAACAGTTCAACTAAGAACTAAGAACTGAGAACTAGGAAACCCGCGCCCCCTTGAGCGCAGGAAGAACCTTCTCCCCGTACACCTTCACCGCGCGCACGGGATCCGCGCCCGAGTTGTTCATCAGCACCACCACGTCGGCGCCCAGCTGCTCGACCTCGCGGATGCGTTCCACGTGCTGCTCCGGGTCCGAGCTGATGATGAACTGCTCGCGGAAGTCGTCGTCCGAGAACTTCTCGTCGGCGTGCTCCGCCATCGCCTTCGGGTCGTGCCAGTCGTCGGTGTAGAACTCGTCCGGCATCGTGGCCTTGAACGGCTTCGCGCCCTCGAGGGCGGCGCCGTCGTCCTCCGCCCACGAGAAGCCGGCCTGGAGAATGACCTTGCCGGGCTCGTGGCCCGCGTCATCGCAGGCGGACTTGTAGGCGTCGACGAGGCCGGGCACGGTCTCGGGGTCGGCGAGAGTCCAGAGGCCGTCGCCGTGGCGAGCCGCCACGCCGGCAGCGTGCTCGCCGAACGCCGACACGTAGATCGGCGGCCGGCGCCCCGAGTTGGTGTGCAGATACGCCTGCTTCATCGGGAAGTGGCCGATCGTGTCGAGCCGCTCACCGTCGAAGAGGCGGTTGATGATCTCGAGCGCCTCCTCCATCCGCTGGACCTGCTCGCCGGCGTCCGGCCAGTCCATCCCGAGTGGCGACTAGTTGAGCGACTCGCCGGAGCCGATACCGAGGAACGTCCGGCCCGGGTACATCTCTTCGAGCGTGGCCCACGCCTGCGCGACGAGCGCCGGGTGGTAGCGATACACGGGCGCGGTCACGGCCGTGCCCACCGGCACCCGCTTCGTCGCCTGCGCCACTGAGCCAAGCCAGACCCAGGCCATGCCTGACTCTCCCGGCTCCCACCAAGGCTGATAGTGATCGCTGCAGGCCACGGCGTCGAAGCCGGCGCGCTCTGCTTCGATGGCCTGCTCGAGCAGATCGCTTGGCCTGAACTGCTCGTGCGCTGCGCTGAACCAGTGCTCGATGTCGGCCATGAGGATCTCCTTCTCGCGTTTGCCCGTACAGGTCCCGCGGTACCCGATCCGCAACACGAAATTCGAGAGAAAACGGAGACAACCAGATGGCTGGCAAGCTAGATGGCAAGAGAATCGCCTTCATAGCGACCGACGGAGTCGAGCAGGTGGAGCTCACCGAGCCGTGGAAGGCCGTCGAGCAAGAGGGCGGGAAGCCCGAGCTGATCTCACTCGAGTCGGGTGAGATCCAGGGCTTCGAACACCTGGACCACGGCGAGACCTTCAAGGTCGACAAGGCGATCAGCGATGCCAACCCGGACGACTACGACAACCTCGTGCTGCCTGGCGGCGTGGCCAACCCGGACTTCCTGCGCACCAGCGACGAGGTCGTGAGCTTCATCCGCGACTTCTTCGAGAAGGGCAAGCCGGTGGCCGCGATCTGCCACGGACCGTGGACGCTCGTAGAGGCCGGCGTGGTCGACGGTATGACCCTCACCTCATGGCCAAGCCTCAAGACCGACATCCGGAACGCCGGCGGCAACTGGGTGGACGAGGAGGTCCATGTGGACAAGGGCCTCGTGACGAGCCGCAAGCCGGACGACCTGCCGGCGTTCAACAACAAACTGGTCGAGGAGTTCTGCGAGGGACGGCACGAGGCTCTGGCGTCGGCTACCAAGTCCTAGGGCCATAGGCCATAGGCCATAGGCGACAGACCACAGGGCGGTCCTGCGGGGCCGCCCTTTCGTTCTCTTCTTAGTGCCGTTGGGTATGAATGGGGTAACGAGAGGAGGGGTTTGTGGCCGAGATCGAGCTGAAGGATGTGACCAAGCGGTATGGCGACGGCACGGAGGCCGTCAAGCATATGAACCTCGACATCCAGGACGGGGAGTTCGTGATCCTCGTCGGGCCGTCCGGGTGTGGGAAATCCACTGCGCTGCGGATGATCGCCGGACTCGAGGACATAAGTGACGGGGAGCTTCTGATCGGCGGCGAGCGCGTGAACGAGCTCGCCCCGCGCGATCGCGATATCGCGATGGTGTTCCAGAACTACGCGCTTTACCCACATATGACCGTGCGGGAGAACATGGGCTTTGCGCTCAAGCTGAGCAAGGTCGAGAAGGAGGAGATCAATAGCCGGGTGGAGGAGGCGGCGAAGATCCTCGACCTCACAGAGCACCTCGAGCGCAAGCCGGCCAACCTGTCGGGCGGCCAGCGCCAGCGGGTGGCGATGGGCCGCGCGATCGTGCGCAACCCAGCCGCGTTCCTTATGGATGAGCCGCTCTCGAATCTCGACGCCAAGCTGCGCGTGCAGATGCGCGCCGAGGTGTCACGGCTCCAGAAGCGCCTGCAAACCACGACGATCTATGTAACCCACGACCAGACCGAGGCCATGACGCTCGGCGACCGGGTGGCCGTGATGCGCTCCGGCGTGGTCCAGCAGGTGGGGCGCCCGCAGGAGCTCTATGACCGTCCGCGGAACCTGTTCGTGGCGGGCTTCATCGGCTCCCCCTCGATGAACTTCATGTCCGGCCAGGTGGAGAACGGTCAAGTGAAGCTGCCGATGGTGGACGTGCCGATCCCAGACAACTTGCGCGGAGAGATGCAGCAGGGCAGGACCGTGATCGTGGGTATCCGCCCCGAGCACATGGAGGACGCGTCGCTGATCAACGAGCGCCATAAGGGCGTCTTCTTCCGCACCACGATCGACCTGCTCGAGTCGATGGGCTCCGAGCTGTACGCCCACTTCAAGGTGGGCGCCGGCGTGGAGTCGGACGAGCTGCGGGAGCTAGCCGAGGACGCGGGCGCCGGCGAGCTGCCGCGCACGGCGGGCGAGGAGGGCCGCGCCGTGGCGCGCCTCAGCGCCGACGCCCAGGTGCGCGTGGGCCGCGAGTCGGAGCTGTGGCTCGAGACCGACAAGCTCCAGTTCTTCGATCCGGAGACCGGTCGTTCACTGGCGGTGCGGGAGGAGGAGCCTGTCCCGGCGTGAGTCGGCACTAGCGGCCACGCCCGTTCCACTCATGCTCGAGCGCCCACCGCGCGCCCACCGTCCAGGCCTGCACCTGGTTGGCGATCGGGATGCGCTGCGGGCCGTCCTCGATGACGGCGTAGAGCTCCGGGGCGCCGCCGAGGCGCTCTAGCGCGTCGAGCACTCCGGTACGCACTCGCTCCGCTTCCTCGGTGAAGCCCGCGGCGCGTAGGCCGCCCCAGCCGAGCCACGAGTCGAAGGGCCAGACGGCCCCGCGGTGGTAGGCCTCCGGCGCGAATTGGGGGTGGGAGGAGGAGAGCGTGCGCAGGCCGAAATCGGTGAGCACGTCGGGCTGGCAGAGGCGCTCGGCGTAACCGTCCCGCACGTCAGCGGGAAGCGCGTCCGCCCACAAGAGCCACCCGAGCTGCGACCCAGCCCCGGTAACCCTCGCATTGCTGCCGTCAACCGCCATCGTCTGCGAGTCGAACGACTGAGCAATAAGGGCAACGGTCCGGTCCGCGAGATCGCTCCAAGCGGAATGGCCGGACAGGCGCGCGACAGCCCGCAACGCCGCCACCGCCACCGCCTGCGTATCCGCATCCGCGAGCGGCGGCTCAGGCACGTTCCCGTCCGCACAAAGGATCCCGCCGCCGTAAGCGGCGTGAGGACCCGTGGTGTCGCGCCAGCCCTGCTGCACCAGCCCGCCTGACGCACGCCGCGGCCCATGGCGGACCAGCCCTCCGCCGCGCTCCAGAGCGCGCTCGAGCCATCCCGCCGCTGCCTTCCATGCGCCGGCGAGCTCATCCGTAAGGGCGTCGTCGCCCAGCGTTTCGAGCACGACGAGAAACCACGATGTCCCATCCGCCGACCCGTAGTAGCGCAGCTCCCCATCCCGCACCGGCCAGCCCATGTCCACAAACCGCTGCTCCGCATGCGGCCGGTACTCGTGCACGATCTTGCCCGGCTCCTCGTCGGTCTCCGGGTCATCGCGCTTGCCCTGCAACCCGGCCAGCGCGCGCAACGTCGCGCGCGCTACATCCGGCCGCACGGGCAGGAGCTGCAGGGAGGTGATCAGCGAGTCGCGCCCGAACAGCGCGTGGAAGCGGCCCGGATCGTCGGCATCCACGGAGTCCGAGGACGCGTAGGGCCAGCCCTCGGGCGAGCGCACTCGCTCCAGGTCTACAACCGTCAACCCTTGACGGCGCCCGCTGTGAGTCCGGCCACGATCCGCTTCTGGAAGATGATCACGAGCACGATCAGCGGAACCGTGATCGTCACGGTGGCCGCGGCGATCGTGCCGAGCGGGATCTGGAACTGCTGACTGCCGGTGAAGAACGCGATCGCCGCCGACACCGGCCGCCGGTGTGCGGAGCTCGTCAGGGTGATCGACAGGAGGAACTCGTTCCAGGCGAAGATGAACGCGAGCAGCCCGGCCGTGACCATGCCGGGCGCAGCAAGTGGGATCACGATCTTGCGGAACGCCTGGAAGCGCGTGGCCCCGTCAACGAGCGCCGCCTCCTCAAGGTCCTTGGGGATCTCCTGGAAGAAGGACGTGAGGATGTAGATCGTCAGCGGCAGGACGAAGGTGAGGAAGGGCAGGATCAGGCCCTGGTAGGTGTTGTAGAAGCCGATGTCCGTCCACAGCTTGAACAGCGGGGCCGCGATCGCGATCGGCGGGAACGTGGTGGTGGAGAGGATGATCGCGAGGATCAGGAACTTGAACTTGAAGCGCAGCCGCGCCAGCGCGTATGCGGCGAAGGAGCCGATCGTGAGCGCGATTATCGTCGAGCTGCCCGCCACGATCGCGCTCGTCTTCAAGGCCGTCGTGAAATCCGCGTTCTTGAAGATCGAGGTGTAGTTGTCAACCGACGGATGGTGGGGGAAGACGTGGCCCGTGGACAGCTCCGAGCCCGTCTTCAGCGACGTATTGATGATCCAGTAGAAGGGGAAGAGGCAGAAGACGATCGTCAGCAGCACGCCGACCCACACCAGGATCTGCCCGCCACGGCCTGGCCGCCGCCCCGCCTTCTCGCGGACCCGGGCGCGGCTGGCGACACGTTCCTGTGTGACTTCCGCAGTGCTCATGTCTCCTCAGCAAGGCCGCGGATGTTGCCGCCCACGAGCCGGATGTAGAGGAACGAGACCGTCATCACGATCACGAACGTGAGCACGGCCAGCGCCGAGCCGGGCCCGATCAAGCGGTTCTGCGTGAGCTGCTGGTACGCGTAGAGCGACAGCGACGTCGTGCCGTTGGCGCCCTGCGTGAGCACGAAGGGCAGGTCGAAGATCCGCAGCGCGTCGAGCGTGCGGAAGATCAGCGCCACGAGGATCGCTGGCTTGAGGAGCGGCATCGTGATGCTCCAGAAGCGCTGCCAGGCGGTGGCACCGTCCACCTTCGCCGCCTCATAGACGTCGTCCGGGATCACCTGCAGGCCGGCTAACAGCAGAAGCGCCATGAAAGGCGCCGTCTTCCACACGTCGGCGAAGATCATCACCGCCAGCGCATAGCCGTTCTGTCCGAGCCACACCGTGTGCGAGCCGGGAAGGTGCAGCGCCTTGAGCAGCTGGTTGGCGAAGCCGAGGTCGGCATCGAAGATCGTCTTCCACATCATCGCCGTGCCCACGGTGAGGATTGCCCACGGGACGAGCACCACCGCCCGCAGCACACCGCGGCCACGGAACGCGCTGTGCATGAGCAGCGCCATGATCAGCCCGAGCACGAGCTCGAGGGTCACGGAGATAATCGTGAAGATGAAGGTGGTCTTGAACGCGCTCCAGAAGTCGTGCGACGTGAGAGCGTCCTTGTAGTTGTCGAGCCCCACCCAGCGCGACAGGCCCGGGTGGATGACGCTGTACTGGTTGAGCGACAGCCAGATCGCGTAGCCGATGGGGTACGCGGCCACCAGGGCGATGACGATCAGCGACGGCGACACCAGATAGGCGGCGAGCCGCCGCTCCGACACCTCGGAGCGGCGGTGCCTGCCTGGCCTTGCGGCAACGGTTGCCTGAGCTGCGCTCACGATCCGTCTAGAACGTCTGCAACGCCTTGTTGATCTGGCTCTGCGCGTTTTTCAGCGCCGTTTGCGGCGAGGTGCCTGACCACAGCGCCGAGTAGACGTTCTTGTCGATCGCCTCGCTGATCTGCGTGTACACGGGCGAGACCGGACGCGGCTTGCCCTGCTGCACCGCCGTCAGCAGCTGCGGGGCGAACGGCTGACTCTTCTTCACCGCCGGGTCGCTGTAGGTCTGCGTGAGCACCGCAGGCAGCGACGACTTGATGAAGAACTTCTTCTGCGCCGCCGGACCCGTGGCGTAGTTGACGAAGCTCAACGCCCCACCCGGGTTCTTCGAGTAGGTCGAGATCCCGAGGTTGTAGCCGCCGAGGATGCTCGCGGCCTGGCCGTTGCCGAACTTCGGCAGCGGCTCGAGGTTGAACTTCACGTGCGCCTGCTTCGCCAGCGCGTACACGTACGGCCAATTGCGCAGCAGCGACACCTTGCCGGACTGGAAGGCGTTGCGCGACTCCTCCTCCATCCAGGTACTGGCGGACTTGGGCACGGCACCGCTCTTGACGCCCTGCTGCATGAAAGAGAGCACCTGCTGCGCCTGCGGCGAGTCGATCGTGGCCTTCTTGCCGTCGCTCGACAGCACTGAGCCGCCGTTCGAGTAGAGCAGCTCGAGGAAGTCGACCGTCAGACCCTCGTAGCGGGCGCCCTGGTAGCCGAGCCCGCCGTCGGTCTTCGCCATCTGGTACGCCTGCTGCCAGGTGGTCGGCGGCTGCTTGACCTTGCTCGTGTTGTAGTAGAGGAAGCCAGCGTTCGTGTTGAACGGCACGGCCCAGTACTTGCCGTTGATCTGCGTGGTCCCGAGCGTGCTCGGGATGAACTCGCTCTTGCGCGCATTGATCGCGGGAGTAACGTCGCGTAGCCAGCCCTGGGCGGCGAACTCAGCCGTCCAGATCGTGTCCATGCCGAGCACGTCGCACTCGGGGGACTTGGCCTGCTCGCGCTGGATGAGCTGGGTGCGCTGGGCGTCAGCCGACGTGGGCAGCTCCAGCAGCTTCGCGTGCACGTTCGGGTTCTGCTGGTTGTAGAGCTTCACGACCTGGCTGAACGCGCCGGTGGTGTCCTTGCCGATGCACCACGTCACGCTGCCTTTGGCGTTCTGCGCCATGCCGGGCGTCACCGTCTTGGCATTGCTGCCTACGCCGGCGACGGTGCTCCCCGAGGTCCCGCCGCCGCCCGAGCTGCCGCAGCCCGCGGCAATGGCAGCGCACGCAAGGATCGCCCCTGCACTTGCGAGCTTCCTATTCACGATGTTTCCTCCTCCGGGTAGGGACGCAACGGACGGGCGCCCCTTTTTCTCACGAGAGTTCTGAGCAATCCCTTACCCGGCCTGACGGACAGCGAATCTCCACCGCTTGTTAAGACAGCGTTGACCGCGCCTCAAGTACCTTGCGGAACGATGGCCCGCTGCTTCGTGACGCGCAAGCTGCCGGGGACTGCTCTCGAGCGGCTGGCCGCCGCGCACGAGCTGGACGTGTGGGCCGAGTCCTCGCCGCCCGGGCCCGAGAAGCTGATCGAGCATGCGCGCGAAGCCGATGGCCTGCTCTCCCAGCTCACGGAGCGGGTGGACGCCTCGTTACTCGACGCGTGTCCACGGCTCGCGGCGGTGGCCAACTACGCGGTGGGGGTGGACAACGTGGACCTGGCGGCGGCCAGCGAGCGCGGCGTGCCCGTCGGCAACACGCCGGGAGTGCTCACGGAGGCCACGGCTGACCTGGCCTGGGCGCTGATGCTGAGCGCGGCCCGGCGGCTGCCGGAGGCCGAGCGGGCGATGCGCGGCGGAGGCTGGAGCTGGGAGCCCGACTTCCTGCTCGGCGAGGAGTTGAGCGGTGCCACGCTCGGCATCGTGGGGATGGGACGGATCGGCTCGGCGGTGGCGCGCCGCGCCGAGGGCTTCGGGATGGAGGTGATCCACACCTCGCGTGGCGGAGGCGTGCCGGTCGACGAGCTGCTCGAGCGCTCGGACTTCGTCTCGCTGCACGCGCCGCTCGCGCCGGACACTCTCGGGCTGATCGGCGAGCCGCAGCTGCGCCGGATGAAGCCGCACGCGATCCTCGTGAACACCGCCCGCGGACCGCTCGTGGACACGGACGCGCTCGTGCGCGCGCTGCGCGAGGGCTGGATCGCGGGCGCGGCGCTCGACGTGACCGACCCGGAGCCGCTGCCTCCCAGCCATCCGCTGTTCGACTGCCCGGGCCTTGCGATTGCTCCGCACATCGGCTCCGCCACCCACCGCGCGCGCGAGGCGATGGCTGACCTCGCGGTGGACAACCTGCTGGCCGCGCTGCGCGGCGAGCGCATGCCGCACTGCGCCAACCCTGAGGTGTACGAGCGCGGTACTCGCCCTATTCGCCCAGCACCTTGACGATCAGGCGCTTGTCGCGCCGGCCGTCGAACTCGCAGTAGAACACCGCCTGCCAGGGCCCCAGGTCCAGGCGACCGTCGGTGATCGGCAGGATCACCTGGTGGTGCACGAGCATGTTCTTCAGGTGGGCGTCGCCGTTGTCCTCGCCGCCGCGGTGATGGCGGTAGTCGCCGCCGTCGGGGAGCAGCTCACGCGCCACGTCGTTCGGCGGTTCCTGCCAGGTGGCGGGCGCGAGCTTGTCGAGCCACTCGAGCGCGTCGGCCTGGATGCCGGGCTCGTCGTCGTTCACCCACACGCCCGCCGTGATGTGCATCGCGGACACGAGCACGAGCCCCTCGTTCACTCCCGACTCGTCCACGGCGTTCTGCACGTCGTCGGTGATGCGAACGAACTCGCGGCGGCGCTCGGTGTGAAAAGTTCGATAGACCGTATGGCTCTTCAATGGCTTCTCCTGTCTCGAATCCGCACATGATCGCCGCATGAACCTCGGGCTCGCCGGCAAGGCCTGCGTAGTGAATGGCGGGAGCCGCGGTATCGGGCTCGAGACCGCGAAGATGCTGTGCGCCGAGGATGCCGCCCTCCTGTTGGTGGCCCGCGGCGAGGAGGCGCTCCGCAGCGCGGCCGACGAGTGCGCCGCCGCCGGCGGCCGGGTGGAGTGGGTCGCCCTCGACGCCACGGCGCCGGACGCGGGAGAGCGCGCGGTGGAAGAGTGCGAGCGCTGCTTCGGCTCTCTCGACGTGCTCGTGAACAACTCCGGCACCAGCTCCGTGACGCCGCTCGAGGAGCTCACCGACGAA
>Ga0136846_1238466_pt1 | contig 19247 bp, 15 predicted proteins | sample HopSoiMetagenom2_FD_96841 | JGI IMG/M metagenome (GOLD analysis project Ga0136846, IMG submission 96841) | Grasslands soil microbial communities from Hopland, California, USA - 2 Assembly 2016 (version 4) | ecosystem: Environmental > Terrestrial > Soil > Grasslands | place: USA: Hopland...
GTCTGCGGTGGGTGCACAGGTCCAGTTGCGCCCGTCCTCGATCAGGCAGTCTGTGAACTTGCCGGATGTCTCATCGACGCCAACGGTCCAGAAGAGAACCTCGCGGCGCGCCTTCACCGTCTTGAACCCGAACCGCTCTGAGGCGACAAGTTGGCCGCTGCAGCGCTTGCCCTGCCAATCGCCATGCCGACACTCGACCGTATACACGATGCGCTCACCTTGCAACGTGATGAAGTCGTCCGACCATGCCAACAAACCTACGAGCATAGAGACGCCCAGGACGACCAACTTGGTCGGATTCACAACCGTACTTTCATGCATCTTCAGGCCCTTACGTGGCACCCGATTTCAACACGCATCGTCAGATGCGGCATGCCCGGCGTCGCGCGGCTCGAGGATGCGCCATCGGAGCACACCAACGGCGCGGTCCGTTGGGGTCAACTGGCGGTGATGAGTTACGATCAGCCTGTTTCGAGCACGACCTGCGAAGATACCAACCAATAGCAGCCGAAGAAGTACTGTGCCAACGTCCCTGCTCCAACCAACGCAACAGCCAACGCAGTGCCACAAGCCCCGCTAGAAAGCTCAGAGCCGCGCCGAGCCGGCCTGGGCCAAGGACGTGCAGGGAGTCCGCTCGCATCCCCGTGGTGCCTGCGGCTGCGCCTTGTAGAGCCGAAAGGCTTCCCTTGCGATCACAGGTGGAGTGAGCACCACGGCCAGGACATCGTGCAAAAGTTGGGGAGGCCCCCTGGGCCGAACTGCAGACACGTTGAGTCGGTTCGACTGCGGTACGCTGATCGGCATCTCAACGGCCGGAGGCGTCCATGAAGTTAATCATCAAGGCACGGATGACGACATCGACGCCAAGCGTGATGGCGCGACGATTGTGGCCGTGGTCGCACTGCGCGATCGCAGTCTTTCCCAACTGGGCCTCACGCTCGTTGAAGGTCGACTCCTCTCCGCGTTGGTCTCGAAGCAGGTGACAGGATGGCTCGCAGGCCAGACCCACTGCCGGCGCTGCGCAGCGGCAAGCGCATGAAGAGGAGCGGGCAAACGGTTTGTTTGTTGGCAGGGGCCCGAGTTCGTACACTGCGCTCCAGCAACGATGGTCCTCCGATTGCTTAAGTGATCGGGCGGGAACGGCGCACAGCAAGGGTACGCAGTGGGCCTGCGTCCGATCGGCCCCTACCGTAGCGAGCAGTCCCATCAGCATGGCCCCCAGCGTCTCGATCGTCATTTGCAACTACAACTACGCCGGCTTCCTCGGCGAGGCGATCGCGTCCGCGTTGGCACAAACGGTGCCGTGTCAGGTGGTCGTGGTGGACGACGGCTCGACCGACGATTCGCGCCGCCTGCTGGCCGACGCTGACCCGCGCGTCGAGGTAGTGCTGCAGGCCAATGGTGGCCAGCTCGCGGCCTACAACCGCGGCTTCGCGGCCTGCACCGGCGACGTGGTGATCTTCCTCGACGCCGACGACGCGCTCGAGCCGCAGGCTGCGGCCACCGTAGCGCCATTGTTCGACGAGGGCGTTGCCAAGGTCCACTTCCGCCTGCGCATGGTCGACGCCGACGGGCGCGCGATCGGTGGCTGCGTGCCGCACATGCTGGCCTGTGGCGACGTGCTGGCGCCGCTGGTGCGACATGGCTTGCTGTACGCGTCCGCGCCCGGCTCGGGCAACGCGTACCGCCGCAGCGTGCTCGCGCGCCTGTTTCCGTTGCCGGTGGACCTGGCGGACCGCGTGGGCGCCGATTTCTTCACCATCTACGGCGCGGCGGCCTTCGGCAGCGTGGCCTCGTGCGAAGCGCCACTCGGGCACTACCGGCTGCACAGTCAGGGCACATCGAGCGCCGATGCGATGGTCTTCGGCAATGCGGCCCTCGGCAACAACGAAGCCACCAAGGTCGAGTCGCGCTATGTGCGGCTGCGCGCCTTGGTCGCGCAAAGGACTGGCGGCGCGGTCGTCTACCCGCTGCGCCTGCTCGATTTCTCGGTGCAGAAGTCGACCTTCGCGATGGGCGTGCTCGCGAAGCCTTATCTCGCGGCAGTGATCGGCAGTGGCGACGTACTCGCCCAGCTGCTGAAGTCGATCTGGCTGCGGCGGGAATACGGCGCCGCAAAGTGCGTGGGACTGTCGCTGTGGGCGCTGCTGGTGCTGCTTGCACCGCGCGCACTGGGCCACCGTCTCGCGCGCCACGTGTGCAATCCCGCCAGCCGCACTTCCGCCTGATGTCAACACGCCACCTGCTGGACTACGACAGAGCCTCAGTTGCGCGTAGCCGGCGACTGAAGGACGCTGCAAAAAGAGGCCGACCCACAGGTCGGCCCTCGGAAAATTGATCGAGACGGTCGCTCAGCTGGCGCGGCGGCGACGGGCGATGAAGCCCATGATGCCAAGTCCGGCCAACAGGAGGGCATAAGTCTCCGGCTCGGGAACGACCGAAGCCTTGAAGCCAACGACCAAGTCGTTGTAGTCGGCGTACTTGTAGCTATCGTTGGGGGCGACGCTCTTGAAGCGGCTGGCTGGCGGCCTTCGCGCTCAAACCGTGGGCGAACTCGGTTCGGACGATCGCGAACAAAAGATCCTCGCTCAAGCGGCCGGGCTTGTCGACCGGACTAGCTCTACTCCCTCGCTTTCTAATCTTCGAATGCGCTGCCGGGCTTCGCTTGGCCAGACGCCCTTATTGCGACAGAGCCTCTGCTAGTGCTCTATGCTGAACACACGCTCCACTTCGAGGAGAAGCCCATGAGCTTGGGAACCATACTGTTGATCGTTCTGGTCTTGATGCTGCTCGGCGCCATTCCGACCTGGCCGCACAGCAGGAGTTGGGGCTACGCGCCCAGTGGCGTGTTGGGGTTGGTGGTCGTTGTCATCCTCGTGCTGCTGCTGATGGGACGGCTGTGACAGGGAGTGCCCGTTCTGCAGGCGCGCCAGTGCCCTCCGGTCGAGCGCTCCGTTGATTCGCGGGGCGGTTTCGGCACTCGCCGCCCGCACTTCACCCATGAAAAGCACACTGCCTGCGCCGCCGCGCCGAAGTCGTCGCGACGGTGACGCATCGCGGCGCCCACGACCCATTCCCGAATAGGCCTCACCTCGAGATCGACTTACGTGCTGGACGCGGTGCGGCGCTAATCGACTGGAATGCGTGGATTCAGACACGGAAATCCTTGGTTGTCACGACCATGCAACGACGCCGCGGGCGCCGGGCCAATGCAGGACCTTTCGCGCGTAGGACCTGACCGACACGACCCCGCGGCGCGGGACTATTCCTGAGACGTGTAGCTTCTGGGTACCCTAGACGTTCCGTCGTGTCCTTCCGGCAAGCTTGCATGAAATCCCGCCGCGCCCTTGGTAACTTCGTCCGCCAGATCAACGCGATGAGGAGCATGGCTGATGGGCGAGAAGGCGAAAGGCGAGAAAGAGGTGGAGGCTGGCGAGAGTCTGGACGGGCTCGATCGGCGTTTTAGACAATGGCGTGAGAGCCGCAGGAGAGGCGAACACATTCCGCCGCAGTTGTGGGAGGCCGCGGTGGGTATGGCCAGGAAGCACGGTGTGCCGCGGATTGCGAACAAGCTGCGCCTGGACATTGGCGGTCTGAGTAGACGCATGGAGGGCGCCGCTGGCCAGGCGCAAGCCAGCATGGCCGAAACCAAATTTGTGGAGCTGTTTGCCGCACCGGCCCCGGCTGCAACGATCGTCGTGCGCGAATGCGTGATCGAGCTGGAGAACGCGCGGGGCGTGAAGATGCGCGTCGAGCTCAACGGCCAGGGCCTTGCCGGTCTGGCCCACCTGTGCAGCGGCTTCTGGAGCGCGGCATGATCCAGGTCACGCCGCACATGCGCATCCTGGTGGCGGTCGAGCCGATCGACTTCCGGGCCGGAATCGATGGCCTGGCGGGTGTGTGCAGACGGCACCTTGATGCCGATCCGTTCAGCGGGGCGATGTTCGTCTTCGGCAACCGCGCACGCACGGCAATCAAGATCCTCGTGTATGACGGGCAAGGCTTCTGGTTATGCTGCAAACGTCTGTCGAGTGGGCGCTTCCCGTTCTGGCCCGACGGCGCAACGCCGGCCCGCACGCTCGAAGCGTGCGAATTGCAGCTGCTGCTCATGGGCGGGGACCCGGCGCGCGCTCACGCGGCGCCGGCATGGCGCCCGCTGAGTCTGGCGGCGTAGCGTCGGCCCTCACGGCTCAAGCCGCGAGGGCCAGCCGAGGGAGTAGTTGCTCGTGGTAGTTCCATGGCAGCCACAAGGCCGGCCTGGCGATCACGTCCTGGGCATGGAGTTGCAACGCCTGCAGGTACTCGAAAGGGTTCACGTCGCAGAGCTCGCAGGTGTGGATGATGCTCATGTAAACGTCACCGACTGCGGCCCCCTTCAGGGTCTTGTAGAACAGCGAATTGCGGCGATGGCGTATCGCGCGCTTGAGCGCACGTTCGGCGATGTTGTTGTCCAAGGGGGCGCCGGCCTTGCGCAGGAAGAGCGTCAGTGCGTCCCAGCGCTTGAGCATGTAGTTCAATGCCCCGCCGAGACTGGAGTTGGGCTCGACCAGACGCTGCTCGAGTTGCTCGCCCATCCAGTTCTTGAGCTCGCGCATGGGCGGGCCGCTGTGGGCCTGGTGGGACGCCAGGCGCTGCTCGGGCGACATGCCCGCGTCGTGGCAGTGCGCGTCGTTGACGTAGACCTTGGCGAGGACCTCGATCACGTGGCGGCATTCGCGGGGGAAGTTGTCGATCAGGTCGACGAAGAGCCTGCGACCATGCGCCAGGCAGTTGCACAACACGGTGGCGAACTCGCCCGGGATGTTGCTGCTGAGTGCATCGCACATCTGCATCGGCGGGCCGAGCTGCTCGGCCCGCTGCGCCAGAACCTTGGCGAGGTTGTTCCCGGCGTGGGCATGGCCGGTGAAGAACAGCACCACCTTGAGTTCGCGTTCTGGCGTCCGCAGTACGGCAACGATGCCTGACGTGTTGATCGCCTTGGACTCGGGCTCCTTGCCGGCCGCCTCGATCCTGGTGCGCTCGTTGATGAGACTCAGGATGCGCGCCGGGGTGTCGTCGTTGTGCAGCAGTTCGGCCTGCGCCGCCTGGCGGGTCAGTTCCTCGAAGGCGGCCTGCGGCCCCGGCACCGCACGGACCACGATGTCCCACTGCGTGGCATCGGGCAGCGGGATGCCCAGGCTGTCCTGCAGGCTTTCGAGGCGGAAGAACGGCATGCCGCTGCCGTAGCGCAGCACGGCCAGGACGCTCGCACAACTCTCGTCGTACTTCGGCGTCTCGCCCAGGCCCTCAGGCATGGGGGCGGTGAAGAGTGCGTCGCAGATACGGCATCGCAGCTGCTGCAGCTTGTAAACCGTGGCCCCCAGCGGGGGCTGGCCGGTCACCTTGACGATAGTCCTGGGCGGCCATGCATAGACACGGCCCGTATCGCAGTCCGGGCACGCTTGGCCGGCGAGCGAATCGGGCAGCGCGACCTCGACGACCGGGGCGTTGCGATAGGCCTCGGCGCCGTTGCGGCCGTGACCGGGCTTGGCTGGTTTGGCCTTCGACGGCGGGTCATCGTGAGAGGTATCGGTCGATGTCGTTGCAGCCACTACTGCTGCGCCGGTGGCGTCGCTCGCGGTGTCGGTGGCGACGACATCTGCATCGGCGCCGAGATTCCCGAGCACGTTGGCTTTGCTCTCCGTGCGCGCACCGAACAGCATTTTGCGAAAGCGCTTGAGCGAAGTCCGCGTGTTCTGCAGCGCCTGCATCACGTGAATGAAGGTGCCGAGGACACCTTCGAGCAGGTGGTATTGCTCAGGCGTGAACGTCGGCCGGGCCTTGGCCAGGAGTTCGTCCAACTCGGCCTGGGTGGCGTTGACGATCACGGGCGGCTTCATGCAGCAACGGGCAGTTCCACCGGCGAGTCCAACTTCGACAGTCGCTGCCGGAAGTCCTTGACCAGGGGATAGCCCAGCACCTGCTTGATCGAGCGGTTCGCTTGGCGCGTTGGCGCATCCTTGCCACGCCCCGTCGTCTCTCCCAGGACGATCCAGTTGGCCGCCCGGTAGCACGTGCCGCGAAAGCGCTGCGGGTCGACGAAGGTCTCGACAAAGTAGATCGGGTGCCCGTACATGCGCTGCCAATCGGTCGACAGCATTCGCGCCATGCGCCCCAGGATGTGCGAGGCCAGGTGCGGCACCGCCACCCACGGCAGGATCAGGAACCGCGTGTTGTATGCAAGCAGCCGGATGTTGGCCAGCCGCGCCTGTGCACTCCAGCCGATGTGCCGGTCGCGGCTGCCCAGATGTCGCGGCGCCGAGCACCATGCCACGCAGGCCACCGGTCGGTCCTGCGCGTAGACCAGGTACTTCAGGTGCTCGCCCACCGGTTGCACGTAGCCCAAGTAGTGGTGGCGTTCGAGCAGGCTATTGAACAACGCCTCCTCGGGCGTGCGCCGGACCTGACGCACTTCCAGCAGCCCGAGCTCGGCCAGGCTCGTCTGCAGCGGCGCCTCATCCACGTTTACCAGCCCAGGTTGGTCGCGATCCACCAGCGGATTGCGCGACACCTGACGCACCGGCGGCAGTTCGATCAGGCCCTGGCGATGCAGCATCAGCATCAGCCCACGACACACCATGGAGCGCAGCGCGCCGTTGGCCTGCACCCAGTTCCATGCCTCGCACAGCTTCTCCGACAGTCTCCGCCGGCTCGCGCCAGGATGTTCGGCGATGAGATTGCGAATGAAGACGAGATCCTCGTCGGTGATCACCCGGTGTCGGTAGCTCAACGTCTTCGTCTTGTGCATTCTCGCAAGCGTAGCAATGATGCTTCCGGAACGCAAGGGGGGTACAGGCCAACTATCTCGTCATTGCCGACCACCTCAGCAGAATTCAAGCAAGCTCACCGGAGGGGCACGTAGCTTCTGGGTACCCTAGACGTTCCGTCGGGTGAGCTTTTAGTCACCCATATTCTCAACACGACTCGAGGTGAATGATGAACAAGGATCAAGTCAAGGGCTCCGTAAAGGACGCCGCTGGGAAGGTGCAAGAAAAGACCGGCGAAGCAATCGGCAGTACTGAGCAGCAAGCCAAAGGTCTTGCCAAGCAGGTCGAAGGCAAGGTGCAGAAGAACGTCGGCGACGCCAAGGAAGTCCTGAAGGACTCCGGCCGCAAGTGATCCTGGTTTCACCGGCGCCCGCCGAGTTCTAAGCGCGACCGGCGCCGGTGCATGGCGAACAAACGCGCCGCTGTGGGATCCGGCCTCGAGCGAGCTGACTGCCCTGGACGGCCTTGTCGAACTCGCCCGCGTCGTCGCTAATCACGGTGACGCAAGGCACCATCCGGCAAACCCACATGGATACTGGGGCAAAGGTCTGCCAACGCGTGCGTCGCGGGGCAGAGCCGAAACACGGCAAGCTGGCGACAGGCCAGGCGACGCCGCCGGGCCCGATACAGGGTGTAGTCGCGGAACTGCTGGGGCTTTTCGTCAATGACGGGTGGCTCGCGGCAGGCATTCTGGTGTGAGCCGCGGGCGCATGGGGCGTCGGAGCGCGCTACCCGATCACGTCCACGGTGGCGTGCTTGCTCTTCGCGGCCGGCATGCCGCTGCTGCTGTCGTTCAGCGCTCTACGTCGGGCTGCGTCCGTGTGACCCCGGTGACGGCAAGACGCGATCGCGCAATGCTGAACCCTTCACGAGCGCGAATGGGCCTTGAGTTGATTCCCGATGGCAGGTCCCCAATCACGGAGCAATCGGCACTTTGGCCTTCCCTACTGCAGCCGCTAGTCAACGACCGCTGCAGGCCGGGCCCTGCCGGCCTGCGGACTCAATCGTTGGAACGCTGTACGGTCCAGAGCGGCCCTTCACGCCGACGCGTTCATTTGTCTTTTCAGGTCGTAGGCGATCGTCGCTGAGATTCCCGACTCGCTCTCGCGCAGGCGTGGCGATGTTGCGTTCTCACTCAATGTTGGTCCTGGCCGATGTAATCGGGCTGTTCTCAAATGTGGGCTCGTTCTCCCTTAATGTAGGCCCGAGCGCACCGCTGTTCTCAGCTAATGTGGTCCCGCAAATCCGTTCCAGAAGTTCTGGTGGCTGGACTTCCCGCCCGATAGCGCAACGCACGTCGACGATTCCGTGGCAGGAAAGGCCTATGCCGCCATCGTGGCTGGCGGTGCCACGGGTAAGCGCGGCAAATTCGGCCGATTCCAGCACAACAAGGTGCTCATCAAGAAGGTCAGCGGCAAGCCGGTGAAGGTGCTCACTGGCTCGACGAACTTCTCCGTCACGGGCATCTACGTGAACGCAAACCACATCGTGGTCGTCAACGATCCCGTGATCGCGGCCCAGTACTCAAAGGTGTTCGATGTCGCGTTCGATGGAGACCTCGACCACAAGTCCTTCCAGGACGATGACGTGGCCAAGGCGGCCGTGACATTCACGGAAGCGGGCATGCCCAAGGTGGCCGTGTCTTACGCGCCGCACAAGCATCCGACGTTTTCGCTGACCCCGCTGCTCGAGGCGGTTAAAGCCGCGCGGAGTTCGGTGAGCTTTGCGGTGATGGATCTGGACGGGAAGGGCGAGGTGCTCTCGGCGCTCAAGATGTTGCACGAGAAGAAGGAGATCTTCTCGTACGGCATTTCGGACAGCCCGGCGCCCGACTTCGTCACCATCGATGGAACGACGATATACACGCCCACCACCAAGGGCGGCGAGCTCGTCTTCTCGAAGGCAAACCCCGCGTCGTATCCGCCGCCGTTCTCCACGGAATTGCAGGTCACGGGGGGCGCGGCGCACGTCGTGCATCACAAGTTCGTCATCGTCGACTTCAATGGCGACGACCCGTGCGTCTTCTGTGGTTCGTCCAACCTCGCTGAAGGGGGCGAGGAGGCCAACGGGGACAACCTGATCGCCATCTATGACCGGGGAATCGCCACGGCCTTCGCGATCGAAGGCATTCGCCTGGTCGACCACTACGCCTTCGCTGCTGCGCTCAAGAGTGCAGGGCAGAAGCATCAGCCGCTAAGACTGAAGACCGACACGGAGAAATGGTGGGCGCCGTACTACCAGGCGGACTCGATCAAGGAAACAGAGCGCAAGCTCTTTGCGCGCTAGTGCTGTGTTTCATTCTGTTTGGAACTCAAGCCCTGCGGGGCCGAAAGGCGACTGCGCCCACGGTACAGTCGCGTGCTCGATGAACACCCTACTGCGCATCGTCGATCGCCTGGACCGCGCAAGCGGGCGCCTGATCGCGGCCGCGCGCTGGCTCGCGCTTCCGTTGGCAATGCTGCTCTTCCTGCAGTGGCCGCTGCGCGATCTCGTGCACGCCTACTCGCGCCAGGCCAACGACCTGGCGCAGTGCCTTTTCGCGTTGTACGTGTCCATGTCGGTCACCGACGCCACGCGGCGCGGCAGTCACCTCGCGCCACGCCCGCTCGCGTCGCGCTGGGCGCAGCGCTGGCACAAGGCGCTGCATGCTGCGGGCTTGTTGTTGGCGCTCCTGCCATGGAGCGCCTTCGTGTTGGTCAGCTCCGGCGCACAGGTGTGGCAGTCGCTGCTGCAGCGCGAGGCCTTTCCCGAAAGCTTCAATCCCGGCTACTTCGTCGTGAAACTCTCGCTGTGGTTGCTGGCCGGCGCGGTGTTCGTGCAGGCGCTGATCGATCTGGCCCGCCTCTGCCGCAGAGGCGAGTGATGCCGCAGTTCGGTCTTGCGTTGCTCGGCGTGGTGGCGGTGATTGTTACCCTCACGGGGCAACCCATCTTCGTGGTCCTGATCTTCGCCTCGGCACTGGGTGCTGTCGTCGGTGTGATCAGCGGCAGCGTGCCGGTTGCGCTGCTCGGCGCGCTGCCGGCCCGCATGATCGGTCTGCTCGAACATGACTTGCTGCAAGCCGTGCCGCTGTTCGTGCTCGTCGGCGCGTTGCTCGACCGGCTGCCGTTGGCCGAGCTGCTCTATCGCTGCGGATGTCGGCTCGGGCCGCGCGGTGCTGCCGCGCCGCGCGTGTCGGCGGTGGGCTTGAGCGCCTTGCTCGCGCCGATGAACGGCTCGGTGGGCGCCAGTGTTGCGATGTTGTCGCGGGTCGTCGCGCCGCGCCTTCGCGAGCGCGGAGCCGGCACAGCCGAGACCACGGCGCTGATCACCGTGGCCAGCACCCTCGGTGTGCTGGTACCCCCGTCGATCGTGTTGCTGCTGCTGGGCGACGCGATGATGCGCGCGCACACGGAGGCCCTGAGCATGTCCGGCGGCAACGCGCGCATCCTGAACACCCAGGACTTGCTGCATGGCGTGCTGCCGCCGGCAGCGCTAATCCTCCTCATCGTCGGCTGTATCGCGGCGTGGCAGGCGCGGCACGCCGCGGACAGTCACGAGCCCGCTGCACCGCTGACACGTCGCGACATCGCGCTCGCCCTGCTCACCGTGGCCATCCTCGTCGCGCTGCTGGGCGGCGTGGCGCTCGGGCTGTTCTACGCCGTCGAGGCCGCCGCGACCGGCGGCGTCCTGCTGCTCGCGGGCGCGAGCGTCAGCGGCCAGCTCAGCGCGGCAGGCCTGAAGGCCGCGCTGCACGATGCGCTCGATGTCACGGGCAGCCTGTTCGCATTGTTCGTCGCAGCGACAACGTTCACGTTGGTGTTGCGCGTGCTGGGTACCGACCGCTGGGTCCAGGCGTTGTTTGCACATCTGCCGGGCGGCGCTGGCGCGGCCGTGGCGACCGCACTCGTGGTGCTGCTGCTGTGCGCCCTGGTGCTCGATGCGTTCGAGATGATCTTCGTCGTCGTGCCTATCCTCATGCCGCCGGTGCTCGCGCGCGTGGATGACGCGCTGTGGGTCGCCGTGCTGTCGCTGCTGGCGCTGCAACTTAGCGTTGCGCTGCCGCCGCTGGGCTACGCGGTGATGATGAGCAGCGCACGCATCAAGCCGCATCCCGCCATGCGAGCGCTCTTGCGCGCCCTGGCGCCCTATCTCCTCGCGCTGGCCGGGGTGCTTGCGCTGGTGCTCGCGCAACCGTGGTTGGTGCACGTCTTGGACCGGGCGTCCGCGACGGCCGCGGCGCTCAGCCCTGAGGAGGTCGAACGCCTGATGCGCGCGGCGCCGCGAGGCGCGCAGCCGTAGCGCGACCTGCAATTCCGGGAAAGCGATCGAAAGTCTGGGGTCCGGCGCCCAGCCGGAGGTCCGAATCGTTGGCAGCGAGACCTGGATACCAGCGCGCAAATTAGGGTTGTAAGCCCGAATATCAGAAAATCCCGCGGCCTTGAGTTTCGTTTCGAAGAGGCCATGTGCTTCCGCCCTGCTGCCGATTCCGACCTCGCTGACCGTCTGTGTCTACCACCCCGTTTACCAGATGCCTTCAGAAGTAGACGCGACTGGGTCTAAAACAACTTTCCGACATTGAATAGCGTCAGCACGCCCAGCAGCACGAACACCGACGCGGTGATTCCGTGGATCACCGCCATCGAGACCTTCTTCGCGATGGTGTCACCCAGAAAGACCGCAGGAACGTCGGCCAGCATCATGCCGAGGGTGGTGCCGGCCACGACCGGGACAAGATCATGGTAGCGAGCGGCCAACGCGACGGTTGCGATTTGCGTCTTGTCGCCCATCTCGGCCAAGAAGAACGTGAGGACCGTGGTTCCGAATACCCCGAATCGCTGCCTTCCACCGGCGACCTCATCGTCGGCCTTGTCGGGAACGAGCATCCAGGCCGCCATCGCGATGAAAGACATCCCGATGACCCAGCGCAGCATGTCTGGGCCGAGTTGAGCCGCGACCCACGTGCCCACTGCCCCCGCCAATGAGTGGTTGACGAGCGTGGCGGTCAGGATGCCCAGGATGATGGGTACGGGTCGCTTGAACGTTGCAGCAAGCATGAATGCCAGCAGTTGCGTCTTGTCTCCCATTTCGCCGAGGGCGACCACGCCAGTCGATATCAGGAATGCTTCCACGAGAACTCCACGGGCCAGTCAAGGACCGCACGGCATCCCCGGCCCTTCCGGGAGGCTGTGCAGTCAAAGGCGGACACGCAAGGGCGATCTCACATGCCCCAGCGTCGAACGAAGTGCATCTTTGCCCATTGGGTCAACACGGCATAGACGGCCAGCATCGCCGCCAGAAGTGGCCAGTAGGCCCACGGCAGCGGCCGAAATCCAAGGATGTGGCCTACACGCGTATAGGGCAGCACGATGCCGATAAGGCAGATGATCGCCGTCGTCGTCATCAGCGCTGCGCTCGCGCGGCTCTGAATGAACGGGACCTTCGCCGTGCGGATGACGTGGATGATCAGTGTCTGGGTGAGCAGTGACTCGACGAACCAGCCGGTCTGAAACAACGACGGGTCATGCCAAGCGTCGAAGACGAACAGCATCATCGCGTAGGTGGCGTAGTCGAAGAGCGAGCTGATCGGCCCGATCGTGACCATGAACTTGAAGATGTTGCCGATGTCCCATTGGCGCGGCTTCTGCACGTCGCTCTCGTCGACGTTGTCGGTCGGGATCGTCGTCTGGGAGAAGTCGTAGAGCAGGTTATTGGTCAGCACCTGGATCGGAGCCATGGGCAGAAACGGCAGGAACATGCTGGCGCCGAGCACGCTGAACATGTTGCCGAAGTTGGAGCTGGCGCCCATGCGGATGTACTTCGTGATGTTGCCGAAGACCTTCCGTCCTTCGACCACGCCCTGTTGAAGTACGAGCAGACTCTTCTCGAGCAGGATGATGTCGGCCGCCTCCTTGGCGATGTCCACCGCCGTGTCGACCGACACGCCAACGTCGGCGGCCTTCAAGGCGGGACTGTCGTTGATCCCGTCGCCCAGGAATCCCACCACATGCTTGCGACCACGCAGCAGCCGCACGACGCGCTCCTTCTGCGCCGGCGTGAGCTTGGCGAACACGCTGGTCCGATCCGCCGCCTCGGCGAGCACCTCGTCGCTCATGGTCTCGATCTGGCCGCCCAGCAGCACGCTGCCCGCATCCAGGCCCACCTCTTTGCACACCTTGCGCGTGATCACCTCGTTGTCGCCGGTGAGGATCTTCACGGTCACGCCTTTGTTCGCCAGTGCCTTCAGTGCTTCGCGCGCACTGTCCTTCGGCGGGTCGAGGAAGGCGATGTAGCCCAGCAGCGTGAGCCCGCTTTCGTCCGCCACCGAGTAGGCCGTCTTGACCTCGGGGACTTCCTTGTAGGCGACCGCCACGACGCGGAACCCGTCGGCGTTGAGATCGTTCGTCTCCTGCTTGGCGGCCGCGAAATGCGTCTCGTCCAGCGGGCCGACCTGGCTGTCCCATTCATAGTTTGGGCAGACCGCGAACATCTCTTCGACCTCGCCTTTGCAGATCAGCACGTGTCGGCCGTCTGGCACCGAAACGACCACCGACAGGCGTCGGCGCGCAAAGTCGAACGGGATCTCATCGACCTTGGCATAGCCCTTGTCGATGCCGAGCACCTGATGCATCTCGGCGTGCTCCAGCACGGCGACGTCGAGCAGGTTTTTCAGTCCCGACTGGAAGTGGCTGTTGAGCCATGCGTACTGCAAGACGCGGTCGGACTCGTTGCCATGCAGGTCGAGATGGCGCTTGAGGATGATGCGGTCCTGCGTCAGCGTGCCGGTCTTGTCGGTGCACAGCACGTCCATCGCCCCGAGGTTCTGGATCGCGTTCAGGCGCTTGACGATGACCTTCACTCGCGCCATCGCCGACGCTCCCTTGGCAAGGTTCACTGTCACGATCATCGGCAGCATCTCAGGCGTGAGCCCCACCGCGATCGCCATGGCGAACAGCAACGCCTGCAGCCAGTCGTGCTTGGTGACCCCGTTGATCAGGAAGACCAGGGGCACCATCACGACGATGAAGCGGATCATCAGCCAGGTGAAGCGCTTGACGCCCTTGTCGAAGGCCGTGGGCGGGCGGCGCTCGGCCATCTGGTCTGCGAGCTCGCCGAAGAAGGTGCGCGAGCCGGTACGCACCACCAGGCCGTTGCCGTAGCCGCTGACGACATTGGCGCCCATGAAGCACATGTTGGGAAGATCGAACGGATCGCCCCCCGCGACGTCGCTGGGTGCCGAGAATTTCTCGATCGGCATAGCCTCCCCGGTCATGGCGGACTGGTTGATGAACAGGTCCTTGGCCTCGAGCAAGCGCAGGTCGGCAGGGATCATGTCCCCGGCCGACACACTGACGACATCGCCGGGCACCAGCGTGTCGAGTGGCACCTCGGCGAACTCGCCTTGCTTGCCAACCCCGGACCGCCGAACGCTGGCGGTGGTCTTGACCATCGAGCGCAGGCGCGCTGCCGCCTTGTTCGAGCGGTGCTCTTGAACAAAGGAGGTGCCGATGGCCAACAGCACCATCACGAGAATGACCACGGCCGCCCTCACGTCGCCCACCGCATACGACACGCCGGCGAGCGTTATCAGCAGCCCGTTCAGCGGGTTGTAGGCACGCCCCCACAGCTCCTTGGCGATGGAGGGTCGCTGTTCGCGCGTGACAACGTTGGCGCCGTATCGCTTCAGCCGGACTTGCGCCTCTTGCCCGGACAGGCCCGCGAGCGGCGATCCGACTGACGTGCAGGCGTCCTCCGGTGACAGTCGGGCGAGCTGGAGCAGTTCCTGGGTTTGGCCTGGCTCGCCCTTATGCGACGCCTCCGTTGGTGACAGGCGTGAGAGAAGTTGCATGGAGGTGCGGCCCGTTGGATGAAGACGACCATGGTCGATCGCGAGCGGGTACGCGCACTTGATGCGAATCAACTACACGCCCACCATCGAACTCTCGAACTGCTGCGCCAGCGAACCGTCTGCAGGTACAGGCCGATCAGCATGATCGCCAGCAGCTACATCTGCGTGTCCTGAATCGCCTCTTCTTCCTTCGGCACGAACACCATCTTCGTCTTCGCGTTGCAGTCCATCAAGCCGGCGTATCGGCCCCAGGCGATCATTGTCTCGAAGGTCTTCTCGGGGTTGTCGTAGGGCAATGCGCTCGCGATGTCCTTGATAACCCGATCGGCCTCGATCTCTTCGAACTCCTTCAACAGCGCAATAATGATGTGGAAGATCCGCAGCTTGAACACCTGTTCGGCGAAGATCGCGCGTCGCCCGAAACGATCTGCCGCCACGAACCTGCGTCCCAACTCGGTGAACCGGACTTCGTCCTTTGGCGTGTCGATCAGCTCGAGGATTTCCGCGGCTTTCACGATGGCGATCGTGTCGCCGAACTCCCTGCCGATTTCGTCCGAGATGTCGTAGATGTTCGACAGCTCCGGTGAGTCATGCAGGATGCTCAGCAGACCCAAGATCTGTCCCACAGGCACGAGCGGGATCGATTCCATGCGTGATCGGGCGCGCGAGATCGGCTGGCCGGCCACTGGCACTTCCGGCGGGAGGTCGGGCAGCGTCATCCTCGTGATCGACTCATGGATCACGCTGACTAAGCGCTGGAACTCCGGGGCCTTGGTGTCGCGCGGGTACGGCAGCGGGTTCTCCAGCACGAGACCAATGCGACCTGGACGGGGAAACACAACCACGATGCGCGTGGCCATCTCCACTGCCTCCTCGATGTTGTGAGTCACCATGAACACCGAGCTGAGCCCGCTGCCGGGGCTGCGCCACAGGCTGATCAGCTCCTGGCGCAGGTTCTCCGCTGTCAGAACATCCAGCGCGCTGAAGGCCTCGTCCAGGCAGAGCAGCTTGGGCTTGGAGACCAGAGCACGCGCAATGCCGACGCGCTGCCGCATGCCGCCCGACAGCTCCCGCGGGTAAGCCTCGTGGTAGTTGCCCAGCCCGATCAGATCGATGGCGCGGTCGACGGCGGCGTCGCGCTCCGCTCGACCCACAGGGCGCGACATCAGCCCGACCGCAACGTTCTGCTCCACCGTGAGCCAGGGGTACAGCGCGAAGGTCTGAAACACGACCGATGCATCCGGGTTGACGCCGTCGAGCGTCTTGCCGTTGGCAAGCGCGCGCCCTGCGCTGGGATCGATGAGCCCGGTGAGGCAGCGAAGAATGGTAGACTTGCCGGAACCCGACTGGCCCAGCAAGGCCAGGAACTCGCCTTGATTGACCGCCAGATCGACGTTGTCGAGCACCTTCAGCTCGTGCTCGCCCGCGATCGTGTACGACTTGGTGACGGCACATAGCTGCGCAACGGGAGGGGCCGGCTCATGGATGGCAGGTGTATTCATGTTTTCAGTCCAGTCGGAAGCGCCGTTCGGCAAAGGCGTACAGGCGACGCCAGATCAGCTTGTTCATCGAGACGACGAAGATCGACATCACGGCGATGCTGACGATGATCAGAGGCGTGTCGCCGGACTTGGTCACCGCTGCGATGTAGGCCCCCAGTCCGTCGGCCTTCAGCGTCGTGTCGCCCCAGGTGGCGAGCTCGGCCACGATACTGGCGTTCCACGCACCGCCCGCGGCGGTGCAGGCGCCCGTCACCCAGAACGGAAAGATCGCCGGCAGGAACAACGTGCGCCACAGGTTCCAATTGCGCAGCCCGTACACGCGGGATGCCTCCTTCAGGTCGTTCGGAATGGCCATGGCCCCGGCGATCACGTTGAACAGGATGTACCACTGCGTGCCCATCGCGATCAGCAGGATACTGCCCCAGTTCAGCGTGACGTGGCTGGCAACGAAGAAGCCGACCACGATCGGAAAGGTCATGTTCACCTGGAACGACGCTCCGATCTGGGCCAGCGGCTGCGCGAACCTCGCCACACGGGGCTGCAGGCCGATCCACACGCCGATGGGCGTCCAGATCAGCGTGGCGAGCACGGTCATCGCGATCACTCGCAGCGCCGTGAGGAACCCGAGCCAGACGATATGGCCCAGGAGCGGCCAGGTCAGTGCGCCGGGCAGGGCTTGGGCCGCGGCGATCAAACCGATCAGCACGTGATACCCGATCCACACGGCGATGAGCACGCCAATGCCGCGCCACAGCAGTTTCTTGCCGACCGCGCTCGTCACAAGGGGCGCGCGTCCCGGCCGCGCGGGTGCGGTGCGGACCCTGTCCACCAAGGGTTGCCACAGCCGCTCGGCGGCCCAGGTGAAGACGTAGGAACGGCGCAGCAGGTTGTAGACCCATGAGGTCGGCGGCATCGCTGATTCGGTCAGCTCGATCTTGAACCTGTCGGCCCAGACCAGCAGCGGCCGCCAGACCAGCTGGTCGCTGGCCAGGATCAGCACGAGCATCGCAACGACGGCCCAAAACGCCGCCTGGTTGTCGCCGCGCTCGATGGCCTGCGCCATGTACGAACCCAAGCCTGGAAGCTTGATGTCCTTGTTCATCACGCTGATGGCTTCGCTCTGTGCGACAAAGAACCAGCCGCCACCGAACGACATCATCGAGTTCCAGATCAGGCTGTGCGCCGAGGCAGGAAGCTCCACGGTGCGGAAGCGCTGCCAGCGGGTCAGGCCATAAGTCGACGCCGCCTCCTGCATGTCCGTCGGGATGGTGACCATTGAGTGATAGAAACCGAAGGCCATATTCCAGACTTGGCCCGTGAAGATCGCGAAGATCGACGCGCACTCGACGCCCAGCAGGCTTTCCGGAAACAACGCCATGAAGGCCGTCACCGTCGCGGACAGGAAGCCCAGCACCGGCACCGACTGCAGCACGTCGAGCGCGGGCAGGATGAACGCGCGTGCCCGTTGATTCTTGGCCGCGATGTAGCCGGTGGCAATGGCGAAGAACAGCGAGAGGCAGAACGCGATCCACATGCGCAGCAGCGTGCGGCCGGCGAAGGACGGGATCTGGCTCGGGGACGGGTCGACCTGGGGCACGGTCGTTGCATCGAAGTGCACCAGCATGCCCCGGCCGAAGTGCAGTGCGCTCCACAGCAAGCCCAGCAGGGCCAGCATCACCATGGCGTCGACCCAGCCGAAAGCCCGAGGCTCGGTGCGAACGGCGAGTTGAGGGGCTGTGCTCTTCATTCGTTCAATTCTCGATGTGTGCTCGCAAGGCGAAGAACGACGCCAGCCCGCGGTCGGCGTTGTACCCCGGATTGATGATTCGCTGATAGTCGAACGACACCGTCACGCCCTTGGTCACGGCCATGGCGTAGTAGGTCTCGAAGATCCGCTCGCTGGCATAGTTCAGCCGGCCGTCGCCGAGGAAGAAGGTCAATCCTCCCAGTTCCAGAACGCGCCGGTGTGACCCGGACAGCATGTTGCCGGCGAGCGCCACACCGACCACGTCATCGGCACGGCCCCATCGCGCGCCCTTTGCAGAGGCGCCGACCGAGAACGATCGGTCGGCCTCGGTGAATGCGTAGGTCTCGGTCTTTCCATCGGCCCACATCGCACGCGCGAAGGCTCCAAGGTCGCGGGTGAATGTCTGCTCGACGTTGATGCCGAGACCGACCTTGTCGCGCTCGGCGGTCCGCACGGCATCGAGCGACGGCACCAAACTCGTCGTCTCTGCGAGTGCCAGCGCATCGTCGTAGCGCGACATCGGGGCGCGATTGCGATAGGCCAGCACCCGCACCGTGCCCGGCTTGTCGGGCCCGAGCTCATAGTCGCGCTGGACCTCCACCTGGTCGCCGTAATGACGCAAGATGCGCGAGTCCAGCGGCAGTTGGTTGGGCTCCTTTGGTTGGATGAAGCGCCCGGCGCGCAAGGCCCAGCGGTCGCCCTGGACCTCGGCCGCCACACCCCAGGTGTAGCCGCGCGCGTCGGCGGCGAAGTCGTAGGCGCCATGCGTCATCACGGTCCAGTTCATGAACTGCGTGCGCGGATCGTGGTTGAACTGGTTCGCGTCGAAGAGGTCGAGGATCGACACATTGCCGGCGGTCAGCGTGACGCGGCGCTTGGTATACCTGCTGCCCAGCTGGTTCATGGCCGGCTCGATGTCTTCGGTCCCGTCGCCGATCGCGATGACGTGGCGCGCAAACAGGCGTGCGCGATACAGCGTCGGATTGGCGCCGGACGTGCGCGCCATTTCGCCGTTGGTGAAGCCGGCCAGGCCGACGAGTCCTGACAGCGGCACGCCTTGGGCGAGCTCGGGGTCGACATAGAGTTCAGTGTTCGCTCCGAGGCGCAGACCGAAGGCCGCCGTGGCTGTGAACGAGTAGCTCTTCTCGCGCGCGCCCTTGAGGCTGTGTTCACCCTCGTAGGGCGAGGTAAAGGCAGGCTTGGCCTGCCAGACGTAGGTCGACTGGAGCTTGAGGTTCCAGTCCTCGATTTCGTGCGCGCCGGCGGTGCCCGCCGCGAACAACATCCATGCGACCACTCGCAGCCTTGTACGCACGCTGATCCCCCTCCGATACGGCGTCCGGCCAAGACGCTACTTCAAGAAC
>Ga0136846_1213494_pt1 | contig 19246 bp, 12 predicted proteins | sample HopSoiMetagenom2_FD_96841 | JGI IMG/M metagenome (GOLD analysis project Ga0136846, IMG submission 96841) | Grasslands soil microbial communities from Hopland, California, USA - 2 Assembly 2016 (version 4) | ecosystem: Environmental > Terrestrial > Soil > Grasslands | place: USA: Hopland...
CGCCTCCGCGAGTATCTCACACGCGGCGGCTTTCTCCACGTCAGCGATAACTACGGCATCGACTCGAGCTTCCGGCGAGAGATGAAGCGCGTCTTCCCCGATCGCGAGCTGGTCGACGTGCCGCTTTCGCACCCGATCTACCACATCGTTTACGACTTTCCGAAAGGTTTACCAAAGATTCACGAGCACGATGGCAAGCCCGCGCGTGGATTCGGCATCTTCATAGGAGATCGTCTCGCAGTCTTCTACGACTGGTCGTGCGATCTGGGCAATGGTTGGGAGGATTACGAGGTCTATCACGATCCACCGGCGTTGCATGAAGCGGCGTTGCGGATGGGCGTGAATCTGTTCGTCTACGCCGTCACGAGTCGGCCCGTCCCATGACACCACTCGAGTTCGTCGAGCGCGAGCGAGTACGGCTGCGCCGTCTGCACATCATCGCCGGCGTCTCGATGGCGCTGGCGATCACCTTCACCGCTCTGGCGCTCGCGGCGTTGTTCTTCGGCAATGCGCGATGGATCGCGCTGCCGCGCTCCGCGCCATTCGCGGTGTGGCTTCTCATCGCCGTGCTCGACGCCGCGGTCATCGTCTGGAGCTGGCGACGACTCACGGGCGATGTCACACGTGGCGGCGTCGCGGCCACGATCGAGCGCGAGCAGTCGCTCCGGGCGGGTGCCTTACGAGGCGCCCTCGAGGTCGCGGATCGCGGTGCGCTCGGCCGGCACGCGGCGACCGAGATGTCGACGCGCCTCAGGGGCGCCGGTGCGAATCTCGCTCCCGCCTCGCGCAAGCGCGCGCGGCGGAACGCCGGCCGCACCTTCGCCGCCGCAACGATCAGCATCCTGCTGCTCGCCGGCCTCACGCCGGTCTTCGGCGACGGGCTGCTGGCGCTCCTCCTGCCCGTGAAGGCGTGGAAGGGCACACTCCTGCCGAAGATCGAGTTTCGCGCGCTGCCGCAGCAGGTGATGCGCGGCGAGGAGTTGACGCTCGATATCACTGCGCCCCGCCGCACGCAGCTCACACTCACGCAGCGGACTACCGGGGAAGGCTGGCGCAGCACGACGATTCCCGTGTCTCGCGACGGATCCGCGCGGACGAAGGTTGGCCCGATGCGTGGCGATCTCCTCGTCGTTGCATCCGATGGCCGCGCGTCGACTGACACAGCGATCATCCGGGTGACGGACCGCCCCTTCGTCGGCGCGATCTCCATGCGCGCGACCTATCCGGCCTACCTCGGCCGCGCGGCCGAGGGCCTGCCAGTCGGCGAGCCGGCGCGCGTACCGCAGGGCACGATTGTCGACGTCTCCGGTCGTGCCTCGACAGAGTTGCACAGCATTCAGCTCGTTGGCGGTAAGGAGTCGATCTCACTGCGAGCGAGTGGCCATGCGTTCAGCGGTCGCTTCATCGCGACCCAGACCGCGAAGTGGAGCTGGAGCGCGACTGGCTCGTTAGGCCCGATCGCCGACGTGCCGTTGCCGCTCGAGCTCGAGGTCGTTCCCGATTCCGTGCCGCGCGTCGAATTGGTATCGCCCGCGAGCGATACTCTCGTCGCCGGCGGCGACCGGATTCCCCTTCGGCTCACCGTGACCGACGATCACGGAATCGCCCGCGTCGAGCTGCAGAGTTGGAAGCAGGGCGCCGGCTCGAGCGCAATGGTGGTGCAGGCGCTGAGCGGCCCGCAGTCGACGATGTGGAACGGCGCCGCGCTCCTCGACCTCGCGCCCCGCGATCTGCAGCCTGGCGACGCGCTACACGTGAAGGTCGTCGCCATCGACAACTCGCCGTGGGCGCAGAAGGGCGAGAGTCGCGAGCTGCTCCTCAAGATCCCGACGATGGAAGAGCGTCGGGCAATGGCGCGCGACGCGGCGGATTCCGCCGTACGCGAGGCGCAGGCGACGGCATCGGCGCAGAAATCGTTGCAGCAGCGCACCGACGACGCGTCCAAGGATCGTGGCCAGCGTGCGAACGGCGCGCGAAGCGGCGAGAGCGCGACGTCCGCTGAGTCAAAAGCCAACGGCGGGCAGCAATCGTCGATGAGCTTCGAATCGGCAGAGCAGGCGCGCGCGGTGGCGAAAGAGCAGCGCGCACTTACCGATCGCGTGAAGAATCTCGAGGCGCAGGCCAAGGCGCTTCAGGAGCAGCTCAAGCAGGCCGGCGCGCTGGATAGCAGTCTTGCCCGTCAGCTCCGCGACGCGCAGGAGATGCTGCGCCAGGCGCTGACGCCTGAGCTGATGGAGCAGATGAAGAAGCTCGAGGACGCGGCGCAGCAGCTCTCGGGTGAGCAGGCGCGTCAGGCGATGAAGGATCTCGCGGCCATGCAGCAGCGCCTCCGCGAGCAGCTCGAGAAGAGCGCCGAGATGCTGAAGCGCGCGGCCTTCGAAGGGGCGATGCAGACGCTCAAGGACGAGGCGAAGGACATCGCTGACCGCGAGCGCAAGCTCGCCGACAGCGTCCAGAAGTCCAACGACAAACCAAACGACGCGCAGCAGAACCAGGCGCGTCAGCTCGCCGATCGATCGGATCGCTTCAGCGACGAGATCAAGAAGCTCGAGGACCGGCTCGCGCGCGAGAAGGCGGAGCCGGGAGCGAAGCGCGCCGACCAGGCGCGCCAGCACAGCGAGGCGTCCGCGGAGAAGATGAAGGAGGCCGCGGGTGATCGGTCGAAGTCTGGCGAGCAGCGCGAGAGCGGCGATTCCGCCCGCGCGGCGAATGGTGAGCGGCGGCCTAACGAGCAACGCTCTGGCAAAGGCCAGCAGCAGCAGTCCGGGCAGCAGCAGGCGAACAAGAAGGACGGGGAGAACCAGACCGGCGCGCAAAAGCAGCAGGCCGGGGGAGAGCAGCGCAGCCAATCACAGGAAGGGCAGCAGCGTTCCGCCAGTAGTCAGGAACAGCGGAGCCAGGATGGCCAGCAAGGCCAACGTGGGCAGCAGAGCCAGCGCGGCCAGCAGGGGCAGCAGAGTCAGCGTGGCCAGCAGGGGCAGCAGGGGCAGCAGGGAATGGACGAAAAGGCCCGGGATGCCGCCAGTCAGATGGAGCAGGCAGCGCAGGCGATGCAGGATGCCCGCGACGCGCAGGTTTCGGAATGGAAGAAGGAGCTCACGGGCGATCTCGACCAGACGATTCAGGAGCTCCTGCAGATGGCCCGCGAGGAGAGCGCGATGGAACAGAAGGCGCGCTCGGGTGACGGCAAGCCGGATGAGATGCGCGGCCAGCAGAGCGCGGTGAAGCAGGGCGTGGACGAGGCCGCGCAGCGAATGCAGAAGGCGGGGCAGAAGTCGCAGCTGCTCTCCGGGCGCTCCCAACGCGCAATGAGCGACGCGCAGCAGAAGGTGGCGCAGGCGACCCAGCAGATGTCCGAGCAACGCGGCGCCCAGCAATCGGCCGGCTCGTTAGGCGACGCCGCCGAGGCGCTCAATCGCGCCGCGGCCTCACTCGCGCGCGATCGCGAGCGCGTCAACAGTGCGAGCTCCGCGTCCGGCTTCGCCGAGATGCTCCAGCAGCTGCAGGAGATGGCGAAGAAGCAGGGCTCGATCAACGCCCAGGCGCAGGGGCTGATGCCGATGCCCGGCGGCCAGATGTCGGGCGAGATGCAGGCGACCGCGCGCGCGCTCGCGCGCCAGCAGCGCGGCGTCGCTCAGCAGCTGGACGAGATGGGCGAAGGCGCTGGCGGTGATCGCGCCGCGCAGCTCGCGAAGGAAGCGCGGCAGCTCGCCGACGCACTCGAGGGTGGACGGATCGACGGGACGACGCTCGCGCGACAGCAGCAGCTGTTCCGACGCCTTCTCGATGCCGGACGCTCACTGGAGAAGGACGAGCGCGACGATAGCAACAAGCGCGAGGCGAAATCCGCGAAGGGCGACGAGCAGTTCGCGCCGACGAACGCGGACGCCACGGGAAAAAATGGCTCCAAATTCCGCGAGCCGAACTGGAACGAGCTCCGCGGCCTCACCGCCGACGAACGCCGCGCGATCCTGGATTACTTCAAGCGGATCAATGAGCAGAAGCCCTAGCGCGGGGCGCGGGACGAGGGTTGCGGGGCGCGGGTTTCGCGCATCCCTGGTGTTTCTTGCTTTCGCGTTAGGCGCACCCCTCGCCGCGCTTCGCGCGCAGCGCGCTGAGGACACGACCGCATTCTACAAGGCGCTCGAGCTCGAGAGCGCGGGCAAGTACAAGGAGGCCGCGCCACTCTTCAGAACGGCGCTGAACACGTCGAGTGCCGTGAGCGCGCTGCTGGGTCTCGAGCGCGTCTATGCGGAGGTCGGCTGGAGCGATTCGCTGTTGCCGCCGCTCGATACGCTCATTCGCCGCAACCCGCACGAGAGCGTGTATCGCAGCGTGCAGCTGCGCACCCTGCAATCGCTGGGGCGTGAAGAACAGCTCCGCACCGCGATCAATCACTGGGTTCAGGACGCCCCGGGCGATCCCTCGCCCTATCGCGAATACGCTCGTCTCCTGCTCCAGCGCGGCCTCACGGCCTCGGCCGACAGTGTGATCCGTTCGGCGCGCCAGGCGCTCGGCTCGACGAACGAGCTGCAGCTCGAGATCGCGCAGCTGCGTGCCGCGATGGGGTTGTGGGAGGAATCGGCGCAGGCGTGGCGGCTCGCGCTCGCGTCGTCGCCATATCTCGAGCAGGCGGCGATCTACGCGCTGACGCCGACGCCGCCGGCGACGCGCGCCGCCGTTAGGCAGGTGCTCCTCGCGTCGCCGGTCGACGTGCCGGCGCGCCGCGCGCTTGCGGGGCTCGAGATGGGATGGGGCTCGCCGGCGGACGGCTGGCTCGCGCTCAAGGATTTGCCCGCCGACAGCGCGAGCGCTGCCGCGTGGACCGATTTCGCGAGCCGCGCGGAATTGGAGGAGCGCTGGCCTCTCGCGCGCGACGCGCTCGTCGCCGCGCTCCGCTGGCGCCGCACGCCTGAAGCGACGCTGCGCGCCGCGAATGCCGCCGTGCGCGCCGGCGATCCGGGGGCGGCGCTCGCGCTGCTGCCCGTAGAGGGGCCTGGATCCCAGGTGACGGATTCGGCGCGCGCCGCCCGCACGAGCGTCCCCTTGCAGGCGCGTGCGCTGGCGATGGTCGGTCGTCCCGCCGCCGCCGAGCGGCTGGTGGAACGCTTCGATCGGTGGTTCACGCCGGGCACGCGTACGGTCCTCACGCGCGCTGTCGCGTTAGGCTGGGTGCGAAGCGGCGACATGGCACGGGCGCGGGCGTCGCTCTCGAGCGCGGGGACGGAAGGCGACTCGAGCGACGCCGCCGGCTGGCTCGCGCTCTACGAGGGGAATCTCCGCACCGCGCGCGTACTGCTGCGGACGAGCACGGAGGCGACCCCTGAGCTGGCGACAGCGCTTGCGATCGTCGCCCGCATCCACGCCGACAGTGTTCCATCGTTAGGCCGCGCGTTTCTCATGCTCGCGCGGAACGACAGCGCCGGCGCCGCCACCGCCTTCGTCGAGGCGGCGGACCGGCAGGCCGCGAGCGACGCGACGTCCATTCTCTTGTCGACCGCGGCGCAGCTGCGCGCCGCGCTCCACGATGACACCCAGGCAATCGCGCTCTGGCGCCGCATCGTTGAGCAAACCGCATCGACGCCCGAAGCGCCATCGGCCGAGCTCGAGTGGGCGCGCGCGCTCCGGCGCCATGGCGACGCGGCGGCCGCGGTCGCGCGCCTGGAGCACCTCATCCTGACCTATCCCCAGAGCGCACTCGTCCCTCAGGCCCGCCGCGAGCTCGACCTCGCCCGAGCCGGGATTCCGGGAACGACATGAGTAAGTTGTCATCACTCCTGCGCGTCGCGGCGCTCTGGCTGTCGTTCGCGCTCACCGTCCCGGCGTCGGCGCAGCGACTGCTCGTCCCGATGGACGACAGCCAGGAGGATCATCTCAAGGCGTACGGCGTCACGTACAACGCGCTCAAGGAAGGGCTCACCGGTGAGTGGTTGCTCAACTACCGCGGCGGCGCGTTCCTCCTGCCCGACACGCCGGAGATGCGCAAGCGCGCGGCGCTCGCCGGCGTCACCTTCGACGCGATTGATGACGGCCAGCTTGGCGCCATCCGCGCCGAGATCGCCAACAGCAACATGGACGCAGTGCCGCTGGAGAAGGCCCCGAGGATCGCCGTCTATTCACCGCCCGAGGCGCTGCCGTGGGACGACGCGGTGACGCTCGCCCTCAAGTACGCCGGCATCGACTACACGCGCATCTACGACGACGAGGTCGAACACGGTGACCTCACGAAGTACGAGTGGCTGCACCTCCACCACGAGGACTTCACCGGGCAGTTGAACAAGTTCTATCTGACGTATCGCGAGGCGCCGTGGTTCATCGAGCTGATGCAGCAGAACCTGACGGCGGCGAAGCGGCTCGGCTTCGCGTCGGTGCCCGCGCTCAAGAAGGACGTCGCGGAGAAGATCCGGCAGTTCGTCGAGCGCGGTGGATTTCTCTTCGCAATGTGCGGCGCCACCGAAACGTTGGAGCTGGCAATGGCGGGGCACGACGTCGATCTCGCCTCCGCATACATCGACGGAACTCCGATGGACGATGATGCCGACCGAAAGATGGACTGGAAGCGTGCCTTCGCCTTCCGCGATGCGCACCTCGAGCATTCACCGTTCGTGAACTCGATGAGCGACATCGACGGCCATCAGGTGAACGTGCCGGGGCGCCGGCAGCCCCTCGGCACCTTCACGCTGTTCAACTTCTCGGCGAAGTTCGATCCCGTGCCGTCGATGCTGGTGCAGAACCACCGCTCGGTGGTCAACGATTTCTACGGCGTGACGACAAGCTTCACCCGCACGGTGATCAAGCCAGGCGACGTAATTCTCGCCGAGGAGCCGGGCGCGCCGTGGGTGAAGTACATCCATGGCGACTACGGGAAGGGAACCTGGACGTACTACGGCGGTCACGACCCCGAAGACCCGCAGCACGCGATCGGGAACGCGCCCACCGATCTCTCGCTGCACAAGAACTCGCCCGGCTACCGGCTGATCCTCAACAACGTCCTCTTCCCGGCCGCGAAGAAAAAGCCGCTCAAGACCTGAGCTTCGCTCAGGTCTGAAGCTATCAGTCCATAGTCCATAGTTATCAGGGACTGAGGAACGAACCGTTGATGGGGAAGAGCAGATTTCCTCGTCGCTGCGCTCCTCGGAATGACAGAGTGTGCTTGTCATCCCGAGCGTAGCGAGAGATCTGCTTTCAGCCAATGAACGCTTCGTTCCGAATTCCCTGATAACTATGGACTGATAACTGATAGCTGCTCTAACGGGCTTTGTTCGGTATATTAGGCCGTGCCTACCGACCGACTCGCGCCCAAAGCCGCTCTCGCCATCAAGGCCGCCATTCGGCTGGCGCAGGGGAGGGAAGTCTGCTTCGTCTGCGCGCTCGACGATGACGGGGTGCTGCAATCGGCGAAGGTAGTATCGAGGGGGGATGTTGGCCGTGTGCTAGCGCTGCCGGGCTTTGCGCAGCGTGGCGAGATGCTCGTGCACAACCATCCCTCGGGCATCCTCGAGCCCTCGTCCGCGGACCTCGAGGTGGCGGCACGGCTGCACGACGACGGAATCGGCTTCGCGATCGTCGACAACTTCGCGACGGAGCTCTACGTCGTCGTCGAGGTACCACGCGCGAGAGTAACGACCCTGCTCGACGGATCGGCCATCGATCGCGACCTCGGTCCGCATGGTCCGATCGCGGCGCAGCTCACCAGGTATGAGGACCGCGCCAGCCAACGCGAGATGGCGGTCGAGGTCGCGCGCCTCTTCAACGAGGGAGGCGTCGGCCTCCTCGAGGCCGGCACCGGCGTCGGCAAGTCGTTAGGCTACCTCGTGCCGGCGCTGCGGTGGGCTGCCGCCAATGGCGAGCGCACCGTCGTGTCGACGAATACGATCAATCTCCAGGAGCAGCTCGTCGGCAAGGACCTGCCGTTCCTCGCCGGTGCGCTCTCGGATCAGAAGGTGCGCTACGCGCTCCTCAAGGGGTGGCGGAACTATCTCTGCCTGCTGCGGCTCGAGCAGGCGAAGGGATCGGGGAACAGCCTCCTCGATGACAGCATGGCCGGCGAGCTCGAGTCGATCGTCAAGTGGTCGGAGAAAACGACCGACGGCTCTCTCGCCGATCTTCCGACGCCGCCGCGGCCGGAGCTCTGGGACGAAGTCTCGGCCGAGCCCGATCTCTGCCTCCGGCTCAAGTGCTCGCTCTACCAGAAATGCTTTCTCTACAAGGCGCGGCGCGAGGCGGCGCAGGCGGACGTGATTGTCGTCAATCACCATCTGCTCATGTCCGACGTTGCCGTTAGGCGGGCGTCGAACAACTGGGAGGAGGCGGCTGTCCTTCCTGCGTACACGCGGCTCGTCGTCGACGAGGGGCATCATCTCGAGGATGCCGCCGCGGCCCACCTCGGTATGACGGCAACGCGACGCTCGCTCCAACGTTTGTTCAACCGTCTCGAACGTCGTGGGCGCGGCATTCTCCCTGCGCTCGTTGGCAAGCTCTCGATGAACGACGATCTGCTCAGCACGGCGAGCCTCGACCTCGTGCATGCGCGGCTCGAGCCATCGGTCCGCGCCGTACGCGAGAAGAGCTCCTTTCTCTTCGATCTCCTGGAGATGCTCCTCAATGAGTCGGGGCAGGCGGTGCTGCGACTCACGGACCAGTTCAAGCACGATCCGATCTGGAAGACCGGTCTCCGCACCGCGCTCGACGACACGTTAGGCGAGATCCAGCTCCTCCATCAGGGCCTCCAGCTCGTGCGCGAGCGCATCGAGGGGAGCACGAAGCTCGACGAGCAGCTCGCGCCGCTCCTCAACGAGCTGCGCGCCGTCATTCGCCGGCTTCAGCTCGCGGGTGACGCGCTCCATCAGGCGCTCGACCCGCCCGCGGGCGATCCAACAATCCGTTGGATCGAGGCGCGTGGCCGCGAGCGCTCGGCCGCTGTGACGTCGGTACCGCTCGATCTCGCGCCCGTGCTCCGTGAAGATCTCTTCAAGCGCAACACGACGACGGTCGTGACGAGCGCGACGCTCGCCGCCGGCGCTCGCGAGCGCAACGTCGCTCGAGATGGAGGCGCAGCGGCAACTTCGGATTTCAGCTTCCTCGCCAAGCGACTGGGACTCACGGAGTCCGACGTGGCACCGCGCACTGGTCTCTATCCGTCGCCCTTTCGCTATCGTGAGCAGGCGCTGCTCGCCATTGCCACCGACGTCCCGGCGCCTAACGTCGATGCCGGCGGCCATCAGCTCGCCGCGGCTCGGCTCGCGCTGGATCTCGCCGCCGCCGCTGACGGTGGCATGTTCGTGCTCTTCACCAGTCACCGGGACGTGCGCGCGATGTCATCGGAGCTGCGCGCACGCGGTGTCGATCGACGCTGGCCGCTGCTCGTGCACGGCGAAGATGGCCGCGACGCACTGCTGGCGCGGTTCCGGGAATCGGGACGCGCCGTCCTCCTTGGCACGGCGTCGTTCTGGGAGGGTGTCGACGTGCCCGGCGACGCGTTACGGGCGCTGCTCATCGCCAAGCTCCCCTTTCGTGTTCCGACCGAGCCGATCACGGCCGCGCACTGCGAGGCGATCGTCGCTCAGGGCGGGGATCCATTCGTCGAGTACATGCTGCCACACGCCGCGCTCCGTCTCAAGCAGGGCTTCGGTCGACTCATTCGCAGCGGCACCGACCGCGGCGTCGTCGTCATCGCCGACCCTCGCATCGTGACGAAAGGATACGGGCGTGGGTTGTTGGAAGCATTGCCGCCCGCGCGGCGCAAGATCGGCCGCTGGAGCGAGATTGTTGAAGACGTGCGGGCGTTTTATGCCGCAGATTGTCATCCTGAGGGAGCACCAGCGACCGAAGGATCTCGTGTACCTTTTCAGTGGCAGATTTCTTCGCAGGACACAGCAGATCCTTCGCTTCGCTCAGGATGACAACAACGACAACACGACCATCGAAAATCGTCTGCATCGGACGCAACTACAGCGAACACGCGAAAGAGCTCGGGCATGACGTGCCGAAGGAGCCGCTCTTTTTCCTCAAGCCGCCATCGAGCATCATCGCGAATGGCGATGCGATCGAGCTGCCGGCGCAGTCACGGCAGGTGGAGCACGAGGGTGAAATCGGTCTCATCATCGGCAAGCGATTGCGCAGCGCGTCGCCGCGCGATGCGGCCGCGGCCATCCGCGCCATCATTGCGTTGAACGACGTCACCGCGCGCGACCTGCAGAAGACCGACTCGCAGTGGACGCGCGCCAAGGGATTCGACACGTTCTGTCCGATCGGCGAACCCGGCCGCGTTCCAAACGATTTGTCGTCGCTCACGGTAGTTACGAGAGTCAATGGCGCCGAGCGACAGCGGGGCACCGCGTCCGAGATGATCTTTTCGATTCCTGACCTCCTGGCCTACGTCTCCAACGTTATGACGCTCGAGCCCGATGACGTCGTCGCGACGGGCACACCGGCTGGCGTGGGCATCCTGCAGCCCGGCGACGACGTGGAAGTCGAGATCGTCGGCGTCAGCCGTGTGAAGAACCCAGTGAGAGCCCGAGCCTAGTGCCGAAGCACGCCGAGCGATTCAAGACGCTGCCGGAATATCCGCTCGCGAAGATTCCCCAGCGCAAGCGAGAGCTCATTCAGCGTGGGCTCGACGTGATCGACCTCGGCGCTGGCGACGCGGACCTCGCTCCTCCTCCGGCAGTCTTCGACGCACTCGAGAAGGCGGCGCACGATCCCCTGATGAGCCGCTATGGCTTTGGTCTCGGGCTTGTGCGCTTTCGCGAAGCGGCATCGGCCTGGATGGAGAAGCGTTTCGGTTTCCGCGCCGACCCGCTCACCGAGATCGTGCCCCTCATCGGCTCCAAGGAGGGGATTTCACACCTCGCCCTCGCCTACGCCGAGCCAGGTACCACCACGATCATTCCCGAGCCTGGGTACAACGCGTACCAGGGCGGGACGCTCTTCGCGGGGGCAACACCCTACCGCTATCCCCTCCGCCCGCGCACGAACTTCCTCCTGGAGCTCGACGAGATCCCGAAAGACGTGCTCGCTCGGACGCGCATCCTCTACCTCAACTATCCGAACAACCCCACGGCGGCGATTGCGCCGCTCGATTATCTCGAGCGGGTCGTCGCCCGCTGCCGGGAGCTGGATATTCTCCTCGTGTACGACAACGCCTATTCGGAGCTCGCCTACGACGGCTACGTGCCGCCGAGCATCTTCGAGATCGATGGCGCCTGGGATGTAGCGATCGAATTCCATTCGCTGTCCAAGACATACAACATGACCGGATGGCGCTGCGGCTGGGCCGTAGGCAATCCGGAGATCTGTGGCACCCTGGCGAAGGTCAAATCGTTCGTCGACACGGGGCAGTTCATGGCGATCCAGGCTGCCGGGGTCGCGGCCCTCGAGAGCTGGGCCGAGTTCCTCCCCGGCAACCTGGCCGTTTTCAAGGAGCGTCGGGACGCGGCCGTTCGGTCGTTTCGCGAAGCCGGATTTTTGTGTGACGTACCGAAGGCCACGATGTACCTTTGGTTGAGGTTGCCCGAAGATGTACCAAGCGCTCTCTTTGCAGAGCGACTTTTGGAGGATGAAGGGGTAGTCATCATGCCTGGCTCCTCTTTTGGGGCGGGCGGAGAGGGCTTCTTTCGAATATCCTTCATCACCGCGCCCGAGCGGATCGCCGAGGCAGCGCGTCGTGCGGGAAAGGTGCTGGCCAACTTGACGGCGGGGGTCGCGTGAAGCCAAGGCGCGAGCAGTTGAATCTGACGATGAAAAAGAAGGAGCGAGGCAGCTCGCTGCTTCTCTCCGTCGTGATTCACGTCTTCATCATCATCGCGCTCGCGACGATCACCTTCCACTACCCGCTGGGTCAGCTCATCGGGCTCCCGAAGGATCGCGATCACACCCAGGAGCGGATCCAGTACATCGCGCTGCCCCGCGGTGAGCCACTCGGGAACGGATCGCGGACGACCGCGACTCCGCCTGCCAAGGGTGCTCCGGCGCCGCTTGTCGCGCCGACGGTTGTGCCGACGACCATTCCAACGACGCCGAATCCAAACACGACGTCTGGTGCCGTTTCCGGGAAGCCGGGCGGAACTGGCGACGCGCCCGCCGGCATCGCGACCGGGGTCGAGCCGGCCACACCGGATCCGCGCATTCCGTTGGCTGCGGCTCCCTATGTTCCGGCACCTCGAACCTCAGCGGAGCTCGCGGACTCTGCAGTCAAGGCGGCGTTCGGTGTCTACCTCGATTCCGCACTCTACGCCGCGCAGCATCCCGGGCGGCAGCCCGGTGACTGGACGAAGACCACTGCGGACGGACAGAAGTGGGGTTGGGACCCCGGCGGCATTCGTCTCGGAAAGTTCACCATCCCCAACGCGGTGCTAGCAGCACTTCCGCTCAAGGTTGGGAGTAGCATGTCGCCGGTCGAAGCCCGCAATCAGGCCTGGATGCACAGCGACATCATGTTGCACACGCAGCAGGCGATCAGCGAGGACGAATTCCGCAGCGCCGTGCGCCGCATTCGCGAGCGAAAGGAGAAGGAGCGTCGCGAGAAGGAGAAGTCCGTCACCGCGGACGGAAAGGGCAGCGATCGTTAGGTGACCGGCACCGGCTGCTGCTGGTGCTGCGACTGCTCTTCCTCGCTGAACGTCGGCGGCGGTTCCTGCTCGTAGAACGGCCGGAAGACGCCACACACGACGCCGAGCACGGCGAAATCCGACCTTGGCCCAACCTCGATCGATCGCTCCGAGGGATTTGCCGGCTCGAGCACGATCGCACCGCCGCGATGCGTCAGCGTTTTCACAGTCGCCTCGTCACCGAGCCGGGCGGCAACCATGTCGCCATCCTTCGCGCGCGCCGACGGTGTGACCATGACGAAATCGCCGTCGAGCACGCCGCGACCGATCATGCTGTCGCCTTTGATCTTCACGAAGAAGACATCCTCGCTAGGCACGAAGCGGCGATCGATGGTAATGAAATACTGACGATGCTCGGGAAGCAGCGACGGCTCGCCCGCGTGAATCTTTCCATAAAATGGAACGGGCTGCGTATGGCCAGCGGCTGCGAAGCCGAGTAGCCGCACGCCGCGCGAGCGCGACTCGTCTCTCTGGATGTAGCCTTTGCTCTCCAGAGAATGCAGTAAATCCGAAACAGTCTTCGTCGACTTGATTCGGAATCGCTTGGCGATCTCTCGAATGCTCGGCTGATAAGTATTCTCAGCGAGAAAGTCTATCATGTAGTGATAGACGCGGCGTTCGAGTTGGGTGAGTGGCTCCGTCATGAGCCGCACTCTGCGAAAAAGTGATTTCCCCCACGGGGAAAATGGTGCCTCTTGCGGCGTGCAATGTACGCTAGCGTGCGAGCGAGGGTCAACGCCATGCGACCATCGTTACGCACCCAGTGCCATGCCCTCGCGCAGGTAATTCATCGCGTCGTCAATTCGTGCCAGCGATCGATCGCGACCGAGCAGAACGAGCACATCGAAGATCCCAGCGCTCACTGTGAGCCCCGTGAGCGCAACTCGCAATGGTTGAAACAACTTTCCCGCGCCGACGCCACGTCGCTCCGCATCACTTCGCAACGCATCTTCGATTTGCTGCGGCTCCCATCTGTTTACCGCAGAGAGGGTGTTGCGCACGCTCGACAATAGCTCGACCGTCGCCGCGCGATCCTTCCACTGCTTAGCAACCGCCTCCGCGTCGTAAGTCACGTGCTCCGACAGGTAAGGCATTGCCTGACGTACAATGTCGTCGATGGTACGCGACCGCACCTTCAGGAGGTCGATGAGCGAGATCAGCCATGCGTTTCTATCTTCCAACTCCTCACGAGTTGCCGCACCAGCCTCGACCAGTGCATCGGTGACGAGCGGCGCGAGCGACTTGCTGGTGAGCAGGCTGAGATGCTGTCCATTCATCCACTCGAGCTTCTTCGGATCGAAGATCGCCGCCTTCTTTGAAAGCCCTTCGACCGTAAACAGATCGATCATCTCAGGAACCGTCATTACCTCGATGTCGTTCCCGGGCGACCAGCCGAGGAGCGCGAGAAAGTTCAGCATCGCTTGCGGCAGGATGCCCATGTGCCGGTAATCACCAACGGCCGTGGCGCCATGACGCTTGCTGAGCTTCTTGCCGTCGAGCCCGTGAATCATCGGCAGGTGCGCGAAGCGCGGTAGCGGCGCCTCGAGCGCCTCGTACAGCATGATCTGCTTCGGCGTGTTCGAGATGTGATCGTCGCCGCGCATAACGAGAGTGATGCGCATCGCGATGTCGTCGGAGACGACGGCCATGTTGTAGATCGGCGTCGCGTCCGAGCGCAGGACGACGAAATCCTCGATGTCCTTGTTCGGAAACGTGATCACACCGTGAACGAGATCATCCCACGATGTCTCACCTTCGGGAACGCGAAAGCGCAGGACGTGCGGCATGCCGGCGGAGACACGGCGCGCCACCTCGTCGGCGGTCAGCCGGTCGCAGCGACGATCGTACTTGAACGCGTCACCAGCCGCTTCGGCCTCCTTGCGCCGCGCGTCGATCTCGTCAGGCGTGCAGAAGCATCGATAGGCAGCGCCACGCTCGAGAAGCCGCGCCGCATCGGCGCGATGCCGCTCGAGATTCGCGCCCTGATACACGACCTCCTCGTCCCACGTTAGGCCGAGCCACTCGAGCCCTTCGAAGATCGCGCGCGTGCTCGCTTCGGTGCTCCGCGCGCGATCGGTATCCTCGACGCGGAGCAGGAACTGACCGCCGTAATGCTTGACGAACAGCCAATTGAAGAGTGCTGTGCGCGCGCCACCGACATGCAGATAGCCGGTCGGGGAAGGTGCGAATCGGAGTCGGTTTCTTGAGTCCATAATTCAGTCCATAGCTATCAGTCCATAGCTATCAGGTAGTTCGGAACGCAGCGTCGATCGGATGAGGTGCAGATCCCTCCCATTCGTCGCTTGCGCTCCTCAGGGCAAGCGCTGCGCTCGGGATGACAACGGTGAGAGGAGCAGGGAGCGCGCGCGATCAGCGCGCGCGACTCCAAATAAGCTTGCTTCGAGCGTCAGCGAGAAGCGATTCTCCTTCTCCGTGAAAAAAGCCCCGCGAAGCGGGGCTTTTTCACGGAGAAGGAGGGATTCGAACCCTCGATACGAGTTTCCCCGTATGCCGGTTTAGCAAACCGGTGCCTTAAGCCTCTCGGCCACCTCTCCCAGCGCACGACCGCGGAGGGTCACGCGAATGTTGGCTCGGCCCAGCCGGCCGAACGCGCAATCTAATCGTCGGCGTCTGCACGCAGCAACCTCCGAACGCGCCGAGCGTTACGAATCCCTATGGGCGCCAGTCCTGCTAGGGATGAACCGCGAACCCGTGGTCGACGCCCCCACGCTCGCGCCATTCGCATTGCCGAGCGAGGGGCGCGCCATACCGACGCTCGACGGCGCCCTCGCGGCCGCACTCGAGCGCGTTACGGGTTTGGCCGCGGAGGTCCTTCACGTTCCGACGGCGTTCGTCGCGCTGCTCGGGAGCGATCGGCGCTGCTTCGCTGGCGGTCCGGCTATTCCGCGCTGGCTCTCGCACGATCCGGGTACGCTGTTTCGCTCCGGCCTCTCGGGCCGCATCCTCATGTCCGAGAAGCCGACCGCGCTTCGAGACGCCCGTGCCGACAGCTCGCCCGGCGTCGCCACGACCGCGCGCGACTTTGGCGTCGCAGGCTTCCTCGGCATGCGTCTCGTCTCGGCAGACGGTGAAGCCACTGCCATCTTCTGCGCCGTCGACGAATCGCCGCGTGACTGGACGAAAGAGGAAGTCCGGCTCTTCCGCGGGATCGCCGTCTCGGCGCTGACGGAGATCGAGCTGCAGCGGCGTACCGCGGACGCCGAGCGGATCGAGCAGCAGCTGCGACACGACGCGTTGCACGATCGGCTCACCGGTCTTCCGAACCGCGCGTTCTTCATCGAGCGAGTTCGGATCGCCGTCGAGCGCGCGCGCCGCAATCCCGACGAGTGCTTCGGGGTGCTCTTTCTCGATCTCGACAACTTCAAGGCGATCAACGACAGCTTCGGCCACGTTGCCGGTGACGAGCTCCTGCTCGAGGTGTCGCGTCGGCTCACGGGCTGCCTGCGATCGCTGGACATGCTCGCCCGGCTCGGCGGCGACGAGTTCGCGCTGCTTCTCGAGAACATCCGCGACCCGAGCGACGCCGCGCGCGTCGCCGAACGATTGCAGGCGTCGCTCCAGGCGCCGATCCGCGTCGGCGATGACGAGGCGTATACGTCGGTGAGTATCGGGATTGCCGTTCACGGCGAGGCAGACGACCACCCGCAGCATCTCCTCCGGAGCGCCGATCTCGCTCTCTATCGCGCGAAGGAGCAGGGACGGGCGCGGTTCCAGGTGTTCGATCCGCGCATGCACGAAGTCGCGGTGCGGCGGCTTCGTCTCGAGACAGACCTCCGCCGCGCGCTCGAGCGCGACCAGTTTAGAGTTTACTATCAACCCGTCGTCTCTCTCGACAGCGGGCGGATCGTGGCCGTCGAGGCGCTCCTCCGCTGGCAGCATCCGGAGCGCGGGCTCGTGCCCCCCGGTGAGTTCATCCACGTCGCCGAGGAGACGGGGCTCATCAGCGACATCAGCCGGTGGGTGCTCGAGCAGGCGTGCCGCCAGTGTCAGGTGTGGCGCCGCGAACACGGCGACGACGCACCGCAATCAGTCTGGGTGAACCTCTCCGTGCGGCAGCTCGCGGAGGGCGGTCTCGTGCGTCAGGTCGCGGAAGTGCTCCAGGCGCTCCGCTTCGAGCCCCAGCGGCTGGCGCTGGAGGTGACGGAGAATCTCCTCGTCGAGAACCTCGACGCGTCGCTCCGCACGCTCACGGAGCTGCATGCGCTCGGCGTCCGGGTATTCATGGACGATTTCGGGAGCGGCCACTCCTCGTTAGGCTACCTCGATCGCCTCGCGATCGACGGCATCAAGATCGATCGGAGCTTCATCGGCCACCTCCATGCCGGCGACCGGCCGCTCAAGCTCGTGAAGACGATCGTCGGGCTCGTGCGCAGCCTCGGCTTCATCCCGATCGCCGAGGGTGTCGAAACCGAAGAGCAGCTGCGGCTCCTTCGTGACATGGGTTGCGAGTTCGCGCAGGGCTTCCACTTCTCCAAGGCAGTCCCTCCCGAGGGGATCGCGAAGCTCCTCAAGGTTCGGGTTCGCTGGTAGCCGGTCAGAACCGCACCGACACCGCGAACGAAGCGGGACGTCGGCTGGTGAAGCGCAGCGCGTCGCCGTAGGCGGCATCCAGTCCGAGGCGCCACATCGTCAAGCGCATTCCCAGAGCGGCACCCGCGGCTTCCGTGCGATAATGGTCACTGAAGACATACTTCTCGCACGCGGTGAACATGCTGCACGGGATCGGCATCCAGTATCCGCTCGGCGCGGCTCCGGCCTCGAGATAGGGCGCCACATACGGCGTCGCGGAAAGCCAGTCGCGCAGACCGACACGCACTGAGAGCGGCAGTGCGAGATGCGCGTTCAGACTCGTCCCGTTGCCTACGACGAGGTCGTTCTTGGGGAACCGAGTCCCATAATAGCCTAACGAGATCTCGCCGCCGAGAGTGGCGGCCAGCGATTGGCCGAGCTCGTGGGCCGCGAGCGGCGCGGCGTAGCCGAAGCCGTAGCTCGCGAAGCGCTCGTGATGCGACGCGAGGACACGCAGCGCACCGGGGCCGAGGGCAAGGTCGGCGAGAAAGAGACTGCCGCCATCGTCGTTGACCGATGAGACGCCAATCGAGACCGCTGCGGGCTGACCGAGTGCCGCGGCGCCTGGCGTAGACAGGAGTCGACCGCGATTCGGCAGCTGCGCGAGCAGGCTACCGGGCAGCGTGAGAGCAGCGATGAGTGATCGGCGAAAGCGCATTCGGGCGTGCGTCGGTGACGGTTTGCGCGTCGAAGGTGCGATTCTCGTGCCGAGTTGTCCAGCTCGCTACCTGAGGAGCGGCAAACGGCGAGTACCGGTAATTTCCGGCCCCAGGAATCCGGAAACCTGCGACCGAATGACGCTCTCATACCGCGAAAGCCGCCCTTCAGCTTCTGGCGATGCAGTCATCGACTGGCTCCTGGAGAGCGACCCGTCGATTCGCTGGCAGGTGATGTGCGATCTCAAGGACGCCTCGGCTGACGCTGTGAGCGCGGAGCGGACGCGCGTCGCGACGGAGGGCTGGGGCGCGCGGCTGCTCGATCAACAGCGGTCCGACGGCCAATGGGGCGATGGTCGCGCCACCCCATTCTGGTGGTCGAACATGTACACGCTCGTGTTCCTGCGCGATCTCGGCGTCGACCCAACGAACGCTCGGGCGCAGAAGGCGATCGCTCTCGTCCGCGAGCGCGTCACGTGGGGACCCCATTTCGGAGACTCACCGTTCTTCGAGGGTGAGGTCGAACCGTGCATCAACGGTCGGGTCGTCGCCCTCGGCGCCTACTTCCACGTTCGTAGCGACCGCCTCGTCGACCGATTGTTGAGCGAGCAGCTCGCCGATGGCGGCTGGAATTGCGAGGCCGAGCGAGGCTCGGTGCGTTCGTCGTTCCACTCTACCCTCTGTGTGCTCGAGGGGCTGCTCGCGTTCGAGCAGGCGTTCGGTGCTACCGCGACGGTGACGCACGCGCGCCGGCGCGGAGAGGAGTATCTCGTCGAGCGGCGTCTCCTTCGAAGGTTGTCCACGGGCGAGATGATCGATGAGACGTGGACGCGGTTTGCGTTTCCGCCGCTCTGGCACTACGACGTGTTGCGGGCGCTCGACTACCTCCGCGCTGCCGGTGCGTCGCTGGACTCGCGACTCGAAGAGGCCATGGCCGTCGTGCGCGAGCGGCGTCAGAGCGACGGTCGCTGGCTACTCGACGTGCGCCATCGCGACACGTTGTACCCCGACATCGCTGGCGACGTCGGCGAGCCAAATCGTTGGATCACGCTGCGGGCTCGCCGAGTATTGCACTGGGGTCGAATGATGGAGCCGGACACAGCTGCCTAACGATTCGTGACGACTGACCATACGATCCTGGTCGAGGCGTGTGTCGACTCCGTCGCGTCGGCAATCGCGGCCGAGCACGGCGGCGCGCGCCGGGTGGAGCTCTGCGACGCACTGTTCGACGGTGGAACGACACCGAGCGCGGGGATGATTGCCGCGTGCAAGGAGGCCGTGTCGATCCCGGTCTTCGTGATGATTCGCCCTCGTGGCGGCGGCTTCGTCTACTCGGAATCGGAGCGCGACGTCATGCGACGGGACGTCGTCGTCGCGCGCGAGCTCGGCGCC
>Ga0136846_1236312_pt1 | contig 19246 bp, 13 predicted proteins | sample HopSoiMetagenom2_FD_96841 | JGI IMG/M metagenome (GOLD analysis project Ga0136846, IMG submission 96841) | Grasslands soil microbial communities from Hopland, California, USA - 2 Assembly 2016 (version 4) | ecosystem: Environmental > Terrestrial > Soil > Grasslands | place: USA: Hopland...
CACCTCCTGAATTCAAAAAGAATATAGGAGCACTTCCTGCAGGAACAAAGATCATAACCTCAGGAAAGGACTATAATCAGGTTCACTGGTTTGTGCAGAATAAAGCACAAATGCTTAAGGAGATGAAGAAGGTACTTGGGCTGCTGAAAGAAAACGTAATTCTGTGGATCTATTATCCCAAAGGCACTTCAAAATTGCAAACTGATCTGACCAGGGATAAGGGTTGGGAAGAGCTGCTGGCCCATGGAGATAAACTTACATGGATAAGCCTGATCTCTTTTGATGAAACGTGGTCAGTATTTGGATGCCGTTTGAAAACAGAAGCTGATCTTAAGAAAGAAGCCAAACCAAAAGAGGAACGGGAAGTATTTAAATATGTAAACCCTAAAACCAAAGCCGTTAGTCTGCCTGATGATCTGGCAGCCATTCTTAAAAAGCATAAAAAAGAAGCAGGTTTATTTGAAGCATTATCTTTTACCAACAAAAAGGAATACATCGAATGGGTTGTTACTGCCAAACGGGAAGAGACCAGGAACGAACGACTGAATGGAACAATTGAGCGATTAGGCAAAGGATGGAAAAATCCAGCTAACCGGTAAGCCGCCAGCCATGGTTCCTGTCTCACGAACCATCCTCGCAGAATTAAATAATTTCCGGAACTTTGGGGCGGTTCGTGAGACCTGAACCCATGGCATAAGCATAACTGTTACAAATGAAAGCACTGACCGAAGATATTTACCAGCGCATTATTGCAGCCAAGATCTTCATAGATGAGAACTTCCAGGAGCCGATCAACCTGGATATTATCTCACAGCATGCCTTTCTTTCAAGGTTTCATTTTCACAGGCTGTTTCGCCAGGTCTATCGCCGAACTCCCCAGCAATATATTACCCGGAAGCGACTGGATAAAGCAAAGATCCTTTTGTCTGAAAATAAACCAGTCACTGAAGTTTGTAATGAAATTGGGTTTGAAAGCATTGGTTCTTTCAGTGTCCTATTTAAAAAAGAGATCGGATTTGCACCTCAATATTACCGGAATATGGCGTGGCTAAAAAAACAGCAGGCTAAAGAGAAACCGAAAACAATGATCCCGCATTGTTTTATTGAGAGTTATAAACTGGGAGATTAGTTCCATGTAAATACTGCACTTAACTACAAACCTGTTTTTACCTCAATGACTTCTCAATGCAACCTTGGTTGAACCTCATTGGTACCTCCGGGCTGGAATACGCCATGAGGTATCAAAGAGGTACCATTAAGGACTCATTCCGAACCCATCCCGAACACAAACAGAAGAATATCCCCTATAACTCCTCTATAAGTCCCCTATAACTCCCCTATAACTCCTCTATAGGTGGAGCCTGGCGATTAGCTTATGTTTGAGGGCCTGGTCTATGATACGGAATAGCAAGATCCAATAAGTCCATTTCCATTCTTCCCTTTACTTTTACTGTATTACTTCAATCACCAAAAATTTATTATATGGTAACCAAACTTTCTCATACTTCCCTCCTTGTGTCTGATCAGGATAAGGCATATGATTTTTATGTTAAAAAATTAGGATTTAGTGTACACACGGATGCCACCATGGATAATGGTTTCCGCTGGCTCACGGTTACTGCACCTGAAGCGCCCGACCATGAAATAATTCTTTTCCCGGCAACTAGTAAGACGAATGGATTTGACCAGGATGTGCGCGATGCATTACAATTACTCCTGGATAAAGGAGTAATGGGGGCAGGCGTATTGCAAACAAATGATTGCAGGGCCACTTATGAAGAACTGAAAGCAAAAGGTGTGCACTTTAAATCCGAGCCAAAGGAACAATTTTACGGCATAGAATGCATTGTTACCGATGGATGCGGTAACTGGTTCAGCATGACCCAGCCTAAACAATAAATCCTTTGGAGGTTTAAAGATTCCAACAGTAGTGTTGGGACCGGCAAAAAGGCCCTGTTCGCAGGATGTATCGTGCTTTTACTAAAGTTTAGGAAGTTGGTGACGCAGGAGAGTTTCAATTCCAAACTTTTCATGGTATTTTTATTCCACAATAAAAATCCATCCATGATTGGAAAACACCTTGCTTTCCTGGTAGCTTTTGCTTTTATTCTTGCCTCCTGTTCCCATAAGATTAACCCCGACAGACCGGAATTATCTGTTAGCAATTTCAGGCTGGATTCACTTCCTGAATCAGAGATTAATTTGCCGATACAGATCAGTCTGAAGCCAGTTTATGCGATGGCTGAAAAGCAGGTGGATACACTGTTCACTTCTAAAGATTACCCCAATGGATGGGTACAGGATGGATGTGATACAAGGTATAAATATGTATTTCGCCGCGGGCCATTGCAAATGAGGGCAGCCGGAACAGCCCTTAACATGAGTTTCGTAGGCTATTACAAGATCGTTGGATCAACACGGGTTTGTGTAGGCGGTGCAGCTATTTCACCCTGGACCCCACCCTGCCGCTGCGGATTTGATGAAGCGGAAAGAAGAGTGAATGTTTCTTTTTCCAATTCAGTGAGTATTTCACCGGATTATAAAGTAAAGCTGTTGATCAAACGTAATGAACCACAGCCGTTGGACAAATGCGAGGTTTGCTTCTGGGGACAGGATATCACCAAAGAAGTGTTGAATGGATTAAAAGAAGAATTGGATGCTGCCAAAGCAGAATTGGATAAAAACTATGGAACAGTTGATCTCAAGCCCCATTTTCAGCAGGTTTGGACACAACTGTGCAAAGTGTATAATATTTATAATATGGGCTGGTTACAGGTCAATCCACAACGTTTCCGTATCAATAACCTTTATACTAAAGGCGACTCTCTCTATGTAAACCTGGGATTATCTGCACGTCCATCCATCAGTTTTGAAAAACCAGAAGAAAAGAATCTTGTGGTTCCCAATATGGGCAGTTTTAACAGTAGACAGGGCTTTTCTATTTTCGTGGATGCTTCCCTTAATTATGATTCTCTCAGCAATATCCTGAACAGGAATATTGCCAATCAGGAATTCGATTTCAATAAAGGTCCGGTCAAAAAGAAATTCATTATTAAGGAATGCCACCTGTTCGGATCAGGAAATGAAAAGCTGATCATCAAAGTAAATTTCTCAGGTACTGATGATGGCACTTTTTACCTCACCGGCAAACCAGCTTACGACAGGGAAAAACATATCCTTGAACTGAAGGATATAGATTTCGATATAAAATCAAAGGATGCACTCTTAAAAACCGCTGAATGGCTTTTTACAAAAAAGATCACCACAGAGATCACCAAATACACGCGATTCGATCTCAGTTCCTATATTGACAGTGCCAAGCTCAATGTTGGCCAGCAATTGAATCATGAATGGATGAAAGGGATCAGCAGTTCGGGGGGAATCGATGATATCCGCCTCATTGGGATATATCCCCTGCAACAGGCATTATTGATAAGAAGTAATTGTTCAGGCAAACTTTCGGTTAGAGTAGAATCAGTAGACTTTAGCCTCTAACATCACTCTCCGCTCCTGCTTTAAAGGAAAAATGCCGTTGTGCCAGGTAACTGAACACTATAATAATGGAAGTTGTCATTACCTGTGCAATTACAGGGTATATCTTAAAGTATTCCACAAATATCTTCAGCAGAATGTAATTGAGCAGCAAATTGAACATGCAGACCATAAAATACCGGAATAATTGCACTTTCCCTTTTATTACCGAATCATTGAATACCACATATTTGGACAGAAAAAAGCCAACAGGAAATGATACGAGGAAAGACATAAACAGCGCAGCCACGTGGGCCTTAAATGCATAAAAGCTGAAATGCAGGTCCTTTTCCTGCAGGATATACCGGAAACCTATAAAATATACAATGAACCCCAGCAGGGTATTCGCCATACCTGCAGTAGCATAGCGGAATGTCTGGATATTCATCAACCGCTTGAACGGAGGATAAAAAAAATCAATGATCGGGAGGATTATGTCCCGGGCGTTATGGATGTGTTTTCGCATGACTGGGCGCAAAGTTAATCCCAAACACCAAATCCCGGATTCCAATCGTAATTTCGCCGCTAAAATATTGAAAGGATGAGTATTGCAGGCAGGATAAAACCATTGGTTGTTACAGCTTTAAAGGACCTGTACGGGCAGGATATTGCTTCCTCCGCCATTACCATCAACAGCACCAAGCCGGAGTTTGAGGGTGATTACACCATCGTCCTTTTTGGTTTTGTAAAACAGCTGAAAAAAGCGCCTGAAGCGTTGGGTAAGGAAATTGGGGAATACCTGATTTCCAAAAATCCTGAACTATTCACCGCCCATAATGTAATTAAAGGCTTTCTGAATCTCACTATTTCAGATTCCTACTGGATCCGGTTCCTGCAGGATAATCATACTAACAAAGAGTTAGGTTACAAGTCCAATAATGGGCAGGTCGTAATTGTAGAATACTCCTCTCCCAATACAAATAAGCCCCTCCATCTCGGTCACCTGAGGAATAATTTTCTGGGTTGGAGTGTAGCCCAGTTATTAAAAGTTTCTGGATATGAGGTGGTGAAAACTGCCATAATGAACGACAGGGGCATTCATATTTGCAAAAGCATGCTTTCCTGGCAATGGTATGGTAATGGTGAAACACCTGAATCTACCGGCATCAAAGGAGACCATTTTGTAGGTGATTACTATGTTCGATTCGGGGAAGAGCTGAAAAAAGAAATTGAAAAAGGCATCGCTGCCGGGCAGACAAAAGAGGAAGCTGAAAAAAAGGCGCCTATTATGGAAGCTGCCCAAAAAATGCTGTTTGATTGGGAAAATGGCGATCCGGAAGTGAAAGCACTCTGGAAAAAAATGAATGGTTGGGTTTATGAAGGATTCAATGAAACGTATAAAAAGATCGGGAGTGATTTTGACAGGAATTACTTTGAAAGTGAAACTTATGTACTTGGCAAAGAAATAGTGGAAGATGGATTAAGGAAAGGAGTTTTTTTTAAGAAAGCCGATGGTAGTGTGTGGATAGACCTCACAGCGGAAGGCCTTGATGAAAAGCTGGTTTTAAGGAAAGACGGAACATCCGTTTATATTACACAGGACCTGGGTTTGGCAGATCAAAAATATGAACAGTATCATTATGACCAGAGCATTCATGTGATTGCAGATGAGCAGAACTATCACATGAAAGTTTTAAAGCTGATCCTGGAGAAACTGGGAAAGCCATACGCTAAAGGCATCTATCACCTTAGTTATGGACTGGTAGAACTTCCTACCGGCAGAATGAAAACAAGAGAAGGTACAGTAGTGGATGCAGATGATATTATCGAGGAATTAAAAAAAGTGGCCAAAGCGAAAACGGAAGAGTTAGGCAAGGTGAAAGATTTTAACCCAGGTGAGCTGAGTGAGTTGTTTGAGACCATTGCATTGGGGGCATTAAAATTCTTCCTGCTGCGAGTTGACCCTAAAAAGAAGATGCTCTTTAACCCGGAAGAAAGTATCGATTTTCACGGATTTACTGGTCCGTTTATTCAATACATCCATGCGCGGATCAAATCCGTATTAAGAAAGGCTACCCCAATGGGTAACGGAGCAAACGCCATCACCCCGATACCTATCGGGGCTCCTCTTCTTCCACTGGAAAAGAAACTGATTGTTCAGCTGGAACAATTTCCCACGCTGATTGAACAGGCGGTGACAGATCATGATCCATCTGCCCTGGCCATATATGCATATGAAGTGGCACGAAGCTTCAGCGGATTCTATACAGAACATTCAGTATTAAGTGCCGAATCAGAAGAAAAGAAACAACTTCGGTTAATGATCTCCGAATTAACTTCTAATGTAATTGCATCCAGCATGGGTCTATTGGGAATAAGAGTTCCCGAGCGCATGTGATGAATGCAGACAACTAATTTGAGGTAACCAGTTAGTGGTATCATTTTCTGCCTTCACTTTATTTTCCCGTTTAGATCACCAGATCCGGTTATAAATTTTCATATAAACCGGGTATTTCCCTGGTATGCCTGCTGTTTTATCTTGCACCTTTAAAACAAACAGTAACAAATGAAAACTATCCGACTCACAACCTTGACTTCGCTTCTTCTGATCCTTGCATTCACTGCCTGCAAAAAAGACAAAGATGAAAAGAAGAAGCCTACCTGCAGAATTATCACTATTACACCTTCACCTTCCGGTAATTCTTTTAATATTAGCTATAATGCTGATGGAAAAATCAGCACTATGTCTAGTGGAAACGATATCACCACTTTTGCTTACAGCGGAAATACTATTATTGGAACCACCACAACATCAGGCACCTTCAGTAGCAAAAAGATTATAACGCTCAATTCCAATGGCATGGCCACAAACGTAAAAACTGAATTCAATACATCAGGTACCAACTGGAGCAATGATGTATATGAATACAGCGGAACAGAATTAATAAAGGCCACCAATACTTCTTCCGGTGGCGGAAGTCCCAGTATTTCTACAGTCACCTGGAGTAATGGTAATCTTGTTTCGATAACCTCTGGTTCCAGTGTGTCAACCATTGATTACTTCACTGATAAACCAGCACAAACAGGAGACTATCTTGATATTGCGCAGCTGGTTGGCGGCTTCCAGATCTATAGGACAAAGAATGCCATAAAATCACTGTTCTCCGGTTCAACCATCACCAGTTTTAATTACAATTTCGATGCGGATGGAAAGATCACTTCTCTGACAGCCTCGGGTGGTACCAATATCACTTATTCTTACCAGCACCAGTGTAACTAATATTAAATAAGAAGGGGTATCCGTGGATACCCCTTCTTATTTAATATTTTGATTGCTGGGTTTTATAGCCCCATCATCTGTTTCTTCTGCTTGAGGGAAGCCAGGCTTGGATCCATCTCAATAGCTTTATCGCAAAGCTGCTGTCCTTTAGCCTTCTCTCCTTTCTTCTGGTAACAAAGACCGATCATGTATAAGGCAGAAGCATTCTGTTTGTCGTAAGTCAAACACTGGTCCCAATAATCAATGGCTTCCTGGTATTTGCCTTTATCATAATAGGCTTCAGCCACCATATTCAGGATATTAAGGTCACTTGGTCTCATCTTCAAAATTTCATTCAGGATTTTAACTCCTTCATCAAGATTTCCTGCATTGAGATAAGCAATACCCAGGTTTGTCAGGTAGTCATTATCCCTTTTATATCCTTTCTCGCCGGCAAGCAGGATATATTTCAACGCATTCTTGTCGTCCGGAATGGCATAATAGATCAGTCCAAGTTCATAGATCCAGTTATTCTTTGATGTATCCAGTTCAATCGCCTTTTGAAAGTAAGGAACTGACTGTTTATAATTCTGCTGGTCTGCAAAACTGCGCGCGATCATATAAGGCACCTCGGCATTTTTCGGATCTTCTTTACCTGCCTGTGTCAATTGCTTAATAGATTCTCCATAATTTCCCTGTTCATAGTAAACTTTCCCCAGAAAATAACTGATCTTTTGTGAAGGATCAGCTGCCTTGAGTTTGACCGCATACAGGATAACATCATCCCATTTCTTAAAATTGAAAGAGAGATCCATCAACTGTTTGTAATTGGCAGGTGTAGTTTCACCAAGCTCAATCAGTTTTTTATAGTTCTCTATTGCCAGTGCATATTTGCGTAGATCAAAATAAGCGGATGCCAGCTCTGAAATAATCTGTTTGTTATTGGCATCATAGTGTTGTGCCTTTTCAAAATTCTTTAATGACTCCATACGACGGCCTTTTTCTTTTTCCATCAGTCCTTTTTCAAGGAAGAAGCTGGCACTGTCTGTAGTAATCACGGAAGCTGTTGAAGGGCCTGTTTGGGAAAATGCCAGACTGGGTCCCAGTAATAGCAATAGAAGCATGAACCTGGTACTCATAGGGGATTTCATTGTCGTTTTTCTAATTAGATAGTGATCCATGCAAGATAAATTTTAGCAATGACTTCCATAGGGTCAAAAACTTAAAGTTTATCTAACGGACTGGTAAAATACAGATTTTTCCAGTAATATAAAAGCTGCTGGTGAATCCGGTTTTTATAACGTATTGAATGCAATTATTGTATGCGAAAAAGCCTGTTTTTAATCACATATTGCTTTTTTATTATACTGATAATCAGTGATGAATGAGGGTTATCCCTTATTTTAAAACGATGGCTCCAAGAGGCGGGAGATTGATTCTTAATTTCCATCTTTTCTGGTCCGTGTCAACCAGTTCCAGGCGTATATCCGGATTGTAAACCTGCCCTGTCCCACCATAGGCCTCGCTGTCGCTATTGAATACTTCCTCCGTATAAGTATTATCATTGAGGTAGATATCCCAATCCAGCCTTACCACTGGCGTCATATTGAGAATAATGAGCAGATCATCTGTTTTCTTCTTTCCTTTTCTCCTGTAAACTGCAACTGATTCAGCACGATGGTTTAGATCGATCCATTCAAATCCTTCCTGATTGAACTGGTTCTCATAAAGTGCGGGCTCTTCCCTTAAAAGCTTATTAAGAGCTGTCACGCAGTCTTTCAATTTCCGATGAGCATCAAATTGTAAAAGGAACCAGTCCAGCTCCGATTTATAATTCCATTCACCTGTTTGTCCAAATTCATTTCCCATGAAAAGCAGCTTGGCGCCAGGATGTGTCCACATATAGCTGTACATCAACCGGAGGTTAGCAAATTTCTGCCATTCATCTCCCGGCATTTTATAGAGCATAGGACTCTTGCCATGTACCACTTCATCATGGCTAAAAGGAAGCATGAAGTTTTCATCATAATAATACATCATGCTAAAAGTGAACTTATCCTGATGATGCTGCCTCCCCAAAGGATCAAGCTTGAAATAAAAGAGGGTATCATGCATCCAGCCCATCATCCACTTCATGCCAAATCCCAATCCGTCTCCCCAGGTGTGCCGGGTTATCCCTGGCCAGTCCGTAGCTTCCTCTGCAATGGTTTGCACATCCGGAAAATCACGATAAATGGTCTGGTTAAGATCTTTTATAAATGAGATGGCTTCAATATTCCCATTCCCGCCAAATTCATTCGGTTCCCATTCTCCTTCCTCTCTTGAATAATCCAGTTTGAGCATGGAACTTACTGCATCTACACGCACACCATCAATATGAAACAGATCAAACCAGAACCGTGCACTACTAATAAGGAATGATTTTACTTCTCCCCTTTTGTAATTGAATATATAGCTATTCCAGTCTGGATGGAATCCCTTCCTCATATCCGCGTACTCGTAGGTATGCGTACCATCGAACATGTAAAGTCCGTGCGAATCATATGGAAAATGAGAAGGCACCCAATCCAGAACCACACCGATGCCTTCCTGGTGAAATGCATCAATCAATCGCATCAATCCCTGTGGATCCCCGAACCGTGAAGTAGATGCAAAGAATCCAGTGCACTGATAGCCCCAGCTGCCATCAAACGGATGTTCCATTACCGGCATGAATTCCACATGTGTGAATCCCATTTCCTTTACGTAAGGAACCAGCCGTTCTTTTATCTGATCATAAGTATTATATTTTTCTTCATCATTTCTGTCGGGCCTTTGCCAGCTGGCAAGATGAACTTCATAAACGCTCCAGGGTGCATCCAGGGCATTTTTATTTTTCCGGTTCTTCATCCATTCTTCATCCTTCCATTCATAATACATATCCCAGGTAATGGAGGCCGTGCGCGGTCGCATTTCCCAAAAATGGGCAAAGGGATCACCTTTTACGGTTTCCCTTCCTTCAAATCCTATAATATGATATTTATAAGATTCTCCCAGTTTGAAAAGTGGAATAAACCCTTCCCAGATGCCACTCTTGTCCCATCTGGCAGTTAGCGGATGCAGTCCCTCTTTCCAGTCGTTGAAATTACCGATCACTGAGATGGATGTCGCATTGGGCGCCCATACTGCGAAATACATCCCCCATACATTATTGACCTGAATTGAATGCGATCCGAGCTTTTTATAAAGTCGGTAATGAGTACCTTGCTGGAAATTGCGGATATCTTCATCATCCAGCAGGGAATAATTCCATACGGGTTTTGACGTGTCCACAAAATTTTTATCCTCGTATCGGACAAACTGCTGTACGTTTTGATCAGTTTCGCCGTTATTACCCTTGTTATTCCCATCCATAGCAATTATTTTTTCCGGGGAGTTATGGAATATTCTGCCGGAAGCTTCTTATACAACTTACGCCTTTTTATTGAAAAATTAACAGGAGGATAAAAGGCTATAGAAGAAAAAGCGCGTCAGAAGTAGCACTTTTGTACCACTTGTAAAATAATAGATTGTACAAATTGTAGAATCCGATATTTTGCACCTTAACCCAGATACTGCCATGAGAACACACCTGTTGTTGCTCCTTATTCTATGCCTCTCTTTATCGGCCATAGGCCAGCGATCCTCGATGAAAGGGTCTGTCTCTGATACTATCGACCGTAAGAATCTCCAGAATACACTTGTTACTGTAATGCGCGCATCCGATTCCGGACTTGTAAAATTTGCCCGTGTTGATAAATCCGGCCAGTTCACCATTCCAGATCTTGATTCAGGTAAGTATATACTGATGATCACCCATCCGTATGTAGGCGATTTCTTTGACCAGGTTGCCCTATCCTCCGGCGAGGCGAAAGATTTGGGTAATATCAATATGATCCCGAAAACCAAACTGCTGGCAGAAGTGATCGTCAAAAGCGGATCCCCGATCCGTATTAAAGGTGATACTACCATTTATACAGCAGACAGCTTTAAAGTAAGGCCGGGCGCCAATGTAGAAGAGTTATTGCGAAGGTTACCGGGTATATCAGTTGATAAAGATGGAAAGATCACCGCCATGGGTGAACGTGTAAACAAAGTGTTAGTGGAAGGAGAGGAATTTTTTGGCAGCGATCCGGGAATCGTTACCAAGAATCTGCGCGCTGATAATGTAAAGGAAGTACAGGTCTTTGATAAGAAAAGTGACCAGGCTGAATTCACCGGAATCGATGACGGGGTGAAAAACAAGACCATTAATCTAAAGCTCAAGGAACTCAAAGGATATTTTGGAAAAATTGAACTGGGTGGTGGACTGGATCATAAATTCAATAATTCTGCCATGGCCAATGCCTTTAAGGCAAAACGGAAACTGGCTGCCTATGGCATTATGAGTAATACGGGTCAAACCAACCTGGATTGGCAGGAGGCGCAGAATTATGGTGGCGGTATGGAAGGAATGGAATCAGGTGTAACAGATGATGGCGGCGTCTATATTTCGTACAATGGCAATTCGGAAGATAATTTTCAGGGAGGGCGAAATGGTATCCCTACCAACTGGAATGGAGGTTTGCACTATAGCAATAAATTCAATGACAATAAGCTAAGTTTGAACGGTGCCTATAAATTCATGAAGGTCAATTCTCCGGGAGTTACCCGCACTTTCGGTAAAGTATTTCTCCCTGATACCAGTTATTCAACCAATACAGTTAATAATAATTTCTCGTCCCGTTTAAGGCATGGCCTCAATATGACGGTAGAAGCAAATCTTGATTCTGCCAATTCTTTGAAATGGACAACAAGGGCAAATCACAATGAAACTACCAGCCGTAGCAATTACTACTCTGAATCGTTCTCTTCCCAGGGGGACAGTATAAATAATAGCCGCCGGGAAAATGATAACCAAAGCGAGGTAAATAGTCTGTCCTCCACCCTGCTATGGCGACATAAATTCAAAAAACTGGCCCGTACTCTTTCTATAAATACTGATCTGAACTGGAACCGTAATACAAGCAATGGAATCCTGACAGGTTTAAATAATTATTATTCCGGCGGAATTTTAAGACACCCGGATACTACGGACCAGCAAAATTTAAATACGACTGAAGCCCAGAGTCTCGCAACAAAAATATCCTACACAGAACCGCTGATGAAGGATACATACCTGGAACTTAACTACGCTCTTACTTATAATAATAATAGCAATGACCGCATTACCAACGAACAGGGCCTGACTGGGAAATATGAAACGCGCATTGACACGCTAAGTAATTCCTTCACGTTCAAACGCCTTGTAAATACTCCGGGTATCAATTTTCGCGTAAACAAAAAGAAGCTTAGCTGGTCTATTGGGACTTCAGTCGGATTCAGCCATTTTATCCAAAACAATATTACTCAGAAGGTAGAAAATAATTATAATTACGTAAACTTTTTCCCACGAGCTTCACTTCAATATAAGATCAAGCCTAATGAAGGTTTTCGGTTCAATTATAATGGATCAACAACGGCGCCCACACCTGAACAATTACAACCTATTCGCGTAAATACAGATCCGCTGAATATATATATAGGTAACCAGAATCTGAATCAGTCTTTCCGTCACACATTCGGGCTGGGATATAATTTTTATAATGTTTTAAAAGAAAAAGGACTGTGGACAAATATCAATGTTAACTATACTCAAAACGCCTTTGTTCAATCCAGCACAGTAGATACGGTGGGGAAAAGAACTTATCAGACGGTAAATGCGGATGGTGTATATAATATCAACTTCTATTCTGACTATAATTTTAAGATAAAGGATACCAGATGGCAGATAGGTTTTGGTCCTAATATTAACTATAACCAGAACATTGACTTCGTCACTTCTCAAAAAAGCAATACTACCGTAAAAAATATAACGAAACGTACAGGCTATGGTGCAAGAATGAGCATCAGCCAATGGGTACAGGATAAGTACAATTTTTATATCGGGCCTAATTTCACCTGGAATAAATCAACTGCTTCCGTTAACTCCAGCGCCAATGTAAAATACTGGCAACTGGAAGGCTGGGCACAGGGAGGATATACATTTCCCGGCAAGAGCAAGATTGAGATCAATACTGATATGAATTACCAGGTAAGGCAAAAAGATCCAAGGTTCCCTGCAAACAATTCCTATACCACCTGGAACGCCTCCATTCTTAAACGGCTCCACAAAAATGAGTATGAATTGAAATTTGGAGTCTATGATATCCTGAACCAGAACAGAGGTTATAACCGTGATTTCAACAGCTTCAGCTTTACCGAAAGTTATTACACTACACTGAAGCGGATGTGGATGCTGACCTTCACCTGGAATTTCTCAAAGAATGGAAAGCCTGCCGGCTTTGATTAAACTAAACGCTTTTTATGAAAAAACTAATTATACCCTTTCTGATTTCGTTCCTGCTAATTGCCCTGGCGGGAAGCACACAGCAATTCATCAATTCAGGAGTTATTGAATTTGAGGTAAGAGTGAATAACCATCGACTCTTTGGAGATGGAATTTTTGCGGAAATGATCAAAGATAAAATGCCACAATTCTCTACTACCTATTACAAATACTCCTTCCACGATAATAAATCTGTTTATAAGTTTGACCGGTTTGATGAGCGTAGCAGGGTCAGGCTGTTTATGAATGAAAATATCGAGGATAATACCTGGTTCAGTGATTATGTTACCAATAAATTTACTGATCAGAAATTTGTGTTTGACAATACCTATCTCCTGACTGGGGAACTGATGAAGATCGATTGGAAGCTGAGCCCCAATGAATCCAGGCAGATTGCAGGATTCAATTGCCGTAAAGCAACCGGAGTAATATTTGACAGCGTTTATGTTTTTGCCTTCTATACAGATGAAATCACCATTAGCGGCGGGCCGATGGGTATTCATGGCCTTCCCGGAATGATACTTGGCATTACCATTCCTCGTATGTTCTCCAGCTACATTGCTACCAAAGTACAATTGGATGTTGACTCCAAAGCAGTTGTTCCCCCAGTAAAAGGAAAGAAAAAAGAAGCAGAAGAATTGAAGCAGAATGTAATAAAGGTTTCAAAAGATTGGGGTACCTGGGGGCAGCAGGCGATCTGGAACATCTTTTTATAGCAGGTAAGCTATTTTGTCAATTCCATAACCTGTAAATACCTCCCTCCCACAGTTAAAGTGGATTCAAGCGGGAATACCGTTCCTGTTGCCACATCAAGGGCTTTCGTATTATCCCTGATCAGTTCAGCGAACCGGTCCATCTGGATAGTTTTTGATTCCTCATTAGTATTCATTACACACATTACCGTCTGATTATTATCATATCGGAAATACACATACACACCATCATTTGGAACAAACTGCATCAACCTGCCTGTTTTTATCGCCGATGAGTTTTTGCGAAACCTGGCAAAGTTTTTCAGGTAATTGAATGCCTCATTTTCCTTTTCTGTTCTTCCTGCAGCTGTGAATTTATTCTGCTGATCCTCCGGCCATCCACCTTTGAAATCCAGCCGCACTAATCCGTCGGGGTTTGTAAAGCCGGTCATAATGATCTCATCGCCATAATAGAGTTGAGGTATTCCGCGGAAGGTCATTAACCAGGCTATGGCCATTTTGTATTTAGCCATATCCTCTTTTATTACAGAATAGAATCTTGGCAGATCATGGTTATCCAGAAATATGACTTCCCGCATCGGGTTCTTATACAAAAAATCCTGGGCAGTTGTTGTATAGAGCTTATTCACCCCTTCCGTCCAGCCGAAATCCTCATTCAGGGCTGGCTGTATGCCATAGAACAATAACTGGAAATCGGTAGTTGCCTGGAGATTACTTTTAAAAGGAATTGTGTAATTATTCTCGCAGAAATAACTCTGGTTCGGAACACCGTGCACCCAGGTCTCCCCAAACATCGTCAGCTTTGGATATTCATTCAGCAACGCCTTGTTGCAACGGTTCATAAAGGCAAGATCATTGTATACGTAGGTGTCAATGCGCCAGCCATCTACTCCAAAACTTTCTACGCTCCAGATAGCATGCTGGATAAGGTAATTGGCTACATAGGGATTGTTCTGGTTCAAATCCGGCATCTGCTGCACAAACCAGCCATCACTTACTTTTTTCCTGTCAACGGCTGATGAATAAGGATCAAACAACACCTGGTCTTTATAGCTTGTCTGAGTAAAGGAAGGCCATTGGTGTAACCAGTCTGCCATGGGTGGGTCCAATACCGTGAAATGGTAAGAGCCTACATGATTGTAAACCGCATCCTGTATCAATTTCATTCCCCGGGCATGTAATTCATTGGAAAGTTTTTCATACATCGCAGGACCGCCGAGTCTTTTATCAATAGCGTAATGATTGGTAAATGCATAACCATGCTCAGTGCGGTTGGGCATATCGTTTTCAATGACAGGTGTCATCCAGAGAGTAGAAACGCCAAGGTCTTTCAGGTAATCGAGGTGATTAATAATTCCCTGGAAATCCCCTCCATGCCGGTCATAAATGGAATCGCGGTTGAGAGATTGATCGCGCATACCGGGTATACGATCATTGGATGGATCACCATTACTGAATCGGTCTGGCATTAACAGGTATACGAGATCACTGGAGGTTACTCCCTGTGCAAAGGCAGTTCCATTCCCAGGTCTGCGTGCTTTCAATTCATAATTGATGGTTACACCAGTTGCAGCTGGTCCAAATTGTAATTTGCGAAATCCCGGCTTTGCGGTTTTCTCGATCACAATATCTATGAAAACATAATTGGGATTCTCAACATGGTGAACACCTTTCAATATTATTCCGTCTGCTATTTTACTTCCTGTTGCTGGAAGTTTATACATTGGTATACGGGTTCCAATTCCCTGCTGATAGATCATTAACTGAAGGCTGGAATTCTTCATACCGGTCCACCAGTTGGCTGGATAAACCTGTTGTGCAGGAGAAGAAAGACAGGAAACAAAAAATAATAAAGAAACTGCTGCAGTATATTTTATAAAATTCCCTTTCATCATACAGATCTTTGTTCTGCAATTTCCATTTCAGCGGTTAATTCTTCATCTATTTTTTCCGATTTCGGTTCTCTGATAAGAAGGAAACAAAGCAGCGCGGCGAGTACCATCATGCCCCCTCCCACCTGAACTGCCAGTAATCGGCTATTGTCTAACACGTTTTTCATCAGCCAGCCAAAACCAAGGGAGGCAATGATTTCCGGTAAAACAATAAAAAAATTGAAGATGCCCATGTAAATACCTACTTTATCCTTGGGTAATACTCCACTTAACATGGCATATGGCATGGAAAGAATACTGGCCCAGGCAATTCCTACGCCGGTCATGCATCCAAATAATGCATATTTGTTTTGCACCCAGCCTACGCTGATCATTCCAATTGCACCACAAATCAAACAGAGAGAATGCGTAAGTTTTCTACCAAGTCTGTCTGCAATAAATGGAAGAATCAATGCAAACAGGAATGTGATGATGCTATAATAGGCAAGCGTTAATTTACCAAAATCTGCACCTTCTGCATAAACGGGATCACTTGCATCCTTTCCACCAAATACGTTTATTGCTACAGCAGTGCTATAATAGAACCACATAAGAAATAATCCAGGCCAGGTAAAAAATTGTACCAGGGAAACTATGCGCATTCGTTTTGGCATATTGCCCAATGCATTGAATATTTCTGATACACCTCCCCCGAATCCTTTGCCGGATTCTTTCACTTTATCTTTTACCGGTATTTCACTTGGTGGATATTCCCTGGTCGTAAAAACAGTATAAAGTACTGCAGCAAGAAAAAAGAAGGCTCCAATGTAAAATGACAGACTTACATTCGGTGGTATCTCACCTTTCTCTGCCGTATTCCGTACATCCAGGAGATTCTTCATGATCCATGGTAAGGCCGAGGCAATGCTTCCTCCCAATCCGATCATAAAGCTTTGCATAATAAAACCCCGGTTCACCTGGGAATCAGGCAGCTTGTCGGTAACAAAAGCGCGGAATGGTTCCATGGCTATATTGCCACAGACATCCAGTACCCATAATAATCCTGCCGCCATCCATAACTCCTTGCTGTGCGGCATAACAAGTAGCGCTATGGAACTCAGGATTGCGCCAAACATAAAGTAGGGTCTTCTCCTGCCCCATTTTGGATGCCAGGTCCTGTCACTCATATAACCGATAATGGGCTGAACCAATAATCCTGTGAGGGGAGCTGCAAGGAATAAAATGGGTATATCATCGGCTTTTGCACCGAGGTTTTCATATATGGGCCCCATATTCGCACGCTGAAGGTCCCAGCCAAACTGGATACCGAAGAATCCAACACTCATGTTAATGATCTGGGAAAGGGAAAGCTTAGGCTTTATACCCGTGTAGGCAGATGACATAGCAATTGTTTGGCTGAATGTTGTTGAAAGATAGGGTTAATGTACGAAGTACACAAATAATTTAGCCATACCATTCTAATGCAAAAGGCCAGGAGTTAACAGCTTTTTGCCATTAGTTTCCCAGCCTTTATCAGTTGTATAACTTTTGTTTAAATCACAAATCCGTTGGGTAATATCGCCCCCTTCTTCACAACCACAATACCATCCTTTATGGTATAAAGAGGCTGATCGGAATTTTCAAGGTGAGTACCTCCATTGATCCGCACATCATCCCCAATGCGACAGTTTTTATCCAGTATCGCATTTTTGATATAACACCTGCTACCGATGCCAAGTAATGGAATTCCCTTTGCCTGCGCGTTACTAATATCAGCAATCGTTTCATAATAATCGCTACCCATAATGTAACTACTTACAATGGTAGAACCATGTCCAATGCGGGTCCTGATACCCACCACACATCGTTCCATTCGTGAAGCATTGATGATGGTACCTTCTGCAATAAGACATTTTTCCAGAGTGGCAGTTACCTTGGCAGGAGGCAGCATACGTGTGCGCGTAAAGATGGCCCTGCTATTATCAAACAGGTTGAATGCAGGCACTTCATCCGTTAACCCGATATTGGCTTCAAAGAAGGAATGGATATTTCCAATATCCGTCCAGTATCCATCATACTGATAGGAAACTACCTTGCAATGATCGATTGATTGGGGTATGATCTCTTTCCCGAAATCCGTTGAGTCCAGGAACTTATTCTGCAGGTATTCAAACAACAGCTCTCTGTTGAATATATAAATACCCATTGACGCCAGATAATGTCTCTCCGTTTTTTGCATCTCTTTTCCTGTATCACTTACCCAGTCTTTCAATACATCTTTCTTAGGTTTTTCAATAAAAGAAGTGATGTACCCCTTGGCATCTTTTTTCATGATACCGAACTCAGTGGCATCACGGTCATTAACTGGTATGGTAGCAATAGATATTTGTGCTCCCAGTTTTTTATGATTATCCAGCATTTCTGCAAAATCCATTTGGTATAACTGGTCGCCGGAAAGTATCAGCACATACTGGCTCTCAAACGGAGCAATATGACGAAGACTTTGCCGCACCGCATCAGCGGTTCCCTGGTACCAGGTGGGATTGTCCGGGGTCTGTTCTGCCGCCAGAATATCAACAAAGGCAGTGCTGAATGCACTGAAGTGATAAGTGTTCTTGATATGGCGATTAAGTGAAGCTGAATTGAATTGCGTCAAAACAAACATGCGATTGATGCCTGAGTTGATGCAATTGGAAATAGGAATATCTACCAGTCGGTATTTTCCGGCAATTGGAACTGCGGGCTTGGAACGACTTGCGGTTAGCGGATACAATCTGGAGCCGGCGCCTCCTCCCAATATAACGCTGAGCATTTCACTCGATATAGACATAGACAAACAAAGTTTTGTATGAAAAGTTAAGCTACATTTCTTATTTAATTATCAGGTTCATAAATAAAAATGTATGCCAGATGCAAATTATCAGGCTGGCGATAATGATTTGTAGATATCAATATACTGCTGCGCGGATGAATCCCATGAATGATCGATGGACATCATATATCCGCGCATCCAGCTATAAAGATCCGGTTTGTTTACATAAAGATCGATGGCCCTTCCCACTGAATACGTAATATCCCCCACACTGGCCTGATCAAACCGGATTCCAAACCCTCCCTGGTCTCCATAATCCTTAATGGTATCCTTTAATCCGCCCACACTTCTCACCATTGGGACTGTGCCATAACGCAGGGCATACATCTGGTTAAGACCACAGGGCTCTACCCTGCTGGGCATCAGCAGGAAATCAGATCCTGCATAGATCATGTGGCTAAGGGATTCACTGTATCCAATAAAAGAATTGTAATAGCCTGAAAACTGATGCTTCATATTGTCGAGCCTGTCTTCCAGGTGTCCTTCACCTGAACCCAGGATCAGGAAATTAGCCTTGCCATGATGCTGGTAAATGGATTGGCTTATTGCATCAGGAAGTAGGTCGGCTGCTTTTTCACCTACAAGCCGGCCAATAAAGGATATAAGTGGTTTATCAGGATCCAGGCCAAACTGACC
>Ga0136846_1210608_pt1 | contig 19244 bp, 16 predicted proteins | sample HopSoiMetagenom2_FD_96841 | JGI IMG/M metagenome (GOLD analysis project Ga0136846, IMG submission 96841) | Grasslands soil microbial communities from Hopland, California, USA - 2 Assembly 2016 (version 4) | ecosystem: Environmental > Terrestrial > Soil > Grasslands | place: USA: Hopland...
GCCTCCGTCGGGCTGACCATGCTCATCAACACCTTCACCAGCGGCACAAAATGGCCGATCGTCATCTCGATCAACGCCGCCCTCATGGCCTTTCTCTTCGCCGCCGCCGTCGGCATCTTTTTCGGCTTCTACCCCGCCCGGCGGGCGAGCATGCTCGATCCGATTGAGGCGCTGAGGTACGAGTGAGGCAGGGGTCAGGAGTCAGGGGATGGCGGTTCCTTTTCTCGATTTTTTGGGAAGCTATTAAGTCTTAAGCGGTCAGCTCGGGCTGAGCCTTTGTTGTAAGTGGCGGCCGTGGCGTTAGTTAATGCGCATCGCATACAGATCGAAGCCTCCAAGACTTAATATGGGAACCACTTAAGGGAAGTCGGCTCGCTCTCCCGGTTGCCTTCCCTTGGCTCGTCGATCGCTTATCGGTCCGATTCCATGGCACGAGCAGCGCCTCCCTATATGCCCATTGAAAAACGGCGCGAAAAGCGGGCGATAAAAATGGCGGGTTTTTGAAAATTGCGGATGACCGCAATGGCCAATGACCACGGGAAGACAAAAGCGAGAGAGATAACGGCACACGGAGTGCGCCTACTACTTAAAGGAGGTAGTAGTCGATCACCTTGGCCCGCTCGGCGGGGGAGAACATGGCTTCGACGGCGGCGCGGGCGGAGGCGCCGATGGAGGCGCGTAAAGGGCGGTCGGCTTGGAGGCGCCGGAGGATGGCGAGGGCTTCGTCGTTGGTGTCGAAGAGGAAGCCACTGATGCCGTGGTCGATGCTGGTGATGTAGCCGCCGCGGCGGTGGCAGACGACGGGTAAGCCGCAGGCCATGGCTTCGAAGATGACGCGGCCGAAGGCTTCCCAGCAGTTGGGACCGGTGCGATAGAAGAGACAGTCGAGGCTGTGCAGGAACGTCTCGGCCGGTTCGAGATTGGCCGGCAATAGCTCGATGCGGCTATCGGGTGGGCATGGTGGTGCTCGGTACGGAGTCGCGAGGCAGTCTGTCGCCAGGCAGGTTCCGCCCATGATTCGCACGCGGCAGCCGGCGTCGATCAATTGTTGATAAACCGAGAGATCATCGGGATGGTGCTTGGGTGGATCGTCGCGACTGAGTCGGCCGACGGTGAAGGGGCGCACGTCGGGGTGACCTTCGGTCGGGCGCTGGGCGGGGTCGGGAGACCCGCGCCCAACTAGTTGGACGTCTGGGAAACCTGCGGTCGGATGCTGGGCGGGGTCGGGAGACGCGCGCCCAACTCGTTGGACTTCTGGGAGACCTGCGGTCGGATGCTGGGCGGGGTCCGGAGACCCGCGCCCAACGAGAGTTTTGTCCTCGCGGCGCGGCTGGAAGCGATTCAGGTCAATCAACGACGGCTCGACTACTCCGCGGAGTTTGGTTTGCTGGCGAAGCTGCTCGGACGCATAGACGACTTCCACACTTTTGACGTTTTGATCGAACAGCTGCTTCATGAAGGGGACGAGGGCGCGGGGAGTGCGGGTGTTATAGACGACGATTGTTCGCTGCGGCTGCGCGGCAGCGACCCAGGCGCCGGGAGGCTTGTAAACGCCGATGAAGACCAGGGTGCCGCCGCGCGGAAACGAGCCCGAATCTGGATCGATCCGCCGGATGGGAAAGAGCCGAGCCAGGGCGGGATCGGGCTGGCTGTTGGACCAGAGACTGACGAGGGCGTGGGGAGAGAGCTCGCGAAATAGCTCGATCGTGCGGTTCTCGCTGCCGCCGCCGGCGTTCCAGAGAGGGTTCACGAGGTGGATTTCGCGGAGCTGCGACATGCCATGCAGTTTAGTTTGTACCGTCGGTGGTTTTCATGGCGTATCGGCTGCCGAGCCCCTCGCTTGCGCTTCGGGCTTGTATATGACGATGGACTGGCATGTCTGGGGGCTGAACGTATAATTCAGGGTGACTTTGTGAAATAAATCACGGGTAGGCGGTCGAACCGTCGCTTGCGCTTCGGGCTAGTGGTTCCACGCGGCCCGGTTCCTCATAAACGCCTGTCCGACAAGGACTTTTGATATGGCCAAAGCCGGTCCGCGCAAAAAGCTGCCGAAGGAAGTAGCGATTATCAATGCGGATAATTGCACGGGTTGTGAGTCGTGCCTGGAGGTCTGCCCGGTGGATTGCATCAACCTGATTTCGATGCACCACGCGGTGAAGGGGAATCAGTCCTGGTGTGAGATCGACGTCGAGCGGTGCGTGGGCTGCGAAGTGTGCGTCCATATTCCGCAAAAGAAGACGAATCCGTACGAGCTGACCGTTTGCCCGTGGAATGCGATTGAGATGGTGCCGACCGAGCTGGCGGCACAAACGGTTGCTCAGATCGGCGGCCCACCCGAATATATCGTGGCTAATTGGGACCGCCTGGTGGGAACGGCGCAGCATCTGGCGGAGCTGAAGGCGGCGGGGTAAATCCTGGCGCGATTCCCCGTTGCACGTCGTAAACCGCGACCGCCGGTCGCGGCTTTGACTAAAGCGCCTGCAGCCCTTCCATGATTCGCGGGATGCACCAGGCCATAATCAGATAGAACACCCACAGCACCAGCGCCGTCCAGAGCAGCACGGCGATGGTCATGACGACCTTGCCCAGCGCGGAGAAGCCGCGGCTCATCCACAGAAACGGCAAGCCGAGCGCCGCGGTTACGAAGAACAGCATCAGGATCATCAGCCACGGATTGTCGATGATCTCGCGCCAAGGCGGGCGCACCGCAGTCGCTTGAATTGGCTGCGGCAGGTCGTGAGTGCCTGCACCTGGTGGCGGTTCATTCATCGTTCGCGAGGGCTGCACCGTTGCTGCCCTGCAATATACCGGCCTTGACGTTTCAGACGAACACAAGTTCGGCTATATATCAGCAGTAGTAATGAGTTGGAATCTTGAATCTTCGCCCATGCGTCAATTGTCTTCATCGCGGTTGCTCGTCTGGCTCGTGCCGCTTCTTCTGGTGCCGCTGGTGGTGTTTGCGGCCGCCGGGCCGCGGCGACGGCGGCAAGCACAATCGAACGGACCAGCGACTTTCGCGCGACCCATGCAGCTCACTTATCCGACGACGAAGAAGGTGGAGCAGACTGACCATTATCATGGCACGAAAATCGCCGACCCGTACCGCTGGCTGGAAGACCTCGACAGCGACGAAACGCGGCAGTGGGTCGAGGCGCAAAACAAAGTCACGTTCGCCTGGCTGGCTCATGTACCCGCGCGGGACCAAATCCACCGGCGCCTGACGGAGCTATGGAATTACGAGCGGTATGGCCTGCCGCACAAAAAGGGCGGGCGGTATTTTTACACGCGCAACGACGGCCTGCAGAATCAGAACGCCGTTTACGTCGTCGATCGGCTCGATGGCCAGCCGCGATTGCTGCTTGACCCGAATACACTGAGCGCCGATGGCACGATCGCGCTGACGAATTGGGTGGCCAGCGAGGACGGAAAGCTGCTGGCGTACGGACTGGCCGGCGCGGGCTCCGACTGGCAAGAGTGGCACGTGCTGGACGTCGATTCGGGACAGAAACGCTCGGATCAGCTGAAGTGGATCAAGTTCTCGCGCGTTTCCTGGACGCCCGACGGCAAAGGATTTTTCTACAGCCGCTACGACGAGCCGCCACCGCGCGAGGAGTACACCAAGGCGAACTACTACCAGAAGCTGTTTTATCACCGGATCGGCGAGTCCCAGGAGAAGGACACGCTGATCTATAAACGCGACGACGAGAAGGAGTGGGGCTTCGACGGCGAAGTCACCGACGACGGCCGGTACCTCATCATCTCCGTTTGGCGCGGGACGGAACAAAAGAACCAAGTTTTTTACAGGGACTTGCAACAGCGTGACGGGACAGCCGTTGAGCTCCTTTCCGGTTTTGATGCCGAGTATGAGTTCATCGACAATGACGGGCCGGTGTTTTGGTTTGTGACCGACCAAAACGCGCCGCTGCGACGTGTGATTGCCATCGACACGCGGAAGCCGAACCGCGGCGATTGGAAAGAGCTCGTGGCGGAGTCGAAAGACACGCTGGAAGCCGCCGGTGCGATTGGCGAGCACTTCATCGTGCGGTATCTCAAAGACGCCTGCTCGGCGGTGCGAATTTTTGATCTGCAAGGCAAGCACGTGCGCGACGTGTCCCTGCCCGATCTCGGCTCGGTCAGCGGCTTCGCCGGCCGCCGGGATGATAGCGAAACGTTTTATGGGTTTACGAGCTACACGATTCCAGGCACGATCTATCGCTACGACGTCAAAACCGGCCAGAGCACAGTTTTCCGCGAGCCGAAGGTCGCATTCGACGCCAAACAGTTCGAATCGCAGCAGGTTTTCTACACGAGTAAGGACGGCACGCGCGTTCCGATGATGATCGTAGGTAAGAAGGGGTTCAAACAGGAGGGCACCAATCCGACGATCCTCTATGGCTACGGCGGCTTCAACATTTCGCAGACGCCCGGTTTCAACGTCAGCACCATCGCCTGGCTGGAAATGGGCGGAGTGTATGCGGTGGCCAACATGCGGGGCGGCGGTGAGTATGGCCGCGAGTGGCATGAAGCCGGCATGCTCAATCGGAAGCAGAACGTGTTCGATGATTTTCTGGCCGCTGCCGAATGGCTGATTGCTAATAAGTACACATCATCCGACAAGCTGGCGATTCGCGGGGGCAGCAACGGCGGCCTGCTGGTCGGTGCGGCGATGACGCAGCGGCCCGAGCTATTTGCAGCCGCGGTTCCAGCCGTTGGCGTCATGGACATGCTGCGATTTCACAAATTCACGATTGGCTGGGCTTGGGTCAGCGAATATGGTTCGTCCGACGACGCCGAGCAGTTCAAAACGTTGCTCCGATACTCGCCTTTGCACAATCTCAAGCCCGGCACGCAATATCCCGCGACGCTGATCACGACCGGCGATCACGACGACCGCGTTGTTCCTGCTCACAGCTTCAAATTCGCCGCTACGTTACAAGCAGCTCAAGGAGCCGCCAAACCCGCGCTGATCCGCATCGAAACGCGCGGCGGCCACGGCGCCGGCACGCCAACGACGAAATTGATCGACGCGGCGACCGATGTGCTGGCGTTTTTGTGCGCCATGCTGCACGTGAAGACGCCGTAGGGTGGGACAAGCTCGCGACAGCGAGCGCCGACCCACCACCGAGAATTTGGTGGGCCGGCGTCCGCCTGCGGCGGACTGGTCCCACCCTACGATGCGAGCCGCTCGGCGAGCTTCTCGACGATGAGCTTGCCGATATTTAGAGACGAGGTTGCCGCCGGAGACGGCGCGTTGAGCACGTTGACGATTCGCCCGCTCGTCTGGATCACAAAGTCATCGACGATCGTCCCGTCGGGCTCGACGGCCATCGCTCGCACGCCGGCCCGTGCGGGCACCAGCTGCTCAGTGCGAATCTCGGGAATCAGATGTTGAAGCGCACGAACGAATGCTGCTTTGCTCCACGAACGCCACATCTCGCCTGCGCCGACGCGCCAGTATTTCAGCGCGAGCTTGCGAAAGCCCGAGAAGCCCAGCGTCTCTAGAAGATCGCTCAAGTTGATGTCCGTTTTGCGATACCCCTCGCGAGCGAACGCCAGCACCGCGTTCGGCCCACACTCGATGCCGCCCTCGATCATTCGCGTGAAGTGCACGCCCAGGAACGGAAACGCCGGATCGGGCACTGGATAGATGAGGTTGCGGCACAGATGCTCAGCTTCCGGCTTCAACTCGTAGTATTCTCCGCGAAAAGGAACAATCTTTGTCGCCGGTTGCGCGCCGGTCAGCTTTGCCACGCGATCGCTTTGCAGCCCGGAGCAAGTCACTACGTAATCAGCCGTAAAGGAGCCGGCAGTCGTTTCCACGGCGATTTCGCTCGCGTTTTCATGGATTGCGATGACGCGCGATGAGCAGCGGACCTCGCCGCCGCGGCTAACCACGAGCTCCTGCATCTTCCGGCACGCCGCGCGGAAGTTGACGATTCCCGCCTCAGGAACGTGAATCGCCTGCACGCCCGCGGCATGCGGCTCGAGCTCCTTCAGCCGCTCAGGACCGATGAGCTCGCATTTGATATCGTTCGCCTGTCCGCGCTCGAAGATATTCATGAGTCGCGGCACTTCTGCATCGGTCACGGCGACAATGACCTTGCCGCAGATGTCGTAAGGCACGCCGTGCGCGGCACAGAACTGCTCCATCGCGCGTTTGCCTTCGCGGCAGTTGATCGCACGCAGCGAGCCCGGTTTGTAATAGATCCCTGAGTGGAGCACGCCCGAGTTGTGGCCCGTTTGATGCTCGCCGACGGCCGCCTCTTTTTCAAGAACGAGCACGCGCAGGTGGGGATAGCGCTGGCTGAGCTGCCAGGCCGTCGCCAGGCCGACGATTCCTCCGCCAACAATAGCCACGTGGGCGTGCGACATGGGGCGTCAGTCCACCTTTTTTAGCGAACGCCCGAGCTTGTCTTCCACGCTCGCCACTTTTGTCTTCAGTCGGCCGGAATGGCCGCGGCGATAGTCGAGCTTCGCGGTGCACGTGATCCGCTCGCAGTCGGCGGCCATCGCCTCCAAGCAGCGCTTCAGCACAGCCAGAACCTCCTCAATCTCGCCTTCGATGATGGTACCCATCGCATGCAGGCGGTAATCGAGGCCGCTTTCATCGATGATTTTCAAGCTGCGGGCGACGTACTCGCCGACGCTCGCGCCTTTCTCTAGCGGCGCCATGCTGAACTCGAGCAGCACCATTTTCGGCCCTTCGCATCAGTGTCCAATGATCGATCGATTCCTTGCTTGCATGGTAATGCATGCACCCAGCCGCGGCAGGGCCAGACGGCGAACTTTCGCTCTACGTGCCAGTCCCCGGGCCGACTAAACTACCGCCGCTTCTATCGCCTCGAAAAGCGGGACTGCTGATGCGTGCGGCTGTGTGTATGAGTGCGCTCATCGCCGCTCTGGCGGTCGTGACTGACGCCAGCGCGCAAAGCGTTCCGCCGCCGCCGAGCGCCCTGTTTGAGTCTTTGCCTCCGGCGGATCCAAACGCAGTGGGTCCGCCGGTCGATTTCTTTGATCTCGACGCCTGGATGGTGAATGGCGATGTGAATCCGCTGGCGCCGCGCGATGATTGGCGCTGGCAGGTTCTGCCCGACGGCATTATGTACCGGGCCTATCTGGCGAACCCGAAGGAATCGCGGTTGGGCACGCAGATTTTCAACTCTACCGGCAATGGCGCGCTGTGGGACTCGACGCTCGGCGGCCGAGTCGGCTTGCTCCGGTTTGGCACCAACGATCCGGCCTGGCCGCAAGGATGGCAGTTCGACGTAGAAGGGTCGGCGCAGGTCCGACTCGACCCCGACGAGAATCTCGACCTGCGGAGCGTCGATTATCGCGTGGGCACGCCGCTGACGTATGCTTACGGCCGCCATCGGCTGAAATTTGGCTATTACCACCTCTGCTCGCATATGGGCGACGAGTTTCTCATCGCTCATCCCAACTTCACGCATCTCAATTTTGTCCGCGACGCGCTCACTCTTGGCTATGCATACTTCCTTACCGAGGACGTGCGGATTTATAGCGAGCTCGGCTATGCGTTTCACGACGACGTGAGCAAGGAGTGGGAGCTGCAATTTGGTTTCGAATATGCGCCCGGGCGTTCGACGGGTTTTCACGGCGCGCCGTTCTTTGCGGTGCACGGCCACCTGCGCGAAGAGTTGAACTACAGCGGCAATTTTGTAGTGCAAGCCGGCTGGGCCTGGCGCGGCACTAGCAGCCACCTGCTGCGGACCGGGTTTCATTACTACAACGGGCTCAGCGACCAGTATTCGTTCTATCGCAACTTCGAGCAGCAAGTCGGCGCTGGATTGTGGTACGACTTCTAAGAAGCGCGGATTGCGGATTGCGGGCTGCGGAGCAATTTTTCTTCCCAGGCGGTTCGCAAAAGAGCCAGGAAATCGCGAGCAAACTGCGGCCCATCGCAGAGCGGTGATTTGCTGATCTGCTCGCGCATTTGAACCCGAATGGCGGCCAGTTCATCCAGTCGTCCTGCCCACGCGACGGCCAACTCCACATAATCCGCCATATCACGGGCGACGAATTGACTATAGCCGGCGTTCGTCATGTGGCTCGTCGAATGGCGGCTGGCAAAGCCGGCGCCGGGGCAAGTAATCACTGGCACACCCATCCATAGCGCTTCACACGTCGTCAAGCCGCCCGAATAGGGCTGCGTGTCGAGGGCCAGATCGACTTGGTTGTAACGGGCCATTGCTTCCACGTTATCGGACCAGCCCTCAATCAAAATCCTGTTTTCCGATACGCCGCGCCGGGCCAACTCGTCGCGAAATCGCCGCTCAGAACCGGGTTGATCCAGGCCGCTGTATTTGAGGAATAGCCGAGCTGTGGGCACGCGGCGCATCATCTGGCCCCAAGCGTCGAGCGTTGGAGATGCGTACTTGGCCGGATTGTTGAAGCAGCCGAAGGTCATGTATCCCATTGCTAGCGCCGGCAGCGTTGCGATAGATGGTGCATGGGGCGGCGGGCCATAGCAGATGTAGTCGTTGGGCATGCGAAGCACCGACTCGGTGTAGCAGCGCTCTTCGCCTTCCCGGACGTGGAATCGATCGGCAATCAGGCCGTCCATCGCGGATAGTCCCGTGGTCCCGACGTAGCCCAGCCAAGTGACCTGCAGCGCGGCTGGCTGCCGAGCAAAGGTCAGCAGTCGCCGCCCGACGTGTCCACCCAGATCGACCAGCACATCGATCTCGTCCTGACGTACCCGATGAGCCAATTCATCATCAGTTAGCCCCATTGTGACGCGCCAGATATCGGAGACAGCCTGAAAGCGAGCCGTGTATTCGTCGGCCGTGACGCGGTCGAAGTAACAAGCAATCGAGCACTGATCGCGATCCAAGCATTCCAGACCCCGCAGTCCGAGAAATCCGGTGGGACCGATGCTGAAATCGAGTCCGATGAAGCCGATCCGCAACCGCCGATTGCTCGCCGAGGGTGTTGCGGGCGGCGGAAGCGGCGTCACCATGTGAGCATAGCGGTCGTTCCACTCGCGGTGCGCGGCCAACAACTGGTCGGGAGTCATTGATGGCGAGTAATGCAGCGCAACCAGATATTTGCTGTGGGTAGTGGAATCGGGCCGCAGATCGACGCTGCGCCGCATCGCGTCGAGCGCTTCATCGATGCGAGCCTCGCTCTGGCAGGCGCCGCCTAGAATGGTCCACGCATCGGCATCGCGTGGATTTTCAGTGACCAACTGCCGAGCCCAAGTCTCGGCTTCGCAGTAGTCGCCCTTTTGCAATAACAGCAGCGCCAGGTTGTATCGCGCGTCACGATCGCGGGGGGCAATTTGCAGGGCCTGGCGATAGGCGGCTTCGGCGCGCGGCCAGTCGTCGCGCAGCCGCTGGGCGTTACCCAGAAGCAGCCAGGCGGGCAAAAGCCGTGGCTCCTTGGCCAATATGCGATGGACGGTGGCGATGCCCTCATCAATTTGCCCACGTTGCACGTGCAAGAGCGCGTATCTGGTCAATGCGTTAGGATCATCGGGGGCGAGCGCTAAGCTGCGCTGAAAAGCGGCTTCGGCAGCGTCGAAGTTTCCGCGCGAGTGCTCGGCGGCACCAAGATTCGTCCACACCTGAGGCTGATGCTGGTTTCTGTACAAGGCTTGCTGGTAGGCGCTGGCCGCCGCATCCCACTGCCGTTGCTCGAACAGACAATCGCCCAGGCCCGACCAGTATTCACTTGTGTCATCGAGCGCTAGCGACTGCCGCGATGCGGTTTCCGCGTCGGCAAATCGCGATTGGAGTCGGAGCGCGAGGCTGAGCGTGTTCCAGTAGCGGGCGTCTCCGGAAAAAATCGAGATGGCCTGGCGGATTGCAGCCTCAGCTTCCGCGGCTTGCTGCCGGACGAGCATCAGCATGGCCAGCCAAGCCCATGCCTTGTGCTCGCGCGCGTCGTGTTCGAGCACCTGGCGGCATGCCTGTTCGGCGGCGTCCATCATTCCCAGCCGCACGAGCTCCTCGATGCGAGCGATGGCGTTGCGATTGTCGGTTGTCATGAATCATCGAGTCTATGCCGAGTGAGCAATGCGAGCGATACTGGCACGATGCGAATCCTGACGATTGAAACGACTTGCGACGAGACGGCGGCGGCAGTTATCACTGATGAGCTGACAGTTTTGTCGTCGGTGGTCGCATCTCAAGATCAGCTGCATCGGCGGTTTGCCGGTGTTGTACCCGAGATAGCCGCACGAGCGCATGTGGAGCGCATTCTGCCCGTGATTGATGAAGCGCTGAGGCGGGCCCAGACCAAGCTGCAGGACCTCGATGCAATTGCGGTCGCCAACACACCGGGGCTGGCAGGGTCGCTCTTGGTTGGAGTTGTCGCGGCAAAAACGTTGTGCGCAGCGGCCAACAAGCCGTTGGTGGCGATCAATCACTTGCACGCACACATCTATGCTTGTCGCATGGCGGCGGGCCGGGAAGTGTTTCCCTGCGTCGGATTGATCGTTAGCGGCGGTCATACGAGCCTGTATCGTTGCGCAGGTCCGATAGAATTCGAATATCTGGGCGGCACGATCGACGATGCAGCGGGTGAAGCCTTCGACAAAGTTGCGGCGATGCTGGGACTGTCGTATCCGGGCGGCCCGGCAGTGGCCAGCGCGGCGGAGCATGGCGACGAGCGCGCCTACCGGTTTCCCCGCGGGTTGAACGATGCGGATTCCCTGAATTTCAGCTTTAGCGGTCTCAAGACGGCGGTCCGTTACGCGATCGCCGGCCCGGGCCGGCCGGATTTCTCGGCGGTCAAACTGACGGCCAAGCAGGCCGCTGATTTGGCAGCCAGCTTTCAAGCAGCGGTGGTCGATTCGCTCGTTAAAAAATCGATTGCGGCAATCAAAAAGACGCGCCTTCTGACATTGTGCGTTGGCGGCGGCGTGGCGGCCAATCGTTTGCTGCGAGAGCGATTGTCGGTCGCGGCACACCACGAAGGATTTGAGCTCCACATCGCTCCGCCCGAGCTGTGCACCGATAATGCGGTCATGGGAGCGATTGCCTTCGAACGGTTGAAGGCTGGGGCGGTGGATGGCCTGGAATTGGACGCGATTCCAGGTCTGGTACGACACTGATTCGCCGCCATCGAACGGTCGCAAAGAGGCAATCTTTGCTCTTTCCTTTGCGCCTTTGCGGCCTTTGCGGTCTTTGCGTTTGAATCGATTCGTCAAACCAACCGTATAATTGGAGATTGCAGGGGCGCGAAGCGGGAGCGAACATACGTGCGAGTCGCGGTAATTGGCGCCGGGCCGGCCGGCATGACGGCGGCTCTTCAACTCAGCCGGGGCGGCGCGCAGGTCACGGTCTATGAGGCCGATGAGCGCGTTGGCGGTCTGGCTCGCTCGCTGGAGTTGTGGGGGCAGACGGTCGATCTTGGCCCGCATCGATTTTTCAGCACCGAGGAGCGAGTGAACCGGCTGTGGCTCGACGTGGTCGGCCGCGATTACCGCTTCGTGAACCGACTGACCCGCATCTACTACGAAGGCCATTTTTACGATTATCCGCTGCGGCCGATCAACGCGCTGCGCAACATGGGCGTGGTGAGCGCTAGCCGCTGTCTGGCCAGCTATCTGAAGGAGAAGGCGTGGCCCAGCTATTCGACAAATGCCAATGGGTCGTTCGAATCGTGGGTCGTTGATCGGTTCGGGCGTCGGCTGTTCGAGATGTTCTTCAAACCCTACAGCGAAAAGCTGTGGGGAATTGCGTGCAGCGACCTGGACGCCGATTTTGCCGCGCAGCGCATTCGCAAGTTCTCGCTGGGCGAGGCGGTGGTCAGCGCCCTGTTTCCACGCCGCGCCGCGCGACACAAGACGCTCGTGGATCACTTTGCGTATCCGCTGCACGGCACCGGCTCGGTGTATGCAAAAATGGCCGATCGCGTTCGCGCTAATGGCGGAGAAATTCGACTGCGGTGTCCTGTCCGCCGCGTGATTCACGAGGCAGGCCAGGTTAACGGCGTGGAATTGGCTGACGGGCAATGCGAGATGTGCGATCATGTTATCTCGACGATGCCGCTGACGCTGCTGGTCCGCAGCCTGGGCGATATTCCGGCGGAAGTCGAACAGGCGGTGGCCGCCCTGCGTTTTCGAAACACGATTCTCGTCTATTTGCACGTCGATTCGGACGCGCTCTTTGCCGATCAATGGATTTATGTGCATTCGCCCGATCTGCTGATGGGTCGCGTGACGAACTTTCGTAATTGGGTGCCGGAGCTGCATGGCGATAAGCGGACGACGATTCTCGCGCTGGAATATTGGTCCTATGCGACGGACGCATTGTGGACCGAAAGCGATCAGCAGATGATCGAGCGGGCGAAGGTCGAGATGCAGGCCACCGGTTTGCTGCGGGGAGCGCAGGTGCTCGACGGCCATGTCGTCCGCATTCCGCGATGCTATCCGGTGTACGCGCGCGGCTATAAAGTGCACGTTCAAAAGATCGCCGCGTACTTGCGCAATTTCCGCGGCTTGACCGCCATCGGCCGCTACGGCGCGTTCAAATACAACAATCAGGACCATAGCATTCTGATGGGCATCCTGGCCGCGGATAATCTGCTGGAAAACAAGGCTCATGATTTGTGGTCCATTAATGCCGATGCGGAGAGCTACCAGGAAGCCGCGCTCATTGACGAAACGGGCTTAAGCCAAACGCCCGCGACCGCGCCTTAGTGGAGCAAACGCCGCAGCGACCACCATGACGGCCAATAGTTCGGATTCTGCGGATATTAAGCCGACCACCAGTACCGGGCGATCAGCCGTGCTGGCGATACTCGTCATTGGCGTTCTGGCGGCGATGTTCTCGTGGTGGTGGAACTACAATCGCGGGCGAAAGGCGCTGGAGTTTTACGGGGCCGAAGCCGCGACGCTCATCCGAACCGCGCCGAAAGTGGAAATCCTACGGCCGGAGCCGGAAAGCAATATCGATATCAGTAAAGCGCCGGGCTTGCTCAATGCGCGGGCATCGCTGCTGGGCGATGCCAGCTATGACTGGAGCGCCGCCGCGCCAAGGCAGCAGTCGCCACTGTTCTCGATGCGGTTTAGCCGCGGAGAAAGCTGGGTGGTGATCACGTTTGATTTCGAAAATCGAACGATCAGCAATTCGGCCACCCAGCGCATCGCGACGCTGAAGCCGAAAACGGCTGACGGCTGGAGGCAGTATTTGGCTCGCGCGATCGAGGCGCGGCGGCCGAGAGCAGCCACGGAGCGGTGAGGGCGGCGTCACGCCACTTGCGCAAGCACGTAGGGTCCTTTGGGGATTACGGCCATTTTGGCGGCGGGTCCGTATTCGGTCAGTGACGCGGCGACAGCCGATTCGATTGTCGGTGCAGCCTCGACGAACAGGCCCTTCAACGTCTCGGGTGACAGACCGCCGCTGACGATCTTGACCTTGGCCTTGCGGCGGACTTTGGCCAGCTCTTCGAGCTGCCACTGATCCATCACGAAATAGTCCTTGCCCAGAATTCGCTGGACGAACGATTCGAGGCTCGCGTTTTCTTGAAATAGCTGCTGGAACTGCGGACTGCCGATGCCTTCGGTGAGGCTGGCGCACATGATGATCGTGCCGCCTTGCTTGACGATGGGCAGCGCGCCGGTGAGGCCTTTGACCGCCTGATAAAAGGTCGTGTCGAGCGGGTATCCGGCACAACTGGTGACCACGATATCGACCGGCTCGGCTACGCAATCGCGAACGACGTTGCGGACGAAGGCGACGCCTTCTTCGAACGCCGCCACCATGTCGCCGGCGACGAACTTGAGCGGCCGGCGCTCCGCGTCGATCACCACGGTTACGATGAAGTCGCAGCCGACCTTGCGACCGATCCAGGTGTTCTCTTCGTGAACGGGATTGCCTTCGAGGATGCCGCAATCGGCCTTTGGGTTCTCTAAAAACTCCGGTCCGTGCCAAACTTTGACCGTTTCGAGTGCGGCCAGGCCAGGGCAGATCAGCTTTCGGCCGCCGGAAAATCCGGCCATTAAGTGCGGCTCGATCAAGCCGGTCGTGATCTTGAGGTCCGCATTTACATAGCGGCTGTCGATCCAAATCGGAACGCCGCGGGGACTGGCGCCGAGATTGGTATGCTCGGACAGCATTTGTCCATGATGATTTTCGATGCGGTAGTTCTCGAAGATGTGCCGGCCGACCATCTCGATCAGCTCTTCGCCTTCGTTGGGGCGGTGCAAGCCGGTGGCGACCAGAATTATGATCTTGTCGCGCGGAATGCCGGCGGCTTCGAGCGTCTGCAGCACGGGCCGCAGGATCAACTCGTTAGGAACGGGACGCGTGATATCGCAAATGGCGATGCACGCGTCCTTGCGGCCTTTGGCGAGCTCAGCCAGCGGTGGCGCGCCGGTGGGCTGCTTGAGCATTGCCTCTAGCACGGCGTGCGGATCGGCCACGGGCTGTGCGTCTTTGTAGTGCAGCGTGCGCACGATTCGCTCATCCGGCAAATCGGCGTAGAGGCCCGTGCGACCATATTCCAGCTTGACGCGCATAAATGAGTGGGGCAGGCATCTTGCCTGCCGAGAAAGTCTGGCAGGCTGGAAGCCTGCCCCACGGAGATGGCTACTTCTTGGCTCCGCCCTTCGCGGCTCCAGCGGCCGGCTTGGCAGCGCCCGCGGCGGGCTTGGCGCCAGCAGCTGGGGCAGCTCCACCGGCGGCGGGAGCGGCTCCCTCGGCGCCTTCTTCAGCCTTGGCAGCCTTCTTCTTCTTCTTGAGCGCGAGCTTGAGGACGCGCACCTTTGCCAGGCCGAGAACGCTGTCGCCTTCATGCCACCGCTCGGTTTCCTTGAGCTTGGCGATTCTTTCGGCCCGCGTGAGCACGTTGCGGTTGGAAATCGCGCCTGCTTTCACGCGCAGGCTCTTATCAATCGTCATCTTCCAATCTCCTTCAGATTCTCTGTAAACTGCTTATCTGTATTGTGTTTGCGGCGACCGGGAGGGGGCCGAATTGTAGCGGGAAACCATGCAGTATAGGGCCGACATGCGCGACCTTCAACGCGGTATTCGCCCGGGCTCGCGGCCGCAAGCGCTGTTCCCAGGGACGCGACAAGTTGACGTGTTGCGCTTTTTTGCTCCGAACCGAAACGGCGAGTAACAAGTCGATAGCACTCGAGCCCCCGTAGCTCAGCTGGATAGAGCAAAGGATTTCTAATCCTTAGGTCGCGTGTTCGAATCACGCCGGGGGTACTTTCGCTTGTCGATGGAATGGCATTCGGCGCGGCGTGAATTCTTGAGGCCATTGCCGTCACGTCTTGCGGCCTGCGGCGCAGCGGGTAGTCTTGCAGTCCGAGGCAAGAGGGGACAACGTGCATCGCGCCGTGGCTGCATATATGACCGCACTTGCCGCGCTGATTGTGGCGGTGCTGCTTCGCAAGCTGCTCGATCCGTGGCTGGCTTCCGATGTGCCGTTCATTACGATGTTTGGAGCGGTGGCGATTGCGGCCTGGCTCGGCGGCTATCGGCCGGGGATTGCGACGGCCGTGCTGGGCTATTTGGCTTGCGCCTATTGCTTCATCGAACCGCGCGGCAGATTCTCGCTGTCGCGAGCAGAAGATGTCATCGGTTTGCTGCTCTATCTGCTGACGTGCGGCATCATCATTGTGCTGGCCGAGGCGATGCGCCGCACGCAGCATCGCGGCAGCGAGGACCGAGAGCGGCTGCGGGTGACATTTGCAAGCATCGGCGACGCCGTGATCACGACGGACGCCGAGGGGCGCGTGACGTTGCTGAATCCGGTCGCCGAGCAAATGACGGGCTGGAAAAGCGCGGAAGCGACGGGTCAGCCGCTGCAGTTGGTTTTTCATATCATCAACGAATTCTCGCGGCAGGTTGTGGAGGATCCGGTTGCGAAGGTTTTTGCGACCGGCAACATCATTGGACTGGCGAATCACACGGTGCTGATTGCGAAGGACGGGACGGAGCGTCCGATCGACGATAGCGCGGCGCCGATTCGCGATGCGCGGGGCCGCCTCGTGGGCTGCGTGCTGGTGTTTCGCGACGTCACGCAGCGGCGGCGACTGGAGAAGGAAGCCAGCGAGCGACTGCGAACGGCTCGGCTGCTGTCGGCGATCGTTGAATCGTCGGACGATGCGATCGTCAGCAAATCGCTGGACGGCATGATTCAGACGTGGAATTTCGGCGCGGAGCGCGTTTTCGGATATACGCCGCAGGAAGCGATCGGCAAACACATTTCGCTCGTGATTCCGCGCGAGCGGATCAAAGAGGAGGACGAGATTGTCGCTCGGCTGCGAGCCGGCGAGCGCGTCGATCATTTTGAGACCGTGCGCGTGAAGAAGAACGGTGAAATGATTAACGTTTCGCTGACGATTTCGCCCATCAAGGACGACAGCGGCCAGGTGATTGGTGCATCCAAAATTGCGCGCGACATTACCAATCAGAAGCGGGCTGAGGCCGCGCTCCTGGAAGCGGACCGGCGGAAGGACGAATTCCTGGCGACGCTGGCGCACGAGCTGCGCAATCCGCTGGCACCGATTCTTAACAGCGTGGCGGTGCTCAAAGCGCCCGGGGCGACGGATGCCGACCAACGGGAGCTGCGGAATGTGATTGAACGACAAGTGCAGCATATGTCTCGTTTGCTCGACGATTTGCTGGATGTAAATCGCATCACGACAGGCAAGTTCGAGCTTCGCAAACAGCGGGTTACGCTCTCGGCCGTGATGGACGCGGCACTGGAAACCAGCCGGCCGCTGATCGAGAGTGGCGGACACCAGCTTACGGTGTCGGCGCCGCCAGAGCCGATATTTCTCGAGGCCGATCTAGTGCGATTGGCGCAGGTATTCGGCAATCTGCTCAACAATGCCGCCAAGTACACCGACCGCGGCGGGCGGATCTGGTTTAGTGCCACGCGGCAAGATGGCGAAGTGCTAATTTCGGTGCGGGACAATGGAATCGGCATCTCACGCGAGGCACTGCCGCGAATTTTCGATATGTTCTCGCAGGCGAGCCCGGCGCTGCAGCGCTCGCAGGGAGGATTGGGCATTGGATTGTCACTGGTGAAAGGCCTCGTGGAATTGCACGGCGGAAATATTACCGCGAAAAGCGAAGGGCCGGGGCGAGGGAGCGAGCTTACGGTTCGGCTGCCGGTCGCCACGAATGCGTCGATGCCCGCTCGGAACGAAACGACGAATGGCGAAGCGACAGGAACGGCCAAGCATCGCGTCTTGATCGTCGATGATCTTAAGGACAGCGCGGATAGTCTCGCCCGACTCTTGCGACTTCGGGGGCAGGAGGCGGCAACGGCTTATGATGGCGAGGAGGCGATTCGAGCGGCCGAAGCGCTGCGGCCGGATATCGTGCTGCTGGATATTGGCATGCCGAAGATGAATGGCTTTGACGTCTGCCGCCATATTCGCCAGCAGCCGTGGGGACAGGACACTTTGCTAATTGCAGTGACCGGCTGGGGCCAGGAGGAAGATCGCCGGCGCACGGAGGCGGCAGGCTTTGACCATCATCTGGTCAAGCCGGTCGATCCGGCGGCGCTGATGAAGCTGCTGTCCGGTGGGGCAGCTTAGGCCCGCGATGCCTCGCGCGTCCGGATTTTTGCGCAGGCAGCCACCTCACACTGTCATGGCCGGCGCATTACTTGACAGTGAGACACCTGTCTTGTACTATTGAACTAGTACAATAAAACATCGGTCTTGTGGCTGCTTCACTCGTGCAACTGCATATCTCTTCTCACGACGGCGTGCCGATCTATTTGCAGATCGTGAACCAGGTGAAGTACCTGGTGGCGTCGGGGCGTCTGGAGCCGGGGCATGAGCTGCCGCCGATTCGGACGCTGGCGGAGCAGCTATTGGTCAACCCGAACACGGTGGCGCGCGCGTATCGCGAGCTGGAGTTGGCGGGAATTGTGACCAAGCGTCGCACGGCGGGGACCTATGTTTCGGAAACGGCGTCGCCGCTGGCGCGGCGCGAGCGATTGAAGATCGTCACCGAGCGGATTGATGCGCTGCTGGCTGAGGCGCGGCAGATGAGCATCGACAGCGACGAGCTAATGGAGCTGATCCAGGAGCGCGACGAGTTGATGACGGAAAATCGGGCAAGGAGAAGCAATCATGATCGCGAGTGAGCGGGATACGGCGGATAACGTGATCGAGATTTGCGGCGTGACGAGGCAGTTTGGCACAAAGCGAGCCCTGAACCACATAAGCCTCGCGGTTCCGCGAGGCATCGTGTTTGGGCTGGTTGGGGCGAATGGCGCGGGCAAGACGACCTTGATCAAACATGTGCTGGGGCTGCTCAAGGCGCAGAGCGGCTCGGTGCGCGTGTTCGGGCTCGATCCGGTGAAGGAGCCGGTGAAGGTGCTGTCGCGGATCGGCTATCTGTCGGAAGAGGGTGATCTGCCGGGGTGGATGCGGGTCGATGAGCTGATGCGGTACATGCGAGCGTTTTATCCGACGTGGGATGAGGCGTACGCTCAGGATTTGCGGCGGCAATTTAATCTCGATCCGGCGGCGAAGGTGAAAACGCTCTCAAAAGGGCAGAAGGCCCGCGCGGGACTGATTGTCGCGCTCGCGTATCGACCGGAGTTGTTGTTGCTCGACGAGCCGTCGAGCGGGCTGGACCCGATTGTCCGCCGCGACATCTTGGGCGCGATTGTCAGGACGATCGCCGACGAAGGCCGCACGGTTTTGTTCTCGTCGCACCTGCTGGATGAGGTGGAACGCATTTCCGATCGCGTGGCCATGCTCAAAGAGGGCCGTATTCTATTTACGGGTGAGTTAGACGAAATCAAGCAAACACATCATCGCCTGACGCTGCGGTTTGACGACGAGCGGCAGCAGGCGCCGAGGATTGATGGCGTGCTGAGCTGGGAAGGCCGCGGATGCGAGTGGACGGCGGTGGCCAGCGGGCGACTGGATGCACTTACCATTGCCGCCTCCGCGCTAGGGGCAGAGGTGATCGAGCAAAAGGCGCTGTCGCTCGATGAAATCTTCATCGCGCAGGTGGGCCGGCCGCTAGCCCCGGCCGAGGAGGTTTAGGCCGATGTACTCTCCCGCTCACGCGATGCTGTGGCAAATCTACTGGCGAGCGCGGTGGGGCTTTGCGGCCGCCGCTGGATTCATCGTGGCAGGCGTTGTGCTCACCCAGCTATTGCCAAGACACTGGACGATCTCGTTTGATGAAGAACAGATTCCGGCAGTGGGCTGGTTCTTTGGCGTGTCGTGCCTGTGGATGAACTTCATCCTGATGGCAGCCTTTGGCATGAGCAATGCGGACGCCCGCAACCTA
>Ga0136846_1239966_pt1 | contig 19243 bp, 15 predicted proteins | sample HopSoiMetagenom2_FD_96841 | JGI IMG/M metagenome (GOLD analysis project Ga0136846, IMG submission 96841) | Grasslands soil microbial communities from Hopland, California, USA - 2 Assembly 2016 (version 4) | ecosystem: Environmental > Terrestrial > Soil > Grasslands | place: USA: Hopland...
GCGATCTTCGACGCCGCGAGGTAATGAGCGTCCGATGCCTCGGGTTTCAGCAGGCGACGGTAGACGTCGATCACCGTCGCGGTCGCAAGCGAGTTCAGCTCCGCCGCGCTGGCCGACATCGCCGCCGCAAAAATGGCGGCAATCATCAGCCCGACGAGGCCAATCGGCATCCTTGTGGTGATGAACGTGGGAAACACGTAGTTCACGTCGGCAGCGGGCGTGTCCCCTGTCGTCCCTCTGAACTTTTCATCATGAGTGACGTCGTTCACCAGGGCGGCGGCGCGACTGCGAATGTCCCTGAGACTATCGTTCGCGGCACGGAACGTGTTTCGTGCGGTGTCGCGGCTTTGCTGGTCCGCGGCATTCGCGAGCGCCGACGCGGCATCCCGCCGCGACGCGAACGCGCGTGCGAACTCCGCGTCGAGCGCGTCGTAGTCGGCGCCGCGAGCGCTCGCGTGGATCGCCTTCGCATGCACCGTGTTGAACAGCATGGGTGGCTGGTTGAACAGGTAGAACGTAAACAGCAGCACTCCGGTGAGCAGCACGAGCGCCTGCAGCGGGATCTTGAAATAGGCGCTCATCAGCAGCGAATGACGTCCCGCGTCAACTGACTTGGCCGTCAGGTATCGCTGGACCTGGCTCTGATCGCATCCGAAGTACGACAGCATCAGGAACACGCCGCCAAGCAGGCCCGACCAGAACGTGTAGGTCTGCCGCCAGTCGAAGTGAAAATCAATCGTGTTGGTCCGCCCCGCGGCGCCGGCGACGTGAAGCGCCTCGACGAAGCTCACGTCGCGCGGCAAGCCGAGGATCAGCACCGTCACCGCCACGAACAGGCCCGCCACGACGACGCCCATCTGCTTGACGTCCGTCCACGTGACCGCCTGCACTCCGCCGACCATCGTGTAGAGCACGGTGGGCAGGCCAATCATCAGGATCGTGAGCGTCAGGTTCCAGCCGAGGACGATTGAAAGAATGACCGAAGGTGCGGCAATGATCACACCGCACGACAGGCCGCGCGAACAGAGAAACAGGAGGCTCGCCAGCGTCCGCGTCTTCAGATCGAACCGGCGCTCCAGGTATTCATATGCGGTGAATACCTTCGCACGATAGAAGAATGGGACGAGCGTCAGCGAGAGGATGACCATCGCGATCGGCAGGCCGAAATAGAACTGGATGAACCGCATCCCGTCGGCGTATGCCTGCCCGGTGGTCCCGACGAGCGTAATGGCGCTCAGCTGCGTGGCCATCACCGAGAGGCCGACCGCCCACCACGGCAGGCTTCGATTCGCGAGGAAATACCCTTCCACCTCGTTGGTCGCCTTTGACCGTTTCAGCCCGTCGTAGACGATCCACACCAGATAGGAGAGGACCACCAGCCAGTCGAGGAATCGCATGGAAGGGCGACTCAGCTGAACACGCGCTCGAACACCCAGAGCGCAGCGATGACCGCGGCTTCCAGCACGACGACCAGCGCATACTTGCGGGAAAGATCGGCAGACTCGCCGTCGTCTGGAGTCATCTCGTGAGTATATGTCGCCGCTTTGGAGTGTTGCGGCGGTGCCTTGTGGATGGGGATGGGGATCGAGCGGACGACTCGGGCGGGCGCCTTATGGATTCGAGCGCGTGGCGGACGTGGGGCAGGTCGTTACGCGCTTGGGGACCCGAGCCCGTTATCGACGCGGTAGGCCGGGCCGCGGGGACGAACGACGCGCGTCGCCCCTATGACGAATTCGACGTGGGAATCGACGGCGCCCTTGTCGAGATTGACTACGTCTGGACGCGCAACGAGCGTCTCGCCATCCCGGAGCGGCAGTTCCAGTCGGTACTTCCCTGCCGGGAGCTGGCTTGTGAATCCGCCGGTCGAAGTGGTCGTCGCCCTTCGGCGCTCGCCGGTGGCGATGTTGACGATCTCGACGGTTCGGCCGCCAACGGGCGATACCCCTTCCGGAACGCGGATCGTGCCGTTGATCGTTGCTTCAGCCGTCGCTGCGCTCGGGCCCGATTCGAGCACAGGAACAGCGCGCTGGCAGGCGGTCGCGAGCAGCAGAACCAAAAAGCCAGGCATCAACCACAGGGCTGACACCCGGCGGGGGCAATAGTGGCAAGTGGTTGCTCCGACGATACTCACACCATGCCATCGTGCAAGCGAAAGGCCACGGATCCGTTCCTCGACCGGTATCGAGGTTGCAGCGGATAACTGCTCGGGTCAGCCCTTGACCCTGCGGGAATGAAGCGGCTGGGGCTGAAGCCATGGATTCGAACGAAGAAACATCCCTTGCTTCGGGCGTCAGTCTCACGGCGCACTTGGTACCTCACCCGGATCAACGGCCGACGTACATTAACAGTCAGAATGTCTGCTCCTGAATCGGTTCGAGGGTACGGACCCTCCGTAGCATGCTTCTCCGGACCACGGCTATGAGCATGGTCGTCATCCGACCTGCGTCCTCTGGATGGCTCCACCTGGGGGACCACCTCGCCCGCCTGCGCGATTACAAGGACCTGATCTTGACGCTCAGTCTTCACCGCATCAATGTGCGGTACAAGCAGACCGCGCTTGGTGTGCTGTGGGCCGTGCTGCAGCCGCTGCTGATGATGGTCGTCTTCACGGCGGTGTTCTCGGTGCTCGCAAAGATGCCGAGCGAAGGGGCGCCGTATGCCTTGTTCGCTTACACGGCGCTGCTTCCGTGGACGTTCTTCAGCACCACGGTCGGCAGCGCGACGAATTCGCTCGTCACGAACACGCAGCTGATCACAAAAGTCTACTTTCCACGCGAAATCCTTCCGATCACATATCTGGTTGCCGGCGCGTTCGACTTCGCGATTGGATTCGTCGTCCTGCTCGGGCTCATGGAATGGTTTCACGTGCGCCTGACGCTGCAGACGTGGAACCTGATCCCTGTGCTGGCGCTCCTCGCAGCCTGGAGCCTGGCGGTGTCCCTCGTCCTTGCGGCCGCGCAGGTACGGTTCCGCGACATCGGCGTCGCCCTGCCCGTGCTGCTGCAGGTCTGGATGTTCGGCTCGCCGGTGATTTATCCGTTGAGTGCACTGCCGGAACGCTGGCGGTTGTGGTACCTCCTGAATCCGATGGCGGGCATTGTCTCGTCCTGTCGTGACATCCTGCTGAAAGGCACCGCGCCGGATCCCGTGCCGCTGCGTATGGCGCTCATCGTCACAGCGGTCGCGCTGCCGCTCGCTTACCTCTTCTTCAAACGCGCGGAATCCACGATGGCGGACCTCATCTGACCATGGTCGACGTGCGCTTCAACGACGTCTCGAAGCGATACCGCGTGCGGCACGGCTCGCGACGTACCGGGCGGCGGGAGCAGGAGTTCTGGGCGGTCCGCAACCTGAACTTCGACGTGCAACACGGGGAGACCGTCGGGGTGATCGGCCACAACGGCGCGGGCAAGAGCACGGTTCTGAAGCTGCTCTCCCGTATCACGGCGCCAACCGCCGGCAGCATCACGCTGAACGGCCGACTTGCGGCGCTCATCGAAGTCGGATCCGGCTTTCATCCCGAGCTGACCGGCCGGGAAAACGTCTTCCTCAGCGGATCGATCCTCGGCATGAAGCGGCGCGAGATCGCGCAGAAGCTCGATCGAATCATCGAGTTCTCCGGTGTCGATCAATTCGTCGATATGCCGGTGAAATGGTACTCATCAGGAATGTACGTACGGCTCGGCTTCAGCGTCGCGGCGCATCTCGAAGCGGACATTCTGCTCGTCGACGAGGTCCTCGCAGTCGGCGACGCCGCGTTCCAGATTCGGTGCTACGAGCGCATCGGTGAGCTTCGCCGGGCCGGCACGACGATGCTGTTCATTTCGCACGACCTTGGGTCTGTCGAAAAGCTCTGCGACCGCGTGATGCTCATGGATCACGGACGGCTCGTCGCGTCCGGCGCGCCGCGCGACGTGGTCCGCGAATATCAGCATCTCGTCGCGTCCGCCTCCGTCAGCGACGTCACCGATGAGGGTCTTTCGTCCGCGAGCGGGGTCGCGCGTATCACGGATGTGCGGTTCCTGCAGCCCGACGGACACGACATCGTCAGCACGTGTACTGGCGATCCACTGCGTGCCGTCGTGGACATCGACGTCGCGTCCGCGGTGCACGACGCGGTGGTCGAGGTGTTCTACTACTCGCGTGATGGACGCACGTTGCACTGCCAGCAGAGCACGGCGATCAGCGGTGAGCCGTTCACGCTTGCGCCAGGCCGCCGCGGCCTCGAGTTCACGTGCGAGGCCATGGGGTTGCAGCCCGGGGTCTATTCGATAGGCGCGTCGATCCGCGAGCGAGCGGGCGCCGCCCTCGTCGACTGGTGGTACGGGGGACGTGCCTTGGTAGTTGAGCCGGGCAAATCAGTACGCGGCTACTTTTACGCTCCGCATGAATGGCGGTGGGCCGACGCCAGCAGTGCGGCTGAGACGAGGCTCGCGAAATGAGCTCGTCGGCCGTCGACGTCTCGATCGTCATCCCCTGCTTCAACCAGGGGGCGTACCTCGGCGATGCAATTTCCAGCATCGAACCGGGTCCGCGCACGATCGAGGTTATCGTTGTCGACGACGGGTCAACGGATGATTCGAGCGTCGTCGCGGCCTCGTTCGCCCGTGTCATCTGTGTCAGGCAGCCGAACCGCGGGCTCGCGGCGGCGCGCAATGCCGGACTGGCGCGCGCGGCGGGCCGTTACGTCATCTTCCTCGACGCCGACGACCATCTTCTGCCCGGTGGAATCGAGCGCGGTGTGCGGGCGCTGGACGCCAATCCGGCGTGCGCCATGGCGTTTGGCCGATCCGTGAGGATGGGAGCTGACGGGCGTCATGTGTCGACGGAGTTCCCGCCGCGGATCGATCGCGATCATCACGTCGAGTTCCTGCGCAGGAACGTCATCTGGATGCCTGGCGCCGCAATCTTCCGGCGCGACAGGCTGATGGAGGCCGATGGCTTCGCCGCCGGATTCGACGGCGCCGCAGACTACGAGCTCTATCTGCGGCTCACTGAACGCTGGGCGGTTCACGATCACGCGCAGGTCGTCGCCGCATATCGCAGGCACGAGAGCAACATGAGCGGCAACGCGTCGCGGATGCTGAGCGAGACGCTCGCCGTCATGCGTCGGCACAGGCCGTCGGACAGGGCCTTGATCAGCGCCTGGCGGGAAGGGTGCGATGGCTGGCGCTCCTTGTATGGAACGCATCTGATCGAAGAGGTGAGGGGTCACGTCCGCCGCCGTGAAGCACTGGCAGCCGCCCGCAAGGCTCTGACACTCGCGCGGTGGTATCCGGCGGGATTCGCGCGCGAGCTCACGAAGAAGACGCGGCTTGTCCTGCGGGGACTGACGTCTCACGTGGCACGGCGCTCTCTCCTCCAGTGAACTTCCGCTGACAAGGACCCGGCGGACTCACCTCACGCGGGCCGCGCGACGTCCGCCGCCGAGATCTCGGAGGCCATACGGCGGGCGCTGAACGGATCCGGCAGCTCGTGTTGCAACGGTCGCGCAATGGCGGTGCAGATACACGTCTGCGCGAATGCCTCGACCGCCCGGACGTCGACGCCGAAGCCTGCCGTGTTCAGAAGAGACTCGAGAGCTCGCTCCTTAGCGCCGCCTGTGGGCGCCGGGTCTCAAGACCCGGCCTACATTCTCCGGTGCTAGCACGCTGGCTGGAGACTCCTCGGTGGGCTTGTAGGGCGGCTCTTCAGAGCCGCCTGTGGGCCACCGGCTCTCACGACCGGCCTACATTCTCGGGTGCTTGCAGGCTGGCTGGAGGCTCCTCGCTCAGCTTGTAGGGCGGCTCTTCAGAGCCGCTGTGGGCGCCGGGTCTGAAGACACGGCCTACAGCAGGCTCGTCAGAGGCGTCTGTGGGAAGTAGACCGCGGCGTTCGCCTCACCCCGCCAGCTGCGCCATCGCCGCCAGAGAACGTTAAGGCGCGGAACTTTGAGTGAGCGGACTCTCCATCGATACAGCATGGCGCCTCACGGGTGCGCTGCGGCCAAGACGCCGCACGCGGCGGCGCGACCGCCACAGCCCCCAGGGGCCGGCCAGATTGCCGGCGATTTCCGTGATCAGCAGGTGGAGCGGATAGTCGCTGCGCCCGCGGAGGCGCGAGTAGGCACGCCAGCCGTACACCTTCGGCAGCGAATAGGCGAGCCGCACGAATGCGCGCCGATCGCCGTCGCGCAGCCAGGTTGTCAGGTGATAGGCGACGTGTCCCTTGCTGTAGCTGTAAATTTGATCCGTCAGCGACTCGCGGTCGCGGCGATGACGGTGCCAGACCCACGCCGCCGGTTCATAAACGATCGTGTAACCCGCTTTGAGAATCTTGTAGAACAGATAGGTGTCTTCGCCGACGCCGGTCGGCGTGCCGGGACCAAGCGCTTCATCCAGCAGTCCGATCTCGGGCGCCTGGAACGCCGTCGCACGAAATGCTGCATTGGCCGTGGCGCCAAGCCGCCAGGTCGGTACCGCGCCTCGGTGCGCGCGGAACCATTCGCCTGCGGCTTCAAACGGAGTGAAGCCCTTTCCAAGCCCGCCGTAGGCCTCGAACCAGCACTGCGCTTCGGTCTCGAGTTCCAGCGGCAGAACGTGGCCCGTCACCGCCATCACCGCCGGCCGGGCAAACGGCGCGACAAGGCGCTCCAGCCATCCCGCAGGAACGGTGACGTCATCGTCGATGGCGACGAGAATGTCTCCCGTCGCGGCCGAAAATCCGGCATTGCGCGCGTAGGAGAGCCCTGCCCGCGCTTCTTCGATCAACACGACGTTGGAAAATTCGCGCGCGACCTGTGGAGTCGCGGTCTTGCCAGGCCGATTGTCGACCACCACCACTTCAACAGGGCGCCGTGACGCCTGTGCCTGAACCGCTATCAAGCACCTGCGCAAGTCGTCGGGCCGGCCGCACGTGGCAATCACGATCGACACGGCGACCGCCTCGTCGAGCGCCACGGGGGGTGCAGATGGTTCGAGTTGCCGCGCAACCGCGCGCTGCATCAACGGGTTTGCGAGGTTGCTCGTGATGGCGTCTCGCAAGCGAGTGATAGAAATCGGCCCGCGCGCATTTCCAATATCAACGCTGCCGATGAGCCTGCCGCCATCGTGCACGAACACCCGCGTGCGCGAATACCCGCCGACATCGTCGATCCGACGGAGCGGTTCGCGTAGTTCGACGGTGCGCACGGCGATGGGCCAGCCTTTCGGGCGCGTCATGACTGGGCTCCGGGCAGGGCACCAGGAGCACCGTACATGCGCAGCACGCTGGCCGCCTGCCGACGCGATTTCCGGTAGCGGCGCAATCCGATGAATGCACCCTTGAACTCGGCAACGATCAGATCGCGCGGAAGCGTGGAGCGGCCGATCAATGAGCGCAGGAGGCGCCGCACGTTCCACCACCACATCCACCACAGGCCGAATCGCAGGATGTCGAGGCGCTCTTCGGGATAGGCCTGTGCAGTCCTGACGAAGTACGAGTACAGGCCGACTCCGTTGTTGGCGAGTTGCGTTCGCAGCGCGGCGTAGTCGCGTCGGTGACGATGACGGACGAGGGCGGCGGGCTCGTAGACGAGCGCATAACCGGTCTTCAGCACGCGAAAGAACATTTCGAGATCGCCCCCGCCGTTCGTTGGGGTGCCGACGTCGAGTGCCGGATCGAACAAACCCTCTCGCTCGAAAAACGAGCGGCGGAAGGCCATATTCGCGCCGGTCCCGAACCGGCCCGTTCCGGCATACAACCGTGCGGGCCGCTCCCCCGCGTCGGCGTCCACACGATAGACCGAGCGCGAGAAACCTCGGGTGAATCCGCCGTACACCTCGAACAAGCGCTGCGCGCCCGTATCGATCGCGTCTGGGACCACCAGGCCCGTCACGCACGCGGCGTGCGGCTCCTCTTCGAACGCTGCAGCGAGCGCGCGTACCCACGCGGTGTCTACGCTGACGTCGTCGTCGGTATAGGCCACGATTTCGCCGCGAGCCTCGAGAACGGCGCGGTTCCTCGCCCAGTCCAGCCCGGGTCGCGGCTCGCGCACGTAGCGGAAACCCGCATATCGGACGACCACATCACGCGTCGAGTCGTCTGCCGGTGCGTTGTCGACGATCACCACGTCGAGCAGGTGACGTGGATAGTCGAGTGCGGCGATCGCATCCAGGCATTCGGCGAGGCTCGAGGCGTGATCGCGCGTGCACACCGCGACCGTGACCACCGCTCCGGGTTGTGGTCGGTGCCGCGGACACGTCTGTGGGATGCGCGATAAACCGTGCAGTGACGTGTCCGAGGACGCGCCGTCGAAGGCGAGGTGCGCGGCAATCGCCGACCAGTGAGCATCGGCGATCAGCTTCCCGAGCCCGCGCGACGAACATCCGCGGGTGTCGGGATACACGAAACCGAGCGGCTGGCCGTGCAGACGCACGAGGACCCATTGTTCCCCATGAGTCGCACGAGGAATGTCGGGAACCTCGAGTTCGATATCGACCGGGATGAGCTTCATGGGCGAACGCTCGCAGTCGGGAGGCGGAACGAGCCACCCAGGGATACCGACCGGCACGGAATGGGAACGCGGTGTTCGCTCCGTCGTTCTCGGGGGTCGAGATCCGTCGACCGCGCGCTCGTACTCGGCTCAGATGATCGCGTCGACGTCCCCGAGCGTCGGTGTGTTGTCGAATATGACGGTGCCGCGGTCTCTTTGTGACGGTCTCGAGGCGTAGGTGCGCGACCGCCGCTGGGTCGTCCACCACCACGCTCCGAGTGCCGATCCGAGTACGCTCGCCATGATGCCAAGGGTCCGTCTGGTCACGAGTACCTCCGGAGGTTCTGGCGGAGCAACATCGGTACCAGCTGAGGTCGGCCGGCTCTGGCGAGCAGAACGATCCGTTCTTTTAAGGGAGCACGTACAGTGCGGCGGGACCATCCGGGTCCTGAAACAATCCGATTTCCGCGACATCGGGCTGGCGCGCGAGTTCGAGGCGGATCTCGTCGAACTCAGCGGGCTTATAGCTGGAGGAGTGGACGATCACGTACCGGATGCCGGTCCGCCGCAGCGCTCCAATGGCCTCCTCGTGCGGGAACGAGCGCAGGCGTGCGAGGCTCATGAGATAGGACTTCGGAAACATGCCGCTGTATCCGTTCAGCAACGGCATCCAGTGGAACGTTGACATGTAAGCGTACTCGGCCTCCCGCCCGGGGAAGTCGCGCGGGAGAGGGAATTCCACGACTGGGCCACGCCGCTGTCGCATGAGTACCCGATACACCCCGGATGGACCATTTGGATATTCGACCAGCGGCATGGCGGCCCGATACTCCGCCAGCATGACGGCGAGGAGCCCGGCGAGGAGAACGCGCCGATGACGCGTAGCTAGCGGCGTTGCGATTGCAGTGTATCCGTACGCGGAAAGCACGGCCAGGAACATCACGACGAAGATCCCGAGACGCGCGGGAGCACGAAGGCCGCGGAAGACAGATACGTGATGGTGAAGGACGGTGTAGCTGTACCCGCGAAAGCCCAGAGACATTTCGAACGCGGCCACCATCGCGAGCAAGTACACGATCTGCCTGCGTGAGGGCCTGGACGGAAGCAGCAGCCCGATCATCGCGAGCAGCACGGCCGCCGTGCCGGGAAAGAGCCGCCGTTCCGGGCCGCCGCGATTCGACATCGTCCCGCCGTACAACCAGTTGGTTGGCGTCGCCGCAAGGTAGCTCGCCGGCTGTGCGCTGTAGGTTATGACCTCAGCGTCCGGCCGCTCCCCGATGACGTCACGCGTCCGCAAGTACGGGCGCCCGTAAATCCCACCGATGAGACCTGCGACGAGGGCGCCAGCCGCGAGCGGCGCCACCGCGCGGCGGAAGGACACCGTACGATCACAGATCAGAAAGAGGACCGCGCTGAACGCGAGCAGCGTCGCCAGGAAGATGCCGTAGTAGATGCTCGACAGGATCTGCAGCGCGAGCGCCAGCCCGGTCGCGATCCCGTATCGCCAGCGGCCTGTGTCGAGCGTCCTGTGGAGCGCGAGGAACGTCCACGGCATCCACATCGTCCACTGCAGCTCCATGTGCATGATGTGTTCGTACCGGTATGGCACGAAGGCGAAGATCACGCCGGCGACGAGAGCGCCGCCGCGGCTGCCGGTCAAATAGAGAACCAGCATGTACAGGCCAAGCGCCGACACCGCAATCGCGCCGAGCATCATCAGGTTGTGGACGAGGACCGGCTTCACTCCAATCCAGATAAGGGGCGCGGCGACGGCGCCTTCGACGAGCATGGTGTCCGAAAACGTCAGCGTGCGCTGCTCGGGATAGAAGATGTTGCCGTCCAGGAGATGGGACGGGGAGGATGAGAGCGCGTGCGCGACCCACGCGAGCCGCCACATGTTGAAATAGACGTCCTGGTGCGCTGTCGCGCTGTCCGTCATGCGGCGGACCTGCGGCCACATCATGAACGCGATCAACAGGATGAACACCGCGAACGCGGCAACCGGACCTCGAGAGAGCCCGGGCCAGCTGCCGCGGGCGCGATCGACGAGAGACGTCATCTCGGCTGGATACCAATCAGCTGCATCAGGCGTAACGCGTTGCGCGACGTCGCCAGACCCGGGCGCAGCCGGTAATCGAACGACATCTGTCCATCAGGGTCGACGCGCTCGGTGAAGTGCACCAGCGTTGCCGCGGACGCCAGTGGTTCTTCTTCCGCGAGCGCCAGATCGTGTGTCGTCATCGCGCCGATGGCGCCGGCATCGAGAAGGTGCCGCGCCACGGCCCGCACGGCGATCGCGCGCTCGGCGCTGTTGGTCCCCTGCAGCACCTCGTCGAGCAGGTAGACGAGCACGCGTGTGCCCGAGCGGGTTTCGGCCGCGTCGACGATGGCCTTCAGCCGCGCGAGCGCCGCCATGAAGTACGACAGTCCCATCTCGAGGGAATCCTGGACGCGAATGCTCGTATAGAGTGCCGCGGCAGGTGCGCTGAACGCGGTCGCACACACCGGGGCCCCGGCTTCCGCGAGAACAATGTTCAGGCCGATGGCGCGCAGCAGCGTGCTCTTCCCCGACATGTTCGAGCCGGTGATCAGCAGAACGGTCGACGGCGGACCAACCTCGACGTCGTTCGTCACGCGCCGATCGGGTGGAATCAGCGGATGTCCGAGGCCGCTGGCGCGAATCGCGGTATCCGAGTCGCCGACGCGAGGGATTGCCCAGTCTGGCTCGTGATGGGCGATGGACGCGAACACCGACAGCGCATCGATTTGCGCCAGCGCGTCGAGCCAGCCAGCGGTGTGACGGCCGCACCGCGTTCGCCACCGCTCGATCGCAAACAGCACGTGGAAGTCCCATAACGTGACGGCCTGGATGGGAAAGTGCAGGAGCGCCGCCGACGATCGCAGCTCCGACCACTCGGCCAGGCGCGCAATCTGCCGCATGGCGGCCGCCGCTTCGCCGCCGGCTCGCAACTGCTGCTGAAGGCGGACGAGCTCGGGAGACGACCACGGTTCCGACGTCGCGCGCTCGAGCATCGCGGCGTACCGGCGGAGTGCACGTTCGCCGAGCGACACGCGATCGAAGACGGCGTATGTCGATCGCGCGTATATGAACGACAGGATGATTCCCACGATCATCGGCAGCAGCCAGAATCCGGCGGTCACGAGACCAACCGCCTGCGCCGCGATCAGCGCGCACACCGAGGAGGTCAACGCGACAACGAGAGGCCGCAGCCAGACAGGAGAGGATGACGTGCTGGCGAGCCATGCGAGGAAGCGATCGAGCTCCGAGGGCTCGATCCGTCCGAGGCGCCCCTCGGTCGAGAGCGTCTCGCGCCACTCCGGTTTCTGCGCGAGCTCGCGCACCGCAGCGTGGCGAGCGCGAACGGTGTCGGGGTCCGCTGGCGCGAGCAGCCATGAAAACAGCCGCGCCGTTCCAGACTCCGTGGCTCCCGCACCGAGCCATTTCGTCAGCGATGCGTGGCCGAACAGATCGAGATCACGCGCGTAAGGATGCGCGTCGAAGTCGAGCGTCTGTGGCGGCGCGATGTCCGACAGCGTTGCCCAGTCGCGCGCGAGCCTCGCCAGCGCCTGCGCGTTCACCTCGCGCGCCGCATCCGCGCGCTCGGCCGCATCAATCACCCGCGCGTGCCAGACGACGAGTGCTGCGAAGGCGACAATCAGCAGGCCGCCCGTGAACGCGACCGCAGAATGGGCGCGGCTCATGCCCCACCAGGCGAGCGCGACGCCGCCGAGGAATGTCGCCAGACGGAGCCGGGAGAGCACGATCCCACGCGCCGCGTGCGCGTCACGACGTCCTGTCCACGCGGCGGCCCGGCGCTGGTGCCACTCGCGCGCGTTCATGCGGGGCGACGCGCGCTGATGTTCAGCCGCCAGTAATCGAGCGTGAACGGGTCCTCGTCAGTCGCACAGCGAACCGTCAGCTCGGTCGTGAAGGCCGCCCGGTCCGCGGGGGGAAGCCGCGCGAGGTGCGGCCGTATACACACTGTCGTAATGAAGTCGGCAAACTCGCGGGAATCGTCGAAGTGCACCGGAGCGGGCTCGAGCCTGACGTCAATCGCTTCGAACCCCGCAGCTGTGAGGCGATTCCGCGTCGTCTCTTCATCGGCGTACTGCCACGGCTCGGAGAAGTCCTCGAAGTAGCGCTCGAAGCGCGGCTCGCGCGCGAGCGCGACTGCATGGGCACGCAGCCGCGCAAGGTTCGGACCGCCACCGCACTGCGCTTCCAGCCGCCCGTGTTTCTTCAGCGCCATGATCACCGTCCGGAACAACGCGCCATGGTCGAGGATCCAGTGGAACGTCGCGGTGCTGAAGACGACGTCGAACGCGCGCACGAACGGCAGCGACGCGCCGTCCGCCATCACGATTCTGGCGCGCGGCGCCTCAGTCTGGAGCCAGGGCTGCGCTTCGAAGAGCATCGACGAGGATCGATCCAGCGCGACGACGCGTCCGCGCGGCACACGCTGCGCGATCAGCGCCGTCAGCCGGCCTGTGCCGCACCCGAGATCGAGCACCGATTCGTCTCCGCGGAAGGCAATCCGCTCGAGAACACGCTTGCCCCATGCCTGCTGCGGCGCGGAGACCTGGTGATAATGCCGTGCGTTCCAATCCGCCATCGGTATCGCGATAGTGTACAGTCCCAGCCCGCCTGCGCGAGCGTCTGAACAGATTCGCTCGACGTTCGAACGGTCTCACCAGTTCGCGATCGGCGTACGACAGGTATTCGTCAACGCCGTGCAGGTATTGAAGGACGGCGAGCACACCGGCACGAAGCCCGGACGTGCATTGCGGGGACCCGCGAGGGTCCGGGAGAATCCACAGGCGAGCACGCAGAGAAGACCAGCTCACACCGAGAAGTGCACAGCCGCCGAGCGAGGCGGAGAAGCCCAGGAGCGGCGGATCACCGCGACGTAGCCCTCAGCGGCTGACGTACTTTGCCGGATCCGCGTCGAACTTCGTCTTGCAGACCGGCGCGCAGAAGTAATAGGTCTGCCCCTTGTACTCGCTCTTCCCCGCCGCTGTCTTCTCGTCGATCGTCATGCCGCACACAGGATCTTTGGCCATGATGGCTCCGGGTGGCTTACGAGGTGAGGGTGCTAGGGGTGCTAGGGTGCTACTGGTGCTAAGGGTGCGGTGCTAGGGGTGCTGAGGTGCACAGGTGCTGAACACGCGCAGGAGTAGCCACCCTTAGCATTGCAAGAGTAGGACGCCTGGCGCGGTCGCACGTTTAGCACGTTTAGCACCGCACCCCAGCACCCTAGCACTGATAGCACCATTAGCACCGCACCCGTAGCACCCTAGCACCGATAGCACCTTTAGCACCGACTCCTATCAAGCTGCATCACGCCGACTCCGACAACCGTGCATCCGCGATGCACCCGCCCAACTTGCGGATGCTCTCCTCCATCTGCGACGGCAACACGCTCGTAAAGCACAGGCGCAAGTCTGAATCGCCCGCCGGATCCGGATAGAAGGCCGTGCCGGCCACGAACGCCACGCCTGACGCGAGCGCACGATCGAGCAGCGCGTTTGCGCTCAGCCCGGTCGCGAGGCGGCACCACAGGTAGAGGCCTCCCGACGGGCGCCCCAGGCGCAGGGCGCCGCGCGGGATGTGGCGCTGCATGGCGCCAATCATCTGCGCGCATCGCCTGGCATGTTCCAATCGGATCGTGCGCAGGTGCGCGTCGAACGCGCCCTGGTGCATCAAGCGTCCGATCGCCAGCTGCACCAGGTTTGGTGTGTGGGGATCCATCCGCTGCTTGATGATCGCGATTTGATCGATGATCGACGGCGCTGCTGCGATCCATCCAAGCCGGAGCCCCGGCGCCATCACCTTCGAGAAGCTGTTCAGGTAAATCACCAGGTTGTGATCGTCGAGCTCGCGAAGCGACGGCGGCGGCGGCTCGGTGAAATACAAATCCTGGTAGGTGGCATCCTCCACGATCGGTACGCGATAGCGCTGCGCGAGCATCAGCAGCTCACGCCTCGTGCGGATCGGCAGGGTCGTCCCGGTCGGGTTCTGGAACGTGGGATTGGTGTAAATCAGCTTCGGCCGGTATCGCACGAGCAGATCCTCGAGCTCGTCGATGTCGGCACGAACGACGTCCCAGCCAACGAGCTTCGCGCCGGCCGCACGAAACGACTGAATCGCGCCGAGATAGCCGGGGCGATCCATCACGACGGCGTCGCCCGGATCGATCAGGCATCGCGCGAGCAGGTCGAGACCCTGCTGTGCGCCCGAGAGGATCAGCACGGTATCGCGAGGCACCCTGTAGCGTTCCGCGATCGCCTCGCGCAACGCCGGCTGCCCCTCCGTAGGGCCGTGACGCCACGCGGCGGCAGGATCGGCCCGCAGGACATGCGCGACCGCGTCCTGGAACGCCTCGTTTGGAAACTTGTCGATCGCCGGCTCACCCGCCGCCAGCGAGAGCAGTCGCGCATCGGACGAATGCCGGACGATGTCGCGCAGCGTCGAGTCGCTCCACCTGAGCGCCGCAGCGGCGATTTTTCCGCGCCACGCAAACGGCGTCCCTTCCGGCTCCGGCGCGGCGCACACGAACGTGCCGCGGCCGACGTATCCGCGCAGCAGGCCACGCGACTCGAGCTCACGGTATGCGCTGACGACGGTGGTACGGCTGATCCGAAGGTGCTGCGCGAGCGTGCGCTCGGGCGGCACGCGCGCACCGGAGGGCAACTCACCCTTCGCTATCGCCGCTTCAATGAGTGTGACGAGATGTCCGTAAAGTGGCCGTTCCGTTCGCACAAAATCGCGTTCGATGGACGACAGCATGGGAGACCTCTCGGGGCACTATGGCCCGGCCGACCGGGCCAGCAGAGGTCCAATTGTCCATTGGCCAGTCCAACCGTCAAGTCCAATTGGGATGAAGAGCCTGAAACAGGGCTTGCGGAAGGTCCATTCGTTCGAAATGGACTGCTCTACCGCAGATCCTCTTTGAGAAGATCGCTGTTGATCGCAAACGCAGCTTCAGCGCCTTCCGCGGCCGCAACGACGACCCACTGCACCGCCCGCGACGCGTCGCCCGCCACATAGAGGCCCGGCAGGTGGGTCGATTCGTACTTCCCGGTGCGAACCGTTCCCTTGTCGTTGAACTCGCATCCGAGTGCGACCGCAAGCTTCGAGCGTTGCGTTTGTCCTGTCGTGAAGAACAACGCGCGCCGCGGGAGCGGCTCGCCCGTCTCGAACACGACGCGCTCGAGAATGCCGTTCCGCCCTTCGAGGCGCGTCAGGCGATCCTCGCGCACCGCGATCCGCTGCCGCGCGAGGCGCGCGAGATCCTCCGCCCCGATTTCTGACGGACCATCGGTGCACAGCACCAGATCGCGGCTCCAGCCGGTCAGCTCCAGCGACAGGCCGTACCCCCGCGCGCCGCGGCCGTAGATCGCCAGCGGCTGATCGCGAACTTCCCATCCGTCGCAATACGGACAGTGGAAGACGCTGCTGCCGAACAGATCGAGAAATCCCGGAATCGCCGGCACGTTATCGACGACACCAGTGGCGATGAGGAGTTTGCGCGACCGCAACTCTTCGCCGCTTGCGAGGGTGACGTGAAAGCGGCTGTCCCGCTGGCACTCCGCTGCCGTGACCTCGACGTCGCGCAGCTCGACGCAGTCGTACTCCTTCAACTGGTCGCGGGCAATCCCGAGGAACTCGCGCGGTGCGATGCCGTCGCGCGTGAGGTAGCCGTGCATGGCCTGCGAGGCCCCGTTCCGCGGCTTGCCGGAATCGCACACGAGCACGCGCCGCCGGCTGCGGCCGAGCAGGAGCGCCGCGCTCAGACCCGCGGGCCCCGCGCCTACGATGATGACGTCATACATGCGATGAAAGCGTACGGTTGGATGCCTGCGGAACCCTCAGAACCTCGGGACTGCGCTCTTGATCTGCGATCCCAGCCAGGCCTCGCGGAAGGTCCTCTGATCTGATCCGAGCGTGCCGCCGCCACGCTCGACGGCTTCGAACGTGAAGGATGGATCCTCCTTCAATCTCAGCGTCGCGGTCGCTGGACCGCTGCGCCTCGTGAACGCGATGCTGATGCGATCCCCGGGTCGTCGCGTGCGAATCGCGTCCTGGAGCTGTTGCGGCGTGCTGACGCGCTTCCCGTCAACCGCAGTGATCTCATCATCCTGCTCGAGGCCGGCGTCGTATGCGGGCGTACCAGGCGCAACGAGGTTTGCGATGGTCGTGCTCTGCTGCTGCAGCGAGAGGTCACCAGCCCACGCCGCGCCCGGGCGCCGCGGCTTCATGACGAACCCGGCGCGCTGGATCAGCCGTCCGTAATCAATCGCCTCGCGGCCGACGATGTATCGGGTGACGAAGTCTTCTGCGAAGACGCGATCGCCGGTCACCTCCGCGAGACGATCCCGGATGTCGCGCAGTGAATACGGACGCCCGACGAGGCCGGGCTGCGGACCACCGGGCTGCCCGTGCGCCTTCCACATCGCGCGCATGAAGTCGTCGAGCGTCACCTTCCCGTTCGACTGGTCGCGGAGCGACAGGTCGAGACCGAGAGCCACGGCGGCGCCATACGTGTAGTACGAGATGAACGTGGTCCGGAAGTTGGTGCGATCCACCGCGCGTGCCGCATCGACGAACGGAGCCATGTGGCTCATTTCGACCGCCGATCGGAACTGCCGCCCCGATCCGTTCACGACCGCATTGGCACTCTGCGCGAAGCCGTCGATCGTCCGCTGCCGATCCGCGAAGCCGGCGCGCCCGAAAATCAGCTCGCCGTAGTACTGCGTAAAGCCTTCCGCGAGCCACAACGAGTCGGTCAGGTTCGCTTCTTCGAAGTTGAACGGTTCGAGCCCCTGCGGTCGAATCCGCTCGACGTTCCAGCAGTGAAAGAACTCGTGCGATGCGGTTCCGAGCGCGTGCTCAATCGATGTTCCCGTGACGACCGTGCTGTTCCTGTGTTCCATCCCATCGCCGTCGTCCCACGGCAGGTAGTCGGCGAGAAACGTGTAGGTGCCCGTGTCGTATTGCGGGAACTCTCCGAACACTGCCATCGCCTCGTTCACGATCTTCTCGAGTCCACCGGCGTATTGATCGATCTGCCGCGCATCGGCATCCGCGTGAACCGCGGCCCGAATCACGAATCTCTTCCCGTCCGGGTTCGTGACGTTGAACTGACGCAGCGCGTAGGCACTCAGCTCGGTCGGACTGTCGAACAGGTATTGAAGGTTCGGGGCGGTGAACGTCCACGGCTCGTCCGTCGTGAAGAGCTGTGTTGCCGGCTTCCAGTTCAGGCCGGCTGGTGGCGCGAACGTGATGCGCACCGGACGCTCCTCGAACCCTCGCGCCCACATCAGCGTTGCAGGAAGGTTCATGTGCGCATGCGTCGTGTCGATACCGAGGTACGTGCCGTCCACGTGGTCGCCGTACACCTTATATGTCATCGTCACACGGCCGTCGTGGCCAGCCACATCCCATTGATACGGATTCGGGCGGGTGGGCTGAAGTTCACGGCCCCGGCCATCTGCGGCGTGGACGTCGTAAACGTTCTTGGCGAATTCGTGGACCGCATACCGTCCGGGAGATGACCGGCTCATGCGCGCCTGCAGCGTCCCGGACACCTCGGGGAACGTGACCGACACTTGCGCGAACCGGTGCTCGGGCGCCGGAAACGACACTTGGTACACGACAACCGAGTCAGCCGGCAGCGCGCGCGCCCACAACGTCACTGACGTGGCCACCGCGGCAGCGACAACAATGAATCGCATAAGTCCCCGAGTCACCGCCGCGCAAGGACGCAGAGAAATTCGAACATCAGGTTCGCCGCGAGTAGCGCCGTGATCTGTCCGGGACCGTCGAACTGCGGCGCGACCTCCACGATGTCGCACCCAACGACCGGAAGACCGGCGAGACCGCGGATCAGCTCCTGCGCTTCGTAGCTCGTGAGCCCGCCGACTTCCGGCGTGCCGGTACCCGGCGCATACGCGGGATCAACCGAATCGATGTCGAACGTCACGTACACCGGCCGGCCCGCAACGATCTCCCGCACGGCCGCCACCGTGTTCGCAACACCGGATCGCTTGACCTCGGTGATGTCGACGGTTGTAACGCCCTGCGCTCGCTGGAACGCGAAGTCCGCGTCTTCACCATACATCGGGCCGCGGATCCCCACCTGGATGTACTGCGATGGGGCGATGATTCGTTCTTCGATTGCACGCCTGAAAGGGGAGCCGTGGAAGTACTTGCCCCCGAAATAATCACCCCACGTGTCGATGTGCGCGTCGAACTGCACGAGCGCGATCGGACCGTGGCGTCGGGCCACCGCGCGGAGAATGGGGAGCGTGATCGAATGGTCGCCTCCCGCGATCACCGGGATGGCGCCGGCAGCGAGCACGCGGTCGACGCCCGCCTCGATGGCCGCATAGGCCAGATCGATCCCGACCGGCGGCGCGTCGATATCGCCCGCGTCGACGACCGTCAATCGCTCAAAGGGTGACACCTTCTGAAAGTACGAGTATGGGCGGATGAGGGACGACTGCGCCCGAATCTCGCGCGGCCCCAGGCGCGCGCCGGAGCGGTACGAGGTGCCGCTATCGAACGGCACGCCGACGAGCGCCACGTCCACGCCCGTGAGATCGGTCTGATGCGGGAGCCGCATGAACGTTGCGGGCTGCGCAAAACGTGGGCTCGTCGCGGAGTCGCGCTGAACTGACGCCATGGCACATGTTAATGCTCAACGTTGGATGTGCAAGGCGCCACGCGGCCACGGTCCGTGAGCGTCCATCTCCGACTCTGCACGTGCC
>Ga0136846_1235140_pt1 | contig 19231 bp, 14 predicted proteins | sample HopSoiMetagenom2_FD_96841 | JGI IMG/M metagenome (GOLD analysis project Ga0136846, IMG submission 96841) | Grasslands soil microbial communities from Hopland, California, USA - 2 Assembly 2016 (version 4) | ecosystem: Environmental > Terrestrial > Soil > Grasslands | place: USA: Hopland...
GGATGGGGTGATCGGGGGTTAAGGGGAGGGTGCGCGGGGTGAGGGTGGGCGCGGGAGGGGGTGGTCGAAGAGGGGCCGCGGAACGCTGTTCGGTCGGTCCAGGGCAGGTGCCGGCGGTCGGTCCGGGGCAGTTGCCGGCGCGTCAGCTGGCGCGCTCGGCCTCGCTGGGGACGCCGAGGGAACCGAGCGGAGGTCCGAGGGCACTCCCGAAGGAGGCGTCGCTCCGCCCACGCTCGATCAACTGCCTTACGACGCTGATGAGTTCGGCGGGGTCAAAGGGCTTGGCGAGAAACGCGTCGACGCCGACATCGAGCCCGGCCTCGACCTCGTACGGCGTACAGGCACTGATGATCGCGAGGGGCAGGTCACGGGTGCGTGGGTCGGCGCGCAACCGAGCGGCGGCGCCCAGACCGTCGAGGCGGGGCATCGCGACGTCGAGGGTGACGACATCGGGGCACACCTGATGAACGACATCCAGACACTCGGCACCATCAGCCGCGGTCACGACCTCGAAACCCTCCAGCTCGAGGTTGACCCTGATCAGCTGCCGGATGACCTTGTTGTCGTCCACAACAAGCACCCGGCCGGACACGCCTGGCACAACTCGAGAGTAGGTCGAGTCCGGCCACCGCGTCCGGCTTTTCCCCACTTCCACAGGCCCGATCGAGGGCCGAGGAGAGCCGACGCCACCCTCAAAACCCGTTCCTGATCACCCCGAACGAGCTGGTAGTGTTCTACTCGTCACCGCGCAACGCGCAGGACACGCCCCCGTAGCTCAGGGGATAGAGCAACGGCCTCCGGAGCCGTGTGCGCAGGTTCGAATCCTGCCGGGGGCACCGGAAATCAAGGCCCTGACCAGCGGAAACGCCGGTCAGGGCCTTTCTTGTGCATGCCAAAACACACACGGCCAACTTTGCCGTGACCGCTGACGTTACAAGGCTTTGACCTGCGGCTTTACGGAGCCGGTCACGCGGATTCCCAAATGTCCGATCCTGCGGAATCCATGGCGCGGGACATACACGGGACGGAATCCCCGCAGGGCGGAATTCACTGCGGGAAGCCCGCTGTGACCGGCATATCTGCCCGCGAGTGCGGTCAAAAAGGAGACGTTGAAACACGCCGTTTCACTTTTCCTCGGTCAGTGCTCGGCGCGGCGCGGCGTTCCGGAGCCGTGTGCGCAGGTTCGGATGCCGCCAGGGACTCGACCCAGCGGCCATGGACTTACGAACTACCGATTCAGCCGTACAACCGTCTCGATCACCATCTGCCCGCCCCCGACCGGCAGCATCCCCCTGGAACGAGACCTCAAGTGATCACGGAGCTTGGGGCCTGCAAAACGGCGGCTGTGATCCGTCCCCCTCCGATGTACGTAGCAGTAGCCTGCTACCTGCTGATAAGCAGGTGGAGAGATACATCAGTCATGTACGAGCGCGGGATGCTGGTACGGCTCCGAGATCGTTGGCGGGAGGTCGAGGCTGGCCGTAGCGCGAGCGGCGAGGCATTCCTCGCGCTGGGCTGATGAGCGCCCCGGGCCGCACCACCTGCCGGTGCGGGCCGACAAGGAGCCAACGATCAGTTTGGAGGCGGCCTGTCGGCGACGGGTGAAATCGAATTCAAGCGTCGCCGAGAGGCGGGAGATCGTACGACGGCCGGAGCTTACGCAGCTGCCTCGCGGGCCTGGGCGTACACCGTCTCCAACACGTAGTCCTCGCGGGCGCCGCCGCGGCGGCGGTGCGGTGGGCTGGTTGCTGCTGACGGCGGCGGTGGTGCTGCATCTTCAGACAGCCCCAGCCAGCCAACTCTGGCACCAGCACCCCACGCCGATACGCGCCTCGCAAGGCCGCTCTCCTACGGGCAGGCCCGCGCACTGCCGGACGAGCAAACTGCGGTGCGCGGGCCGGGCACGGGCGGGAGGACTGGAACTGCTCTCCCGGCGACTGGCGGGACGATCCGCGGCCCACAACGTTTTGGCCGTGTCGCAGCGGGCCTCTCCGTACTCGCAGTCGTCGCAGTTCAACCCATCTTGGTGAGGCCGGGGCCAGTCTGCTGACCCCCAGGGCGTGCATGGTGTGGAGTCGCATCATTGTGCCGCACGGATCCGCAAGGCCGTCCGAGCCCGCGGGCACTTCCACACCGACGCGGCAGCTCTCAAGTGCGTCTACCTCGCCGTCATGAGCCTGGACCCCTCCGGCAAGGGCCGCCCACGCTGGGGCCGCCGCTGGAAGCCCGCCCTGAACGCCTTCGACATCGCCTTCGACGGTCGCCTCACCGCAGCCCGCGACTGACCACCACCAAACCGAGTTCCACGGAAGCCTTTACAGACCCCCGTCGGTCCACCACAGGGTCGGCGTCACGCCGAGTGATACCTTGTTGCGACCCAGGTTCGGGACAGTGCTGGTCATTACACTTGCACCTTTTGGTAGTTCTCGAATGTGGGCGGATTGGCCCACGACCCGTAGCCGGGCGCCTTCGCGCCGGATGGGTGGGCACCGATCGCCCGCCACAACAGCCCCTCGGTGTAGGCGTCGGGGGAGACGACGAACAAGGGTTTACGTCCGTCTCTGGCGTGTGCGCGGTTTTCCCCGGCCTGGTGCTGTCCGGACATGGCCTGCCAGGGTTGGCTTTCCTCGGGCTGGCTGTCATCCGGGACGGCGGGCTTCGCACCGCTCCGGCCGGGCGCCGTCCAGGCCGCCACGTCCACACGTCCCGCCAGTTCCGGGCCGTACCAGACGCCGACGTACCAGAGCTTGATGATGCTTTTCACGACTGGATCGGCGGGGACGACAGAGGGATCGGAAGAGATCACTTTCTGGATCGCATCCGGCCCTTCTTGATTCACGACCGTTTCGTAGTACGCCTCCGCCTGACCGGTTCCCCATAGGTCGAACTCGCTGAACCCGGTCGCAGTGGCAGAGAACTTCACGAATTCGCGTAGCTTCTCTTCTGGGGTCGTTCCTTGCGTCATGATGCCTCCTCCTTCGACGGTCTAGAGCTCGAATGTCGGGCCGGCGTTCGCCCCCGGATGCCCTGTGAGCGGGTTGCGGATGAGGCGGTTCATGCTGTCGCGAATGCGGAACATCTCCCAAACCGCCTTGAGCAGTAGGTCGGGCTGACCGTTGTAGGCGAGATTGATACTGGTGAGGAAGGTGGCGTAGGACTGGTTGAATTCCTTGGCAGCCGCCAGGATTTCCGGGTCTCCCGCGAGGTCCGCCAGCTTGATGTCCGGCTTCACCGGATAGACGGCACTCCAGTCGACGTTCAGATCCGGGCCGGAAGGCTCGCCTGGATTGTCGCCCTTCTGGTAGTACCGCCCCTTCTCCAGTTGCTGGAACCTGTAGTAGTGGGCGATTTCATCCTGGCTGTCGAAGATGCCGCCGTGCAGTCCTTCCCCCTGCTCCGCGACGAGGGTGAGCGCCGCGACTGCGGTGTCCCGCCCCGTCACCTTGATCACATCGCCGCCACCCGAGTAGAAGTACTCGGGGGTCACCTGGCGAGCGGGATCGCCGGTGAAAATCGTCGTCCCTGCCTTACGGGCCTGGTCCTCCAGGTGGTTGATTCCCCGGATGATCTCCTCGTAGAACTCACCGATGCTCAGGAAGCGCTGGGTGGGTTCTCCGGGGACGAGGCCGAGGATGGTGCCGGACTCCTCGAGTTCCGCCAGTTTGTCCGGTGGCGGCGCCGAGCCGTTGGACGTCAGTCCAAGGGCCGCCCAGTCCATCGGTACGAACCTGTCTTCCTCGCTAGCTGCCGGCGCGGGCTTCTCGATCTTCAGGAACGTGTCGAGAGCCTCGTCCGAGAACGGTCGGAGATGCACCTTGAAGTAATCCGGACCACACGGCAGGCGCGTCGGATAGTTCGGCACGAAGCTGGGCTTGGTGAGGTCCGGCGTCCCGCCCACGGCGTTCATGACGTTCGCGACCAGGGTGAGGTGCAGCATCTCCTCGACGGCCACGACCCTGATGACGTGCCAGGCATCGGAGTTCTTACCCGGATGTAGCGAGTAGAGGGCGGTCAGGTAGGGCGGGAGCGTTGCATGCTCCAGTTGGAGCCCCTTGTAGAGGTATTGGTGTAGCTCCTCGATGGTCTGGATCTTGGAACCCTGGGACGGCTCCGATTCTGAAACGGACATGTTCCCCCAATCGTGGGCGGTGGCGGTGGCGGTGGCCGGTGTCGCGTTCGACCCGCCGATCTGTTGGCCGTCTAGCTGCGGACGGTGGCCGGCGCCTTCGCGGCACGCAGCTGCCTGACGATGTGGGTCGAACTGCGGAAGGCGAGCGCCGCCATGGTCAGGCTGATGTTGGAAGTCCCGATAGAGGGCAAGCTGCCAGGCCCGACAAGGTAGAGATTGTCGTGGTCCCACGACTGCTGGGTGTGGTCGACCACCGAGTTCGCCGGGTTGGTTCCCATGATGTGGGTGCCCGCCAGGTGGTTGCCGCCCACGATGTTGTACCACTGGCCGTCATGCTCGACGGCGCTGTAGCGGTCCTTGTCGTACGTGGTCCTGTCCTCGGCGCCGAGCTTCTCGAAGATGTCGGTCGCGAGTTTGCGGGCGAACGCGGCGCCACGCATGGTGTAGGGCGGGATCTTGAGCGACACGACCGGTTTCAAGTTGCCGATGGCATCCTTGTATCGGTCGTCCACAGTGACCGTGTTGCTCCTGTCGGGCAGCAGGTCGATCATGAAGGCCAGCAGGAGCTGCCGGGAGATCTGGTTCCCGAGTGTCCTGCGCAAGTCCCGCCCGCGCAGGCCCCGCTTGTCGACGAGTTCGACCAGGTCCGTGTAGGGCGAGCCGGTTGCCCACCCCCAGCCGTCGTTGTGGATGTCCACGCCGAATCCGGCCTGGGTTCCGCGGAATCGCCCGCCGCGCAGGTCGGTGATTCCGCTCGTGCAGGAGGTGCCTCGCATCGTGCCGGCCGGCTCGGGCAGCAGGCCCCAGGACAGCAGGTACGCATGGTCCATCAGGTTGCGGCCAATTAGCTTGCTGCGGCTCATACGCTGCATGTCGGAGGCCAGCATGAGCCGGGCGTTCTCGATGGCGTGCGCGCAGAGAATGTAGACGGTGCCCTTCACCGTGTACGTCTCGTAACTGTCGGAGTCGAGCGACTGGTAGTTCTTGATGGTGATCCCGGTCACCCGTTGGTCCTGCTCGTTGATCTCGACCTTGGACGCGACGGCCTGCGTCACGATCTTGACGTTGCCTTTGCGGAGCGCCTTGGCCAGCGTCTTTCCCGCGTGATACTTGGCCTGCACGGGGCAGATCGGGACGCAGTTGGTGTTGCCCTGACAACGCTCGCCCTCTTCCACCTGGCTCGTGCTCACCGCGCCGACCGGGACGAAGCCCTTGCCGCCGTCGTACGCGGCGTTCGGCACGCCGTTACGGGCCTGCGGAAAGCTCCGTACCTGGAGGGTGTAATCGTCGTCCGCCAGGTTGACCCGCATGCCGTCCACGCCTCGGGCGACCGTCTGGTCGAGATAGGACGGCGGCATGCGGTGCATCGGGAACACGTATCCCCTGGGGAAATACATTCCCAGGTATGTCTGGTCCTCGACTTCGGCTGCTACGCCCAGTTCGGCCTCGGCCTGCCGGTAGTAGGGTTCCAGGTCGTCATAGCTGAGCGGCCAGTTCAGGCCCTGGCCGTACTTGGTTTGCAGATTGAAGTCCTCGGGAAGCATGCGCAGCGCTTTCCCCTCCCAATGCATGGAGGTGCCGCCGAGGACCCGAGTGAAGGTGGTGTCCGTGCAGTACTTGTCCTCTTGTACGAGGTAGAAGTCATCTCGGGGCGTGCCCGGATGCACCGGCATGGTGTCGGTGCTCCTGGGCATCCGGGCATTCGGGTTGAACGGGTACGGAGACTGGTTGTCCTTGATGACTGCGCCGTAGAACCGCGACAGGTACGACTCGTACTCGGCGAGGTCCAGGTCCTTGCCGGGGCCGGCTTCGAGAATCACCACCCTGTAGCCCGCCTGGCTCAGCTGCTCGGCGACGATGGAACCTGCCATGCCGCCACCGACGATAACGGCATCCCACTCGCCTTTCGCGGCCTCTGCGGCGCTGGTCTGCGTCGCGGCACCGGCTGGGAAAATCATCTGGTCTGTATCGTCGTAAGATGTCATTGATACCCCTTTTCGCGTCTGGGGTGACCTCACCCCGCTTACGGGCAGAACGGCCCGGTGACAGATCCCACAGCCGTCAGAACGGATGGTGATCGAATGACTATCGAAGGCCCGCCACTGCCACTGGCAAAAAAGAACCAGCTCAGAATCCGAGTTCAAGCTGAAGAGCTAAGGCGAGCAGGCATCGCGGCGCCCACCGATGAACTGCTAAGGGCTTCCCGTAATCCCCAGCGGGTCCCGCCGCCAACTGCGGCCACCCGCCGCGTTGTTGACCCGTCCGCAGACGCAGCATACGAGGACCACCCTTCGCTTTGCCATTGACCACATCTGACGCCGCTCGCCGATCCACCGGGGATCGAGGGAAGGGCCTCAGCACGAGACTTGCATATGGCGCCGTCATTCCGCAGCGGGTCTTGTCGGTGAATCCACCGTTCGGGTGTAATCAGAGAGCATTTTCAGCGTTACTCAGGACAACCCTATTGGGTGCCTGTCCGGAAGCTTCGTGGCCCCTCAGATGTCGGTATCAAAGACACCTTCCAGATGCCGCAGCCGAGGTTCGAGTTCGAGCTCTCCATGAAGGACCGCGAGAACGCCGGCAAGATGATGGCGCACATGGTGAAGGTCGCCTCCGAACTCGGCGGCTACATGCCGGGCTCCGAGCCGCAGTTCCTCAACCCCGGACTGCCCCTGCACATCGGCGGCACCACGCGTATGGGGGCGGGCACCGACGCCAGCGTCGCAGCCGGAACCGAGGTGCGCACGACGACCGTCGTCGACAGCGAGTCCAAGATGTGGGATGTGGAGAACCTCTACCTCGGTGGCAACGGTCTCCACCCGTTCGGCAACGCGGGCAACCCCACCTTGACCAGCGTCGCCATGGCGATCAGGGCCAGCGACGCCATCGTCAAGTACCTGCAGCAACTCAAGCCCTGACCCATGGCCCGGCCCCACGACGGCCCACCGATTCCGGTGGGCCGTCGTGGGTGGGTGTGTCACACACCGAGACTCTTGAGGAAGCTCAGGCTCGGCATGAAGAAGTACTCCCCGCCCCTCAAGACGACCGACTGCTTGAGCGTGACCTTGATGCGGTCGCTCTTGCCGTGCTTCTTCGGCCACTCCTGCTCCGTCGAGGGGCCTTGGCCGACGATCGGGTCGAGACCGGTGTCCAGGGCGCCGGACGACTTCGGCTTGATGACCTTGGGGCGCAGGAATCCAGTGTTGTTGCACCAGGATTCCTGCATGAACTCGAACTGGTGCTCAATGCTGCTCTGGGCGCACAGGAACAGCAGGCCGACCTTGTCGCCGTTCTCGAAGCTGATGGCCCGGCGGACGATACGGCGGCTTCGCTCTGTCTCCGCGTCGCCCGTCTCGTTGCGTGGGTTGGTCTTGCGGGTGTGCGCCTGGAAGGGGCACTTGTCGCCGTTGGCGTCCGCGCTGTAGTCGAAGTCGTTCGGGATATTCTTGCCGACCCCGCTCTCCGAGGCGAACGCCACCACGGGTGCGCCGTCGCGGAATCGCCCCACCATGTAGGCGCCGGCCAGCTCCTTGTCCGCCTCGTTGGCCGCCCCCCGGCCGTCCTTCTGAGCCAGCTCGGTGGCGAGCGTGAACCTGTCCTGTTTGAACTGGGCGACCTTCTGTTCGAGCTTGCGATAGACGAAGTACGAGCCATAGGTCTCGCCCGTGCCACCCGGCTCCTTGACCAGGACCAGCCCCAGCTGCGCCCGCGGGTCGTAGCGGAACTCGCCCTTGGCGGGTTTCACCTTCGCGACGTCCTTGGCGTAGAACAACGGGTTGCTCACTCCGTCGACGAACCCGAAGTGCTCCCTGACCGGACCGTTCTCGCCGTAGCGCAGTACGAGCCCGATCTCCGTGTGTGCGATCGTTCCGCCGTTCTTCCCGACCTCGTCGCAGATCTGCTTTGCCGCTTCCGCGACCTTGGCAGGGCTGTCGTCGGCGACGATGACAAGGGCGTGGAAGTCCTTTTGGAAGCCGGCCTCCCACTGCTTCTCGGGGTCGCCGGAGGGTGCCTTCACCGGTGGGTCCGAGAGCTTCTTGATCGTGTCGGGGTCCTGCGCGCCGCGTTGGAAGGCTGCGTCCTGCGGGATGCGCTGCGTGGGGACCTCCAGCTTCACGTAACCCTTATAGGAGAGCAGCAGGTTGATGAAGACACCGCTCGGCTGCATCGCCAATTGTTCGTCCCGCCAGGCGGCGGGATAGCCGTGCTCCTCGGCCTCCTCGAAGATTTTGTGGCGCTGTAGCGAACTATTCCACTGCGCCGACGCCGACGTGACGCGTCCGGCCATCGAGGCGACCCACTTCTTGGCCTTGCCCACCTCCGTGAACGTGATGAACAGGTGCTGGCTGTGATCGCGTCCATGGCTCTTCAGGATGTTGCCCTGAATGTCACGCAGGGGCGAGGCGAGGTGGGGCGGGAGCTCCGCGTTCGGGTCTTCCGGCCCGATTGCTTGCTTGGTGAGGTCGAGCGGCATGACGTACTACTCCGTTCGGATGATCACGGGGAAAGGCTGCATCGGCGCGTAGCGCCGCTCTCCGCCTTCCTCTGTGCTCACCGCGAGTAACGCGTCGGGGTGAGCGATTACTCGAACGCTCCGAATTGTCGCCCGCCTGGTCCCCCAACCGGACAGCACTGCCCGCCTTTGCCGGATCACGGCGTGCGTTGATGCCCCTCCCTGGAACGGGAGGATCTTGTTGAGTAGGAGCCTCCGGCGTGCACACCCGCAATGCCGTGTGCTGTGAACACCGAACAGTCCGATGACCGCAGCAAGGGCATCGCCCGCCCCGCTCATCCGCGTCCTGTGTCCTCCCGTACGCCGGCCGCCTCCGGCTTCAGCACGGCCGCCTGACCGCCACCTCTGCGAAGGAGGGGCGTCGGCGCCGGTCGGTGCCGAGGGAAGCGGGGCCCGGGGCCGGCGAAGGCCCCCAGCAGCCACCGGCCCAAGCCCAGGCCGGGATCGAGAACCCGATCCCGTTCGAGGTGGACGGTGTGCGGTGGCGGGTACGGACGGGGGTTCCGTGGCGTGACCTGCCGTGTGAATACGGGCACTGGCAGACCGTGTATGGACTGTTCAGACGGTGGCAGCGACAGGGCGGGTGGGCCCGGCTGCTGACGCTGTCGCAGGCGAGGGCCGACGCGGCCGGACTGATCACGTGGGAGGTCAACGTCGACTCCACGACCTGCCGGGCTCACCAGCACGCGGCCGGTGCCCGCCGGGACGGTGCGGGCAGAAGGAACCACCTGGCGGGTTTGTCACCGAGCCGGACGACCACGGACTGGGCAGGTCGCGGGGCGGGTTCACCACGAAGATCCATCTGGCGTGCGAACAGGGCCAGAAGCCGTTGTCGCTGCTGGTGACTGCCGGGCAGCGGGGTGACAGCCCGCAGTTCGAGCCGGTGCTGAACGCGATCCGGGTGGCCGGGATGGGTCAGGGCCGGCCACGGAGCCGCCCTTGCGGGTGCGGGGTGACAAGACACCCCATGCAGTTTTCGGGTCAAGCAGCTGCCGAGAGTGGAGCGCCACCAGAAGAGACGCCGAGGCACTCAACTGGGCCTCCTGGAACGTCGGCGACCTCGCCGGAAAGAAGGCGCAGATCAGGATCGTCGACGACAACACCGGCGGCTGGGGCCACCTCAACGTCGAGCACATCGTGCTGTCCGACACCCAGGCCGCGCGCGTCTCCCAGGAGACGTCCGTCAACCTGCTCGTCGACGGCAAGGTCGTCCGCAGCGCCACCAGCGCTGACAGCGAAACCCTGGACTGGGCGTCGTTCGACATGCGCCCGTACGAGGGCAAGAAGGCGCAGATCCAGGTCGTGGACATGAACACCGGCGGCTGGGGCCACGTCATGGCGGACCAGTTCACGGCCGCCGACAAGCCCGCCAAGTCCGTCGTACAGCGCGCCGACTGGGCCGACTACGGCAAGGATTACTACGCGGCGGTGTCCTGGGAGAACGCGCCGGGAGGTAAGCGCTACATGATCGGCTGGATGAACAACTGGGACTACGGCCAATCCATCCCCACCTCCCCATGGCGCAGCGCGCAGAGCGTTCCGAGGGAGATGGCCCTGCGCACCGTCGACGGCCAAATCCGGCTGACCAGCAAGCCGGTGGGCACCCTGGAGTCGCTCCGGCAGAAGCGCCCGGCGACGGCGTCCGGCATCACCGTCAAGAGCACCTCCAAGCCCCTGACCGCGGTCAAGGGCAAGGCACTCGACATTGAGGCGACCTTCTCCCTCAAGGACGCCGAACGGTTCGGCCTGAAGGTCCGCACCGGCGCAGGCGGCGAGGAGACCGTCATCGGCTACGACACCACGACCCAGGAGCTGTACGTCGACCGCACCCGCTCCGGTGCCGGGGACTTCAACAGCACCTTCCCCGGCGTCCAGACCGCACCCCTGAAGCCCAAGAACGGCAAGGTCAAGCTGCGGATCCTCGTCGACTGGTCGTCCGTCGAGGTCTTCGGCGGCAACGGCGAAGCCGTGATCACCGACAGCTGGGGTCCATCTGGCGATGACGCCCCAAGGTCCGTGCGCCGGTCGGCCAGGAGCGGCTTCCGGCGTGCGGGCTCTCGGCGAGGCGGGTGGCAAGGAGACGGCGTGAGTTCCCTTGGAGAACTTGTCACGGTGCTGGCGGGTTTGCTTGCCGACCAGGGCGTCGATACCCCAGCCACCGCCGATCCAGAAGTCGACGTCCGCGTTCCGCAGCACAGCAAGGATGGACAACACATCGTCGGCCGTCATCACCTCACGCACGTTAGCGGTGATCACGTGGGCGGGCGAGTGGATTTGGGCCAGGGCGGCGTCGACGCCGCGCGTGATCACGACGAGCCGCGCCCGCGCCTCATGCCAGGGACGGCCCCTTGATCAAGATCTGACCCGGCCCTTCGCCGATAGTCGGCGCTTTTCGGCCGAGCCGCACTGATCCAGGTCGGGCGGCTGGTCGTAGGAGCTCAACAGCCCTTCGATGCGCTGGTTGTTGATGGACTGCCGGTCGTACAGGCACTTCGCGTACCGACTCAGCAGGACCTCGACGCTGTTCCCCGCCCGCTGGGCAATCTCAGCCGGGTCCGCGCCCGCGCATAGCCAGGTGGACAGCGCCGGGTGCCGCAGGTCGTACGGGCGCTTCGCGAGCGGGGTGCTGGCGAGCGCGGGCGGCAGAGCCAGTTCGCGGGTCTCGTGCCAGACCCGGTGGTAGGTGGTGTAAGTGATGATCCGGCCCTGCTCGGTGAAGAACAGCCTGCCGTCTTCGGCGGTGCCGAACGTGGCGACGTGCTCGCGCCACATCGTCACCAGGTGCGGCGGCAACGGCACCACCCGTGTCTCTCCCGGCGGGCGGTTCTTCAGCCCGCGCTCGTCGTGGAACTTGCCGGTGTCGGTCCACCGTTTGCCCGCCTGCGGCAGAGTGCGATGCAGGCTCAATCGGCCCCAGCCGGTGCGGGGCAGGCGGCAGTCCGGCAGCGCCACCGCGACCACCTCCTCCGACCGGACGCAGGCCCGCGTAGTACATGCCGGCGAAGAACCCCACCAGCCGACGGCCCCGGGCCCGCCGATAGCCGCCCACGTAGGAGACGGCGTCCAGCAGATCCCGCGCCTGGTGAGGGTTGGCCACCACCCGCGGATCCACCGCGATGGCCGGCTTGGGCACACACCCTCTACCTTGACAAGGTATGCGTGATCTCCATCACCCGACGCAGCCGACCACCACAGCGAGACAGTCGGAGCAAGACAGCCAAACAGGATATTTCTTTTTCGTGGGCTATTTGCGGGATGGCGAGCCTGATGGTGCGTCAGACAGGCCACTGACCTGGTAAAACGTATGAAAATCCGACGGCCTCCGGAGCCGTGTGCGCAGGTTCGAATCCTGCCGGGGGCACCGGAAATCAAGGCCCTGAACTGCAGAAATGCGGTTCAGGTCCTTTCTTGTGCATGCCAAAACAGCAACGGCCAACAAGGCCATGAGCGCCCACTGGCCCGCACCCTCCGACCTGGGGTTTTACCGTAATGATCAGCCGAAATCCCAATTGTCCGATCCCGTGACATCGCTCCCTGCGGGACATGTGCGGGACGGAGGCTTCCGAATTCGGAATTCCTGAAGCCACGACCCGCTCGTGAGCTGCATGTTTACGGCCGAACAAGCGGACAAAGCGCACGTCTTAGCGGCCGTTCCACTTTCCTGGACCGAGGGGTCAGCTGTTTTGAGCCCGCCCAACTGGCCCGGATGACAACACGGCAGGCATTCCGACAGAGCAACTCGAGCAAACTGCGAAGCTGCCAACATCACGTTGTAGACGGCTATTCAGAGCCCTGCCCAGCCACCGGAGCCGAGGCCAAGGCCACGGCAAGAGGCAGGAAGTACGCCTCGGCCTGCTTCGCGAGGTGCAGTGGAGGGGCCGGGAGAGCGGGTGGTACTCATCGTGGAAGCGCAACTGGTGGGCGGCCGCCGCGACCGCGGCGGGCGGCCCTGGATTAAGCCGGTGCGCCTGGCGGCCGCCAGGGCCGACTCGGACAGGCAGCCACTGCCGGCCGCGTCATTTGCGATAGGTGCATCCATGAAAGTATCATCAATGAAAGTTTCCTGCTTGTCGTGATGGAGGTCGGTCGCCGTGAACGGATTCATCGGCCGCCGGGCCGAACTCGGCCTTCTGGACGGTCTACTCGCTCCCGTGCGGACCGGCGGACGCAGCGGGCGGCCCGGCCGGGCCGTGCTACTGCGGGGGCGCCGGCGCGTGGGCAAGTCCCGGCTGGTGGAGGAGTTCCTGGAGCGCGCTGGGCTGCCCCACGTCTTCTTCACCGCTGTCGGCGGCTCGAAGGAGGAGGATCTGGCGGGCTTCGCCACCGAGGTGGCGGCCTCCACCCTTCCCGATGCGGCCCGCTTCGCAGACTTCACGGCACCGCAGACCTGGGACGCGGCCCTGAGCCTGCTCGCCGGAGCGCTCCCTATGGACAGACCCAGCGTGGTCGTCCTGGACGAGATGCCCTACCTCGTACGCGAGGATCCCAGCTTCGAGGGCGCCCTGCAGAAGGTCTTCGACCGGACCCTGTCCAAGTTGCCCGTGCTCCTGATCCTGGTGGGTTCCGACATCGCCATGATGGAGAAACTCAACACCTACGGACGGCCCTTCTACCAGCGCGGCACCGACATGGTCGTCCCCCCGCTCAGCCCCACCGACGTCGCCGAGATGCTCGGCCTGCCCGCAGCCGACGCCTTCGACGCCTACCTCGTCTCCGGCGGACTCCCGCTCATTCTCGACGAGTGGCCGCACGGTGCCGACCTGTGGGAATATCTCGCATCAGCTCTGCGCCGACCGACCTCGGCCCTACTAGTCAGTGGCGAGCGCACACTGGCCGCCGAGTTCCCCACCGAGGCTCAGGCCCGCACCGTACTGAGCGCCATCGGCCACGGCGAGCGCACTTTCACCCTGATCGGCCGGGCAGCCGGCGGCCTCAACCCCGGCTCCGTAACCCGCTCCCTGGAACTGCTGACCACACGCCGCATGGTCGCCGCCGAACTCCCCCTGTCCACCCGTCCCAGCCGCGAGACCCGCTACCGCATCGACGACCCCTACCTCCGCTTCTGGCTCTCCTTCATCGGCCCCGGCATCCCCGCCGTCGAACGAGGCCGCGGCGACCGCGTCTTGGACTCCATCCGCACCAGCTGGACGGCATGGCGCGGACGCGCCATCGAGCCGGTCATCCGCGAAGCTCTCTGGCGTCTCGCCGACGACCGGCTCCCTGCGGACAGCAACGCCATCGGCGGCTACTGGACCCGCACCAACGACCCCGAGATCGACATCGTCGCCGCCGACCGCTCCCCTATCGCCAAGAAGATCACCCTCATCGGATCCATCAAATGGCTCGAGAACAAACCCTTCGACACCCGTGACCTCGCCCGCCTCATCACCCACCGCTCCCAACTTCCCGGCGCCGACGAGACCATCCCCCTCCTCGCCGTCACCCGCAACGGCTGCACTGCCCCAGACATCCCCAGTCTCACCCCCGAAGACCTCCTCGCCGCCTGGGCCTGACGCGCGGCCAAGCCGCCCAAGGTAGGGCCACAGACACCGCGGCAGCCAGTCCTGACAGGTGGTCAGGGTGGTAATCCCGTGCTCGCGGGCACCGTCCCACAGTGCCCGATACCTTCCCACCCACACGACTGGTACGGCCGTTTCGAAGCAGCGCCACGGCCGATCAGGCACGCCTCATGTGCTTTAGCGGCGCAGGCCTCACCGACGACCTGCGACAATCCGCAGTTCGCGACCGCGACGTCCAGCTCATCGACCTGCGGCGCCTCTACCAAGCCGAATGACACCGGAATTCGGGCCTTTCGCGGACGCCCGGAGACGACTCGGTGCCGCTCCACGGCCCCGGGCGAGCTGTGGAGCGGCCGGTACCGAGTCGCGGGCGGCTTCTCGGAGTGCGGCTCGGCCGCCGGAGCCGGGGCCGGGGCGAGCCGCAGGACGTCCTTCTGGGCCAGCTTCGCGAGGTGCAGCGGGAGCGGCCGGGAAAGCGGGTGGTGGTCGTCGTGGAAGCGCAACACAGGACATCTCCGGGCAGCACGAAGAAGCGTGTGCGGGTGGCGGGCATGTCCGCTCGCGTGGGCAGAAGCCCGGCGGGCCGCCAGAGCATCGATCACCCTAATGTGCCACATCGGCACTCGATGGTTGACGGGCGGGGTGTCGTCCGGAGCTACGGCACTCGCCGCGAAACACCAGGCGGAGTCCGTCGACACACCGAGTTTCACATTGCGGCCATCCCGCCGAAAGAACCGGCCAGGAAACCGTCAAGAGCCTGGCCTCGCAGGACACGGAGTGTCTCGTTCTCCCCGTGTGCGGTATGCGCCCGGGCGCGGAGGCGGTCGGCGAGCCGGGCGAATCGCTCCCGCACTTCCTGCGGAGGCCACCGAACCTGCGTCGCTCCGAATGCGCGCCGGCTGAGTTCCCGCCCGGCAGATCCCTGTGCGGCGGCCACCAGTTCAGTGCTGCGTGAACGGATCTCATGCAGCAGCCAGTAGCCGTCAGTCACGGACTCCGGCCTCAGCACCAGAACTCCACGGCCGACGGCGACGGGCACTCGATTCATCACGGCCCGCACGCCGTCCTCCCTTGATGCGACCAGAAGGGAACCCGGGTCACATGCGCTGCCCGCTTGGCCGAAGGTGAGTCTTCGCTCCGTCCGGTACAGGTGAGGCATGTCGCTCTGCAGTATGTCCCCAGGCGCCACAAAGGGGATTCCGTCCTCCTTCGGCATCCCGTCCTTGTCCGCAGGGGGGCGAGGCGCATCCGCCGCCGCGAGCTCGGCCAGGGTCCCGAAAGGCTCTCCGGGCCAAACCTCGCTGTTGCGGTTCTCGACCATGAATTGCGCGTCAGTCAGCTCTGTGGCGCACTCAGCGATGCGCGCATTAGTCGCTGCCTTCGTTTCCAGGAGGCGCATCGCTCGCAAGAAGGCGGCCCTCGGCGCTGCGGGGGGAATCGGTACGGGCAGGTCACGCAGCGCCGCGAGGCTCAGTGTTCGTTGAAGCGTGGAACCGGTGGTGCGCCGCTCACACCACTCGCGTACGTCCGGCGACCCGAGCCACAATCTCAGCCAGTCGGCATCGCCGGGCTCTGCGGGGCGGATGATCCCGACGGTGCGGGACGCGTTCCAGTGATGGAACTCCTCCGTGACGACCGCCGCCTCCCCGACCCGGCCCACCAGAACCACGACGACATCGCCGACTTCCAGTTGGCTGCGCAGGCCGGTTTCGTGCACCTGTCGGCTGATCCGTTTCGGCTCGTTGTTGTGCAGTCGTCCGTTCTGAACGTCCGCAGCACGGACCATCCCCACGCCGCTGTCGGTGTGTTCCCCGGGACTGGTGATGCCGTAACCGATTAGACGTGCCGTTGGCAGCCCGCCGAGGGGCACCACGTCCCAGCCTTTGGGGAGCCGGCTCAGCCGCTCCTCCAGACGGTCCGGCATCACCACCGCCCCAGCAGGTCACGGAGCTCAGCCTCGAGGTAGCGGGACGTCTCGAAGAGTGAGTAGAGCTCGTGGGTCAGGTCGGCCACCAGCTCCTCCCCGTCGCCGTACGCGGGCTCGGCGGCGGGCCCTCCCACATGGTGGGAGGGCAGTACATCGTGATCGTGTGCTGCGATCTCCTGCGTGGAGAGCGATCTGCACCAGCCGGGCACGTCCTCGTACGGCGCTTGTCCCGGTGCGCCGCGCCAGGCGGCGAAGGTACTGATGATGCGAGTCCTCGCCTCGTCCGGAAGGGCGCGACGGCCACGCCTGACCTTGGCCGCGGTGTCACGCGCGTCGATCAGCAGGATCCGGCCCGAACGGTCCTCGTGGCCCCAGCCCTGGCGAGGCTTCTTACTCCTGGTGAAGAGCCACAGGCTCACGGGGTTGCGCACGTGGGGAAGCAGTCCGGCGGGCAGCTCGACCAGACAGCTCAGGACATCGTCCTCGACCAGTCTGGCGCGGATCTGGCGTTCCGCCGACTTGGAAGTGGTGGCGGCCCCAGTCGGCAGCAGGAGCACGCCACGTCCGAGTCCCGAGGGCATCATCTTGCTCACCACGTGCTGCGCCCAGGCGAAGTTGGCGTTTCCCACCGGAGGAATCCCGTAGCGCCAAGGACGGCTGTGACGCCCGTGGCCGCCTTCGTCCCAACCGAACTGGTTGAAAGGCGGGTTGGCGACCACCACGTCAAACGTCAGGTCCGGGAACCGGTCATCGGTCAAGGTGGACGAAGGGCCTTCCAGGAAAACCCCTTCAGCGCCATGCACGGTGAAGTTCATTGCGGCGGTCTGCAGTGCGGTCCGGCTGGCGTCCTGTCCGTACAGCGCAGGCTCGCCGGCCGGTCCGCCATGCGCTTCGACGTACTCGCGGGCCCGCAGCAGGAAGCCGCCGGAGCCGCAGACGGGATCGTAGACGGCCTCGCCCGCCTGCGGCTCCATCAGAGTGGTCAGAAGGCGGGCAATGTCCAATGGTGTGTAGTAGTCGCCGCCCTTCGCTGTCGTCTGCGCCTGTTCCATGCACTCTTCGAAAAGTGCTGTCGGATCCGGTGCCGCAGCCACACACTCGATCAGGGGAGCCAACTGAGGTCCGCGGACGTCTACGAGAGCCGGTGGCAGGTCCGGCATCCGGAAGTGCCGGGACCCCCACGCCTCCAGGCCACGCAGGGCCTGCGACATGACGTCATGCCCCGACCGGCCCCAGAAGTCCCGTGCCAAGAGGGCATCCCAGGCAGGCAGGGCACCTGTATGGTCGCCCTTCTCGTCGGCCCGTTCGGCATCGGCCTTGTGGCGCAGCGAGACCAGCACCATGAGGAGTTGGAGGGCGTCCTGGGGCGCCAGTGCCCCGCGCATGGCGTCCAGCGCGCGCGCCAGTGACGAACCCTTCGACGCTCTCTCCATCCTCGACTCCCGCAGTCCTCGTCCTGTTCCATCCGTGGGCGGCAGGCCCCCGGTCCGCCCATCATGCCTGGTGGCTTTCAGTCGGACCGCAGATAGGTCAGCACCACGAAGGCCACCATGACCGCGCCGACGAACACAGTCCCACCAGTCATCACCGCCTGATCCACGCTGCTCGTACGCGCCAGCCGCCAGAAGGCGGCCAGCAACGCGCAGATCACCCCCATGGCTATGGCGAGCACCGCCCTCATGATCACCCGCTCGTTCATCTGCCCTCCCAGACCCGTACATCCGCAACCGGCGCAAAACAGACGGGGGCACTCTCTGCCCACCGCCTCCACGCCACTCTAGCCCATCCAGCAGTCCGTTTGGTTCTGAGATAGCAGTCCGTTCGGTAGACGCATGTTACTAATAGGCTGCGAATAATTCACTTCCACCGCCAACTGATTTCGATGGACAAAAAAGCATTTTGCGCACATGCCAAATCACGAGCCCTCTCGCGCCCACGTCCCCGCCTCGATCGACCTTCGCCACCACGCTTCGGCGATACCGGGCCGCTCTCACCTCGGCCACGACGTGACCGCAGCTGCTGCGATGGCCTGGCTTGGCGGTCAGCCGCATGTGGCCGTCTCGGCCCGCAAGGCCGCCGGAATCCGCGGCGATTCGACCACTGCAACGAAACAATCAGGATAGATCGCACTGAACGGGGCATTTCGCCTTCGCGGGACATGCGTGGGACCGCACGGCTAACGGACCGTCAGGCAGGCCGCTGACCTGGGGAAGCGCGCGGGAATCCGACGGCCTCCGGAGCCGTGTGCGAGGTTCGAATCCTGCCGGGGGCACCCTGCATGAGGTGCCTAAAGACCCCGTGAACAGCAGAGATGCTGAGGGCGGGGTCTTTGCGTGTGTGCAGTCATGTGCCACTCGGAGGGCCCTATATCGAGGTCCGCGGACTATTCGTGGACACGATCTTGAGGCATCGTCCCTGGTCAGCTCAAGGAACGGCGAAGGCCCCCGGACGGATCCAGGGGCCTGAAGGCCAGCGCGGCGCGTGTGGGATTACTCGTACTCACGCAACAGCTCTTCAATCTTGCGGTTGGAATGGCCCCAGGTGGCGGCGTGCTTGGCGGCTTGTGCGCCACCCGGTGACCTCTCAGCGAGAGACGCGAGCTCCTCGGCGGGCACGGCTCTTGTTCGCGTAGATGGCCGCCTCTGCGGCGGGGAGCGCATCTGTCAGGGCGGGCACCGCGAGATCCGCAATGGGGCAGGCACCGACCGAAGCGGCCAGCGGCAGCGAGACGCCGGCGTAGTGCAGCGGCCGGTGAAGTGCGGCGGTCAGTGCGTCGAGGCCGACGGCGGCCAGGTCCTGGACGACAGCGACGAATTCGTCTCCGCCCAGACGGCCTGCGGTCCCGTTGCGTCCGCACCAGACGCGCAGCCGGTCGGCGGTCTCGACGAGGGCGGCGTCTCCGGCGGCGTCCCCGTACGTGTCGTTGAGAGCCTTGAAGCGATCGAGGTCGGAAGCGCGCGGATTCCCGGAATCCTGAACGTTGGTGAGCCGGAACCTGCGCGCCAGCTGATGGCTGCGGCGATCCCACGCCCGGTTCCGGCTTAGTAGGGCTTTGTTAGGTCCTGTGGTGGGGTTCGGGGGTGGGGGTGGGGTGGCCGCATATCGAGCAGGCGCCGGTCCAGGTGGCCAGGATCTTCTGTAAC
>Ga0136846_1239182_pt1 | contig 19231 bp, 18 predicted proteins | sample HopSoiMetagenom2_FD_96841 | JGI IMG/M metagenome (GOLD analysis project Ga0136846, IMG submission 96841) | Grasslands soil microbial communities from Hopland, California, USA - 2 Assembly 2016 (version 4) | ecosystem: Environmental > Terrestrial > Soil > Grasslands | place: USA: Hopland...
CAAGGTGGACTGGGGCAACCTGGATCACCTGCGCGCGACCGACGAAGTGAAGTTCGTCGTGAAGGACCGTGGCGACTACGAATTCGCGATGCGCGTCGTGAAGGAGCATCGGCTGGTCGGGCGATGCGCTGCCGTGCTGTTCTCGCCGGTGCACGGCGTCCTCGATCCCAAACAGCTGGCTGAGTGGATCCTCGCCGACCGCGTGGCGGTCCGTCTGCAGCTCCAGTCACACAAGTACATCTGGGATCCGCAGACGCGGGGAGTGTAAACGGCTCAGGGCTCGGGGCTCAGGGCTCAGGGCTCAAGGCTCACGGAATGCTGAAAGAACAGCCCACGATCCGACAATCGGCGAGTGCAGTGAGACAGCAGCCTTGAGCGGTCGCTCCATCAGGCAGCCTGAGTCATGAGCCTTGAGCCCTCGTCCGCCGTTCTGTTGCTGAGTGGGGGCCTCGATTCCTACACGGCAGGTGCGATTGCCAAGGCTGACGGCTTCGAGCTGTATGCGTTGAGCGTGCGATACGGGCAGGTGCATGCGCGCGAGATCGAAGCGGCGCGAAACGTCGCGAGGGCGCTCGGCACCGTGCGTCACCTGGAGCTCGACGTGCCGCTCTCGAAGATTGGAGGCTCGGCGCTGGTCGGCGACGGCATCATCCCGAAGGATCGCCCCATCGACACCGGGGACATCCCCTCCACGTACGTCCCTGCCCGTAACACGGTGTTCCTCTCGCTCGCTCTCGGGTGGGCGGAGGTCGTCCACGCGGACGCAATCGTGATCGGTGTGAACGCGCTCGATTACTCGGGCTATCCCGACTGCCGCCCGGAATACCTGCGCGCCTTCGAGCGGCTCGCGTCGCTCGCGACCAGGGCTGGTGTCGAGGGTCGGCCGTTGCACGTCCTCTCGCCTTTGATCGATCTTTCGAAAGCCGAGATTATCCGGCGCGGTCTGGCGCTGGGCGTCGATTACGGGCTCACACACAGTTGCTACGACCCCTCGCCCGACGGAACGCCTTGCGGCCGCTGCGACAGTTGTGTGCTGCGCGCGCGTGGCTTTCGCGAAGCGGGCGTGGAGGATCCGGCGCTCGTGCGGAGGCGCGCATGACCGAACGGCTCTACTACCGGGATCCATATCTTCGCGAGTTCGACGCCACGCTGCTCGATACGGTGTCGTACGAAGGACAGACGGCGTTGATTCTCGATCGCACGGCTTTTTATCCGTCATCCGGGGGGCAGCCTCACGACGTCGGCTCGTTCCACGACGTCCGGGTCCTCGAGGTGGTCGATGTCGACGAGGCGAAGATTCTGCACGTCGTGGATCGCGCGCCATCCACGACCTCGCTGCACGGCACCATCGACTGGACCCGCCGCTTCGATCACATGCAGCAGCACACCGGGCAGCACGTGCTGTCAGCCGCGTTCGATCGCCTGCTCGCGGCCCGAACCGAGAGCTTTCACCTCGGTACCGAAGAGTCGACGATCGATCTTGCGCGCGAGGTGACCCCGGCGGAAATCGTCCGCGCCGAGCAGGAGGCCAATCGCATCGTCTGGGAGGATCGCCCGGTTGCGATTCGATTCGCGTCGGCAGACGAAGCCGCGTCACTCGGGCTCCGGAAGGAATCGAAGCGAGAGGGGACCCTTCGGCTGATCGAGGTCGAGGGCTTCGACCTTTCCGCGTGTGGCGGCACGCACGTGGCGCGGACTGGCGGGATCGGGATGATCGTGGTGTCAGGGACCGAGCGATTCAAGGGAGGATCGCGGGTCACGTTCCTGTGCGGCGGGCGCGCGCTGCAGGGCTTCCGTGCGCTTCGTGACGTGGTTGCCGCGAGCGTGCGTGTGATGTCGGTCGTGCCCGACGAGCTGCCTGGCGCGATAGAACGGCTGCAGGGAGAAGGCAAGGAGCTTCGGCGTCAGCTCAAGGACGTCCAGCTTCGCCTTGCGGTGCACGAGGCGGACGCGCTGGCCGACGCCGCGACGCTTATCGGGCCGTTCAAGTTCGTCGGCGCGACGCTGCCAGGATGGGACGTCAACGCGATCAAGACCATCGCATCACGTGTGATCGAGCGTCCGGCTCACGTGGTCGTGCTCCTCTCGGAGCCCGCGCCCGCGTCCATTGTGATCGCGCGCTCGGCCGACGTCGCGCTCGACTCGGGTTCGATCCTCAAGCACGTCATCGCGAAGCATGGCGGCAAGGGTGGCGGTCGCGCCGAGCTCGCGCAGGGCGGCGGCATTACGGCGCCTGCCGCCGATGTGCTCCAGTCGGTCCGTGACACGCTAGGTGCTTCCGCCTGAAGGCGGAAGCTACCAGAATGGTCTTCATGTGGCGCTTTGTTGCGCTCTTCCTTGCGCTCGTGGCCGGCATCGGCGTCGCCGTGTGGTACTACCGCACGCCGGAGGTCAGAAGCGTCGTCCGCATTGCGCGCAATGACGACCGGTGGCTTGACGATCTTCAGAGTCGTGTTCCGAAGGACGCGGCAAACGCAGCCGCCGAACTCGAGGAGCGCGGCACCGCCGCGCTGCCAGTGATACGCAGGACGCTCGAGGATCCGGGTGCCGATCCATCGCGCCGAAAAGCTGCGCTCAAGGCCTGCAGCATCCTCGGAGCGCGAGCGGCCGAAGCGATCCCGGACGTCGCCGCCCTGCTCAACGACAGCGACTACACGCCTGAAGCCGCGGTCGCGCTGAGCTTCATGGGCTCTGCCGCCGTCGCGCCGCTGCGCGCCGCAGTGCGCGCCGATCAGGCGATCGTGCGGCGGGAAGCCTTGCGTTCACTCGGGAAACTTCGCGAGCGCGCGTCGATCGATCCGCAACTCGTCATCCCCGAGCTGCTCCATGGACTCGAGGACCCTGATGCGTCAGTGCGGCACGTCGCGGTCACATATCTCGGTATCGTTCGCGACAACCCGTCCGACGAAGTGGCGGGTCTGATCAAAGCGCTCGCCGACGATGAAGCGGAGGTGCGGGAGGCGGCGGCGGTCGCGCTCGGCCAGTACGGCGCGCTCGCCGAGCCGGCGGTGGCGGCCTTGCGGAAGGCCGCCAGGGATCCCGATCAAGAGGTCCAGCGCGAAGCGGGACGCGCGCTGGTCACGATCGCCGAGAAGAAGAAACCTGCAGCCTGATCACACGCGGACCCGTGGAGTCCCTTCCGCCTGAAGGCGGAAGCCACGAGTTCTTCGACTGGTACCTTGCGCCTTCACGCGAAAGATCATTGTTCTGATCCTAGAATCCACGTGGCTTCCGCCTTCACGTGGAAGATCATTCTTTGATCCCAGAATCCACGTGGCTTCCGCCTTCACGCGGAAGATCATTGTTCTGCTCCCAGAATCCATGTGGCTTCCGCCTTCAGGCGGAAGATCACCGACGCGTGAAATTCGACAGTGTTTCGACGGCCAGATCCGCTATCCAGTTGACCGTCGCGGACGGGATCGTAAAGCTATTGGCGCGCATCGAGAACGCCAGCATCTCCCCGTCGCGCGTGCGAACGTAGCCGGACAACGTGCGCACGTTGGCAATCGACCCCGTTTTCGCGGCGGCGTTCCCCTCTGCGCGCGTCTTCTTCATGCGTGACGCGATCGTGCCGTCCTTCCCTGCCACGGGCAGTGTCGCGACAAACGGCTCCCTCTGCCGAGGGTCGCTGTACATGTGCTGCAGGATCGTGACGATCAGGTCCGCCGTCACGTAGTCGTAGCGCGACAGCCCTGAGCCGTCGTACTGGACATACGTGCTCTGCGGGATCCCCCAGGACGAGAGCAGCGCCCTCGTCGCGATGCGCCCCCCTTCGGTCGTTCCCAGGCTCCCGTTTGCCGCGCCAGCGGCCTTCAGGAGCGTTTCCGCGTAAAGGTTCTGACTGACTTTCATCAGCACGGTGGAGATCTCGCGCAACGGTGGCGACTGCGACCGAGCGAGGACGCGACGCGCGGACGGCGCCGGCAGATCCAGGCGGTCGTCGCCATCGACGGCGTTGCCGGTGACGTCGATGCCCCGGGCGATGAGCGCGTCCTTCAGCGACTGCGCGAAATACATCGTGGGATTGACGACGGCGACCTCGCGTGTGATGGCCTGGGCATCGATTGCAACGCTGCCCGTAACGGTAAGGATCGGCTGATCGACCCGCCGTTCGAAACCGATGGTGGTGGCTGTTTTCGATGCGCCCGTGTAAGCATGGTTCACGAGTTCGAGTCCCGAGCCTGGAGCGAGTTCGACGCGGGCCGGACTCCCTTCGCTCGACACGTCAGGAGCGATGGTCAACTGCACCACGTTTTCGTTGAACTCGAGCGCACCAGCGGGTGCAGCGTAGCCGTACTGGAGGTCGTCCCACGACCACCCTGCGCCAAGTCCCTGGTCGTCGAACGCGTTGTCGTCGCCGACGATTGTGCCGTCGATCCGCGTGATTCCCGCCGCCTGCAAGGTGCCGGCCCACTCGTCGAAGACAGCGGTCGATCGTCCGTTGCGGCTGTTGATCGTAGGATCGCCCGTGCCGCGGACGATGAGGTCCCCCTCGAGGACGCCGTTCTCGAGGGACGCTGCGGTCTCGAGTGTCGTCGTGAAGCAGAAGTCCCATCCGAGGGTCTCGGCCGCGGTGGCGAGCGTCAGGATCTTCATGTTGGACGCCGGCATGACGAGCGCGCGCGCGTTGTGCTCGAACAGGACCCTGCCGGAATCGACGGACTTCACTTCGACGCCCCAGAGTCCCTGGCTCATCACGGGGGCGCCGAACACGCGTGCGAGATCGGATGCGAGCTCCTGCTCGGCACGCGGGTTGATCGAAGGGGCCTTGTGTGTGGCGCAGCCCGAAGTTGTGACGATGAGCAGGAGCCTGACGCTGATCCGCCTGATGCTCACTTCAAGGCATCCAGCGCCTTGATGATCCCGTCGAGCGTCGCGACGTCGATCTTCGCCGCACCGGCATCGCCATCGCGCCGCGCGAACGCGTCCGTGCCCTGGCGGCCGAACACGACTCGCTCCTGCTTCTTCCCCTCGTCGTACTTCATTGTCACCGTGAGCTCAGGCTTGTCGAGCGCGGTCGTCTTGTCCACGAACCCGGTCGCCCGCGCGCCCGTGAGCGCTGACGCAAGTGCGTCGACTTTCGTCGCATCGGCGTCTTTCGCGGCAGGCGCCACCTGCTTCCATTTGTCGCCTGCCTTCTCGAACGCGATCGTCTGCCCGTTTCGGACCGCTTCCACGCGCGTCGTGTTGAACGCGCGCGCATCGAAGATGTCCTTGACGCGGTAGTCGTCTGCCGGTTTCTTCAGTTCGTCGACCAGCGCGCTCTCGACGGTGAACACGATGGGCCGCGACAGGTCCCTGGCATAGACGGTACCCTCGGCCGCGGATTTGCCGATTGCAAGGCCTGCCTTCGAGCTGCCCGACCCGAGCGTTACGGTGATCGCAGGCTGGTCGAGGCCGTACTGCTTCAGGTCCGTGGGATTCTCCGCGGCAATGGCTTTCATCTGCGTCGTATTCAGACGACCGGTCAGCCCCTCGACCGCGCTGAAGTCCGCACGCGCATCGACCGGCGCCTTGATGCGCCACTCCGAGCCGCTCTTCGCGAGCTTCACGTCATGATCCGAAGAGGTGACGTCAATCGTGTCGATCTTGTCGTGATCGATCTTGATGATCGACTTCTCGCGCAGATCGAAGGGAGACTTGTTGAACGTCGCCTCCAGGTAGGACGAGATCAGGAATACACGGGGCTTGTCTGGCAGCTTCGCGTACAAATCAGTTCCTGATGGCGTCTTCTGGCCCACGAGCAGCCGACGCTCCTGGCTTCCTGCCTTGAACGCCACCTCGATTCGAGGCGGGTCCAGTCCGTACTGCTTGAAGTCGGTGGCCTGTTCGTCGACGACCCGCTGACTCTCCACCGACGCGAGATTCGACGTGAGACCAGACAGTTCCCCCTGATCCGCGTCGACGGCGGCCGGCTGCGTCTCTGCCCACTTGCCCGATTTCTTCTCGACAGTGGTCGTCTCCCCCTTGTCGGACTTCACCGTGACGCGTTCGATCTTGTCGGCCTCGACGCCGGCAAAGACCTTTTCGTTCTTCTTGGTGTCCGTCGGTTCCCGCTTCGACTCGACGAAATACGCGTACCCGCCGACACCCGCGGCAATCACGAGCAGAACCAGAAAGGATCGAAGTCCCCGCATGCCTAACGCCTCCGCCACCAGGTCTGCACGCCTGCGAGCAGAATCAGACCGGGCACGAGCAGGACCGTCACGTAGAACACCAGCCGCGCCTTGTCGGCCGTCATCGTGATGCGGCGGTCCTCGGCGTCGTGCGGCCGGATGGCAATGAGATTTTCCTGCTGCGCGAGCCAGTTGACGGCGTTGAGGAACAGATCGCGGTTGCCCTGGACCCCGAGCGCGGCGTTGCTCGCGAAATCGGAATCGCCGAACACGACGAGTCGCGTTTCCGGCTTGCGCTCGTCCTGGACCGCCTGATCCGCGCTCTTCTTGTCAGGCTTGGCGGGCGGCGACGCCACTGGCGCCGACACCGCGGCCCCAAGCGACACGGGCCCCGCCTTGTCTCCATCGTCCTGCTTCGCCGGCTGTCCGCTCGTCAGGCTCTTGAGATTCGTTTCGGCCCAGCTGCGCGAGCTCGTTTCGACAAGGGTCTGTGCCGTGTGGCCGTTCACGCCACCCTCGACCGGCGACACCGATCGCGTCAACGGGTATGCGGTCAGCAGCCTGAAGTTGTCGGTAATCGCGTGCGGCGGATAGCTCGCAGCCACGGGGACCGATTCGTCGGTGCCAATGAGCTGCCCCATCCCGCTGACGTCGAGGACGACGTCGTTGCCGACGTTGATGCCCCAGTCCTTCGCGAGTCCCTGCAGGAGCGTGAGCTGCGGCTGATCCGCCTTGAGCACCGGATCGAGCATCAGCAACACCTTGCCGCCGCGGGTCAGGTAGCCGCGGAGCGCATCGATCTCGGGCTGCAGGAAATCGGTCTTCGGGCCGGCGACGATCACGACGTCGGCGTCGGCCGGGACCGCGCCCTGCTGCGCGAGCACGAGTTTGTCGGTCGTGAAGTTCGACGAGGTGAGTGCGCCGTTGATGCCGTTGTAGCCGCTGCGGTCCGAGCTGACCGTGTCCTTCTCACCGTGACCCTGGACGAAATAGATTTTCGGCTGGCGCCCCTGGACCACCTTGATGAGGGCGTTGGTCAGTTCCTGTTCGCCTTCCGACGTCGCCTTCTCCGTTCGTCCCTTGTATTCGAAGACGACCGTCCCAGACGCCGTGATGCCGTACTGCTGCGCGACGGCCGGCTTCTTTTCCGGGTCGATGTACTCGACGGACACCTGTTTGCCGGCGTAAGTGTACTCGTCGAGCCGATCGCGGAAGCGTTCGGCTTCGTTGCTCAACGCGAAGACCTTGATGTGCACCGGCTCCTTCAGATCGGCGAGTATCTTGCGCGTTTGATCCGAGAGCGAGAACTGCTTCGCCGCGGTGAGGTCCCATCTCTTGTTGTGGCGCGTGCCGAGGTAATTGATTGCGACCAGAATTGCGAGGACGACCACGATGCTGGCGGCGGCGAGCGTGCCGAATCGCGCCTGCCGCCCCGCGAACGCCTGGCCGATCTCGCGCCACTGGCTGAGGATGTAGAGGAGCGTGCAGACGAGCCCCGCGTAGGCCAGCGCGGTGTAGTACTGCTGCCATTCCGGTTTGGTGAAGCGGATCGCCACCGCGCTGAAGACGAGGACGACCCCGAGCCACCCGAGCAGTCCGAGGATGCGCTTCAACATGGCTAGCCCCGCCACCTTTCGGAATCAACCGACTTCGCCGTCAGGAACAACCCGAACGTGATCAGGCTCGCGTAATACAGCACATCCTTCGTATCGATGACCCCTTTCGAGAAGTCGTCGAAGTGCTCGGTGACGGACAGGTACTTCGTGACTGCCCCTACCACCGGACCCGAGGAGTCGGCGAACCAGCCGATGATCCACAACAGCAGGAACACCACGAACGTGATGATCCCCGCGACGATCTGATTGTCGGTGGTACTGGAGATGAAGAGACCGATCGAGAGGAACGCGCCTCCCATCAGCAGCAATCCGAGATAGGCGGCAATGAGGGGCCGCCACTCCGGGTTGCCGAACACGAAGAGGATCGCGATATACAGCATGGTGACGAGCAGCATCGCGATGTAGAGCCCGACCGCGCCCAGGAACTTGCCGACGATGATCTGCACGTCGGTGACCGGAGACGTCAGCAGGAGCTCGATCGTCCCCGAGCGTTTTTCCTCCGCGTACGTGCGCATCGTGATCATCGGCATCACGAACAGGATGATCACCGATGCATTCTGCAGCACGTAGCGGATCACCTGCTGGTTGACGTTCTGGTTCCCGCCGTACTGGGCCATCTGCATGCTCTGGCGCAGGAACGCTTCGAGGTACAGGTAGAAGAAGAAGCCGAACGGCAGCGCGAAGAAGCCGATGATGATGTAGGCGATCGGCGACGCGAAATACGAGCGCAGCTCCTTGTCGGCAATGGCGATGACGTTACGCACGGGGCGCCTCCTCGACTGCAGGTGCGGGTTCCTCGGTGGTGACCTGAAGGAAGACGTCTTCCAGGCTCATGCGCATCGGCCGCAGTTCGAGCAGGCCCCATCCGCGGGTGACGATGTCGCGTGCGAGATCGCGGCGAACGTCTCGCCCGCGCTCGCTCTCCACCTCGAACGCGCCGGTCTCCGGCCGCGTGTCAGCCGGAGCCACGCGCGTGACGCCCGGGATGGCCGTGAGTGCGCTGCCGACGTCGGCGCCCGGGGCGTCGACGTGCACGTAGAGCGTCTCGGTCCCCTGGAGACGCGCCGTCAGGTTCTCCGGGGTGTCGACGGCCACGACCCGGCCCTTGTTGATGATGACGACCCGCTGGCAGGTCTGCGACACCTCGGGGAGGATATGCGTGCTCAGGATGATCGTGTGATCCCCGGCGAGACCTCGAATCAAATCACGCGTCTCGATGATTTGCTTGGGGTCGAGGCCCGCAGTGGGCTCGTCGAGGATCAGGACCTCGGGGTTGTGCAGAATCGCCTGCGCGAGACCCACGCGCTGTCGATAGCCTTTGGATAATTTTCCACAGTGACGCGTCGCCATGTCCGCGACGCGCGTGCGCTGCATCACCGTGTCGACGCGCGCGCGCCGCTCGGCGGCCGCCACGCCCTTGATGCGCGCGACGAAATCGAGGTACTCGCGCACTGTCATGTCTGGATAGAGCGGTGGGGTTTCCGGCAGGTAGCCGGTCCGGCGCTTGGCTTCGATCGGGTGATCGAACACGTCGAAGCCCGCGACGGTGGCGCGCCCATCCGAGGCGGGCATATACCCGGTCAGGATGCGCATCGTCGTGGTCTTGCCGGCGCCGTTCGGGCCGAGGAAACCAAGAATTTCACCGCGCTCAACGCGGAAGCTCACATCGTCTACGGCCGTGACTCGTCCGTAACGCTTTGTGAGGTGTTGGACCTCAATCACGCGGAATTCTCCCGTAATCTGTAGAAGGAAAGCGTATTAGGGGGCCGATCTCCGATACTAGCGGGACGCGGAAAAGAGTGTCAAGGGGAGCCGGGCGCTCAGACCCCGAAAGCGCCGATGACGCTCAGGTGCACTTGACCTGACATATGAGCATGTGCTCATATATGCAGAGATCATGACCCGACCTTCAAAGCTGACGCTCGCGTCCACCGAGGCGTGCGGCGTCGAGCACCTCGACCCGAATGCAACCGAGGCGCGGCGGGACCGGTTGATGCCGGCGCACGCTGCCGAGGCGCTCGCTGAAATCTTCCGCGTGCTTGGCGATCCCACGCGCGTCCGCATCATCGAGGTGCTCTCGGCGGGTGAGCTGTGTGTCTGCGATCTCGCGTCGCTGGTAGCGATCAGCGAGTCGGCCGTATCGCATCAACTGCGCCTGCTGCGGAACATGCGGCTCGTGCGCGCGCGGCGCGCCGGCCGCCAGGTCTACTACACGCTCGACGATCAACACATCCTGAGCTTGTTCCAGCAGGGGCTGCGGCACGTGACCGAGGAGCGCGGGTAATGGCCACCTGCGAGGTCTGTGAAATCCACGCGGAGTCGGTCTTCAAGATCGAGGGGATGGACTGCCACGAAGAGGTCGCGATTCTCGAACGGCGTCTGAAGAAGCTGTCCGGCCTCGAAGCGCTCGACGCAGACGTGCTCGGGCAGCGGCTGAAGATCAAGTACGACGCCGCGAAGCTGAGCACATCGGTGATCGCGGAAGCCGTTGCGCAGACCGGCATGCGCGCGTGGCTGGAGCACGAGCAGCCGATCGGCCGGGCCCCGACGGCCGCCACCCGTTTCACGTTCGTGGCCAGCTCCGGAGTCGCGCTTGCGGCCGGCATGCTGATGGAGCTCGCGCGAGTGGATCAGCGATTCGTCGTCGCGACGTTCGCGCTCGCGATCGCGGCGGGGGGCCTCTACAGCATCCGCCGCGCGATCCATGCGGCTCGATCGCTTGCGCTCGACATCAACGTCCTGATGCTGGTCGCCGTCTGCGGCGCGGTGGTGCTGGGCCAGTGGTCTGAAGGCGCGGCGGTGGTGTTCCTGTTCGCGCTGGCGCAGTTGCTCGAAGCCCGCGCGCTGGAGCGCGCGCGCGGCGCGATCAGGGCGCTGATGGATCTGGCGCCCGCTGAGGCGATCCGGCTTCGCGAGGGCATCGAAGAACGCATTCCGGTGGACGAGGTGCGCATCGGGGATCGCGTGCTGGTGCGCCCTGGCGAGAAGATACCGCTGGATGGCCGCATCGCCGAGGGATGCAGCGCCGTCAACCAGGCGCCGGTCACGGGAGAATCGTTGCCGGTCGACAAGGCAGCGGGCGACGAGGTCTTCGCGGGCACGATCAACGGGCGCGGCGCGCTCGAGGTCATCGTCGAACGGCTGCGCGGCGACTCCACGATCGCGCGCATCATTCACCTGGTCGAGCACGCGCAGGCGGAGCGGGCGCCCAGCCAGACGTTTGTCGAACGGTTCGCGCGCGTCTATACCCCCGCGGTTCTCGTGCTTGCAGCCCTCATTGGTATCGTGCCGCCGGCGCTCGGTGCGGGCCCATGGAGCGACTGGGTGTACCGTGCGCTCGTGCTGCTCGTGATCTCGTGCCCGTGTGCGCTGGTCATCTCCACGCCGGTGTCCGTCGTGTCGGCGCTGGCGGCAGCCGCGCGTAAGGGCGTGCTGATCAAAGGTGGCGCGCATCTCGAGCGTCTGGCCGGCGTACGGTGCGTCGCCTTCGACAAGACGGGCACGCTGACGCGTGGGGAGCTCCGCGTCGTCGGCGTGGCGCCGGTGAACGGCGGGTCGGCGCTGCGGACGCTTCAGCTCGCGGCGTCGATCGAGAGTCGATCGGAGCACCCTATCGGCCGCGCCATTCTGGCCCACGCCCTCGAGGAGCAATTGGCGCTCGAGCCCGTCCAGCGGTTCGAAGCGTTGCCGGGATTTGGCGCGCAGGCGCTCGTCGGCGATTCACCGGTGCTGGTCGGGAGTCACCGGCTGTTCGAAGAACGGGGGATCTGTTCCGCCGAAGTCCACGCCCGCGTGGAGGCCTTTGCGGCGGACGGCCGTTCGCTGGTGATGGTCGGCGCGTCCGGCACGCCTGTCGGGGTGATTGGCGTTGCCGACCGGCCGCGCGAAGCGGCGCGTGACGCGGTCCAACTGCTGCGCGATCAGGGTGTGGCGCACGTGGCGCTGCTGACGGGCGATCACGAGCCCGCCGCGCGGACGCTCGCGTCGGCGGTCGGCGTCGACGAAGTGCGATCGGGCCTGCTGCCCGACGACAAGGTGGCCGCGGTGCGCGCGTTGCGTGAACAGTACGGCATGACCGCGATGATTGGTGACGGTGTGAACGACGCTCCCGCGCTTGCCGCCGCGGACGTGGGGATCGCGATGGGCGCCGCTGGCAGCGACGCCGCGCTCGAGACCGCGGACGTCGCGCTGATGGCCGACGAATTGCTGAAGATCCCCTATGCGCTGCGCCTGAGCCGGGCGACGCTGCGCAACATCCGCATCAACATCGCGTTCTCGATTGCGCTCAAGGCAGCCTTCCTTGTGATGGCGGTGCTTGGTCTCGCGACGCTGTGGATGGCCGTCGTCGCCGACATGGGGGCGTCGCTCATCGTGATCGCAAACGCGCTTCGCTTGCTGCGCGAATAGGCTCACGACTCGAGGCTCAAACTGGCTCACGCCAAGCCGGCTCAGGCCGTGAGCCACCCTGAGCCCTGAGCCACCCTGAGCCCTGAGCCACCCTGAGCCCTGAGCCTTGAGTCCTAAGCCTTCCTGTTTGTGAAGAAGTGCTGGTCGACGAACTCGTCGATCGCGTGTTGTTCCTTCGGCGCGACCTTCTCGAACTGCAACCCCATCCCGACGCGCCGATCGCTCCAAGCCACCCGGGACTCTGCCTCGATCTCGAGCGCCGAGCCCGGCAGGCGGAACCGGACACGGACCTTCGCGTTCTGCTGCAGCGGGCTCATCGTGCGGATCGCGACGCCCCCCTTACTGAGATTCAGCGTGAGCGCCGCGGCAATCGTGTTGCCGAACCGGTAGTTGGCAGGAATCCCGAGCACCACGCGCGGGCTGCCGCGACGATTGAAGTTGTCGGGGAACAGGTGTGGAGCAAGCGAGGGGAGGATGTGCTGCACCGCGCTGTACTCGTTGACGTAACCGGCCACGCCGAGCGCGGCCAGGTCGCGCACTTCGTCGGCATTGCCGATCGTGCCGCTGAACACGAGGATGGGAATGCGTCCTTCATCGATCTTGCGAATCGCGCGCACCAGTTCGACGCCGCCGGCGTGGGGCAGGCGCAGATCCAGCACGAGCAGGTCGATCCTGCTCAGGTCCGCGCGCACACGTACGAGCAGCTCCGCGGCGCTCTTGACAGTGAGCGCCTTGTGCCCCGCGCCGAGCAGGGCTGTGGCGAATCGGTCCCGCACGAACGCGGTGTCGTCGGCGATGAGAACGGTTTTGCTGCTCACGACGGGCGCCGGCACGCTCAAGATATCGGACTGGCCTCGGAATTGCGGTAGGCTTGACTGGAGAATCTATCAGGTTCTTGGTAATATCCGGAACTCTAGTGCGGAGCGTGTATGGCCACCTGTCCTGAATGTGATGCGGAGATTGAGGTCGACGAATTCGACGTCGACAAGGGGGACTTGATCAGCTGCCCTGACTGTGGCTCCAATCTCGAAGTGACCGGCACGTCTCCCCTCGACCTCGAGCTCGCTGACGAGGACGATGACGACGAAGACGACGAAGACGAGGACGACGCAGACGAGGACGAGTTGGAAGGTGACGAGGACGTCGACGATCTCGAGGAAGACGGAGAAGCCGACAAGGAGGACTGGGACGAGTGAGCGACGCTCGGCTGGCGTTTGCCGCGCCCGTGGAAGACCAGGACCCTCAGCTCGACGCGAAAGCCGCAGCGCTCGACACCCGGCTCGCCGGTCTCGGCTCGGTTCTCGTGGCATACAGCGGCGGCGTCGATAGCGCATTCCTCGCCGTCACGGCCGCGCGCGTGCTTGGTTCCAGAAGCCTCTGCATCACGGCCGACAGCCCCAGCTACCCCGAACGCCACCGCGACCTTGCAACCAACGTTGCGCGGGCATTCAACCTCCGACACGAGATCATCCGCACCGACGAGATGGCGCGGCCCGAGTACCGCGCAAATCCCGCGAATCGCTGTTACTTCTGCAAGCACGAGTTATACACGCACCTGTCCGCGATTGCGCGGGCGCGCGGGTACGCGGCGATCATCGACGGCAGTAATGCGGACGACCGGGGTGACTACCGTCCTGGCCGGCAGGCTGCACGCGAGTTCGGCGTGGTCAGCCCGCTCGACGAATCGGGCCTGACCAAGGCGGAGATCCGGTTACTCGCGAAGCGCGCCGGGATGTCGACGTGGGACGAACCCGCATCCGCGTGTCTCTCGTCGAGGATTCCGTACCACACCGAGGTCACCGACGAGAAGCTTCGTACGATCGAAGCGGCCGAGCGCGTGCTGCACGGTCTCGGATTTCGAATCTTCCGTGTGCGCCACCACGACACGATCGCGCGGATCGAGCTCGGGCGAGACGAGATTGCACGCGCGCTCGACGCCGAGGTCGCCGAAACGATCGATCGCGAGCTGCGCGCGCTCGGCTATCAGCACGTCACCATCGACCTGCGCGGCTACCGCCTCGGTAGTCTGAACGAGGCGCTCCGCCTGCGCCCCGTCTAGGTGCAGCCCGTGGTATCCCGTCTGATCGCCCTCGCGAAGGTGATCACGTCTCTGTTTCGCGCGACCGACACTTGACAGCGCACGCCAGCAATGAGCTCCCGATCGGCATGTTCGCAACACGCAGCGCCGCGGCCTCGATGCTGAGCAACGCGGCGAGGACAGCGTTGATCGGGGCGGGCGGAATGGCGATCTCGTCCTCCGATTCGACGTGCCCGGTGATGCGTTGCTTGAGCCTCACGGCGGCGACGAGCGGGAGGATGGTGAGATTGGTGTACGTGATACGGCGTACCCGGAAACCAGCGCGCTCGAGCCGATTCCTCAGGTCGGCCCTGCTGTAACGGCGCACCTCGCCCGATAGGATCGAATGGTTCCCGCGCAGCGCATCGAGCGCTGCGACGTTGACGACCAGCCGTCCCCCGGGCCTGAGCACCCGGAACATTTCGGCGATCGCATCGCGCTCCGCCTGCTCATGGAGCGAATACAGGACGTCGAACGAGGTGATGAGATCGAACGTCTCGTCCGGGAACGGCAGGCACGCCGCGGTTGCGCGCGCGAGCCGCCGCTCACCGCGGGTGCGCGCGTAGCGCAGGCCGGCCCACGCGAGGTCGATCCCCGACGCGCGCCCATACCGCCGGAGCATCGTCAGGTTGTGCCCGGTGCCGCATCCGCAGTCGAGGATCTGGAGAGGTCGCGCCTCCGAGGCCTCAGCGATGAGTGGCTCGACGAATTTTCGAAAGCCGCGGAACCAGAAATGATCGCGCTCGGCGCGCGCCGTGGCCTCGAGGAGCCGGTCCATCGTGGTAAGCTACGCAAAATTCTACATTGTGTCGGAGGAGATTGCTGATGAGACGATCCGTGCGAGTGTTCGCCGCGGTCGCGCTCGCCGCCTTTGTTGGCGTGAGCGCGTGCGGGAAGAAGAAACCGGCGCCGCTCCCTGCGCCACCACCCGCCGCGCCGGCGCCCGCGCCCACGACGCAGCCCGCGCCGCCCCCGCCGCCACCACCAGCACCGGCCCCTGAGCGCACGCCCAGTGAAGAGGAGATCTTTGCGAAGAAGACGCTCGAGCAGCTCAATGCCGAGAAACCTCTCGAAGATGCGTTCTTCGAGCTCGACTCGAGCGAGATCCGCGAGCAGGCAAAGCCGACGCTGCAGAAGAACGCGGACTGGCTGAAGCACTGGAGCAGCACGAAGGTGATGATCGAAGGGCACTGCGACTCGCGCGGCACTGCGGAGTACAACCTGGCGCTCGGCGAGCGCCGCGCCGCAGCCGTGCGCACTTACCTAGTGAACCTGGGCGTGCCGAGCGACCGCGTCACGACGGTCAGCAAGGGCAAAGAGCAGCCGTTCTGTCAGGAAGAGGGCGAGAGCTGCTGGTCACAGAACCGCCGCGGGCACTTCATCATTACGGCCAAGTAACAGGCCAGCACTCGAGGCTCAGGGCGGCTCATGGTGGCTCGAGGCGTAGGCCTCGAGTCACCATGAGTCATGACCCGGAGTTCAAACTCTCCACAATCGCGCGCGCCGCGGCCTTCGGGTCCTGGGCGGCGATGATCGGCCGCCCGACGACAAGATAACTCGCACCGGCCTTGACGGCCTCGGCTGGTGACATCGTGCGTTCCTGATCGTCCTTCGTCTCCGCGACGGCGCCGCCACGGATGCCCGGTGTCACGATGACGAACTCCTTGCCGCAGCGCGCGCGGATGGCGGCCGTCTCGCGGGGCGACGCGACCACGCCGTCGAGTCCCGCCTCCTTTGCCAGTTCCGCCAGCCGCAGCACCTGGTCCATCAAATCGATCACGACGCCGGTCTCGCGCAGCGTCGACTGGTTCATGCTGGTCAGGACCGTGACCGCGATGAGCAGCGGCACGCGGGTCCCCTGCCTGGCCCCGGCTTCTGCCGCCGCGTCGCGCGCCGCCCGCATCATCGGCGTGCCGCCGCTCGCGTGTACGTTCACCATCCAGACACCCAGGCGGCTGGCAGCCGCGACGGCGGCCGCGACGGTGTTCGGGATGTCGTGCCACTTGAGATCGAGAAAGATGCGATCGCCCTGCTGCACGAGTGCGCGGACGATGTCGGGGCCTTCGGCGGTGAAGAGGCGACTGCCGATCTTGAACCCACCGGCGGTCCCACGCAGCGAGTTGGCGAGCGCGACCGCCTCGGCGCGCGACTCCACGTCGAGCGCGACTAGGAGCTGATCCACGCCGTTTGCCGGGCCGTCGTATCGACCGTACCCACTACATCCTGCAGACGCGTCAGCGAGTGCGTGTCCATGTAGCCGCGGATCCCGTCCATGAGCTTCGTCCAGATGAACGGATCGACGAAGTTCATCGTGCCGACCTGCACGGCGTTCGCCCCGGCAATCATGAATTCCAGCACATCATCCGAGGTCGCGATACCGCCCATGCCGATGATTGGAATCTTTACCACCCGGCGGCACTCGTAGACCATGCGCACCGCAATCGGCCGGATCGCGGGGCCGCTCAGGCCGCCGACGATGTTGCTCAACTTCGGGCGCCGGGTGTGCACGTCGATCGCCATGGCGAGGAATGTATTGACGAGCGAGACGGCATCGGCGCCCGCCTCCTCCGCCGCGCGCGCGAACGACGCCACGTCCGTCACGTTCGGCGTCAGCTTCGGGATTACGGGAAGCGTCGTAACCTTGCGCACCGCGCTGACGACCGCGTGCGTGCCCGGGAGGCTGCAGCCGAACGTAATGCCCCCCTCCTTGATATTGGGGCACGAGATGTTCAATTCGAGCGCGGCAACCCCCTCCGCGTCGGACAGGATGCGCGCCACTTCGACGTACTCGTCCAGCGTGGTCCCGCAGATGTTGACGATGACGGTGGCGTGCCGCTGACGCAGCTCCGGCAGGCGCTCGGCGATGAACCGGTGGACGCCGATGCCTTGCAACCCGATCGCGTTGAGCATGCCCGACGGCGTTTCGACGATGCGGGGCGGGGCGTGCCCTTCACGCTCGTTCAGAAACAGACCCTTGACCGCGACACCGCCGAGCGACGCGAGGTCGACGACGTCGCTGTATTCGACGCCGTAGCCGAAACATCCACTCGCCGCGATCAGCGGGTTTGCGAGCGTCAGGTGTCCAATTCGCAGCGAGAGATCCATCAGTGTGCCGATACGCTTTCCCACACAACGCGCTGCGCGTCGAACACCGGACCGTCGATGCACGTACGCGTGTGGTGCGGTGGACCGCCGTCACGGCTCCGTGCCGGGACGACGCAGCTGTAGCAGCCGCCGAGCCCGCAACCCATGACCTGCTCGAGCGACACGTCGCACGCGCGGCCGTGCGTGTACGACAGCGCGCCGCAGGCGCGCATCATCGGAGTGGGGCCGCAGACGTAGAGTTTCACGGGCTCACCCAGCGGACGCTCGCGCAACGCCGCTTCGAGTGGGACCGTGATGCGCCCGTGAGCTCCGCGCGTCCCGTCCTCGGTGGCCAGGACGATCTCGACGCCGAGCGACTCGAACAACTCGATGCAATGGAGCTCCTCGGCGCGGCGCGCGCCGTAGAAGAGCCTCGACCGCGTGCGGCGCGCCGCCAGGGCTTCGGCGAGCGTGACGAACGGCGCAAGGCCGACGCCACCCGCGATCATCCAGGCTGCCGCAGGGGGACCGACAGGTTCGAAGGGGCGGCCGAGCGGCCCGAGGATCTGCAGCCGTGCACCCGGTTCGATCTCCGCGAGCATTGACGTTCCGGCGCCGACCTGCTTGTTGAAAATAGAAATTCCGGTCGGCACGCCGTTGCGGTCCCGAAGGAGCTCGAAGATGGAGAAGGGTCGCCGCAGCAGCGGGTCGAGCCCGCGCGACGTCTTGATCATCACGAATTGTCCGGGACGGGCGCTTCCCGCAATCGCGGCGGCGTCAAACGCGATGACGTTGTAATCACCCGGCAGCCGGCGGTTGGTGACGACCGCGGCGTCCACATCGACGGGCATGATCCGAGTATACGGTACGGAATGCGGGCGCGCCCCGCACCCGCCCCCGCGCCGCACCCCGCGCCCGGCGTCTCGCGCCCGCGCCGCACCCCGCGCCCCGCACCCCACCGATCTACACTCGTGACCATGCGCTACCTGCGGATGCTCAGCAACTCGCTCGTGGCGGGGGCGCTCGGTGCAGCGTATCTGACGATACTGCTGCTGCAGCTCAATCCGCAGGTGCCGCTGGCTTCGTCGACCGTGTGGCGATGGTACGCGACGCTCGGCGCGTTCTACGGGACGCAGCTTGCGGTCGTGTTCTACGTCGTGATGCTGCTGCGCGCGTTCTTTGGCGTCGACATTTTTTCACCGGGCTGGATCAGCGTCCGGCTGCTCGCGTGGCTGTCGTCAGCGGCGGCGGCCGCGGCCGCGACGCTGATGTGGCTCAACCTGCGTGGCTTCACCACGCTGTTCGACGAGTCCACGGCGCGGCGGTTTGCAACCGGCGCCGGGGCGACGGGCGCTTCCGCGGTGGTGCTGCTCGGCATTGCGATCGCGCATTATTCGTTCGGCCGCCGCGGCGGCCGCGTAGGGGCGGCGCTGCTTGCGATCGCGATCGTCGGATCGCTGGCGCTCCCGGTCGCCGCACGGGGTCCTGGCGGCGAACTGCCGCTCGACGCGCGCCGCGTGACGATCGAGCCCACGCCCGATACGCCCCCGGGGCCACGGGTGGTCATGCTGCTCGTCGACGGCGCTTCGCTTGAATACATCTGGCCGCGGGCGGCGGAAGGGCGTCTGCCGAATTTCGGCCGATTACTCGACACCGGCGCATCAATCGATCTCGCGACGATCCGTCCTACGCAGGCCGACCCGGTGTGGGCTGCCGTCGCGACCGGCATGTACCCGGTGAAAAACGGCGTGCGATCGGCCGCCTCGTATTTCGCGGGCGGCGATCGCCGGGGCATCGACCTCCTGCCCGATCGCTGCTTCGCGCACGTACTCGTGCCGCTCGGGATGGTTCGCGCCGAGCCGAATACGTCGGCGGCGTGGCGCGCGCGTCCGGTCTGGACGATCCTTGGGGACTACGGGATCACATCGGGC
>Ga0136846_1239893_pt1 | contig 19226 bp, 17 predicted proteins | sample HopSoiMetagenom2_FD_96841 | JGI IMG/M metagenome (GOLD analysis project Ga0136846, IMG submission 96841) | Grasslands soil microbial communities from Hopland, California, USA - 2 Assembly 2016 (version 4) | ecosystem: Environmental > Terrestrial > Soil > Grasslands | place: USA: Hopland...
GTGCGCCGGTACTCGCTGCTTCCGCTCGAGCGGAACAGGGTCGCGTTTTTCCCGCTCTCATGGACTGTCGTGCATCCGATTGACGACACCAGCCCCCTGGCGGGAAAGACGCGTGAGGCGCTCGAGCAGGCGCAGACAGAAATCCTGGTGCTCCTGTCGGGCATCGACGAGACGTTCGAGCAGACGGTTCACGCGCGCACCTCCTATCGTGCGGACGAAATCGTGTGGAACGCGCGATTTCAATCGATGTTCCTGGCGATGGACAAGCGGTCGCACGTGTCCGTCGACATCAGCCGGATTCACGAGATCGAGTCGGTGTAATCGCGTCCGGTATAATCAGCGCGTCTCGAGGAGGAGGCTTCCATGCGGATCCCGAGTGTCGTTGCGATCGCGTGCGCCGTGCTCCTGCCCGCGGCGCCGTCGACCGCACATCACTCCTTCGCGGCCGAATGGGACAGCACGAACTGCCGGGAGTTCACCGGCACGCTCACGAAAATCGACTGGCAGAACCCCCATCCGTACTTTTACGTGGACGTCAAAGACGCCAGCGGAAAGGTCGAGAACTGGTCGTTTCAGGCGTACTCGCCCGTCACGCTGAGGAGAAACGGCACCGACCGGAAAGTGTTTCTCGACAACGTCGGCAAGGATGTGTGGGTGAGAGGGTGCCTCGCCAGGAATCACAACCCCAATGCGGCGGCGGCCGGAACGCTGAAGTTTTCGGACGACGTGCTGCGCCAGGTGGGTCAGCTCCAGGATTAGTGAAGCCGGCGGGAAAGGCTCGCGGGGACGCTGATTAACGAAAGCCTGTTCATGAACACAAGATTCTCCGGATGGACGGCGTGGGTAGGCGCCCTGGCACTGATCGCGTCGCTGTGGTCCATGCAGTCCGTCACGGCCGCATCGCAGGACGACAAAGACAAGGACGACAAGACGTACGCGATTCGCGTGATGCCCCCTGGCGGCCCGGCTCCCCGCCTGCCGGATGGTCATCCGGATTTTTCCGGCCAGTGGTTTCCGAATGGCGCGGGCCAGGGTGTGTCCGGCCGCTTCGGCGTCGACCCCGCGGCCCTCGGGACCTTCGATCGCAAGCGTACGCCGGAAGAACGGCCCGTGTTTCAACCGTGGGCGCTGGCAAAAATCAAGGCCATGACACCGACGGAGCTCGAGCTGTCCAAATCCTCCGTCAACTGCCTGCCGCGCGGCGTACCGGCGATCTGGCTCCAGAATCCGTACACGACGTTGATCGTCCACAAGCCGGGACTGATGGCGCAGCTCTACGAAGTGCTGAACAACTGGCGCGTGATCCACCTCGACGGGCGGCCGCTCCCGAAAGACCCCGAGCCCTTCTTTCACGGCAACAGCGCGGCCCGCTGGGAAGGCGACACGCTGGTCGTCGACTCCATCGGATTTGACGAGCGGACGTACATCGAGCCGACGGGCTGGTTTCATAGCGACGCCTTGCACGTCACCGAACGGTACAGCCGCCCGTCAATGAATTACCTGATGGTGCAGATCACGGTGGACGATCCGAAAGTCCTGGAAAAGCCGTGGAAATCCGTCCCGCACCGCTGGACGCTGGGCGACGGGGAAGTGTTCGAGTTCTACTGCACGAACAACAAGGAGCTGGAGCAGCTCGAGAAGCTCAGGGCGCAGGAGCTGCAGGGAAAGTAAGCACTTCGTGCATCTGCGGTATGGCTTGTCCGATCGCGCGATCCGTCTGGGCTTGAAGCCGCTCGTGTTCGCGGTCAGCCTCGTTCCCGCCGGCCTCTTTCTCTGGTGGGCGCTCGCAGGCCGGTTCAACGTCAACCCGTTCAATGCGATCGTCCGGAGCACGGGGTTCTGGTCGCTCCGCTTTCTGTGCCTGACGCTCGCCGTGACGCCGCTACGGTGGCTGACCGGCTGGCACCCTGTCGTCAGGTTCCGGCGGATGTTCGGCCTGTTCGCGTTCTTCTACGCGGCGGTTCATGTGGTCGCTTACTACGTGTTCGACCGGCTGGCCGGCCTGGGCGCACCGGACCGAACGGGTCCGCTGATGACCGCCACTCTCGCATTATGGGCGGCGGCTGTCGAGGTGGTGCAGCGGCCGTTCTTCGCGATTGGATTCGTGGCGTTTGTTCTGATGGTGCCGCTCGCAGCGACTTCCACCATCGGTATGATGCGCCGGATCGGCGGGCGGCGCTGGCAGCTCCTGCATCGACTCGTGTATCCGGCCGCGATCGCCAGCGTCGTGCACACGTACTGGCCGCTCACGACCCGCGACCCGCGTTACGCCCTCATCCTGGGTGTCATATTCGCCCTGCGGTCCGCCCGCGCGTACTCGTTCAGAAAACGCAAAACGGTAGAACGGTAGAACGGACGAACCCCTCAGTGTGGCGCGGCTGATGGCGGCCGCGGCAGCGTCGGCGAGCACCCGTCGCACGGTTCGAACGGCGTCAGGAAAAAATTGTTCGGGTCGGCGACGAGCGCGCCTTTGAAATTCGGCGGGATCGGCACCGGACCGCCGCCCTGCGAGACCACGTTGAGGCCCGCACGCTTCATCGCGCCGACCATGGCATCGATATTTTGCGTCCTCAGCTGAAGCCGGGCCGCGCCGCGGTCCTGGATCCGCATGCGAAGGGGTGTCCGTTCGACGCCGCGGTACTGGACCAGTTCAATCCCGAGCGTCGAGCCGGGCGCGGTCACGCGGCTCCGCCGCACCTCGGCCTTCGAAAGGCCGGTGAGCGCCCGCGTTGCATCGTCCGCAAGGAACGCGGTGTCGCCCTCCAGCGTGAAGCCGAGCACGTCGTGATAGACCTGCGTCGTCCGCTCCATGTCGTTGACGGCGATCGACAGGCCGACGGTGAAGATGTTGCTGGTGCCCTGCGCGGCGCTGTCGGGGATCGAGGCGGGCTGCCGCAGTTCGATGAATCGATTGTCGGGATCGCGGATGAGGATCGCGCGGGATCCATCAGCAAACGCGACGGGTTTTTCGCCGCGGGTCACTATCGCGACCTTCGCCTGTTTGATACGCGCGGTCGCGGCATCGATGTCTCGGACGAACAGGACGAGCGTGGCGCAGCCTGGATCCTGCACCCGCAGATCGATCGTCTTGTGATCGACATTCTGGACTTCCATCACCTCGACGCTCGTCCTGGTTCCGGGCAGCCGCGCGGACTGGTGACGTTCCTTCGCACCGGGTATGTCGAACATCGCGAACAGCTGTGGATTGGGATTGTTGTACGGCCGCTCGCCCGACGCGGGCGCAACGGGCACCTCCAGCCCGAACACGTCGTGATAGAACGCCAGGGACCGGTCCATGTTCTCCACGAACGAGGTGAACGTTCCCGTGCCGATGATCGCGCCGGCTCCTGCGGGCGCGGCGGATTGGGCAGCGGTGAGTGCGGTCGCGCACACCAACACGCCGCTCGCGGCCGCTGCCAGTCCGGTTCCAGTGAATCGAGCCATATTCCTCTCTCCGTTGCGGAAGGAGCGCTACTGCGCCGCCCGCTGGATCAACTCGACGCGGTTGCCGGCCGGATCCACGGCGATGCCGATGACGATGCCCGTGTTGCCATAGGGACGGGGATCACCTGTCATCGAGCCGCCCGCCGCCTTGACGGCAGCGACCGTGGCAGCCATGTCCGTCACGTTGAAGATCACGTGCGCGATCGGATCGGCAACGGCATTGGAGTCGCGGTGCATGATGACCAGCCGAAGGTTCTTGTTCGCTTTTGCGGCGTCCACGGTAGCGCCGAAATTCAGGAAGAATTCCGGTCCTGACGGTGTGTCGAGGCGGCTGACCTCCTGCATGCCGAATGCTGACTGGTAGAATCGCGCGAGCGCCGTCGCATCCACTGCGCCGACGCGTACGGAATTCAGCGTCACCTCCGCATGAGCGGCCACGCTGAACAGGGCGGCCGCTGAAAGTGACACAAGAACGGTGCGGGTTCTGCCCATAGTCTGTTCTCCCGATCTGGTGTGACGTCCGCTGCGCGGCGATGATACCGTGCGCCCGCCTCGATTGACAGCGTCGCCCGCCGGTGCCTCGCTTGGCCGTGAACAGGCATTCGCGCCGCGATACACTGGCGCCGTGAGCGATCGCCTCGCGGCCTCCCGCCTCGTCGCTGCGTCCGGCCGAATTGTCGCGCTGACGGGCGCCGGCATCTCGACGGAATCCGGCATCCCGGATTTTCGCGGACCGAACGGCGTCTGGACCCGGAACCCGAAAGCCGAGCGTCTGTCGAACATCCATGCATACGTGTCGGATCCGGAGATCAGGCGATTGTCGTGGCAGGCGCGGCTGGACCATGCGGCGTGGCAGGCCGAGCCCAATGCGGGGCATCGCGCGCTCGTCGCGCTCGAACGCGCCGGCAAGCTGAGGGCCCTCGTGACGCAGAACATCGACGGCCTTCATCAGCGCGCCGGGAGTTCCCCCGACATGGTCGTCGAAGTGCACGGCACGATGCGCGAGGTGGCCTGCCTGTCGTGTGGATGGCGCGGACCCATGCCCGTCGTACTCGAACGTGTGCGAAAGGGCGAGGACGATCCGGCGTGCCGTGCGTGCGGAGGCATTCTGAAGAGCGCGACGATCTCGTTCGGCCAGCCGCTCGTTCCCGCCGTGATCGATCGTGCGATGCGCGCCGCCAGGAACTCCGACCTGCTTCTGGCGGTTGGATCGAGCCTGCAGGTGTATCCGGTCGCAGGCATGGTCCCCGCGGCGAAGCAGCACGGGGCACGGATGGTGATTGTCAACGCGGAGCCGACGCCGTTTGATGATCTCGCGGACGTGGTACTGCGGGAGCCGATCGGCGAGGTGCTCCCCTCGATTTGTCCCGGAGGAGAATGATGACGAAGCGCTCCTGGTTCGTGCTGTGCGCGGCGCTGGCAGCCGCAGTTCCCTGTGCGGTCGGGGCGCAGGGGGAGAAATATCCGGTGACGGTCGTCGCGCCTGGCAGGGGTCCGTATACGTTTCCGCCGGACTACCAGACGCCGTGGGACAAGATTCAAATCATGGTGACGGCGCGGATGTCGCCGAATCTGTTCGTGCTGCACGGATCAGAAGGCCTCGATCCCGCGCACCCCGAAGCGTCGGGTGGCCGGGTCATGGTGCTCTTCGGAGCCGACGGCGTGCTGATGGTGGACAGCCAGAACCGGCAGGTCGGCGAGAAGACCCTGGCGGCCATTCGTTCGTTCACCAGCGCGCCGATCAAGGTCCTGGTCAACACCCACATTCACAGCGACCACACCGGCGCGAACGCCTTCTTTGCCAGGCAGGGCGCGCTGATATTTGCGCAAGCCGACCTGCGCGCGGAGATGTTGCGTCCGCCGCCTCGCGCCAACGGCGAACCGGCGCCGACGCCCGACATGGCGGGAGTTCCTGTGTCCACCTACGCATTCAATTCCGCGACCGCCGGCCAGCCTGCCGTGACCTTCAACATGAATGGCGAAACCGTGGATCTGATTCCCATGATGCCGTCGCACACGGCGGGCGACACGATCGTACGCTTCCGGGCGGCGAATACGATCTACATCGAGGATTTCTACAGGAACTTCGGCTATCCCTTCGCCGACCAGGCCAACGGCGGATCGATCAAGGGCATGCTCGCCGCGGTGGACCTGTTCGAGAAGGTCGCGAATGCCGACACGACGCTTGTCCCCGGCCACGGCACGTTCGTCAAGAAGACGGATCTCCTCGCGTATCGCGCCATGCTGGTAGACATCCTGGCCCGCGTGACGGCGCTGCGCAAGCAGGGAAAATCCCTGACAGAGGTTCTCGCCGCCAACCTGACCGCGCCGTACGACAAGACGACGCTCGGGGACACGCAGCAGAGCAAGGATCGCTTCATCACCGAGGTGTACGACGAGGCTGAGGGCCTTCCGCCCATCGTCGACGGCAAGCGCACGATGCCGGCGCGTCGCTAAGTAACATTTCGGGGCTCGTGGAGCACTCCGACCGTACCCGGCGCCAGGCGGCGGCCGATGGGGCCTGCGTCGGGCACGGTCGTCAGCCCGGAAAAACGGCGCGGGCGTGTTTTCCACGCCGAGCTTCGTGTTGGTCCAGCCACGATGCGGGACAGCGACCGCGCTTCGACTACTGCTGTAAAAACGTCCGGCGCGTCACGCGCCGAACTGGCGCAGGTGGTGATCCATGTGCTTGTACTGCGTGACGCCCCACTCCGCGCCCGTCAACTTCCCGAAAAAGCCGTGCACGGTTCCTTCGCAGCCTGCCTCGCCCAGCTGGTGGAGTTCCTTGAGGAGCACCGTCACACGGTCGCGGGCGTGCTGAAAATCCGGTTCGTTGGACACGATGAATTCGGGACCGGTGGGGGCGTTCCGTCCAAAGGGCTTTTCGCCAATGAAACCACCCTTGAAGATCCAGCCGATCGTTTTGCCAATCAACGCCTGCTTCGTCCGCTTCTTGCCCGCGGCGATTTCAAGCGCCCGCGCCGAATGCTCCAGCATCTGCGACACGGTCATTTTCCCCCACTGGCGCGCCGCGCCCGGCTGAAGGGACTCGATTCGGCGCGCGATCTCCTGGTATGCAGCAGGCTCGAAGAGTGTCTTCATGTGCGGTGCCCTTTCGATGGTGGCAAAAACCGCCCAATGATAACGCCATTCCCCGGGTTCCGTGGCGTCTCGCGGGCCGAATCGATTAGCATCACCAGGCTGCATCAGGCTTTGGAGGAGCGGGACCAATGAGAAGACGTCTGGGATATCACCTCGTAGCGAGTCTGGGCATCGCCGGGACGCTGGCCGCACCCGGCATGGCGGCGGCCCAGGACGTTGCCATCACCAACGCGCGCATCATCGTCGGCAACGGCGCGTTGATCGAGTCGGGCACGGTGGTCGTGCGCGCCGGCCGGATCGTGTCGGTGTCAGCGGGGACGGCCAACACGCAGGGCCTGCGAATCATCGACGCGAAAGGCATGAGCGCGATGCCGGGGTTCATCGACGGCCATAAGCACGTCGCCCCGGGACCCAACGAAAAAGGACAGATGCAGTCCCTTCTCGAAGCCGGCTACACGACGGTGCTCGCCGGCGGCGGCATGGCGGACAACAACGTCATGCTGCGCGATCATATCGATTCCGGCATGATCAACGGCCCGCGAATCATTCCGTCGGGGCAGGTCAGCCTGCGTCAGACGCCCGGTGAAGCCCGTGCCGCGGTGCAGGCGCTGGTCGCGCGGGGAATCAAGCACACCGGTGAAATCGCCCTGACACCGGAGCCCGCTCCGCCGCAGGCCGAGATCGAAGTGCTCAAGGCGATTGTGGACGAGGCAAAAAAGGGTGGCGTGCAGGTCAACGTGCATGCCGTGAGCAGCCCGGCGATGGTCGCGGCAATCGACGCCGGCGTGACCCGGCTGGTGCACCTGCCGAACAAGGACTTCACGAGTTACGAGCAGGCGGAGAAGGTCGCGCAGAGCGGCGCGATCGTCGCCGGCCTGATCGCATTCGGCGCCCCGAACATCGATCGCCTGTCGCCGCCGCCCGCGCAGGTGCAGTGGCCGAAGGACAACACGGCGCGTTTCCGCGACGGGAAGCCGTGGCCCGAAGCCATCGCGGGTGCCAATCGCGACGCCAAGGGCCGGGCAACCGGCACCGAAGGCGGCTACACGATCATCAACGCGCGGCGTATCTGGGACGCCGACCCGAACCACACGACGATTTCCTACTCCACCGATCAGAACGCCGACGACCTCGTGGTGCTCGAGCACGAGCTCAAGTCGTTCAGCATCGTGTTCTCGATGGCGGACATCCACAGGATCATGGGGCCCAACGCTGCGCGGTTCGTGGGCATGGCCGATCAGATCGGGACGCTGGAGGCCGGCAAACTGGCCGACATCATTCTCATCGACGGCAATCCGACGCTGAACATCTACGAAATGCTGAAGACGAAAGTTGTGATCAAGGAAGGCAAGGTCGTCGTCGACAAACGCTAGTCGAGATCCGACCTCGTGCCCACCGTTCTCTTACAAATCTCGACCGTCGCGGTTGAACCGCGACGGCCGTGATCTGCACAACATTTCTGTTACTGCTCCGAGCGGGGCGATGGCAGTCGTCCACGTTTTCGCTGCCAGTTTTCCAGCACGGTCCCATGGCATCCGTTGTGCGATGAAGCTCCTTTGATTGGCCTTCGCGTCTTCGGCGAAGGCGAGAGCCGTACAAAGGAGATATCAGCATGAATCGGAAGCCAGAGTCAGGCGGAGCCTTATGTGGTCGCAGCAGTCGAGTCCTCTTATCTAGCGTCGCGTTCGCGCTGGCATTCGGCGCGATGTCGGCCGGTACGGTATCGGCGCAGACGTCGTGCGGTGAAGGCCTGGTCGCGTGCGGATTCGTCTGGAACGATATGAATGACAATGGCCTCCAGGACGCCGGCGAACCCGGGCTCGCTGATATCACCGTATCCGCGTACCGCGGGTCGGACCTGGTCGCATTGGCGACCACGGATTCGGGCGGGCTCTATTCGTTCACCTCCAAGCAGCTGCCGCCGCTGACGCAGCCCGGCGACTTCTACCAGCTGGTCATCGACGCCACCGTCATGGCGACCGGCACGCAGGTGTCGCCGTCAGATGCCCCTAATCACTCGAACGTGAATGACGCGATCGACAGTGACGGCATTGACTCAGGCACCGGGTTGAGCCAGGCGTTTGTGACGGTACTGGATGTGTTCACGGGGCACGTCGTCGACTTCGGATTCTTCACCCCGCAGGGCGTGAAATACCCGGGGACCGGCACGCCGGGCTATTGGAAGAACCACCCGCTCGCGTGGCCGGTTTCGTCCATCAAAGTGGGCGGGATCTGGTACACGGAACAGAAGGCGATTGAGTGGCTTGGCAACGTCGGCAAGGACAAGACCACCACGATGTTCAGTTCGCTCGTCCCGGCGATGCTGAACGTCATGATCGGCAACCCGAGCAGCTGTATCGCGTCGACGATTGACGCAGCAAACGCGTGGATGGCCACATATGGTCCGGTCGGCAGCAATGTCGCGGCGTCGAGCCCGGCGTGGGTGATCGGCGAGCCGCTCCATCAGCAGATGGACGCCTACAACAACGGGCTGCTGTGCGCTCCTCACCGTAACTAGATCCACGCGCCGGCGTGAACGGTTGCCCCGCGATCCTGCAAAGGCATCGCGGGGTGACCTGCGCCCGAAGCGCCCCCGTCAAGCAGGCGCGGATGTCGCGTCGGGAATTGCTAGAATGACGCCGGAGGACATGATGCGAACACCGGCCATTCTTCACGCGTCGCTCGCCGCTGTCATCGCCGTCGCGCTGTCGGTCGGACTCGCGGCCCTCGGCCAGGCAGCCGCCGCGCAGCAGAAGCCCGGCTATCGCGTGTCACGCACCGCGTGGGGACATCCCGACATTCACGGCGACTACACGAACAAAGACGAGGCGAACACGCCCCTTGAACGGCCGCAGCAGCTCGCGGGAAAAGACGCGAGCGCGTTCACGGAGGCGGACCTCGCCCGCCTGGCCGCGGAACGTGCCGCGGCCGCCAAGCAAATCGCCGGCGGGATCGGCGGCGCGGAAACGGGTGCCGGCCCGACGCACTGGTACGATCATCTGAGCGCCAAAGGCAGCCGCCCCTGGTTCATCAGCGATCCTCCTGACGGGCGGGTCCCGCCGTTGACGCCGCAGGCGCAGCGCCGGGAGGCCGCGGTCGCCCTGCTCAACGGCGCCCGTAACGGCGAAGGACGCGCGGATTCCACCGACGATCGCAGCATGTACGACCGCTGCATCACGCGCGGGCTGCCGGGCTCGATGATGCCGGCGATCTACGGCAACGCCTATCAGATCGTTCAAACGCCCGACACCATCGCGATCCGCTACGAGATGATCCACGAGACGCGCGTCATTCCGCTCGACGGCCGGCCGCACCTCGGCGCGGGCGTGCGCGAGCTGATGGGCGATGCCCGCGGCCGTTTCGAGGGCGACACGCTCGTGGTCGAGACCACCAATTTCACGAACCGCACGCACTTCGGCTACAACAACAACTACAACAGCGAAAAACTGCGGCTCGTCGAACGCTTCACGCCGGTCGCTCCCGGCCGGCTGAACTGGGAAGTCACCGTCAACGACCCCGAGGTGTGGACGCGTCCATGGACGTTCGGGATGATGTTGACGAAGGACGACAGCCAGCCGGTATTCGAGTATGCCTGCCACGAGGGCAACTACGGGCTCCTGCATATTCTCCAGGGCGCTCGAGCGGAGGACTGAGTCTCCACGGACGTTCGCGCTGCCGCACTCGTGATATAGATCTCCGCACCGGGAGGTCCGCCACATGTCGCGTCTGCTTCGGCGTCTGGTCTACACGGCCGCGTTCGCCTTCATCGCCTTCGCGCAGCGGGGCGCCGCCCAGCACGGCACCCGGGACGGCGAGTGGCGCTCGTACGCCGGCGACAACGGAAGCTCCCGCTTCGCCCCGCTCGATCAGATCACCCGCGACAACTTCAAGAACCTGCAGGTGGCCTGGAGCTGGAAGTTCGACAACTTCGGCGGCGGCAACAGCGAGACGACACCCGTCATGGCGAATGGCGTTCTCTATTTCACGGTGGGCCAGCGGCGGAACGTCATTGCCGTCAATCCAGGCACGGGTGAAACGCTGTGGACGTGGAGGCCGGATGAAGGCGCGCGGTTCGAGCAGGCGCCGCGGAAGGTCGGCCGCGGCGTCGCGTACTGGTCCGACGGCCCCGGAAACAACGACGCCAGGATCATCACCGTCACGCCGGGCTTTCAGCTCGTGGCGCTCAACGCGAAAACGGGCGTACCCGTCCGCGAGTTCGGCAAGGACGGTTCCGTCGACCTGTTCACCCAACTCGATCTGACGACCCCTCTCGATCCCATCGGCAGAATCGGCAACAGTTCGGCGCCCGTCGTCTCGAACGGCGTCATCGTCATCGGGCCGGCGCTGACGCAGGGCGGCACCAGTCCCAACAAGGAAAACGTCAAAGGCGACGTCATGGCGTTTGACGTCCGCACCGGCAGGAAGCTCTGGACCTTTCACACGGTTCCGCGGTTCGGCGAGGCCGGCTACGAAACGTGGTTGAACGAGTCCGCGACCTACAGCGGAAACGTCGGCGTCTGGGGTCCGTTCTCCGCAGACGATGAACTGGGGTACGTGTATCTCGCGACGGAATCACCCACCAACGACGGATACGGCGGCCATCGTCCTGGCAACAATCTCTTCTCCGACTCGCTGGTCTGCCTGAACATCAAGACCGGCAAGATGGTCTGGTACAAGCAGCTCATTCACCACGACATCTGGGACTACGACATGCCGGTCCACCCGATCCTGCTCGACATCACGGCCGGCGGACGTCCCGTCAAGGCCGTCGTGCAGATGGGGAAAATGGCGCTGGCCTATGTGCTCGATCGGACGAACGGCCAGCCCGTGTGGCCGATCCCCGATGTGCCGGTCGCCCAGACCGACGTGCCGACGGAATGGACCGCGGCGACGCAGCCGATTCCCTCGAAGCCGCCGCCGTTCGACGTCGTCGGCGTCACGACAGACGACCTGATCGACTTCACGCCTGCGCTCCGCGCGGAAGCGCAGCAGGCGCTCGCCGGATACCGCATCGGCGGTCCCTTTGCGCCGCCGTCGATGGTGGTCCCGAACGCGAACAAGGGGACGCTGGTTGCGCCGGGATTCGGTGGCGGCGCCAACTGGCAATCAGGGGCCGCCGACCCCGAGACGGGTTTCGTGTACGTCGGATCGTTGACGAGGCCGTTCATCGCCGGCGTCGTAAAAACAGATCCGCCCGATCCCACCAAGGCGGCGTATACGGCGGGGCGCGGAGGTCAGGTTCCGACGGTCCAGGGCCTGCCGCTGCTGAAGCCTCCCTACGGACGCATCACGGCGTACGACATGAATCGCGGGGACATCGCCTGGCAGGTGCCGAACGGCGACACGCCGGCGAACATCAAGGAAGCCTTGGCGAAGCTTGGCCTGGCGAACGTGCCGCCCACCGGCTTTCCCGCGCAGGTGGGACTCGTGGTCACCCGCACCCTGCTTGTCGGCGGCGAGGGCGGAGGCGGACGGCCGCTCCTTCATGCGTACGACAAGAAGACCGGCGCCAGCATTGGCGAGATACCGATGCCCGGCAGTCAAACGGCGGTGCCGATGACTTACATGTACCAGAACCGCCAATTCATCGTGATGTCGGTGGCCGGACAGCCGGCGGGCCAGCTGGTGGCGTTTGCACTTCCAGTACCCGGTGGCACCGGCGGAGGCCGCGGACGAGGCGCAGCGGCAGCCGGCGCGACCCAGGGGCAGGGAAACTGAGCATCGATGGCTGAGAATCGCGACACAGGTGCCGAGTCGAATGCGGGCTGGCGCAGAGGGATGGAGCTCACGACGATCGTCGCGCTCTGCGCCCTCGGGTTGTCGGGGCTCAGCTTCTACCGCAGCTACATCTATACAAAGCAACAGCTCGAGATCACGGTGACGGAAGTGTCGTTCGCCACGAATCAGGGCGAGTTGTACATGACCGTGGCGTTCGCGAACGGCGGTAACCGCGATGCCGCCCTGCTGCGCGTCGAGCCAGCGCTGTGGGGACGACGGGACAAGAAGGAAGCGGCGTGGATTCCGCTCGTCGGCAAGGTGCATCCCAGTATTCCGGTCACGATGCCGAAGACACCGACCGTTGTCCACGCCGGCGGCGTCGAGCTCGTGACCCTCTCCGCCAAACTGGATGCGGGCCAGGCCGAGCAGGCCGCCGCCGCGCAAGGCGGCGTTTTCGTGGGTATCCGCGTCGCCACGATGAACTCCGACGGCAACTTATACCTTCTTCACCACCCGGTCGCCCGGCTGCTGGTGGATCTGCAGGGCAAGATCCGTGGCGCCGAGCCGGCCATTCATCAGAGCCTCAGCGGTTTTGTCGACCTCGACGGAGCGCCGCCGGGAGACAACCTGCAATCGAACAAGAAGACGCCATTCGTGTGGGCGGATGAACAACCCTGAAGGGCTCAGGTACGCCGTGCGCCGCTGCGCGAAATGCGCTATCGTGAGAGCCGTTTGTCGGGTCTTGTTCACGCGTTCGGAGGGCCTATGCAGCACCGAAAGATGATGACCCACGTGACTCTCGTCGTTGCCGTCGCGCTCGCGGCGGCGTTCACCGTGCACGCCGCGCGCACGCCGCCGGTCGGTACGGGCGACCTCGCGGGCGGAAACTCCGGCCTCAAATCAGCCGGCGCGCTCGCCTTTGGCCCCGACGGTGTGCTGTTTGTCGGCGATTCGGTCGGCGGCGCGATTGCCGCGCTCGATACCGCCGATCGCACGCCCGCCGCGTCGGCGAAGGTCGACGTTAAGGGGATCGATGAGAAGGTCGCCGCGATGGTGGGTGTGGCTGCCGGCGACATTCTGATCAACGATGTCGCGGTCAATCCGATCTCGAAGAACGTCTACGTGTCTGCGGCCCGCGGACGCGGCCCCGACGCCGCGCCCCTTGTCGTCCGCGTGGATGCCTCCGGCAAGCTGACGCTGCTGCCGCTCGACAACATCAAGCATGAAACGGTGAGCCTGAGCGATGTACCGGACGCGAATGCCGCGGCCCGGCAGAACCCGCGGACGCAGACGATCACCGACATGGCGTTCGTGAACGGCAACGTGATGGTGGCGGGCATGTCGAACGAAGAGTGGTCGTCGGCGCTCCGCTCCATACCGTATCCGTTCAAGACCGCCGCCAAAGGCACGCAGCTCCAGATCTGGCACGCGTCGCATGGGCGGTACGAGACGCAGTCGCCGGTGCGCACGTTCGTTCTCTACACCATCGACGGACAACAGTACGTGCTCGCCGCGTATACCTGTACGCCGCTCGTGAAGATTCCAGTGAGCGATCTGAAAGCCGGCGCCCAGGTGAAGGGCGTGACGATTTCCGATCTCGGTTCCGGCAATCAACCGCTCGACATGGTGCCGTATAAGAAGGATGGTCACGAGTTCATCCTGATCGCCAACTCGTCCTTCGGCGTCGTCAAGCTGCACGCCGACAATCTCGGACAGTACAAGCCGATCGACTCGCCGACGGTCGTCGATGTCGCGGGCGCGCCCTACGACAAGATCGCGGCGCTGAACAACGTCCGCCATCTGGCGCAGGTCGATGCGGGCAATGCGCTGATTCTGACCGCCGCGAGCGGCGGCGGGTTCGGTCCGGCCGTCGGACCGATGAGCCTGCGGACGATCGCGCTTCCGTAGTTTTCCGTCCTGCCGTGAAAGACCGGCTCGCGTGCCTCGCGGTCGTCCTTGCGCTGGGGACGACCGCGATCGCACAATCCGTTTCCCTTCAGTTCGACGGCATCGCTTTCAAGGTTCTCGGCTGGACAGCAACAGCGCCGCCAGGCGGCGGCTGGTCGTCCATCTTTCGCGTCTACGCCGGAACGGGCGACGTTCCGCCGCTGGTCGGCACGTATGCGATCGAACGCGGTTCGCTCGTCTTCCGACCGAGGTATCCGATCTCGGCCGGGGTACGGTATCGAGCTGTTTTCGATGCGCCGGGTGTGCGACCGGCCATCGAGAAGTCTTTCGACGGCCCGGCCCGGCCCACGGCCGCTTCGACGCATGTCGATCGCGTCTATCCTTCAACCGACGTGCTGCCCGCCAATCAGCTCCGTCTGTACATCTACTTCTCGGCCCCGATGAGCCGCGGCGAGGCCGAGCGGCGCATTCATCTCCTTGACGCCGGCGGGAAACTCCTGCCGGCCGTCTTCCTGCCGGGCCAGGAGCTCTGGGACCCGAACAACCGGCGTCTCACGATGACCTTCGATCCGGGCCGGATCAAGCGCGACCTGACGTCGAACAGATCGATGGGGCCGCCGATCGCGGAGGGAAAGCGCTACACCCTGGTCATCGACCGCGACTGGCCCGATGCGACGGGCCTGCCCATGACCGGGACGTTCAGGAAGGCGTTTCGCGGAGGCCCCGCGGTCCGGCAGCCGCCCGATCCGAAGTCGTGGAGAGTGGCGGCGCCTCCGGCGAGCTCCCGTGCTGCGCTCGTCGTCAGCTTTGGACGCCCGATGAACTATGTGTTGCTGCAGCGGATGCTGAAGGTGTCGGGCCCGCATGGAGAAGTCGCCGGCGCCGTCGGCGTCGAACGCGAGGAATCCGAGTGGCGCTTCACACCGCAGGCCCCATGGGCCGTCGGACAGTACACGCTGATTGTCGACACCTCGCTCGAAGACCTCGCGGGCAACAAGATCGGCCAGCCGTTCGATATCGACGTGTTCGACAAAGTGACCGATCGGATCACCAGCACCACGACATCTCGCGCGTTCGAGATTGGGCCGACAGCGAAGCCCTGAACGGCGGCTACTCTTCTTCCCACGAATATCCCGGCTCGGTTGTCAGCCGGACGTCCTCGACCGGCTGACCGACGGTGAAGTGGTACAGGCTTTGGAACGCGTGCCCGCGGAGTCCGAGCACATCGTGCACGGCGTCGTCGTAGAAACAGCCAATCCCCGTGGCGCGCACACCCGCGGCCTCCGCTTCCAAGTACAGCACCTGTCCCACCATCCCCGTCTCCCAGAACAGGTGCCGATAGAACGACGGCCCGAACGTGTGAAGGCTCGCGTCGAAGTCGGCCAGCATCCCGAGGCTGAAGAAACCGTCGGCTGCGATGTCCTGATCACAACTGAGGCGCGCCGCCAGCGATCGGGCGTCGAGCGGCGCGAGCAGCCACAGGGGCAGGGTCTCGTCCGCAACTTCCCACAGGAAGTCCGGGCGGCAGCTGGCTCGCAGCCGATCAAGCGTGTCGTGATCGCGCAGCAGCATGTACAGGCCCGGGGCGACGCCCTCGACACGATGGACGAAAACCGCGAGGTGAACACGGGCCGTCCACCACACACTCGTCCACGGGGTGCGCGGGCCCGGCAGGACGCTCGAGAGCATCTCCATGAACGTGGTCCGCCCGATTGTGGTCCGCCCATCGAACGCCACGGCGCTTCGGCGCTGCACCAGGAGCGGGCGCGCGGCGATTTGCCGTTCGGGATGAGCGGGATGATCGTGCGAGTTGGACGCCGGCACTTCGATCGATCGCCCGCGATCTTCGGTGGCCCGCGCCACCTCGTCGATGAACGACCACTGCACGTGATCCTCGCTCAGCTGGCTCGCACGGCCGGACCACCGCGCCCGTGGGCAGGCGTCGGCGAACGACGCGATCGCCTCAGGCGTCGCATCGAGTGGTTCGCCAGCGGTCACCGCCATGATGCAGCCTGGCTCCTCGGCTTCGGCCTCGATGAAATCCTGCTCGCGATCGATGCCCGTCGCCGCTGAAATGGCGCGGTGTGACCACGCCGGCAGAAGCCGGGCGCGCCACCCCAGCACGCCGGCGGCGATGGCGACGGCGGCACTCGCATGTCCGAGATCGTGTTGACAGTACCGGAACGCCCGCTCGCCGTACTTCCATGCTTCGCGCCAGTGGATCGATGTCAGTGCGATCAGCAGGATGTCCTGCCTCGGGCCGAACGCAGCGTCCCACGCGTCTTTGTCGAACATGCCTCGCAGTTCGAGGATGTGACGATCGGCCGCGTAGTGATAGACGGCCGGGCTATCGGCCAGTCCGGACAACGCGGGCGATATCACGTACGCTTCCGTGGGATGGAGGTTGCCGCTCGAGGGATTCACCCTCAGTGCCCATCGCGATTCCTTGAAGCGCTTCCACGCCGAGAGCCCCAACGCGTGTCTCAGGAGATCGCCGATAGCAGATGCGCTGAGCGGTTCTGCCGGCATGTCCAGTTGACACGCCTGATCGAAGGTCACCCGGCGCGGCGTGTAGTCAGGCGCCGCACCGGGCGTCGGGTACAAGGAGAAGACCGGCGCGTCAGCGAAATGACGAAAGGGGCGCGGTTGCGACGCCCAGTCGAGATATCCGAGCGACCGGGCGAAACGTTGAAAATGATGTTTCGTCCCGTCGTGATAGCGGTACACGGCGTCGGTCGACGCCGCAGCCGACGTGTCTGCGCTGGATGGACGGGATTGAAACACGGGGGCTTATCATACCGGTTGCCGTAACACCGGCTCATGCTTCGCCATGACAGCCATCACGTCAGCAGTCCGACCCTGGCCCCCAATATGATGAGCACGCAGCCGAACACGCGGTTGATGGCAACGGTCGACCTGTCGAACCACCCGCGGACCATCGGCAGATGGAGTGTCTGAATGAAGACAACCCAGAAGATCGTGCTGACGCAGACCATAACCGTCACGAGGAAGGCCGTCTCCGCGAACGACATGTCCCGCGTAATGATCTGGCTGAACACGCCCAGATAGAACAGGATTCCCTTCGGGTTGAGCACGTTGTTGACAAGGCCCTGCCGGTACGGCGTGGTGGGGCGCCGTCCGGCCGGCACGGCAGTCCCAACTTTAGCGGCGTGCCGCGTTCGCAGGCTCTGAATGCCGAGATAGAAGAGGTACAGGGCGCTCGCGATGCGCAGCACGTTGAATGCGAGCGGGTTCTGCGAGAGCAGCAGGGCGATTCCGAGCGTGCAGTACGCTATGTGAATCATGTTCCCGGTGAGGACGCCGAGCGCCGTCAGGCCGCCGCCGCGCTGGCCGGTCGTCAACGTGTTGCGCATGACCAGGATCATGTCCGGGCCGGGACTGAGCATGGCCAACGTCGTGACGCCGATCACGAGCAGCAATTTCGCGGTCATGTTGGATCGCGCGCGTGCCGTGCCATCGGGCGAATCTCATTCAGGCGCAGTGCGTACCCTCAGGTCCGCCTGCCCGGCAGGCCTGAAGGCGTGCACTACACTTAACGCCGTTCTTAGAAATCGATCTGGACGCCGATCTTCATGAACCGCGGCGTCAATACCGACAACGGGGCCAGCCACGCCTGCGATCCGGTCGTCGCCGCCGGATTGAACGTCTGGTTGTACGTCAGGATCGCGCCCGAGTTGGTGATGTTGTAGAAATCGAGGCCGATCGTGTTTCGTGTGCGGCCGAAGCGCAGGATTTTCGCGAAACGCAGATCAACGGCGTTCACCCGATCGCCCCAGACCTGACCCGGCGCGACGAGATTGATCGGGACCGTGGTGCCGACCACCGCGGCGGGCCGGCCGAGCGCGGCCGACACGAGCGCGACAGGGGCGTTCCACGTGGCGGACAGCGGGGCGCCCTGATCGCTGCGATACGTCCCGCTTACGAGCACGTCGATTTTCGGCAGGGTATAGCTTCCGAGCGCGGTGACTTTCGTGATGAATCCGGGGTCGCTGTGACAATACGGATTCCCCACACCCACCAGGGGGCTCGTTCCGGCGACGACGATGTTCAATTCAGGAAGCTGCGCCCGCACCGCGCAGTTGTCCTGGATGGTCTTGCCGGTGTTGATCCCTCCCTGAACCTGGGCGCCGGCGCCGAGGCGCGCGCTCACGTTGACCAGCATCCCGTTGTAACGCTGGTACTGCTCGCCGAAATCACTGGCGAGCGTGATGTTGTTGCTGGTCTGCCCGAACTTGCCCGGCACGACGTTGTAGAGCCCGCCGACGACGTAGTTACGGCCGCCGGGCAGCCGGGGATCGGCAGGCGCCGTGATGCTGTACGGTGTGAAATCTCCCGGGCCGGTGACCAGGTTGTCGGTCACCGTGAAGTTGTTCAGCCATCGGCGGAAATACCCGGCTTCGATCGATACGCGCGGCATCACCTGCTGCTGGACCGACACGCCGAACTGCCAGTCGTTCGAGCGCACGCTCCAGCCCTGCAGAATCTTCGGATCGATCGCGGCCGTGGTCTGCGTCGTCGTGCCGAACGTCAGGGAGTTCATCTGCTGACATTCACCATTCGCCAGCGGATTGGTGAGGACGCAGTTCGGCACGAAGTCGTGGTTGCTGTCCGTCCAGCCGCGTGCCGTGGTGGTGGCGATGCGCGTGATGGGGTTCGACAGGATGTAATTGTTGTTGTTGCTCGTCGGCTCCAGGTACTTGCCGAAATTGACTTTCAGGGCGGTCTTCCCGTTGCCGAAGACGTCGTAGGCGACGCCGCCGCGCGGCGACAGATCGAGATACCCTGTCACACCGGGCGTTTGCGGAAATGTGATCGGTGACGCCAGGAAATTCGTCAGCCCGATCTGCTGGGCGGGCGAGAAGCTCCAGTTGCGGTCGAAGCGCAGCGCGCCCTGCAGCGTCATGCGTCCGTGCGTCCACTGATCCTGCCCGTAGAAGGACATGTTACGGGTGCGGTAACTGGTGGTGTACGGCAACAGGCTCTGCGTCAGCGAGATGGGCGTGCCGTTGCTGACCGTGTACGCGAGGTTGAGA
>Ga0136846_1214415_pt1 | contig 19225 bp, 16 predicted proteins | sample HopSoiMetagenom2_FD_96841 | JGI IMG/M metagenome (GOLD analysis project Ga0136846, IMG submission 96841) | Grasslands soil microbial communities from Hopland, California, USA - 2 Assembly 2016 (version 4) | ecosystem: Environmental > Terrestrial > Soil > Grasslands | place: USA: Hopland...
CGCCGTCGACATCGGCATCCGGGCGGTGCTGTCCAACGACGTCGCGCTGGACGAGCACAACCTGGACACGCTCCAGGACAACAAGGACGCCTACGACGCCGCGCACGGGACCGGTGACGGCCGGGTCGAGGTCTACGTCGGCATCGAGTGGCTGCCGCTGGCCTCCCCGGAGCTGCTGCGCGACGCCCGGACCCTGGCCGACGAGCTCGGCACCGGCATCCACGTGCACCTGAACGAGTCGCTGACCGAGGTGGAGAACAGCAAGGAGCGGTTCGGCCGGCGTCCCACCGAGGTCGCCTACGACGCCGGCCTGCTCGGCCGCAACACCATCGCCGCCCACTGCGTGTGGCTGTCCGATACCGAGATCGCCCTGATGCGGGAGACCGGCACGCAGATCTCGCACAACCCGAGCTCGAACGCCAAGCTCGGCAACGGCATCGCCCGGCTGCCGGAGATGCTCGCCGCGGGCCTGAACGTCGGCCTCGGGCACGACGCCGCCGAGTGCAACAACAGCCTGGACATGTTCGAGGTGATGAAGTTCGCCTCGCTCATGCACCGGGCCGCCCGGGTCGACGCCAGCCTCCAGCAGGCCCCGGACGTGCTGGCGATGGCGACCCGCAACGGCGCCGCCGCTCTCGGGCACCAGACCGGCCAGCTCAGCGCCGGCCGCAAGGCCGACGTGATCCTGGTCGACACCCGCAACGTCATGTTCACCCCGCTGGTCCCCGGCAACGCCGAGCAGCTGTACTCCCACCTGGTCTTCGCGGCCAACGGCAGCGCGGTCGACACCACCATCGTGGACGGCCGGGTGCTGATGCGGAACCGGCGGCTGCTCACCATGGACGAGCCGGAGATCTTGCGGCAGGCCAACGCCGCCTTCCAGCGCGTCCTGGCCCGGATCTGACCCTAAAATCTGAGATCTCGGATGCGGCGGTCACAGGGAGGTCGGGCGATGACGCACGCGCTGGACGACGGAGGGCACCGGCAGCTCAAGGACACCGTGTACCTGCAGCTCCGGGACGACATCGTCACCGGCGTCCTGCCGCCCGGGGCGGTCCTGCGCGAGGCCGAGCTGGCCGCCCGCTTCGGCGTGAGCAAGACCCCGCTGCGCGACGCGCTGGTCCGGCTGTCCAAGGACGGCTTCGTCGAGATCCCGCCGTACCGCAGCGCGGTGGTGGTCGGCTACAGCCGCACCGACCTGCGCGAGATCTACGAGCTGCGCGAGCTGCTCGAAGGGGCCTGCGCCCGGCAGGCCGCCTTCCACATCAGCGCGGACGCGCTGGCCGAGCTGTCGCGGATCGTCCGGGCCAGCGCCGCCTGCGTGACCGGCGAGGAAGTCGTCCCCGGCCGGGAGGACGAGCTGACCGGGCTGCTCGATCAGTACGACCTGGTCATGTACGCCCAGTCGCGCAACGGCCGGATCGACGAGATGGTCGGCAACATCCGCGGCCACATCCAGCGCATCGGGCGGCTGACCACCGGGATCCCCGGCCGCCTGGCCAAGTCGGTGCGCGAGCACCAGGCCATCTACGAGGCGATCGTGCAGCGGGACGGCGCCGCCGCCGAGTCGCTGATGCGCCGGCACATCCTGTCCGTGATGGCCGACCAGCTGACCAGCATCGCCGAGGTGCCAGAACCCCGGTAAGCCAGAACCCCGGTAAGCACGGGCGCCGGCTAGGCGCGCAGGAAGGACGGCCCGACGATGACCACCCGAACCGACACGCTGGTGATCGGGGCCGGCGCGGCCGGCCTGTTCTGCGCCCTGCGCTGGGCGGAGCACGGCTCGGTAACCCTCGTCGAGGCCGGCCCGGACGCCGGGAACCCGCTGCCGCGCTGGGGGCTGTACGACTACGTCCTGCCCGAGGCGCACTACTACCGCTATACCGATTCCGGCACCGGCCAGGCGATCCCGCAGGGCCGGGGGCTGGGCGGCGGGTCCACCGTCAACTCGGCGGCCGCGCTGCGCGGCCAGCCCTGGTGCTACGACGGCTGGCAGGTCCCGGGCTGGAGCTGGGCGGACTGCCTGGAAGGGTTCCGCGCGATCGAATCGGATCAGCAGTACCCGGACGCCGCCTACCACGGCGCGGACGGCCTCATCCCGATCACTCGCCTCGAGCCGGGCCCGCTGGACGCGGCGGTGTTCGACTGGTGCGGTACCGCCGGGTACCCGCCCGCCGACGACCACAACGCCCCGGGCGCGCTCGGCTACGGCGTCTGGACGACCAACCGGCGCGACGGCGGCCGGTGGGGCACCTGGGCGGGCGTGGTCCCGGCCGCCCGGCGGGCGGGGGTGCGGATCTGCCCGGACACGGCGGCCGGGCGCCTGGTCTTCGACGGCACCCGCTGCACCGGCGCCGACGTCACCGGGCCGGACGGTCCCGAGCGGATCACGGCCGGCCGGGTCATCGTCTGCGCGGGCGCCTACGGCTCCCCGGCGCTGCTGATGCGCTCCGGCATCGGCCCGGAGCCGGCGCTCGCCCGGCTGGGCGCCGAGCCGGTCTCGGTGCTGCCCGGCGTCGGCGCCAACCTGATGGACCATCCCTGGTGCCTGCTCGACGTCGACGTCACCGACCCGGCGCTGATCGAGGCGCGGCCAGTCAGCGGGGCGCTGCTGCGGTACGAACTGGATGCCGCGCGCGGGGAGCACGTCGAAGCGGAGATCTTCCCGTGGCAGACCCGGCCCTACGATCTCGCCTCCCCGCCTACCCGGGTGTCGTTCACCGCGGCGCTCATGGCGCCGCGCAGCCGCGGCCGGTTCGAGCTCACGCCCGCCGGACCCGAGCTGCACGTCGGCCACCTGGCCGCGGACGCTGACGCCGCCGACATGGCCGAGATCGTGGCCACGACCGCCGAGCTGCTGGAATCCCTGGCCAAGGACGGCCTGATCACCATCGGCGAGGACGCCTGGTGGCGCCCGGGCGGCGACCTGGCCGCCGCCTGCCGCGCGACGGTGAGCAGCTACCACCATCACAGCGGCACCTGCCGGATGGGCGACCCCGGCGCGCCTGGCACCGTGGTGGGACCCGACCTGGCCGTGCTCGGCACGAGCGGCCTGTCCGTCGCCGACTCATCCGTCATGCCCGTGATCCCGCGCGCGAACACGAACCTGGCGTCGATGATGATCGGCTTCCGCTCCGGCGACGCGATCCCGGCATGAGATCTCAGTGCGAGTTTGCCCAGCCTAACGTCACTGGCAGCAAGAAACAGAAAAGTAACATGCAGGCATTGACCCCGGTGGTTACCGCTCTCTAATCTCAGATCTTAGATCTCAGATCTTTACCTGAGGCGCGTCCCCGACCGACGGAGGCACCGAATGGTCCACAAATCAGACGCCGGGTCGAGCGCGCTGGAAGCCTCGACCTTCGGTGGCCGCATGCCCTCCGGCGCGGGCGACCTCGCGATCGAGACGCACGGCATCACCCCGGTGCCCGAAGACAACCGCTACGGCACCCCCCGGCGCCTGTTCACCGTGTGGTTCGCCCCGCAGATGAACATGACCGGCGTATTCACCGGCTCGCTGGCGATCGTGTTCGGCCTCGGCTTCTGGCTGGGCCTGCTCGCCATGGTCATCGGCACCCTGCTGGGCTCCCTGCCGGTCGCCTACCTGTCGACCTGGGGCCCGCGCACCGGCACCGGCCAGCTGCCGGCCGCGCGGATGGCCTTCGGCGCCACGGTGGTCCTGCCGGCCATTGTCCAGTGGCTCTCCTCGATCGCCTGGGACGGCCTGGTCGGCCTGTTCGGCGGCGAGGCGCTGTCGACCCTGCTCCACATCCCGTTCTGGGTGGGGGTGCTGATCGTCCTGGCCCTGCAGGGGGCGGTGGGCATCTTCGGCTACGAGCTCATCCACCGGGTCGAGGCGGTGATGACCGTCGTGCTGGTCATCACGTTCGCCGTGCTGACCATCAAGCTGCTCAGCGGCAACCACCAGATCGTGACGCCGCCCACCGTCCACCACGGCGATCTCGTCGGCTCCTTCATCCTGGAGGTCACCGTCGCGCTGAGCCTGGCCATCTCCTGGGCCAGCTACGCCTCGGACTACAGCCGCTACCTGCCGCCGTCCACCCCGCGCAAGCCGGTCTTCTGGTACAGCATGGGCGGCATCGTGCTCGGCTACATCGCCATCCAGGCCATCGGGATCGCCGGGGCCAAGGCGCTCGGCGCCGAGACCGCCGCGGGCGTCCGCGACATCATGGGCGGCGGCTTCCTCGGCGCCCTGGCCCTCGTCGTGATCGCCCTCGCCTCGGTCGGCTCCAACGTCATGAACGACTACAGCGGCTCGCTCGCACTCCAGACCGTGGGCGTCCGGGTCCGCCGGCCGATATCGGCGCTGGTCGTCACGGTCATCGCCTTCTTCCTGATCCTGTGGATGCACGGCGGTAACACCTCCTCCCGGTTCGAGAACGTGCTGCTATTCGTGGGCTACTGGATCCCGGCCTTCGTCGCGATCGTCACCATCGACTGGTACTACCGCGCGCGGGGCCGCCACACCGTTAACCCCGCCCGCGAGAGCACCGTCCAGGCCGACGCGATCGTCGCCCTGATCACGTTCGTGGTCGCGTTCGGCGCCTCCGTCCCGTTCATGGACACGTCCATCATCGTCGGCCCGGTCGCCAAGGCCTGGCACGGCGCCGACGTGGCGTACTTCGTCAACTTCGGTGTCGCGGCCATCATCTACGGCGCCTACCGGGTCTGGCGCCACCGCGCGGCCGCCCCCGCCGCCGCGCTCGGCACCCCCGCCCAGACCCTCGGGAGCGGCCGGTGACGGCGACTGAGCGAACCAGGCCCGTCGCCGTCGACACGGTCGTCACCGGTGAGTGGATCATCACGCTCAACCCGGACCGCGAGATCTACCGGGACGGCGCGATCGCGATCGCCGGCGGGGTCATCGCCGAGGTCGGCAAGCGCGACGCGATCCTGGCGAAGTACCAGCCGGCCACGCTGATCGACGAGCCGCGCAGCATCGTCATCCCCGGCCTGGTCAACGGCCACCGGCACCTGCTGTGCTGCGCCAAGGGCGCCATGCCCGAGGGCGGGCAGACCCTGTCCGCGCTGCGCCAGTTCATCTATCCCTCGTTTGCCGCCCTCACCGAGGACGACATGGCTATCTACGCGCGGCACGCGGCCGCCGAGATGATCCGGTTCGGCACGACGCTGTTCGAGGAGCCGGGCTGCAACCACCTCGACGCCGTGCTCGAGGCGCTCGCCGCCTCGGGCATCCGGGCCCGGACCGGTCCCTGGACGTGGGACCAGGCCGGCCCGGCCGGCGCGGACGGGCTGCCCGACTGGCTGGCGATGGACGCCGACGCGGCGCTGGAGCGGCTGCGCGAAGGCATTCACGCCGTCCGCAAGTTCGGCCACCCGCGGATCCTGGACGCGGTCACGATCGAGGGCGTGGGCACCTGCTCGGACGCCCTCAACCGGGGCGCCGCCGACCTGGCGCGCGAGTACGACAGCCTGTTCGTCCTGCACAAGTCGACCAGCCAGGCCGAGGTCGAGCTCGAGCTCCGGGTATTCGGCGAGCGCCCGGTCGCGCACATGGACACCATCGGCGCCCTGCACGACCGGGTGCTGCTCAACCACATGACGAGCCTGGACGAGCACGACGTGGAGGTCATCCGCGCCTCCGGCGCGCGTATCTCGCAGAACCCGACGTCGGCCCTGAAGCTGGCCAAGGGCACCACCCAGACCGGCAAGTGGAAGGAACTGGCCGCCGCGGGCGTCCCCATGGCGCTAGGTACCGACGCCGAGAACGTCTCCAACCACACCGACATCTGCCGGGCTATGCAGCTGGCCGCCCTGCTGCCGCGCGACGCCACCCGCGACCCGAACGCGATATCCGCCGAGCAGGCCCTGGAGATGGCCACCCTCGGCGGCGCCACCGCCCTGCGCATGCAGGACCAGGTCGGCTCGCTGGAGCCCGGCAAGCAGGCCGACATCGTCGTCTTCGACACCGACAACTTCGACCTGCGCCCCCTGCACAACCCGGTCGCCAACATCGTCTACGGCTCCACCGGCCACTCGGTCGACACGGTCCTCATCGGCGGCGAGATCGTCCTGCGCCACAAGGCCCTGACATCCCTGGATGAGCAGGCGCTCCGCCGTGACGTCGAGGCGATCAACCGCCGCGTCCTCGGCGAAATCGGAATCGCCCCGCTACCCCAGTGGCCCATCCGCTGACCCCGCCCGCGAGGCCCTGGCCCAGCTCTAGTCAGCTGACGCTCTTGATCTTGTAGACGCCGACGGCGGCGGCGATGGCCACGACGGTAGTGGCGCCGAACAGGGCTTTGTAGCCCGCCAGGGAGACCAGGGGAGCGGCGATCAGCGCGCCGATGGCGCCGGGGCACACGATGGCGATGTTGATAATGCCGAGATCCTTGGCCCGGTCGCGGGCGGCGGGCAGCACCTGCGTGATCAGCGCCTGGTCGACCGCGATGTACGCGCCGTAGCCCAGGCCGAACAGCACCGCCGCGATCATGGACGACGTCCAGGTGGGGGAGAACGTCAGCAGCAGCGCGGCCGCGGCTATGAAGAAGCTGGACACGACGACCATCCGCTTGCGGCGGCCGCTGCGGTCGGAGATCATCCCGCCCACGATCGACGCGATGACCACGCAGACGGTGTAGATCAGGATCAGGATGAGCAGGCCGTCGGCGGCCGTCTGGCCGGGGAACTGCTTCGCGTAGTGCACGTCGTCGCGCAGGAAGTAGAGCAGGTACAGCGTGCCCATGGCGATGGCCAGGCTGCTCAGGAAGCGGGTCAGCCAGGCCCAGCCGAAATCGGGGTTCTGCTTCGGGCTGAGCCAGTAGGACGAGGCCAGCCGGCGCCATGAGAACGGGCCCCGGTGGTGCGGCGCCAGCGGGTGGTCCGGGGTGAACAGGACGAACGGCAGGGCCAGCACCACCATCGCCACCGCGAGCGTGACGTAGCTGACGACTATGTGCTGGTCGAGGACGTCCACGACCAGGACGGTGCCCAGGACCAGGCCGAGCGCGATCGGCATGCCCACCCAGCCGGACACGGTGGCGCGCTGCCGCACCGGCACGTGGTCGGGGATGGCCGCGCTCAAGCTGGCGTACTCGCCGTTCTGGAACGCGCTGAACGCGAACCACAGCAGGGCCACGCCGAACACCGTGTTCTGCCCGGCCAGCAGCACCATGCAGACCGCGGACAGTACGGCCATGATCAGCGTCCAGCGGTGCCGGCGGCCGCTGAACCGCCCGATCCGGCGGCCGTGGGCGGTGCGATCGGACAGCATGCCGACGATCGGAGTGGCCAGCGCGGAGGAGATGGCCCCGACCCCGGTTACCACCCCGAGGGCGACGACTTTGTGCCTGGGCGTGATGTCCTGCAACTGGAGCGCGAGCACGACCTGCAGCGGCGTCTGGGCGGCCATCCACATGCCCAGGCTGGCCAGGGTGAGGCCGAAGATCCAACGGCGTCGCACATGCACGTTCGGTTCAGCCAGCGCCAGCGACTCCACGTCCGGCTGACCGACCGTCTGGTCCCTCATCCCACCTCCGGGCTACACGGCACTGCCAAGATCATGACGCATCCCGGGTACATCGCGGTATACCCGGTCCGCCACCAGGCCTGGGAAAACTAAAAGGGAAGCACCCCCGGACAGGTACCGCCGGCCGGTAAAACGGGTAATTATTTATACATGTCGATCGCCATCTCTGAAGAGCACCGCGCCCTGGCCGAATCCGTGGCCGGCTTCCTGACCGACCACCAGTCCCGCGCGGCCGCCCGCGCCCTGCTCACCGCCGAGACCGAGGAGCTGCCCGGGTTCTGGCCCGAGCTGGCCGGCCTCGGCCTGCTCGGGCTGCACATACCGGAAGACCTCGGCGGCTCGGGCTTCGGGCTGGCGGAGACGCTGGTCGTGGCCGAGCAGCTCGGCCGCCACCTCGCCCCCGGACCGTACGTCCCGACCGTGATCGCCAGCGCCGTCCTGGCCGCCATCGGTACCGATGACCTCAAGAAGAAGCTGCTGCCCGGGCTGGCCGACGGCAGCGTGATCGGCGCGGCCGCCCTCGGCGGCGAGGTGACCGCGGCCGGCGGTACCGCGACCGGCAAGGCCGGCGTCGTGCTCAGCGGCCACCTGGCGGACGTGCTGCTAGTCCCGTCGGGCGACGACGTGCTGGTGATCGAGAAGTCGGCCGGCGGATACCAGGCCGAGGTGCCCGCCAACGTGGACCAGAGCCGGCGCGCCGCCAAGGTGACGCTCGACGGGGCGCCCGCCACGGTGCTGCCGGGCGCCGCCCGGCTGCTGACCGACGTGGCCCGGGCCGTGCTCGCGGCGGAGGCGACCGGCGTCGCCGCCGAGACCACCGAGATGGCGGCCGAGTACGCCAAGGTCCGCCAGCAGTTCGGCCGCCCGATCGCGACCTTCCAGGCGGTCAAGCACCACGTCGCGAACATGCTGGTCGCGCGGGAGATGGCGACCGCCGCCAGCTGGGACGCCGGCCGGGCCGGGACCGGCGGCGGCGACCAGTTCAGCTACACCGCGGCCGTCGCCGCGGTCCTGGCCGGGCCGGCCGCGCTCGGGAACGCCAACCTGAACATCCAGGTGCTCGGCGGGATCGGGATGACCTGGGAGCATGACGCGCACCTGTACATGCGCCGGGCTATCGCCATCTCCGCGGTACTGGGAGCCGAGCAGGCCGCCATCGAGGTCACCGACCTGGTCCGCGGCGGCCTGCGCCGGGCCGCCGCCATCGACCTGCCCCCGGAGGCCGAGCCGATCCGGGCGGCGATCAGGCCGGACGTGGACCGGCTGGCCGCGCTGACCGGTGACGAGCGCAAGCAGGCGCTGATCGAGACCGGCTACGCCATGCCGCACTGGCCCAGGCCCTGGGGCCGGGACGCCAAGGCCATCGAGCAGCTCGTCATCGAGCAGGAGCTCCGCGCGGCCGGGATCAAGCGGCCCAGCCTCGGCATCACCAGCTGGATCATCCTGACCCTGATCCAGCACGCCACCCCGGATCAGGTGGACCGGTACGTTCCCCCGGCGCTGCGCCAGGACGTGATCTGGTGCCAGCTGTTCAGCGAGCCCGGTGCGGGTTCCGACGCGGCCGGCATCAGGACCAAGGCCACCAAGGTCGACGGCGGCTGGAAGGTCAACGGCCAGAAGGTGTGGACCAGCGGCGCGCACCTGGCCTCGTTCGGCCTGGCGACCGTGCGGACCGACCCGGACGCGCGCAAGCACGAGGGCATCACCATGATGGTGATCGACATGCACGCCCCCGGTGTCACCGTCCGCCCGCTGAAGATGCCGAACGGCGGCTCGGACTTCAACGAGGTCTTCTTCGACGACGTCTTCGTCCCCGACCCCGACGTGGTCGGGCCGGTCAACGGCGGCTGGACCGTCGCCCGGGCCACGCTGGGTAACGAGAGCGTCAGCATCGGCGGTGGTGACGGCGGTTACTCAATGCCCGCCGAGTCGTTCATCGCCCCGCTCGACGCTCACCCGGAGCGGCTGGCGGGCGGCGCCGGCCGGGTCGGCCGGCACATCGCCCGCACCCAGGTGATGGGCGTGCTGAACCAGCGCGCCGCCTACCGGGCGGTGGCCGGCGGCGGTCCCGGCCCGGAGGGCAACATCACCAAGCTGCTGCTCTCCGAGATCGGTCACGAGTCGGCCGCGATCATGCTCGAACTGGCCGGCCCGGACGGCGCGTTCCTCGAGGGCCGCAGCGCCGTGGGACCGATGCTGATGCTGATGAACCGGGCCCTGTCGATCGCGGGCGGCACGTCAGAGATCAAGCGCAACCAGATAGCCGAACGGATCGGCCGTCTCCCGCGCGACCCGCTCATCAACAACTAGCGCGGGCGCCCGCGCTCGTTACCAGACGTCGCTGCTGAAGGACGGCGGCCGCCGGTCACCCGGCGTGGAGAGGAGCTCGAGGTCGGACTCGACCATGAGTCCGACCAGCTCCTCGAAGCTGGTCTTCGGCTTCCAGCCGAGCTTGGCCAGGGCCTTGCCCGGGTCGGCGCACAGCTGGTTCACGTCAGCCGGCCGGACGAAGGCGGTGTCGCACACCACGTGCTCCTTCCAGTCCAGGCCGGCCAGGCTGAAGGCCAGCTCGACCAGTTCCTCGACGCTGCGGGTGACGCCGGTGCCCACCACGAAATCCTCGGGCTCGTCCTGGGTCAGCATGAGGTGCATGGCGCGGACGTAGTCGCCGGCGAACCCCCAGTCGCGCCGCGCCGCCAGGTTCCCGAGCCGCAGCTGGCGCTCGAGCCCGAGCTTGATCCGGGCCACGGCCAGCGACACCTTGCGGGTGACGAACTCCGGCCCGCGCCGGGGCGACTCGTGGTTGAACAAGATGCCGGAAACGGCGAACATGCCGTAGGACTCGCGGTAGTTCTGGGTCAGGAAATGCCCGTACGCCTTGGCCACGCCGTACGGGCTGCGCGGGTGGAAGGGCGTCCGCTCGGTCTGCGGCGACTCGTCCACCATGCCGAACATCTCCGACGAGGACGCCTGGTAGAACCGGATCTGGGCGCTCCCCGGCGTCCGCGAGCCGCTGATCCCGCTGCACGTCCGGATGGCCTCCAGCATCCGGAGCACGCCCACGCCGGTCACCTCGCTGGTGAGCTCGGCCTGCTGCCAGGACATCGGCACGTAGGAGATCGCCCCGAGGTTGTACACCTCATCGGGGTGGATCCGCTCCACCGCCGCGATGAGGCTGCCCTGGTCCAGCAGGTCACCCCGGATCAGCCGGATCTCGCCCGCGAGCTCGCTGCGGCCCCGCACCCACGGGTCGGCCTGACCGCGGACCAGGCCCCATACCTCGTAACCTTCGCTCAGCAGGTGCTCCGCCAGGTAGGAGCCATCTTGTCCGGTGATCCCGGTGATCAGCGCGCATCGTGCCATAGCGGCAAACTAGCAGTCCCGTACGCTGGGAGCCGTGGGACCCGTGACGGTGATCGCGTGCGGCGCGCTGGGCGCGCACCTGCGGGAGATCACCGCGCGCCGGCAATGGCCGGTCGAGCTGCACACCCTGCCCGCGCCACTGCACAACCACCCGCGGGAGATCGCGCCCTGGGCCGAACGGCTGGCGGCCGAGGCGATCGCCCGCGGGCAGCGCGTCGCGGTCGCCTACGCCGACTGCGGCACCTACGGCGCCCTCGACGACGTGTGCGCCCGGCTGGGCCTGCGGCGGCTGCCGGGCCTGCACTGCTACGACGTGTTCGCCGGCCCCGGCCGGGTGCGCGAGCTCTTCGAGGCCGAACCCGGCACCTACCTGCTGACCGACTTCCTGGTCCGCAGCTTCGACCGGACCGTGCTGGCCGGGCTCGGCCTGGACCGGTACCCGGAGCTGTGGCCCGACTACTTCGGCCACTACCGCCGGGTGGTCTGGCTCGCCCAGGACCGGACCGCGGAACTCCAGGCCGAGGCGGAGCGCGTCGCGGCCCGGTTCGGCCTGCCGCTCACCATCGTCGAGACCGGCCTCACCCAGCTCGAACGCGAGCTCGAGCGGCTGGTCACCGCGGAAACGTTAAGCAATCTTTCAGGAATGGGCGCTAGCGTTGCGTACATGGACGAATTCCGCGCCCGCCGCGTGGTCGACGCCCTCCGTGACCGCGGCGTCAACGCTCACCTGCTCCGCGCCGGCGTCGGCCAGTACGGCATCAGCGTCACCCTGACCGGCGGCCGCACGGCCGAATGGGACACCGACGGCACGGCCGGCCTCGAGGCCCAGGTCATGCGCGACGGCATGCTCGTCGGCTTCGTGCCCCAGCTCGAGGGCTCCGAGGACTTCGACGAGGCCCAGACCGTCGACGCCATCGCCCGCACCGACTACGACCAGCCCATCGCGCGCCAGCGGGCCACCGCGCCCCCAGCCGCCCCGCTGCCCCGCGAAGGCGGCGTCTTCCGCCGCTTCCTCGACGGCTTCCGCTACCGGTAACGTAACAGCGCATGGCAGCGGTCGCACTGGTCGGGACCCTGGACACCAAGGGCCCGGACTTCGCGTTCCTGGCTGACCGGCTGCGCGCGGCCGGCGCCGAGGTGATCGTGGTCGACGCCGGCACCGGCGAGCCGGACGGGCTGACCCCCGACATCGACGGCGAGACTGTCGCCAGCGCCGCCGGCACCACCCGGGCCGAGCTGCGCGCCGCCGCGGACCGCGGCCGGGCGGTGACCGAGATGGGCCGCGGCGCCGCCGTCGTCGTCGCCGGCCTGGTCGCGCGGGGCCGGGTCGGCGGCGTGCTGACCGCCGGGGGCTCGGGCGGTTCGTCGATCGCCGCGCAGGTCATGGCGGGGCTCCCGGTCGGCCTGCCGAAGCTCCTGGTGTCCACCATGGCCTCCGGTGACGTGTCACCGTACGTGGGGGCCAAGGACGTCGCCATCATGTACTCCGTGGTCGACGTGGCCGGGATCAACCGGATCTCCCGGCTGGTGCTCGGCAACGCGGCCGCGGCCATGGCCGGCATGGTCGCGGCCCAGGCAGCTCAGGCGGTCTCGGATGCTTCGGACGCCGGTGACCGCCCGCTGATCGCGGCGAGCATGTTCGGCGTGACCACCCCGGCGGTCGAGACCGCCCGGGCCCGCCTGGCCGAGCTCGGCTACGAGGTGCTGGTCTTCCACGCCACCGGGTCCGGCGGCCGGGCGCTCGAGGCGCTGGCCGAGGCCCGGCTGGTCAGCGGGGTGCTGGACCTGACCACCACCGAACTGGCCGACGACCTGGTCGGCGGCGTGCTGTCGGCCGGTCCTGACCGGCTCACCGCGGCCGGCGCCGCCGGGCTGCCGCAGGTGATCGGGCCCGGCGCGCTGGACATGGTGAACTTCGGGCCGCCCGGCACCGTGCCGGAAAAGTTCGCCGGCCGCCTGTTCTTCGAGCACAACCCGACCGTCACCCTGATGCGGACCACCGCCGCCGAGCTGGCCGAGCTAGGCGGCCGGATCGGCCGCAAGACGGCCGCCGCGACCGGGCCAGCCGAGGTCTTCTGGCCCGAACGGGGAATCAGCGCCCTGGACGCCGACGGCCAGCCGTTCTGGGACCCGCCCGCCGACGCGGCGTGCCTCGATGCGCTGGACCGCGAGCTGACCGCGGCCGGGCGGATCCTGCGGCGGATCGACGCGCACATCAACGACCCGCGGTTCGCCACCGCGATGGCGGACCGGCTGCATCAGCTGATCACCGAGGGGGCGTGAGCATGGGGCGGGAGGCGCTGCTGGCCCGGCTGCGAGCCAAGGCCGGCGCGGGCCGGCCGGTCATCGGCGCGGGGGCCGGCACCGGGCTGTCGGCCAAGTGCGCCGAAGCGGGCGGGGCAGACCTGATCATCATCTACAACTCGGGCCGGTACCGGATGGCCGGACGCGGGTCGCTGGCCGGGCTGATGCCCTACGGGGACGCCAACGCGATCGTGATGGAGATGGCCGGGGAGGTGCTCCCCGTCGTCCGCGACGTGCCGGTGCTGGCCGGCGTATGCGGCACCGACCCGTTCCGGCTGATGCCCCGCTTCCTCGACGAGCTGGCCGCGGCCGGCTTCGCCGGGGTGCAGAACTTCCCCACCGTCGGCCTCATCGACGGGGTGTTCCGGCAGAACCTGGAAGAGACCGGGATGAGCTTCGATGCCGAGGTGGAGATGATCCGCCTGGCCGCCGAGCGCGGCCACCTCACCTGCCCGTACGTGTTCGACCCGGGGCAGGCCGAGCAGATGGCCCGGGCCGGGGCCGACATCCTCGTCCCGCACATGGGCCTGACCACCTCGGGCACGATCGGGGCGCACACCGCGCTGACCCTGGACGAGGCGGTCGGCCGGGTCCAGGCCATGCGGGACGCGGCGGTCGCGGTCAAGGAGGACATCCTGGTGCTGTGCCACGGCGGCCCGATTGCCGAGCCCGCCGACGCCGGTTACGTGCTCGCGCGCACCACCGGGGTCGGCGGCTTCTTCGGCGCCTCGTCGATGGAGCGGCTGCCCGTCGAGCGCGCGCTCACCGCCCAGGTGCGCGCGTTCACCGGACTCTCCCTCGTACCGAAGGAGCAGGCATGACCGTGGCGCACATCAAGCCCGCCGAGGTGGAGACGTTCAGCCTGGACTGGGGCACGATGAAATGGTTCGTGTCCCCGGTGACGATCCCGGGCGCGGCCAGCTCCCAGGGCGAGGTCATCGTCAACCCGGGCCAGGGACACGCCCGGCACCTGCACGAGCAGGCGGACGAGCTGATCTACGTGATCTCCGGGACCGGCACGCAGACCGTCGGGGACGAGGAGTTCCCCGTCACCGAGGGCGATACGGTCTATATACCGATGGGGACCCTGCACTCCACCCTCAACACCGGCTGGCGCACGCTGCGCCTGCTCGTCACCTACACCCCGGGTGGCGAGGAGCAGGCGCTGACCACGCTGCCCGACTTCACCCGGCACCCGGCCGGCGAGATCGTCAGCTGGGAACGGACCGCTGCCAGCCACCCGTAAGACACTCGTAGCTTCCTTTTGCCCGAATATGTTCGCGTTCTGAACTACAGTCGGGGCCGTGTCTTCGTGGCGGTCGATTGCAGGCACCATCGGTTACGCGGTGACCTGCGTGCTGGCCGTTATCGTGCTGGCCGTCGCGGGCTACGCCCACTACGTGCAGCGTCAGGTCGGCGGCCTGGCCAGCTCCAACGTGGACACCGGCGGTCCGCAAACCGGTGCGATGAACATCTTGCTGATGGGCCTGGAGAGCCGGACCGACTACAACGGCAACATCTTGCCCGCCCGCCTGCTCGCCGCCCTGCACGCCGGCAGCGTCCGCGGGGTCAAGTTCGAGGGCGTCGGCGGCCAGGCCACGAACACCCTGATCCTGATCCATATCTTCGCGGGCGGGCAGAAGGCCGTCGGTTTCTCGATCCCGCGCGACGACCTGGTTACCTTCCCCCATCCGTATGACGGCGAGCCCCAGGGAAAGATCGACCAGGCCTACGGCCTGGCCTGGGCGCAGAGCCTGAACGAGACCGTCAACTCGAAAATGAGCCACAACCAGCGATACTTCCTGGCCAATGAGGCCGGCCAGGCGGCTGCGATCGCCACCGTCTCGGCGGTCACCGGCGAGCACATCGACCATTTCGCCGAGGTGAACCTGGCCGGGTTCTACGCCCTGGCGCAGGCGTTCCACGGGATCGAGGTGTGCGTGAAGTCGTGGGACGGGGGCCGGAACCTCCATGACACCAATTCCGGCTTCAGCCAGCCCCACGCGGGTTACCTCCACCTGGGAGCCGCGCAAGCCCTGTCGTTCGTGCGGGAGCGGGACAACCTCCCCAACGGTGACCTGGACCGCACGCACCGCCAGCAGGCGGTCATCGACTACGTCATCTGGCAGCTCGGCCACCAGGGGGCGCTCACCGGTCTCGGCCAGCTCACCAACCTGCTCGGCGTCGCCAGGAAGTACCTCATCGCGTCCGGCGGCTGGAACCTGCTCGAGTTCGCCAGCGAGATGCACGCCCTGACCGGGAAAAACCTGACCCTCAGCACGCTGCCCATCGTCACCACGCAGAATAACGTCATGGTCAACGGGGTGCCCCAGGACGTGGACATCATCAACCTGCCCTACGCCAGGCACCTCGTCCAGAGCGCGTTCAGTCAGCCCCCCGCGGACCAGGCGAAGGGGCCGGCCGCCAGGAAGAAGCCGGCCAGCGCCAAAGCCATCCCGCCGCCTTCCACCGTCACCGTCGACGTGTACAACGGGGGGACGACGAACCTGCTGGCCGCGGCGGTGTCGCAGGCGCTCGTCTCGGCGGGCTACAAGGCCGGCGCCACCGGCAGCCCGGCGGCCCAATCGCAGACCGTGCAGGCGTCCACCCAGGTGTTCTACGGAACCGGGGCGGCCGCCAACGCGGCGAAGATCGCGGGTTACTTCGGTGCGACCGCCACCGCGGCCAGCTCGGTGGCGGCCGGGCACGTGGAGATACTGCTCGGCACCACGTCCACCGCGGTACCCGCCGGCATCAGCGCATCAGGCGCGGCACCTTCGGCCACCGCGACCTCGGCGGCCAACAACGGCCAGGCCGGCGGCGCGGTGACCGTCAAGTCGAATGCCAAGTTCGGCATTCCCTGCGTGTACTGAGAAACCGCCCGTGAGCCCCGGAACCCGCTGGGCCTACCGCGGCTCCGGCAAGGCCAGTGCCTCCGCCGCCAGGGTGGCCCGCTGCAGCGTCTCGCGGAACGCCTGCGCCGCCTCACCGGCCTGATCGGCCAGGTCCGTGATCTCCACGGTGGCACGCTGGTCCGCCGCGGTGCGTGCCACCAGGTCGAGGTACTTGTCGTTGTTGGCCGCCATCCGGTGCGAGGTCTCCCAGTCCCGCCGCGCGGCCTCGGCCGCCGCCACCTGCGCCGCCAGCAGTTCGAGGGCCAGCACCCGGGCCGTGGTGGCGTTCCTGGCGATGGTGATCGCGCGGTTCTGGGAGACCAGGATGGTGGTCGTCATCGGCCCCGCCATGCCCCCGGCGCAGTCCGCCACGAGGTCGAGCAGCAGCTCGGTGATCTCGCGCAGCGCGACCGCGATCTCCCACTCGTGCTGCCGGAGAACTGTTTCCTCGACGGCGCCGCGCAGGTCGCCCGCGTACACCTTCGACGACACGATGGTGGCGATCGCCCGCTGGGCCCGTTGCAGCAGCTTCCGGCACTCCAGTTCCAGCGCGAGCGGCGAGACGACCTGGTCCCGGTAGCGGATCTGCCGGACCGGACCGGTCCGGCCCGCGATCTGCTCTTTCGTCATGCGGATGAGCCGCCGGGCCCTGGCTTCCCGCACGCCGGGGTTCACCACGGGCTCGGCGCTCGGCGCGCCCGCATTGCCGGCCATAAGGCGAATCTTAGGCGCCACGGCATCTAGTCGCCGCGTCCTCGCAACAGCTAGCATCATGCCAGGCCGTGCGCGGCGGTGCGGCAAAGAAGCTGCTGACAAGGGGGGCTACCTTGGCTGAGCCTGGTACGGCGCCTGCTATCACTAAATTCGATCACTTCGCGGCGACTGTCTCCGATGTCGAGGCGAGCGCCCAGTGGTACGAGCGGGTCTTCGGGATGACCCGGGTGCCGGTCCCGTTCCCGCACTACGGCGGGAAGAAGAGCGGCTACGCCGTTCTCATGATGGAGCCGCGCTCAGGTGTCGCGATCGGGCTGCACCATCATGACGGCAACCCTGGCCGGGACTTCGACGAGAGCTGCACCGGCCTGGACCATATGTCGTTCACGGTCGCGACCCGCGCTGATCTCGACACCTGGGCGAGCTGGCTCGACAGCCTCGGCGTCGAGAACTCCGGCGCGATCGACACCGCCGAGCCGATGCCCTATTCGGTGGTCGTCTTCCGTGATCCCGACAACCTTCAGCTCGAGCTCATCTACATGGCCAGCTGACAAAGGAAGACACCGGCACGAGACCAGGCCGGCCCGGCCGGGTTCCCGGGACCATGGAACGCGCGGAAGCGCAATACTGACCCTATGGTTGACGACACTGCGCGGGATCGGGCCATCTACCACGCGCTGAAGGCGGCCGACGAAGTCGCCGCAGCCCTGCAGACCCACCTCATCGAGGAACACGGGGCTGGTCCGGAGCGTGCCGCCCCGCGAAGCCCCTCCACCAACTCCCTCAAGCTGCTACGGCAGGCCCGCGAGCGCCTGGGCACAGGACTCCGGGCCGTCCAGGCCGACCACATCGCCGAGTCCGACGAGATCTCCCTGCGCAACCAGCAGCGCACAAGCTAAGGTCCGGCACATGGCGGGAGCGTGATGACCGCGCGGGTTTTCTCCGGCGGTGCCGGACACGCCAGCATCCGCTCCGGGGTAGGCCGGGCGGCGGGTCCGGCGCGGCAGGCCCGGGACGGCCTGCCGCGCCGGTGACATCCGGCCGGGCTATTAACCGCGCGTTCTTCGCAGGGTTACCAGACCCGGTACGCGGCCGTGGGATGCCACCCTGATCCCCAGGTGATATAGCCGACGCGCTGGCCCGTGCTATGCGCCCCGAATGTCTGGTGATACCAGATCGTGTTCATTTCCACGTGCCCGGAGCCGTAGAACATCAGGTCGCCGCGCCGGGCCTGCGACAGCGAGATCCGGTGCAGGTGCCGGCTGCCGAGCATCGCGTAGGTCGAATGCGGCAGCCAGATCCCGGCGGCGTGGCCGAAGGCCTCCATCACCAGGCCCGAGCAGTCGTAGCCCCGGGAGCAGCTGGACCCTCCGTAGGAGTACCAGCAGCCTGTCGCGTGCCTTTTGGCCCAGTTCAGAGCCGCGTTGCCCGCCGAGCTCCCGCCGTAGCCGCTGCTGGCGGCGGGATGGGACACCGAGGCCTGCGCCGCCGGAGCAGTCGCGGCGGTCGCGGCCGTGGCCGAGGCGAGCAGCGCGGCGGCCAGTACGGCCGACGCGGTAAACCTGCGCTTGCGCATGGCGGTAACTGCCATACTGAACATGTCGGGATTCCTCCTAAGGTTGGTCCGACGTAAGGTCCCGGCCGCGTGCTGCGAACACCTGGCCGGGACCGCCTGGCTATCAGGCGAAGCTCGTGACGGTCACCTCCTGCCCGCCCCCGCAGGAGGGCGGATAACGCGATCTGACAAGCGTTCTCCTTGAGTTCGTGCTTACTTGTGCCAGTTTGCGGCTTTTTGAGCTGCCAGGATAACAATGGGTACATAGGGCTGCGGGGGATTCTGGCAAAGACGCAGCTCAGCCGCCTGGCTTGACGGCGGATACCAGGGGCTGCGGAACTGTGGGTAACCGCGGCGGCGGGACCTTCTCCCGCCGCGACCCATACCGGGCACCGGACGGCCACACCAGTTGTCTCGGCCGCAGGCGAGGCCGCCATCGTCCTTCAGCTCATGCCGGATACTTGCAGGTGCCAGACCGCGGCGGTCATCCTTACGCTGGCGAAGATTAGCCGCGGGGCAGGCGAGCGCCCTGAAGGCCCGGCCCGGCCGGCCAGCGCGCGGATTCCTGCTCCTGGCCGCGGCGCGCGGGTCGGTCGGCGCCCGCGGGATGGCGTGCCCCTCTTTCCAGCCCGGTGGCGTACGCCTGACGCGGTCATGCCCGCCGAGACGGAACCAGTCAGGGCGGGCCGAGGATAGCTCTCCCGCGGGAAGCCGGGTTACGCTGTTTGTTCGATCTACCTCCTGAGGAGGCGCTGTGCCGGCAGGGCCGGGAGACAACCGGATGGCAGCGGCCCGCAGCCGCCTGCGGGCCCCGGACACCGAGCGCGAACGGGCGGTCGACGCGCTGAAGGCCGCCTACGTGCAAGACCGGCTGACCAAGGACGA
>Ga0136846_1235657_pt1 | contig 19222 bp, 12 predicted proteins | sample HopSoiMetagenom2_FD_96841 | JGI IMG/M metagenome (GOLD analysis project Ga0136846, IMG submission 96841) | Grasslands soil microbial communities from Hopland, California, USA - 2 Assembly 2016 (version 4) | ecosystem: Environmental > Terrestrial > Soil > Grasslands | place: USA: Hopland...
AGAGCACCTTGGCGGGCTTGGCCTGCGGCAGCACGAAGTCACCGGTCGGCTGGTCGAGCTGGATCAGCGTGCCCGGTTTCGCCCTGTGGACCAGGTGGTTGCTGACCTTGCCGTCCGGGATCGCCTTCACGGTGATGGTGACGCGGCCGTCCGGGCGGTGCGTGGGCGAGGTGAGCGAGTAGGCACGCCACAGGCGCACCCCGTCGACGTCGATCCCGATCCGCACGTACTGACCGGCCGTGTGGCCGCGCCAGCCCCGTCCGGGCCTGATCACGATGGTGGCGGCGTCACTCGTCTCGGGGTGCACGGCCTCGATGCGCCCGCGCAGGTCGGCGCCCGCGCGCAGGGGGCTGACCAGGTCGAGGTAGTCCGACGGCAGTAGCGGCGTCGTGACCATCTCCAGCAGTTTCCACGCCCTGCTACGGAGGGCTGCACTCGTCATGGCTCCAGCTTGGTGCGCCTCAGGGCGTAAAGTCCTGTCCGTAGGACGTAAATCTGGTCGACTGAATTGTTCGCAGGAAACAAAAACATGAGTCATGCGATCCGGAGGGCCACCGAACTGGCCCTCGATGAGACGACGGTCACCGCACTTCGGGCCGCGCTGAGGAGCACCGCCGACGAGGTCGTCGAGGCGATCATCGACGAGGTCCCTCCCTACGCCAACGCCCTTTCTGGCCGCATGGGCGCCACCATCCGCCGGTCCGTGCGCACCGCACTGGGGCACTACCTGGACCTCGCGAGCGGGAACGCCACGGGCGGCGACGCCGGTGACGCGGCCTACGAGCTGGGCCGCGGCGAGGTGCGCGACGGCCGTTCGATGGACGCCCTGCTCAGCGCCTACCGCGTCGGCGCCCGGGTGGCCTGGCGAGGCCTGGCCGCCGGCGCCGTGCCCGCGGGCCTGCCCGCCGCGGAGGTCGCCAAGTTCGCCGAGCTGACCTTCGCCTACATCGACGAGCTCTCCGCCGCGAGCGCCGCGGGCCACGCCGACGAACTGGCGGCCCGGGGCCGGGCTCACGAGCGTCACCTGGAACAACTGGTCCGTGACCTCCTCAGCGGGGCGAGCCCGGACGTGCTGCTGGTCTCTGCTCAGCGGGCCGGCTGGCAGCCTCCGGTTTCGCTGACGGCAGCCCTGCTGCCGGCCGAGCAGGCCCGGCCTGCCTACCGCACGCTCGATCCGGGCACCCTGGTCCTGGACGATCTGCCGGACGCCACCGGCGTGCTGCTCGTCCCCGATGCCGACCGTTCACATCTTCTGAGGCAGCTGACCGGCCGCGCCGCCGTGGTCGGCCCGGCCCGGCCATGGACGCGTGCGTCCGCCTCGTACGCACGAGCCGTACGCGCGCGCTCCTTGTCCTCCGATATCCGCGACACCGAGGAACACCTGCCCGAGCTGGTGCTGAGCGCCGACGCGGACGCGCTGGCAGACCTGCGCGCCCGCGCGCTCGCACCGTTGCGGACCTTGCCCGACGCGACCGCGCGACGACTGGAGGAGACGCTGCGGGCGTGGCTGCTGCACCAGGGCAGGCGCGAGGAGGTGGCGGCGGAGCTGTTCGTCCACCCCCAGACGGTCCGCTACCGGATGTCGCAGCTCCGGGAACTGTTCGACGACCTCGCATCGCCGCACAGGGTCCTTGAACTGACGCTGGCGGTCGGCCTCCGGACCGACTGAGGCGTTCGCCGACCGTTCATGGCCGGGTCGGCGAGCGGGGCGGTGGCACGTTCCGGGGTCGCGCGGACTGTCTGCGCCGAGGGGGAGTGGAGGTGGCGACAGCACAGGCCGAGACCGGTGATCACCCCGGATAGCACGCACGACAGCGTCCCCGCCCGTGAAGGCATCTTCCGGCTGCCGCCGAGCTCGCGTCCGCGGCCGGCGGCCTGGAACAGGCCGAATGGGGTGTCGAAGTCGACCAGCGCACGGGGGCCGACCGGCTCGGATTCCTGGCGTGGGGTCCGGGCGGCGTCGGCCGGGCTCGGCTGCGGTCGGCGTGGTGGTGCGGGTCGGCGCTCGGCCGTGTCGAAGACGCGGGCGTTCCTGCGCGGGCGTAAGAGGGCGCCCGGACAGCTGTATATGCGGGCGCTGGCCGTCCACCCCTTTTCGCGAAGGCGGTGGCTACGAAGTGGTCGCCGTGGAGCCATGCTGCCCGCACCCGGTCCGCAGGTGCGTGGCGGCCGGCTTCCAGCGTCGTCGACCAGGTTCACAGCGTGCCGGGAAAAGAGATTCCGGATCCCCGTCACATTCTGGTGAGCCGGTCCGTCAGTGCAGTGAAGCCGCCGACCAGGCCGATGCGAAGGAGTCCCGCCATGACGAACACCTCGATCTCCCGGATGCCGAACCCGGCCGAGTTCGTGCCCGAGCTGAACGACATCAGTGCCGCTCTTTTCAGGGCCACGGGCAACCGTTCGGTGCCACGCACCACGATGAGCCTCGTCCACCTGCGTGCCGGGCAGATCGTCCACAACACCTACCTGACGATCCTGAACACCGGTTTCCTGCGCAAGGCCGGGGAGTCGCAGGATCGCATCACTGCCGTCTCGTCCTGGCAGGACGCCCCCTGTTTCAGCGGCGCAGAACGTGCCGCCCTGGCCTTGGTGGAGGCCACCCTCCAGCCCGCGCCGCACGGCAGGGAGCGTGTCAGCGACGAGCTGTACGCCGAAGTGGCCAGGCACTACGACGAGAAGGCGCTGGCCACCTTGACCATCGCGATCGGCCAGATCAGCTTCTACATCGCCCTGGCCGTCATCGGCAAGCCGCAGCCGGTCAGCTCCCTCGCCGACGAGCAGTGGGACTGACCTGATCCGTCCGGCACACAGGTGCTGCGACAGCCCGCCGCGATCAGTGTCCTGGCCAGGCGGGCGGGGGCCGCCGGGCCGAAACCGTGCTCTGAACGGCACCCTCATGGCCGCACGGTGAGGCCGTACCCCTTTCCGGGGGGACCATTGTCGCGGTGCCGTCCCGGTGGGGCAGTGTCTGGTGCGGGATCTCTGTCGGCGGCTCCACCAGCGGGTAGTACGGCTGTACAGCCATCGCGCCCGCCTGGCCCGAACTCCCGCCGATTGGAGGCCAGTTCACGCTGGCGGGCGAGAGGACCATCTGGCGCGGGGTCAGCGCGGGCGGACCATGGTGACGACCGAGTGCTGGGTTGTGCCCGGCACGGCCTGCGCCATGACCTCGCCGGCGGTGGGCGTGTGGTGGTCGTGGGCGTGGCGTGGACCGTGGAGGTACGTGGAGGCAGGGGTGAAGTCGCCGGACTGTGCGGGCTACGGCGACGCGCAGGTGGCGAGCGCGGTTCGCGCGAGCCGGCGCAGCCAGGCGTGGGCGCGGTCGCCACCACGCGGCGGGTGAGGCTGAGCTGTGGCAACAGCCCGCCCTGGCCAGTCAGCTGCAGCCCCTCTCTGCGGGCCCGGTCAACGAGCATCGCAACGAGTTGCTCCTCCGGCACCGCACTCGACGGTGCCTGACCACCTGCTCGGCCTGCTCGTCCTCCACGGCGGTCTCCGTCATCAGACGCATCTCCTTGATCATCAGATCCGCCGTTGATGAGACACTCCCCGAGCCGATGCCACCCACCACGGCCGCCGCACCCCCGGTGCGGCGGCCACCCCCACCCCAGTGCCGGCCCAGCGGCAGCCCGCAGCTCTCGAGGAGTACCGGCCGAGCATGTTGATGTGCAGACGGCGATTGCCACGATGTCTCCCTGGTGGGCGGTCGGCCGCCGCCCTGCCAGGAAGGCAGCGTCGCGCACTGCGGCGCAGCGAGCGCACACGAGATGGCCGCCGACAGCAGCGGAGCCGGACAACCGCGCATTGCCGTCGGCATCCACCTTTCGCTGCCGCCCACGAAGTACGGAGCCAACTAGCCGATACTCACCCGGAAGATCTTGTCCGAGCCGTCCGCCTCGCCTCCGTTGTTGTCGCTGTTCGTCGTCGAGAGCCAGAGCTGGTCGGTGCCCGGCACCTTGGTGACCGTACGAAGGCGTCCGTATGTGCCGACGTAGTACGCCGTCGCCGTACCGACGTTCTCCGTGTCACCGGTGATCGGGATCCGCCACAGCCGCTCCCCCCGCAGGGACGCCATGTAGATGACGTTGCGGACGATGGCGATCCCGCTCGGAGAGGCCTCGGAGACGTTCCACGTCTTCTTCGGGTTGGTCATGCCCGACACATCACAGGTGCCCTCGCAGGTCGGCCAGCCGTAGTTGGCGCCCGGCTTGATCAGGTTCAGCTCGTCCTTGGAACTGTTGCCGAACTCCGCTTCCCACAGGCGCCCGTTGCGGTCGAAGGCGAGGCCCTGTGGATTGCGGTGGCCGTAACTGTAGGCGTAGTTGTTGAACGGATTGCCGGGGGCGGCCTTTCCGTCCGTGGTCATACGCAGGATCTTGCCGTTGAGTGAGTTCTTGTCCTGCGCGAGGTCGGGCGTCTGGGCCTCGCCGGTCGAGACGTACAGATAGCCGTCGGGGCCGAAGACGAGCCGGCCGCCGTTGTGGTAGCGGTTCTTCTTGATGCCCTGGAGGAGGACCGTGTAGCCGGTCAGCGAGCTGCCGTTGTACGTCATGCGGACGACGCGGTTGCCCTCGGACGCCGTGTGCATGAAGTACACGTAGTGGTTGGTCTCCCACCTGGGGTCGACCGCCACGCCCAGCAGTCCGCCTTCGCCGTTGGTCGTGACGGCGTTCGGCACGGTACCGACCTGCGTCTTCGTTCCGTCCTTGGTCACCTTCCAGACCCGGAAGTCGTCCCGCTCGGTGACCAGCGCGGTCTGTCCGTCGGGCATCCAGTACGTGCCCCAGGGAATGGTCCAGCCGCTGGAGACGGTGGCGATCGACGACGGGACACCGCCGTCCGTCACACACGCCTTCGTCGTGAAGCTGACGGTGTTGCTCTGCTCGGACACATTGCCCGCCGCATCGCGCGCCACCACGTTCAGCCCGTACGGGCTGTTGCAGGCGAGCCCGGTCAGTGATGTCGACGTACCCGTGACGGTCTTGTAGACAGTGGTGCCGCTGCGTACGTCATAGCCGACGACGGCCTTGTCGTCCGTCGCGGCACCCCAGCTCAACTCGGCGCTGCTGGCGGCCACGTTGGCGGCCGACAGCGTGCCGGGTCTGCTCGGCGCGGTGGTGTCGGTGCTCTTCGATGTCGTGCAGTCCACGACCGGGCTGGCGGCCGAGGCGTTGCCGGCCGCGTCCCTGGCGATGACCGTCAGGTTGTAGGTGGTGTTCGGACTCAGCCCGGTCAGCGCCTTGGAGGTCGCGCTGCCCGCGGCCTCGCTGATCTTGTTGCCGTGCTCGTAGATGTCGTACGCGGCCACGCCCACATTGTCGGTCGAGGCGCCCCAGGACAGGGTGAGCCCGTCCTCGGTGATCGCCGAGCAACTGGGCTGCCCCGGACGGCTCGGGACCTGCGCGTCGGTCGAGGAGAGTTCGAAGTCGAGATAGTCGGTGTTGGCCAGGCCGCCCGAGCCGGTCGCGGTGAGCCGGATCTTGTTGCTGCCCGCGCCGACCGGGACGGAGACCGTCGTCGTGGTCCAGGCGGACCAGGTGCTGGTGGGCGGGAACGAGTAACCGGACTTGACCACGGTGGCGTTGACCGCGATGTCGGCCGGGCGGTTGTCCGTCGTGCCGTTGGCGTACCGCAGGGCGAGCTTCGCGTTGCCCGCGCCTGCGGCGTTGACGGTGAACTCGACGTAACTGCCCGCCGAGTTCGGGGTGTTCACGAATCCGGTACCGGAGTAACCGGCGAAGTTGTCGTCCACGGTGGAGCCCGAGACGTATGAGGCGTTCTCCGCCTCGTAGCGGGTGGGGGCCGCCGCGGCGGTCCCCGGTACGGCCTGGACGAGTCCGGCAGCGAGCAGCACGGCTGTGCTCGCGGCGATCCGACGGGAGATCTTCATGGTTGTCCCTCCTTTCAGCCCGTGTACTGGGCGAAGACCTTGAGGTAGTCGTACGGCTGCTGCGAGACGCCGCTGCACGCGTCACCGGCGGAGCCGGAACCGCAGGCCCGGTCGCGGTTGACGGACCAGTACGTGAGGCGGGCGATGCGGTGCTGCTGGGCGTAGGCGAGCATGGTCTTGAAGTCCGTGACGCGGACGAGTTCGCCCGACTCGTCGGTCTTGCCGTTCATCGACGACAGCCCGATGTGTGCGTACGACGCCGAGTCGGTGTAGCCGTACGCGTTCTTGACTCGCGCCTTGAGGCCCTCCATGGCCTGGGTGGTCAGCGTGCCCATGTTGCTGGAGCCGCCCCCGAAGTCGAACGGCATGATGCACCAGATGTCGTTCGCCAGACCGGAATCGGCTCCGCGCTGGATCATGTCGACGCCGGTGGAGTCCGGGCCGCTGGTCGTCGTGCCGAAGGTGATGACGGTCTTCAGACCGGAGTTGTTCGCCTTCACGATCTTCAGCGCGTCGATCACCCGCTGTCGGACGGTCGCGTTGGACCACTCGGTGTTCTCGATGTCGATGTCGATGACCTTGAGGCTGTACGCGTTGATGACCTTCTGGTACGCGCCGGCCAGCGCCGAGGCGCTGGAGCACTTCTCTCCGAGTTTCGCCCCGCTCCAGCCGCCGACGGAGACGATGACGTCACCGCCGGCCGCCCGGATCGCGTTGATCTTCGACTGGTCGTTGCCTCCGGTCAGCGGGCGCGAGCCGTCCCACTTCGGGTTGCAGGAACCGTCGGAGAGGATGAAGGCGAGCGTGAACCATGTGACGCCGGTCGCGGACATCACCGAGGTCGGGTTCTGCGGGCTGCCCCAGCCGAGGTACTCGTACGGCGCGACAGCCATGCCCGGGGAGGCAAGAGGCCTCGCGGTGGCCGCGTGCGATGCCGGCGGCACGGCGAACAGCAGCGACAGCAACAGCCCTGTCAGGGCGGCGAGGGCCACGCCGGGACTGCGTGGAGGTACGGCGGTATGCACGTGGATCGTCCTCCTGGAGTGGGGGGAAGTGCCGGCCTCAGGAATGCTTTCCAGCGGTCGGAGGGCACAGGTCTCCCGACGCCGGAAGACCTTGCCGCTCCTGCCTGCCGTTTCAGGCCTGGGGTGTCACCCGGATCAGACGGGTCTCACCGGGCCGGAGGGTCGCGCTGTACGAGTCGGTGATCGTGCCCTTGTCGGAGCCCGACCACAGGTCCGTGACGTCGCCGGAACCTGTGAACCCGACCTGCGACCAGTTCACACTGACCGTGGAGTTGCCGGAGGTACCGGTGTTGAAGAACGCCACGACATAGTCGCCGCTCTTTTCCTTCTTGCTCCAGACCTGCTTGACACCACTGGTGACAATGCGTTTGGCCGAGGCGCCGTCCTGGTCGACGCCGATGAGCCGGTCGTTCATCAGCATCGCCTTGTCGACGGAGTCGAGCTTCGTCAGGTCGGTGCCGAGCAGCAGCGGGGAGCCCGCCATCGCCCACAGAGTGAAGTGCGAGCGGCGTTGGTCGGCGGTGAGGCCGACCTGGTCGCCGTTGCCGATCTCCAGCGAGTCGAGGTCGTTCCAGCCGCCGGGGCCCGCGTACTGCTGCCAGTTGGCGGCGGAGGTGAAGCGGGCCGAGACGTGCGCCCAGTCGGTGAGGGGATAGCCGCTGCCGTTCGAGTCCGGACCGCAGTAGCACTCCACATCACCCTGCGTGCGCCAACTGTTGGCCAGTCGCCGCCAGGTGGAGGCGTCGGCGATCGGAAGGTTGTTGGAGAGTGCGTAGTTGATGGGCCGTCCGGTCGCCCGCAGCGCCGTGTCCCAGGCCTGGACGTCCGGGATGTCCTGGCTGCCCACCCCGTCGATCTTCAGGTAGTCGACGCCCCAGGAAGCGAACTGCTTCGCCCACGAGTTGACGAACTCCTGCGCGCCCGGCTTCCCGTAGTCGATGTAGTACATGTTCTTGCAGTTGTAGTTCTTCTCGCTCTTCGAGGTGTCCGCGATGTCCTTCGCGCGGTACGACGTCCCCTCGATCGGCGTGTTCTTGGTGACGGCGCTCTTGGCGATGCCCGGTGTCACATAGAAACCGAACTTCAGCCCCTTGGAGTGGATGTAGTCGGCGAGCGCCTTGATTCCGGACGGGAATGTGGCCGAGTCGACGGTCCAGCGGCCGTAGGAGTCGACGACGAACCCGTTCGCGTCGCACTTCTGCCAGAAGTCGTCGAGATTCACATACACGAATCCCTGGTCCTTGAGCCCGCTCGACACGAGGGCGTCCGCCTGTGCCTTGATCTTCGCCTCGGTCGGCCGGCGGCGCACGAAGCTCCAACTGCTCCAGCCCATGGCGGGGCGGACGGACTGACCGTTGTCGGAGGCGGCAGCCGGGTGCCCACCGCCGAGCAGCGGAATGGCGGAGGCGATCAGCAGCCCGACCAGGGCGACCACCAGTGATCTGATGCGGATAGGTGTCATGACGATGCTCCCGTCGCATAGGCGGTCCCGATCCAGGCCTCGTCGATCCGCAGCCGCTTGTAGCGGGCGGAGTCGCTGGACGCTGCCCAGGTGGTGTCGATTTCGAGCCGTACGTAACGGGCATCGGCCGCCGTGAGGTCGATTCCCTGGATTCCCCGGCGGCTGGGAAGCTCGCCCGTCTTGACGGCGCTTCCCCAATTGGTCCCGTCGTTACTGAGGAACACCTTGTAGCCCTTGACGCGGGCGGACTGCTCGGTGTCGGAGCGCGCATAGGCGACCGAATCCTCACGCTGATTGAGCCCGATGTACTGCACCTTCTTCGCATGGCCGAGATCGAAGGTGAGATTGACCGGCAGTGTCTTGTTGCTGTCCCAGTAGGTCAGGTAGTCGCCGTCTCCGGCGGCCGACGCCCCGTGGCCGTTCGCCGAGGCGCTCGCGCTCACACCGACCCCCGGGAGAATCCCCTGCCGTCCGGCCGTCGTGACCTTGAAGACGGTGTCGTACGGATCCCAGTTGCCGAGCCCGTTCAGTGTGAGCACTCCGCCGGACTGCGACCACGAAACCGGCGCTCCCGTACGGAGGTTGGTGACAGAGGCGATGCGGTAGCCGTTGTCGCGGATGCGCAGGGTGCTGGTGGAGGGCGGCGTCAGCACATGCACGTACTGGCGGTTCGGATCGCTCTTGCCGACCGTCGTCACTCCGTGCGCGCCGTCGTTCCAGAACCCGGGCTTGAGGCCGCCGTACATATAGCCGCCGCCCTCGGTTCCGTTCAGCGACTCCCAGATGGGGTCGAGATAGGAGTCGGCGAAGTTGTTGAAGGCGGCCTGATTGCTCGGGAACTTGCCGTTGACCTGGGCTGTCTCGGCCATCAGCGCCTTCACGGACGAGCCCGCGTTGGTGATGAGCCGGCCGAGGGTGAGCATCTTGTCGACGGACGGGTTCGAGCCGTCGTACCACCACGCCCCACTGGACGGCAGCTTGAAGTCGGCCTCGGTGAGGCGGGGTTGAGCGGTGTAGATCGCCTGCGGGTAGTCGTACGACGGCGACATCCCCGTCTTCTGCTCATTGCTGATCATGTCCATGATCGGCGTGTCTTCGTTGTTGTTGCTGAGCGTGTAGGTGGGCCGCTTCTGCTGGATCTGCGCATAGAGGTCGTGGCTCTCCCAGTACGCGTTGTCGTTGTCGATCCAGAAGCCGCCGAGGTCGGGGTAGCGGTCCATGACCTCGAAGAAGTTGTCGTACGAGAACTGCCCGAAGCCGTCCCGGGTGGTGAGGTCGACCGTCTTGCCCTTGTAGGAGGAGTACGCGGCCGAGTCGAGCCACTCATGTCCGCCCTCGTTGTGCCACTGGGGGTCGTCGGTCATGTAGAGGATCACCTTGAGCCCCTTGGCCTTGGCGGCGGTGATCAGCTCGCCGACGAAGTCCCGCTCGGTGGAGCAGCTGCCGGGGATCTTCGACGGCCAGGGACGGGCATAGCCGAGCCGGCTGTGGAAGGTGGCGAGCACCAGGTACCGGGTGTGCAGCTTCAGGGCCTCGTTCACCCAGTAGCCGGGAGTCCAGCCGCCGCTGGTGACGTCGCTCTCCCAGCCGGTGCAGCTGGTGTGGGCGGGGGCGGTGCGTTGACCCCAGTGCAGGAAGAGTCCGCCGACCGAGCCCCGTAGGAAATCCTGGCGGGGGTTGTCCAGGTCGAGCGGCTTCGCGGCCGGGGCGGCCGGCGGTGCCGCCGCCGAAGCGGTCATGGGCTTCGCGGCCGAGCCGCAGTTCTCCGTGGATCCGCCGCTGCTGGAGACCCGCAGCGCGCCGCCCGACGTGTTGCGGCTGTCCGTCAGGCAGTAGCCGGTGACGGACTGGAAGCCGACGTCGTGGGGCGAGTCGCTGCCGCGCCGAGCCGTGAAGCGGTTGAACCTGACACCGCGTGCCTCGTTCGCGATGACCGCCGGGCGCCCGTCGTTCGCCGCGAACCTCACCGAGCTGTCCGTGAAGGTGACGTTGTCCGCGTTGTGGAGGTACCAGCCGTACGCGGGCCGGGTGCCGATGCTGTTCGGGTTGTAGTCGGTGGCGGTGTTGCCCGGCACGGCGGTGGACATGGCGCCGTTGCCGCCGGGCACGGTGATGTTGACGTTGTTGAAGGTGACGCCCTTGATGCGGTGGCCGCTTTCACCCCACAGGGTCGGGCTGAACGACGGGCTCGACCCGGTGGCCGTGATGTTGTCGTACGTGATGTCGCTGATGGACCCGATGCCCGGGTTGTTTCCGCAACGCTTACGGGTGCCGATCTTCTGCGTGATCGGCGAGTGCACATGGGTCATGGTGATGTCGCGGTAGTGGACGTCGGAGATCTTGGCGCCGTCCATGGAGACCAAGCCGAGCCCGGACTTGCCGGAGCCCTCGATGCGGATCTTCGCGAACTGGTAGTCGGAGAAGTCGCCGCAGGTCTCGGAGCCGAACATGAGGGCGTTGCAGCAGACGGCCGAGAGAGATGAATCGCTCACCCGCACATGGCCGTTGGGGCGCTTGGCGCCGAGTGCGTAGTCGCTCTTGAAGACGAGCGCGTCGTCGTTGGCCCTGATGTTGGCGTTCGTCACGGTGACGTTCGTCGTGCTGATGATGTTCCAGCCGTCGCGGTCGCTCGCGGTGTCGATGTTCAGTCGGTCCGAGGTGACGTTCGTACAGCCGTTGATGAGGGCCGCGAAGTGGCCGCCCCTGCGGAGGGTGATTCCGTCGCCGAGGCGGAGTCCGTCGCAGCGGGTCAGCGAGATGATTTTGTCAGCCTCCCCGGACTTGGGGTTGCCGGTGACGAGGTTGCCGAGGCCGTCAATGACGCCTTCGCCCACGAATCCGATGTTCTCCAGCCTGTCGCCGTAGATCATCGCGTTGTGGAAGTGACTGTGCCCGTAGTCCTGGTAGTCGTCGTACGGGTTGTCCTCGGGCGCGTCGTAGCTGTCGGCGCTGGAGCCCTGGATGGTGGCGCCCTTGTCGACCTGGAGCGTGACCTCGCTCTTCATGCGGATGGTGTTCTTGGACTTGTACGTGCCGGCCGGGAAACGGACCGTGCCGCCACCCGCCGAATTCGTCGCCGTGACAGCCTTGTTGATGGCGGGGGTGTCGTTGGTGGCTCCGTCGCCCTTGGCTCCGTAGTCACGTACGTCGAACTCGGCTGCTGGGGCGGGAAGTTGACTGGTCTCTGCGCGGTCCGTGAGTTGGGGGGTGGCCGGCGCGGAGGGCTGGGCCAGGCCGAGTACGACGGCGAACGCGAAGAACACGGTCGCCGCCCATCGCTTGCGCTGCTGCATGGGTCGCCTCCTTACACGAGTTGGTAGCCGCGCAGATCGCTTGAGGCTGTTGCCGCCGCTGCCGTTTCGCGGGCCGGTGACCTCGTGGCGCCGGCGGTCCGTGGAGGCGTCGCGGTCGACGGTGTGCATGGTGAGGCGCCAGTTGTCGCCGACGGTGCCCGCTTCTGCTGCCAGGAGGCGGCGTGTGCGGTGGTGGCAGGCAGGCCCGCCGCTCCTGTGGTGGCGCCGGGCGCCGCGCCCAGCCGAGTCCTTCGGGATGTGCTCATGGCCGGCTCATCCCGTCCTGAGTGGGCTTGTTCCGAGCTTCTGTTCTGAGCTGCTCGTTCATGATCAGAAAGGCGCCGAGGCCGTGGAGGTCGTTGGTCTCTCTGGGCCGGGCGATGTAGAAGGCGTAGTCACCGACGTTGGTGCCGATGGAGATATCGGTGAGGTCGGTGCGCCCGTTGGAGCCGAGCGAGATCTTGGCGAGGACGCCCACGTAACCGCGCTGGGCGACGGACCTGTAGTGCGCGTCGAGGTAGCCTTGCTGGGCGCCGCGCGAGAGGGCGTAGGTGAACATGCTGGAGCAGGAGGTCTCGGTCCAGTTGTCGCTCCTGCTGCCCTTGTCGATGACCTGGAACCAGCGGCCGGTCGCCGGGTCCTGGTACTTTTCCAGGCCTTTCGCCAAGTCCCGCAGAATGCGGATGAGTTGAGGTCGGCGTACGTGGTTCACGGGCAGCGCGTCCAGCACGTTCACGATCGCCATCGAGTACCAGCCGACCGCCCTGCACCAGGGCTCGGGTGCGAGTCCGGTTCCCTGATCGGCCCAGCTCGCGGTCTTCGACTCGTCGTAGGCGTGCTTCAGCAGGCCGCCTGAGGCCTGGAGGTGCCTGCCGTACACGTACAGCTGCTTGGCGGCCTCGTCGTTCGCGTACGCCGAGTCCCCGAACTCCTTGCCGTACTCGACGAGGAACGGGTTCACCATGTAGACGCCGTCCGACCAGAGCTGATGGGCGCGGCTGCTGGTGTCGGCGTGCCAGAAGCCGCCGTCGGACGTGCGCGGGAAGGTGTCGAGCCGGTCGCGGATCTTCTTGGCCGCCTTGCGGTAGCGGTCCTCGCCGGTCTCGCGGTGGAGGATCACCAGCAGCCGCCCGGCCTGCATGCTGTCGAGGCTGTTGAAGCCCTGGTCCATTGATCCGTCGCTCTTCACGAAGCGGTCGACATAGCTCTTGATGTACGAGAGATAGCGCGACTCGTGCGTGCGCCGGTAGGTGAGGTACTGGCCGTAGAGATACAGGCCGACGGGGTACGACCAGCCGCCGATGCTGCTCGGCGTGTAACGGGCCGTCGTCGAGTCGACCACGGCGACCGACCAGTCGGTGGCGGCGGCCGGTCGCGCGACCGCCGTGTGCTCCAGGGGAGTTGCCGGGGCGGTCGCGGTGACCGTCAGCAGCCCGGCGGTGGCGAGCACGCCCGCCGTCAGCGCGGCGCTCAGATGTCTCATGTTCCTCCCTCTCGAATAGGGTCGACATCGATCGGGTCGACAGGCTCAGAACGCCCGACAGGCATGGGCGAGGTCTGTACGCGGCCCGTCGGCTTCATCGACGAGATCGCGTACTGGGTGGTGGTCGGGCGAGTGCCGGCAGACCGGGTCGGCGCGGTCGGCTTCGCCGGTCAGCGCATACGCCTGGCAGCGGCAGCCGCCGAAGTCGATGGTGTGCGGGGCGCAGGTGCGGCAGGGATCCCGCATCCAGTCCTGGCCCCGGTAGGCGTTGAACGCCTTCGACTCCCGCCAGATCCAGGCAAGCCGGCGCTGCGTGACGTTGGGTGCGTCGAGCCTGGGCAGCGCGCCGGCGGCGGGGCACGGCAGAACCGTGCCGTCGGGGGCGACGGTCAGGGAGAGTGCTCCCCAGCCACCCATGCACGTTTTCGCGGTGCCGTCGATGCAGTCCGGGGACACCCACACCAACTCCACTGCTCCGGCGGCGAGTTCGCATCCTCTGGCCACCGTTTCACGGGCCCGCTCCACCTGGGCACGGGTCGGCAGCAGAGCGGCGCGGTTGCGCAGGGCCCAACCGTAGAACTGGGTGTGGCGTCCTTGACGGGGATGTGCCGCTGGTAGTGGAAGCGGGTGGCGATCCAGCGGCGCAGCTCGTCTCTAGTCAACTGCCCTCGGTGCATCCGGAGGTTGAAGGGGTGCCGGTCGTGGTAACGCTCCTCGGCGACGGCGCGCAGCCGCTCGGTGAACTCGGGAGTCCGCCAAGGGGCCGCAGCGCGGTCGTCGCGCACGGACGTCGCGGGCACGCTCGTTACCGGTCGCCGAGTGCGTGGGCGGTGACCTCCAGGGCGGTCTCGACGACCAGATACCCGGGTGCCTCCCAGACCATGTCCTCCGATGTATCCAGAACGATCTGTTCCGTGTGTTGGGTTTCATGCGCCATCTCGTTCATGTGTGCGTACCCGCTTTCCCGAGTAGGTGGGGCGTGGGACTCAAAGAAACCCCAGACAGGAGCTGATGTTCGCATGCATGCACTATGTTCAGCAGTGTGCAATAGAGTCCCGGTAAGGGCGGACGGGGTCAATGGTCCGGACCGATAAGGTCGGATCCATTTCTGGCCAATCCCGCCCCAGGGGGCGCGCCCCGGCCCGCATCGATCAGCCCGTCCGGCAACGGCCAGGGGGCGGCGGGGGCGACCGCATTTCTCACCGCCCCCGCACCGGCGCCGTGGTGGATGTCGCGCGTGACGTCGTGGAACCCGCCCCGTCCTCACGTCCCTGCGGGCTCCGGGTCCGGGGTCGGTGCGGTGAGGTACTCCTCCGTGATCTCCTTCGGTCCGAAGGGCCACACCTTCTCCAGGCGTGCCCAGATGACGTAGGCGACACAGCCGAGGGCGAGCCAGCCCAGGGACCATTCGATGGGGTGGCGGCCAGGGGAGTTCTTGTCCGCGTATCCGTAGATGGTGAGCCAGCCCGCGAGGGCGAGGAAACTGGGCAGCGGGTACAGCCACATGCGGTAGGGGCGGCGGAGGGTCGGCTGGCGCTTGCGGAGGACGGAGAGGGCGAGCACCTGGGCCAGCGCCTGGACGATCACCATGACCGTGGTGAGGAGTTGGATGAGCGTGGCCAGGTCGGTGTGGCGGCCGATCAGGAAGCCGATCGCCGTGATGACACCCGTGGTCGTCAGGCCCAGCGTCGGGAAGCGGTGCCGGGGGTGCAGTTTGGCGTACGGGCGGAAGAAGACCCGGTCACGGGCGGCGTCGTACGGAACGCGCGAGCCGCCCAGCAGACCGGTGAAGACCGAGGCGAACGCCGTGATGAGGATCAGGACCGTGACCGTGTCCGCGGCGCCCTTGCCCCAGGTTTCCTCCATGACCGCCGAGGCCACGGACGTGGAGGCGATGTCGCCCGGGTCGGTCATCCGGTGCCAGTCGATGACGCCGAGCGTGCCGATCTGCAGGAGAAGGTAGATCGCCATGATGCCGAGGATCGAGAAGACGATGGAGCGGGGCAGAGTGCGGCCCGGGTCCTTGATCTCCGCGCCCATGTACGCGGTCGTGTTGTAACCCAGGTAGTCGTAGATACCGATCGTCAGGCCCGCGGCGAAGCCGATCCAGAAGTGGTTGCTCGCGAAGTCGAAGGCGTGCGCCGGGTAGGTGAAGGCCAGGTGCGCGCTGAAGTCGGTCGCCGCGGCCACGATCACCAGGACGACCGAGGTGATCATGACCGCCCACATGACGGCGGTGATGCGCGCGATGTGCTCTGTGCCCCGCCAGAGGAGGACGACCACCAGGGCGACGATGCCGACACCTACGAGATCACCCGTCGTCCTGCCCATGTCGGGGGCCAGATAGCCCAGGTACTGGACGAACCCGACCACGCCCGTGGACATGATCAGCGGGATGAAGAGCATCGCCGTCCACACGAACAGGAACGGCATGAGGCGGCCTGTGCGGTACTGGAAGGCCTGGCGCAGATACACGTAACTGCCGCCCGAGCCGGGCATCGACGCGCCCAGCTCGGCCCAGACGAGTCCGTCCGCGAGCGCCAGCACGGCGCCCGCGACGAAGCCGATGACCGCCTGTGGGCCGCCGAACGCGGCGACCATCAGCGGGATCGTCACGAACGGCCCGATGCCGCACATCTGGCTCATGTTGATGGCCGTTGCCTGGAACAGGCCGACGCTGCGGACGAAACCACCGGTGGGTGGACGACTACCGGACACGGGTCCTCCTGAAGCAAGAAGCGGGGAGAGGTACGACGTGAAGGCCGACGTCTGTCGGCGGCCTCTTGACAAGGGCGGCGAGTGACAGGCCGGCGCTGGGCTCCCCTTGGCTCGCCCGGCGAGGCTGACTGGGCGATAAAGTTAAGGAGCCTTACTAGATGCGTCAAGAGGGTGTCATGAATGCGTGAGAATGGTGCGATGCCCGCCGACGACGCCGCCGAGCAGCCGGAACAGCCCTGGAACCGCCAGCGGCTGCGCAGCACCAACGAGCGACTGCTCCTCGACCGGCTGCGCACCGGCGGCGCCGCCTCGCGCGCCCAACTCGCCCGCGAGACGGGCCTGTCGAAGCCGACGGTATCCAGCGCTCTCGCGGCGCTGGAGCAGGCCGGGCTCGTCCACGAGGTGGGCACCCATGCACCGGAGCGCGGCCGGGTGGCCGTCCTGTACGCCCCCGATCCCGCGGCCGGATACGCCCTGGGTATCGACATCGGCCGCAGTTGGCTGCGCGTGGCCGTCGCCGATCTGGACGGCGCCGTGGTCGCGCGCGCCGATGTGCGAAACCGGGCGCGCAGCTCGGGTTCCATGGCCGACCTGGTGGTCTCCACGGCTCGGCAGGTCGTCGCCAACTCCGGTGCCGGCGCGGACAAGGTGGCGCACGCGGTGGTGGGCACGCCCGGCGTGTACGACGAGAAGCAGCGCCGGGTGCGGTACGCGATGCATCTGCCCGGATGGGGCCGGGCGGGCCTCTTCGACCGGATGCGTGAGGAACTCGGCATCCCGCTGGAGGTGCACAACGACGCCAACCTCGCGGCACTGGGGGAGTACACCTTCGGTGTCGGCGCGGGCAGCCGCCTGTTCACGTACATCATGATCGGTACCGGTCTCGGCATGGGCGTCGTCAGTGAGGGGCGGCTGTTCTCGGGCGCGCACGGCGGGGCCGGGGAGATCGGGTTCCTGCCGTGGCCGGGGCAGCAGAAGCCGGAGACGCTGGAGGGCGCGGTGTCGGGCGTGGCCGTCGTCGAGGCGGCGCGGCACTTCGGGATGACCGGGCAGCAGCTCACCGCGAAGGCCGTGTTCGACGCGGCACGGCAGGGAAATCCCGCCGCGGTGCGGGCGGTTCAGCTGGAGGGCGAGCGGATCGCCCACGCGGTCGCGGCCGCCGCCGCGGTGCTCGACCCCGATCTGGTGGTCCTCGGCGGGGGCGTGGGCCACAGCATCGACCTGCTGCTGCGACCGGTGCGCGAGACCCTGCGTACCCTCACGCCGTTGCGGCCGAAGATCGTACCGGGCCGGCTGGGCGAGGATGCCGTGCTGCTCGGCGCGGTGGCGACGGCGCTGGGGACGGCGCGGGACGTGGTGTTCGAGCGGCGCCCGGCTCCCTGAAACCGGGCCACTCGCCCGCCCCTGCGGGCAAGGCGGTGATTGACATGGCTTACTCAGCCACTTAGCTTGTGGGTCAGTTAGTAAAGTTTCCTAACTTGCAGTGCCGTAGCGCGGATGCTCCCCCACCTCCCAAGGAGACGACCGTGTTCCACCGCCCTGCTTCCGGGCCTGGCCGGCGCTTCGCCACGGCCGCCGTAGCCCTGGGCCTTGTGTGCACCCTCTCGACCAGCGCGTGGGCAGGAGAACGCCGTCCCGGGTCGGCCACGGCTCAGCGCGCCCGGGCCACAGCGGTGGCTTCCACCGCCGGAAGCGCCACCGCCCTTTCCGGGTACGCGATCCAGTCGACGGCCAAGGTCACCGACTCGGCGGCCGACGTCTCCCGTCCCGGCTATCCGGCAGGCGACTGGTACCCGGCGGGGTCCCGCTCCACGGTCCTCGCGGCGCTGCTCGCGGACGGGAAGTACGCCGACCCGTTCTACTCCACCAATCAGCGGAAGATCCCGAAGGCCGACTTCGAGGTCCCCTGGTGGTACCGCTCGGACTTCACGGTCACCGACACCACCGAGCGCAGCTACCTGGACTTCAGCGGGGTGATCTCGGCGGCCGACGTCTACGTCAACGGCGAGCAGGTCGCCAAGGCCGCCGACGTGGCCGGCGCCTACACACACCACGAGCTGGACATCACCTCGCTGGTGCGGGCGGGCACGAACACCGTCGCCTTCCGCATCCGGCCAGGCGACCCGAACAAGAACCTGACCATGGGCTGGATCGACTGGCTCCAGCCGCCGCCCGACGAGAACATGGGCATCGTCCGCGACGTCCTCGTCCGCCGTGGCGGCGCGGTCGCGCTGCGCGACGCGCACGTGATGACCAAGCTCGCCCTACCGTCGCTCGCCTCCGCGGACCTGACGATCAAGGCGCAGGCGCGCAATGACACGGACTCCGCCGTCACGGCCACGGTCTCCGGCACCATCGGGTCGGCCACCTTCACGAAGACCGTCCCGCTCGCCGCGCACGAGACCAAGGCGGTCACCTTCACGCCGGCCGACTTCCCTGCCCTGCGTCTGACGTCGCCGAAGGTGTGGTGGCCGACCGGCATGGGCGGACAGCCTCTGTACGGCCTCGACCTGACCGCCTCCGTCTCCGGCACCCCCTCCGACACCGCGCACGAGGACTTCGGCATCCGCGACGTGAAGGCGCCTCTCGACTCCGACGGCGCACGGCAGTACAGCGTCAACGGCCGCAAGCTGCTCATCAAGGGCGGCGGCTGGTCCCCCGACGAGTTCCTGCGCTGGGACAAGACCTATGTCGAGGACCGGCTGAAGTACGCGCTCGACCTGGGCCTGAACACGATCCGTCTCGAAGGGCACATCGAGCCGGACGAGTTCTTCGACCTCGCGGACCGGTACGGCATCCTGACGCTGCCCGGCTGGGAGTGCTGCGACAAGTGGGAAGGCAACGTCAACGGTGGCGAGCCGGGCGACAAGTGGACCGCCGCCGACTATCCCGTCGCCAAGGCGTCGATGGCCGCCGAGGCCGCGCGCCTGCGTGACCACCCGAGCGTCATCTCGTTCCTCATCGGCAGCGACTTCGCGCCGGACGCCACGATCGAGAAGAACTACCTCGACGCCCTGAAGGCAGCCGACTGGCCGACACCCGTGGTCCCCGCCGCCTCCGACAAGTCCTCGCCGGTCAGCGGCAGTTCGGGCATGAAGATGACCGGGCCGTACGACTGGATCCCGCCGAACTACTGGTACGCCAAGCGCGAGGGCGGCGCCACAGGCTTCAACTCCGAGACCAGCGCGGGCCCCGACATCCCCACGCTCGACACGCTGCGCCGGATGATGTCCCCCGCCGAGCTGGACAGCCTCTGGAAGAACCCGGGCGCCAAGCAGTACCACCGCTCGCCGTCGTCGACCTTCGGCACCCTCAAGCTCTACGACGACGCCCTGACCGGCCGCTACGGCC
>Ga0136846_1223784_pt1 | contig 19217 bp, 19 predicted proteins | sample HopSoiMetagenom2_FD_96841 | JGI IMG/M metagenome (GOLD analysis project Ga0136846, IMG submission 96841) | Grasslands soil microbial communities from Hopland, California, USA - 2 Assembly 2016 (version 4) | ecosystem: Environmental > Terrestrial > Soil > Grasslands | place: USA: Hopland...
GGAGGCGCAGGTCGACCGCTTCATGCTCAAGGTGCTCGTCGACTACCCGGCCCACTACGAGGAGTTGACCGTCGTCGCGCGCTCCCTCGGAGAGGCGCCGCAGCTCGATCAGGTGCTCTCGCTTGCGGAGCTGCAGGACCTGCAGCGGCGGGCGTCCGAGATCTACGTCGACCCGGCACTGATCAGCTGGACCGTCGACGTCGCCACCGCGACTCGCCGCCCGGCCGAGCACGGCGTCGGCGACGTCGCGGACTACATCGCGTTCGGCGCCAGCCCGCGCGGGCCGATCAGCCTCGTCGCCGCGGGCCGCGCGCTCGCGCTCATCCGCGGACGCGACTACGTCGTGCCTGCCGACCTGGAAGCGCTCGTGCGCGACGCGTTCCGCCATCGCCTCGTCCTCTCCTACCGCGCCCTGGCCGAGGAGGTCGCACCCGACACGATCCTCGACCAGGTGCTCGCAAAGGTCCCGATGCCGCAGATCGACCTCGGCCGACAGCACGTCGCATAACGAAGGCCTCGCGCGTGTCGACGGCGCACGATCCCTTCGCACCAGTCCGGACGGCCGATCGGCCGGGCCCGGGGCCTCTGTCCCCGTCGTCGCTGCGCGCTCTCGAGCTCTCGGTCGGGCGTCGCGTCGACGGCCTGCTCGCGGGCGACTACCGCTCGGCCTTCGCGGGCGTCGGCAGCGAGCTCTGGCAAGTCCGCCCGTACGAGCCCGGCGACGACGTGCGCCGCATGGAGTGGAACGTGACCGCGCGGACGAACACGCCGCACGTGCGCGTCGAGCTCGCCGAGCGTGTGCTCGTGACGTGGCTCGTGCTCGATTCGTCGGCGTCGATGGCGTTCGGCACGGCGGATCGTCGCAAGGCCGACGTGGCCGAGGGTGTCGCGATCGCGGTCGGCTACGCGGCGACGCGCCGCGGCAACCGGCTCGGCACGCTCGCGTTCGGCACCGAGCAGACTGTCGAGCGCCCGCGGCAAGGGCGCCGCGCGCTGCTCGACACGTTGCGCCTGCTGCGCGAGCTGCCGCCGGCCGGCTCCGGAACGCTGCGCGACGCGCTCGAGCTTGCAGACCGTGTTGCGAAGCAGCGCGCGCTGCTCGTGGTCGTCTCGGATTTCCGCGGCCCGCTCGAATGGCGCCTGCCGCTCCTTCGGCTCGCGGCCCGGCACGCGGTGCTCGCCGTCGAGGTGCGCGACCCGCGCGAGCAGGAGCTCGCGGACGTCGGCGAGCTGCGCCTCGTCGATCCCGAGACCGGGCGGCAGTTGCGTGTCGACACCGGCGACCGCAAGCTGCGCGACCGCTTCGCCGCCGCGGCGGCCGCCGAGCGCAAAGCGCTCGTCGCGAGCCTCGCGTCGGCGGGTGTCAGGCACGTCGCGGTCACCACCGAGGGCGACTGGCTGCGGCCGCTGTCGGCGTTCCTGCGCCAGGCGAGGCGGGGCCGGTGAGCTTCGCGTCGCCGATCCTGCTCGCCTGCCTGATCGCGGTCCCGCTCGCGGTCGCGGCCTACGTCCTGCTCGACCGCCGGCACGACGAGCGCGCGGCCGCGTGGGCAACGCCCTCGTTGCTGCCGAACCTCGTCGAGCGCCCGCCGAGCTGGAAGCGGCACCTGCCGACGATCCTGCTCCTGATCGGGCTCGCGCTGCTCCTGGTCGGGTTCGCGCGGCCCAAGGCGACGATCAAGGTCAAGGACCAGGAGGCGACCGTCGTGCTCGTCCTCGACGTCTCCGGCTCGATGGCCTCGAAGGACGTGAAGCCGACGAGGCTGCGCGCGGTCAAGGGTGCTGCCCTACGCTTTGTCGACAAGCTTCCGAAGGGATACCGGATGTCCCTGATCACGTTCTCCGACCATGTCGCGGTCTCGGTGCCCGCGACGCACGACCTGACGGCGATGCGCGACGCGATCCAGCGCGCGAAGACCGGGCCGCAGGGGACGGCGCTCGCCGACGCCGTCTCGCGCGCGGTCGACGTCGGCCGCAGGGTCAAGGGGCAGGGCGGCAAGAGCCGTCCCCCCGCGGTCGTGGTGCTCTTCTCCGACGGCGGCCAGACAGCCGGCCGGGTCACGCCGCAGCAGGCCGCGCAGAAGGCGCAGAAGAACAAGATCCCGGTCTCGGCCGTCGCGGTCGGGACGCCCGACGGCATCGTCGAGCAGCCGCTGCGCGGCGGCTTCACCGAGCGCCTGCAGGTGCCGGTGCAGCCGGCCGTCCTGCGCACGATCGCGCAGGGGAGCGGGGGCACGCTGACGCAGCTGCGCACCGTCGACACGAAGCCGGTCTACAAGGCGCTCGGCTCGCGCGTCGGCCGCACGACGAAGAACGTCGAGGTGACGGCGGCCGCCGCCGGCGCGGGCCTCGTGCTGATGCTCGGCGGCGCGCTTCTCTCCGGCCTCTGGTTCAGGAGGCTCCCGGTATGAGGCTCCGGATCGCGCTCTCCGCGTTCGTCGCCGCACTCGCCGCGGCGGCCGCGTTCGCGCCGGTCGGCGGCGCGACGAACGAGTGCCGCGGCATCCAGGCGTGCATCCGCGTGCCGGGCCCGTGGGTCGTCGTCCCGCCTCAGGGACGCGCGCTCTACCTGCTCACATGCCCGGGCGGGCGGAGCGTCGTCGGCGGGCTCGACGCGCAGGTGACCTCGCGCGACGTGCGCGTCAGCTTCGACGCGCGCCTCGGCGCGCCGGTGCAGCCGGGCGTGACGACCACGCGCTACGCGCTCTTCAGCGCCGTCTCGCTCTCAGGCAAGGTGCAGGCGTTCCAGCCGCTCCTCGGCTGCGTGCCCGTGCAGGGCGGAGGCGGCCGCTCGACGGTGTCGGCCTCCGTCTCGCCGCCCGGCCAGTCGCTCGAGTACCGCTCTCACGTCACGATCCTGTCGCCGGGCTCCGTCGGCTTCTCGCGCATCTCCTGTCAGGGCAAGGAGAAGCTCGTCGACTCGTGGAGCTCGCTCGCCTTCCGGACGAAGCTGCCGCCGCCGCTCGGTAATGCGACGCGGGTGACGACGACGAAGGCCGTGATCGGTAAAAGGGTGATCGTGACGGCGACCGCCAGCGACGGCCTCTCCATCGATGCGCATGCCATCGTGCAGGCAGGGGCGGAGTGCGCACCATGAGGCGTAGGCTCGATGGAACCGATCAGGGAGCGGAGCCGAAATGACCTTTGGCTGGCCGTGGCTGCTGCTCGGGCTCGTGATCGTCCCGATCACGCTGGCATTCGCGCTGTGGCTCGAGCGGCGGCGGTCGCGCTACGCCGTCGCGTTCACGAACCTGGACCTGCTCGCGTCCGTCGCCTCGACCCGGCGTGCGCCGAAGCGCTGGATCCCGCTCGTGCTCTTCCTGCTCGCGCTGGCAAGCGCAACGGCGGCGCTCGCCAGGCCTCGCGCCCACGTGTCGGTGCCGGCGGGCCGGGCGACCGTCGTGCTGCTCGTCGACGTCTCGGGCTCGATGCGCGCCGCGGATGTGAAGCCGACGCGGCTCGGTGCCGCACAGGCGGCGATGGCGACGTTTGCCGACAAGGTGCCGAAGGGCGTGAAGGTCGGCCTCGTCTCCTTCAGCACCGGGCCGAACCTGCTCGTCGTCCCGACCACCGACCGCACCGTGCTGCACGAGGGCGTCGACCTGCTCGCACCCGAGGCCGGGACGGCGATCGGCGACGGGCTCCAGCTCGCGGTTCAGACGGTGAAGCAGTCGGTCGGCGACGCGCCGCGCGGCAAGGACGGAAAGGTCCCAGGCGCGATCGTGCTGCTCTCCGACGGCGCGCAGACGCGCGGCGTGCTCACGCCGATCCAGGGTGCCGACAAGGCGCGCGACGCGGGCATTCGCGTCTTCACGGTCGCGCTCGGCACCGACCACGGCACGCTGAACGGCTTCGGGTTCGGCTTCGGCGGCAACGGCGGCGGGTTCGGCGGCGGTCGCCGCTTCCCGGTGCGCCCCGATCCCGTCACGCTCGCTGCGATCGCGCGCGAGACCGACGGCAGGACCTTTCGCGCGGAGTCGGCGTCGAAGGTGAACGACGTCTACAAGCAGCTCGGCCAGAGCATCGCGCACCGCCCTGCGACGCGTGAGATCTCGTCGTGGTTCGTCGGCGCGGCGGCGCTGCTGCTCCTGCTCTCACTCGGCAGCGCGCGCATCACCGGCGGCCGGCTGCCGTGACGATGACCGGCAGAGGGCAAGAGCGAAGCCGCCTCCTGCGGCGCCTCGCGCTGGCCGCGGGCGTGCTCGTTCTCCTCGCGTTGCTCTTCCTGATCAGCGGCCACTGGCTGCTCGCGCTGATCCTCGCCATCCCGGCCGCCGTCGCGGTCTGGATGTACATGCAGGCGCGCGGCGTCCGCTAGCACCGTCCGGAACGGACGTCCCGGCTCCGAGCGTACGCTCACCTCTGAACCGGCCTGAGCCCGCACGGTCCCGCGCGCCGGTGGAAGGCGCGCCTCGGCGCCTCCCACCCAGCACGAGGCGACGCGTCACTCGAGGCCGTTCGCGCGCGCAGGACTTGCCTGCGACGCTTGCTGCGGACTGCCTGTGGCGGCGGCGCTCACGTCGCGTTCCTGATCCCGGTCAGGCCGATCACGCCGCCGACGGCGACGAGCCCGGCGGTGATCCACATCGCTGTGCGGTAGCCGCGCAGGCCCAGCTGGTCGGTCGGGCCGGCCGCCGCGGCGCCGACGACCGCGATCCCGAGCAGCCCGGCGACCCGCGCGACGGCGTTGTTGAAGCCGCTCGCGATCCCCACGTCGCGCTCGCCGGCGTCCGCGAGCACGGTCGCCGTCAGCGGTGCGACGATCATCGAGAGGCCGACCGCGAAGAGCAGCAGCCAGGGAGCGAGGTCGAGCCAGTACGTGAAGTCCGGATCGAGCCGTGCGATCGGCACGAGCGCGACCGCGGCGACGAGCGGTCCGACGCCCATGAACCAGCGCGGGCCATAACGCATCGCGAGACGGCCGAAGCGCGGCGAGAGGAGGAACATGACGATCGTGATCGGGACCAGCACGATTCCGCTCTGCAAGGCCGAGTAGCCGGCCAGCTGCTGCAGGAACAGCACGAGGAAGAAGGTGAGGCACGAGAGGCCGGCATAGACGCTCACCGTCTCGATGTTCGCGAAGGTGAAGTTGCGCTTGGAGAAGAGGGGCAGCGGCAGCATCGGCCGGGAGCAGCGCCGCTCCCAGAGCACGAAGGCGGCGAGCAGGACGATCCCGCCGACGAAGCTGACGACGATCAGCGGGTCGTTCCAGCCGCGATTGGGCGCTTCGATCAGCGCGAAGACGGGACCGCCGAGCCCGAGCACGCAGAGCGCGCCTCCGACGACGTCGACGTGCACGCGTTCGTTCCCGCGCGCGAGGCCCGGCACGGCGTAGAGGACGAGCGCGACCGTCGCGACCGCGATCGGGATGTTGATCACGAAGATCCAGCGCCAGGAGGCGTGCGTGATCAGCCAGCCGCCCACGAGCGGACCGAGGATGAACGCGACGCCGGTCCACGCCGTCCACTGCCCGATCGCCGCGCCCCGCTCCTCGCCGCCGAACGTCGTCGCGATCACGGCCAGCGCGGCCGGCGTGAGGATGGCGCCCGCGATGCCCTGAAGGCCGCGCGCGAGGATGAGCGTCGTGCCGTCGGGCGCGGCCGAGCAGAGCACCGACGTCGCCCCGAACGCGACCGTGCCGACCACGAAGACGCGCCGCGCGCCGTACAGGTCGGCGAGCGAGCCGCCGACGAGGAGCAGCGAGCCGAGCGTCAGCAGGTACGCGTCGACGACCCACTGCTGGAGCGCAAGCCCGCCGCCGAGGTCGACCTGGATGGCCGGGAGGGCCACGTTGACGACGCTGCCGTCGACGAAGACAATGCTCGACCCGAGGATGCAGGCGACCAGGATGAGCCGGTTGCGAGACGACGGCGCCAGGTGTTCGATACTCGCAGACCGAAGGAGGCGTACGTGGCTGACTACCAGGTGGTGAACCTCGAAGACGTGGACGACTGGCTCGGCGACTACCCGGGCGAGATGCGAGGGATCACGTATGCGATCGGCGCGGAGCAGGTGGCGCTGACGCACCGTCGGATGCCGCAGCACACGGGGAGCAAGGGCTCCTACGGGCACCGGCACAGGACGCAGGAGGAGATCTACTTCGTGCTGAGCGGCAGGCTCCAGTTCAAGCTCGACGACGAGGTGGTCGAGATCGGCCGCCACCAGGCAATCCGCATCCCGCCGCACACCTGGCGCGGTGTCTGGAACGACGAGCCCGAGGACGCCGAGCTCGTGATCGTCTCCCTGCGGATCGGCGACCCGCAGGGTGACGCGGAGCGCTCCGCCGAGGACTTCTGGCCCGAATAGGGGCGGCCCTCCGGGGACGGGTGCCCGGCAGTCGCCGTTTCCGGCGTCGTGCCGGGCACCCGTTCTGCGCCTCCCCGAACTGCGGCTAGTTCGCGCGTGGAGCGGGCCGCGGCGCCGGCTTGCGGCGTCCGCGCAACTGCTCGATGTGCGCGTCGTGGAGCATCTTCGTCGCCCGGTGGTCCGAAGGCCTCATCATCTCCCCGAGCCTCCTCTCTCTCGCTCTCGAATATCTTGATGTCGAGATACTACAACGCGAGTCTCTTGACGTCAAGAGTCTTTGTGTCAAAATGCGTTCGTGGGCGGCACCGGGGTCAACGTCGGGGATCACGTCGACCGCCTGCTGGCGAAGATCGCAGAGGCGGGCGTGGTGGACATCGACCTCGACGTGGAGGGGATCGTCGACCGGATCGGGAGCATCCATCGGCGCATGAAGAAGGCGCAGGAGACGACGCTCCGCGAGCACGGCCTGACGCCGCCGGAATGGGGTGTGCTGACCACGCTGCGGCTCGGTGGCGAGCACTGCAGCAGCTCGCCCGGCGAGCTCGCGAGCGACCTCGAGCTGTCGAGCGGAGCGATGACGAGCCGCCTCGACCGGCTCGAGCACGCCGGCTACGTGCGCCGCCTACCGGATCCCGACGACCGGCGGGGTGTGGTCGTCGAGCTGACGGAGAAGGGCCGCGACGCGTGGGAGACCTCGATGAACGTGCAGGGCAGGCGCGAGGCGTTCATCGCCTCCGTGCTCACGAAGGAGGAGCAGCAGGAGCTGAACGTGCTGCTGCGGAAGCTCCTGCTCGGCTTCGGCGACGAGAAGGGCGAGAAGGCCTCTAAGAAGTCGTCGTGACCGTGATCGCGAGCACGGCGCTGCGGCCGTCGTTCGTGTAGGCGCGCACCTCGAGCGCGTGCGGGCCCGGCGCAACCGTCGCCGTGTCCCAGCTCGCGGCCCACGGCTCGGCGGTCGGCGCGGCGATCACCGTGCCGTCGACGACGAACTCGACACGGGCGACCGGGCCGATCGTGTGCGCGCGCCAGTCGACCACGCCGGTGATCGTCTGACCGTCGGCGAGGTTCTGCGCCGTCACCTGCGGTGCGGGCAGCGGTTTGGGTGCCGGCTTCGGTGCCGGCTTCTTCTTCGGTGCCGGCTTCTTCTTCGGCGCAGGCTCCTTCTTCGGCGCAGGCTTCTTCGGTGCGACATGGTTCGAGACGACGAGCGGCAGGCGGCGCTCGGCGACGCGACCGTCCCCCGCGACCGCTGCGAGCGTGAGGTGGTGCAGGCCGTCGCGCACGCGGCGTGAGTTCCAGCGCAGCGTGAACGGGGCGGCACGGTCGCGGCTGATCACGTGCCCGTCCACGTAGAGGCCGATCCCGCTCGTCCTCGCGCCGCGCACGTTCGCTCGGATCCGCAGCGTGCCCTTCACCTTCTGCCATGCGCGCAGCGCCGACGTCGTGAGCGCGAAATCGTGGTTGACGATGCGCACGGCGAGCCGCTGTGTCGCCGACCGGCCGCCGCCGGTCGCCTTCACCGTGAGGACGTGAAGGCCGTTCTCGACGCTCGTCGTGTTCCAGCCGCGTCCACCCGCAAACGCGAACGGCTTGCGCGAGTCGCTCCACACGATCTGCCCGTCGATTGCGAAGTCGACGCGGCGCGCGGTCGGCCCCTTCGTGCGCACCGACCAGGGCACGATCCCGCGGAGCGTCGCGCCGCGGTCGATCGAGGTCGTGTCGACGTGCAGCGCATAGCGCTCGGGATACGCGAAGTGCCGGACGAGGTTCATGTAGTAGCCCCAGCGCCAGTACGGGCCGGGGTCGGTGTGGTGGTCGCTGCCGCCGAGCGCGCCCGCGTGGTTCGGGTCCGGCACCTGTGAGTGGCCGAGGATGTGCTCGCGGTCGACCTGGATGTCGAACCGGCGGACGAGCCAGGCGACGAGGCGCGCGGACGAGCGGTACTCGTCGTTCGTGAACCCGGCCGGGTCGTAGGTCTCGCCGACGTGCTCGATCCCGATCGAGTGCTGGTTGACCTTCCAGTTGCCTGCGTGCCAGGCGATGTCCGAGAGGTGGACGAGCTGCGCGATCGAACCGTCGCGCGACACGACGTAATGCGCGGAGGCATGGGAGTGGCCGCCGGAGAGCCACCAGACGTTGCCGAGCATGCTGCCGCCGTCCGTGGCGTGGATGACGATCGTCGTGATCGTGTGCGTCTTCGCGTTCCGGCTCGCCTTCGTGTAGCTGCCCTCGCCACGCACGACGGTGATCGCGGGCTGCTTCACGACCTCGCGGGCAGGCGCAGCGGACGCGCCCGCAAGCACGCCCAGGATCAGCACGACGAGGACTGCACCTCTCGACACGACTGCGACGTTGTAGCCCAGATTTCTGGCGCCGCCAGCCCCCCGGAGAGGGGTTTTACGGCGTCTTCACGTGTTTCACACCGCGCCCCTGCGAAATCGAGCGGTGGCAGGCGTCACGAGGGACAGAAAGGACGAAAAGATGAGGCAGCTCTGCGCGTCGGCCCCTGGAACGGTCCTCGTACCGGCAGCCGTGGAGCGACGACGTTGAGGGTCGCCATCGTCACCGGCTCCGACTCCGGCATCGGCAAGGCGACCGCCGTCGCGCTCGCCCGCGACGGCTTCGACGTCGGCGTCACCTGGCACGAGGACGAAGAGGGCGCGAACGAGACGGCGCGGGAGGTGCGTGCGCTCGGACGGCGCGCCGAGGCCCGTCAACTCGATCTTTCGAAGCTGCCGGACGCCGCGGATGTCGTCGACGAGCTGATCGGCGCGCTCGGCGGCGTCGACGTGTTCGTGAACAATGCGGGCACGTCGCGCACCGGGCCGTTCCTCGAGCTGTCGTGGGATGACTGGCGGCACACGCTCGCCGTCGATCTCGACGGCCCATTTCTCTGCGCGCAGCGCGCCGCGCGGGCGATGGTGAAGCAGGGGCGAGGTGGCCGGATCGTCAACATCACGTCGGTGCACGAGCACGTGCCGCTCCCGGACTCCTCGGCGTACACGTCGGCGAAGCACGGGCTCGGCGGACTGACGAAGCAGATGGCGCTCGAGCTGGCGGAGCATGGCGTGACGGTCAACGCGATCGCCCCCGGGGAGATCGCGACCCCGATGACCGGCAACGAGGACGTCGATCCGCACACGCTCGAGCGACCCGGCATCCCGGCGAAGCGGCCCGGCTCGGCACACGAGATCGCCTCGCTCGTCGCGTGGCTCGCCTCGCCGGGCGCGGCCTACGCGACGGGCCACTCGTTCGTCGTCGACGGCGGGCTCTTGCTGATGGCGGCTGTGCGCAACGACTGAGTTTGTGATGACTCATCACTAACCGTACGACGCGGTGCGCAGGCCGGCGTCGCCGGTGCGCTCGCCGAGCGCGTGGAACGGCTCGCGTTCACGCTTCCCCTCGATGCAGTCCACGACGTACTCGGCGAGCGCGGGGCCATGCTTGAAGCCGTGGCCGGAGCCGCCGCCAACCAGCCACCAAGAGTCGCGTTCGGGATGGCGGTCGACGATGAAGTGCGTGTCGGAGGAGAGGTCGTACTGGCAGACGCGGGCGCCGATCACCGGCGCCTCGGCCAGCGCAGGGAACCGGTGCGCTGCGTACGTGCGCGCTGCCTGCTGCCACGACTGCAGTGGCATCCGCTCGAGCGTGTCGGGGTTGATCTCGTCGCCTGGAAGATCGGGTGCCACCTTGACGCCGAGCCCCTCGATCTCGCCGTGCCCGTAGTAGGCGGCGTCGTACTCGCAGAACCCGGGCGCGCCGCGCCATGTCGCGTCGGCGCCGAAGAAGAAGACGTCGCGCCGCGTCACCTTCACGTCGACATGCTCGGGGAAGAGCGACGCGAGCCATGGGCCGCACGCCCAAACCACGACGTCGCCGCGGGGGTCGTCGTCCGGCACGCGGCGGCCGCTCTCGAGCCTCACGCCTGCGGCTTCGCCGAGCGACACGAGCAGCTGTGTCGCGCGCCGCGCGTGCAGGACACCAGCTTCGGGCTCGAACAGGACGCCGACGAGATCGTCGACTCTCAGCGACGGGTAGAGGCGAGCAGCCTCGTCGGGCGCGAGCCACTCGTACGGGACGCCGATGCGGTCGAGCGATGCGCGGCTCCGCTCCTCGAACCCGCCTTCGGTGCGGGCGAACCAGGCGACGCCGACCGGTTCCCAGATGCGCGTCCCCGTCGACTCCTGCAGCTCGAGCCACTGCAGTCGCGCAACGCGGGAGAGCTCCGCATACCAGTCGGCCTCTCCGTGTGCAACGCGCGACAGCCGCGTGTCGCCGCCGGAAGCGGAGCGCACGGTGCCGGGCGCGTACTGCTCGACCAGCGTGACGTCCCAGCCGCGCAACGCGAGCTCGCGGGCGGTCGAGGCGCCGAAGACACCTGCGCCGACCACGACCGCGCTGCTCACGACGAGAGCGCCTCGACGTTCCGCTCGTGGAGGTCCGGGTGGTCCCAGCCGTCGACGACGCCGGCCGTTCCGGCGAGCAGTCCCTCGAGGTAGCGGCGGAGCGGCGGGATGTCGTCGACCGTGCCGACCGGCCCGTGCCCCGGCACGATCAGCCGCGGACGCCGCGCCTCGAACGCGTCCAGGATCTCGAGCCAGTGCTCGACGTCGCCGTGGCCGACCCACGGATGCGTCTCGATCACGACGAGGTCGCCGGCGAAGAGCGTGTCCTCGAACCACAAGAAGGCGTCGCTCTCGGTGTGCCCGCCGCCCAACGTCTCGACGACCGCGCCGTCGAGCTCGATCTGCTCGACGAACGTGTTCGTCGGGACGAGGAGCACGAAGTCGTCGACCTCTTCCTCGAGGACTGCGGCGGTGCCGCCCTCGCGCTGCGCCCTGGCACGCTCCTCGGGGTCGTCGCGGAACGCCTCGACGTTCACGCGGCCGCGCTCCTCCACGAGCTCACGCGTGCGCTCGGTCGCGACGATCGGCACATCGTCGAACGACTTGTTGCCGTTGACGTGGTCGCCGTGCCAGTGGCTGTTGATCGCGTACGAGACCGGCGCGACCACCTCCGCGGCGATCCGCAGCTGGTCGGCCGCTGAGGTGCTGACGAACGTGTCGAAGACGACGACGTCGTCGCCCGCGCGGACGAAGCCCGCGTTCGCGACGGCGCCGCGATCGGGGATCGCGATCGCCGCCCAGGCGTCGTCGGCGATCTGATCGAGCCGGAAGTGGTCCACCGCGCGATGCTACGCGACGGCGAGCGTATCCAACGCGCCGCGCAGCGAGCCGACGAAGCGCGCCAGCTCCGCCGGGCCTTCCTCCGCAGCCTCGACCGCGCGCGAGCCGACGGCGATGCCGTCGACGAGCTCGGCCGCAGCGCGCGCGTGCTCCGGCGTCGAGATGCCGAAGCCCGCATAGAGCGGCACGTCAGACGCCGCGCGCGCGCGTTCGGCGAGCGGGGCGAGCGACGGTGCGAGCTCAGCGCGTGCGCCGGTCGTGCCGGTGACGGTGACGAGGTACAGCCAGCCGTCGGTCTCCGACGCAGCGAGCTTCAGTCGCTCGTCCGTCGACGTCGGTGCGACGAGCTGCACGCGTTTCAGCTCCGGCCGGTCGTCGGCCGGCAGGTCGACGACGATGAACGAGGTCGCACCTGCCTCGCGCGCCTCACGTTCCAGCCGCTCCCAGCCGTACGCGTCGAAGATCGAGGCGTACGTCATCGCGATCAGCGGGACGTCGACACGCGCGCGGATCTCGGCGAGCACCTCGAGGCAGCGTGCGGTGCGCATCCCGGCCGCGAGCGCACGTTCGCCGGCGCGGCGGATCACCGGCCCGTCGGCGAGCGGATCCGAGAACGGGAAGCCGATCTCGACGATGTCCGCACCCGCCTCGACCGCGGCCTGGGCGAGCTCCGGCGTGTCCGGCATCGCCATCAGGTAGACGACCAGGACCTTCGAACTCTTGGAATCAGATTCCCGCATCTCGTTCTGCGCCATCACTGCGACACTCGCGAACCTGGCTCGGCTGACACGGAATCAGGTTCGGTCGAGGATTCGCGTCCGAGCACCTCCGCGAGGTCCTTGTCGCCGCGGCCCGAGAGGCAGACCACGACGAGCTCGTCGCCGCAGTCCAACGCGCGGGCGAGCGCGTGCGACGACTCGAGCGCGGGCACGATCCCTTCCGTCTCACAGAGGCGGTGGAACGACGCGACCGCCTCGTCGTCGGTGCACGGCACGTACTCGGCGCGGCCGCTGTCGCGCAGCTGCGCGTGCTCCGGGCCAACGCCCGGGTAGTCGAGCCCCGCGGAGATCGAGTGCGCGTCCATGATCTGGCCGTCCTCGTCGGCGAGCAGCGAGGACCTGGCGCCGTGGAGGACGCCGGGCCGGCCCGTGCCGAGCGACGCCGCGCCCGCGGCCTCGACGCCGATCAGCCGCACGTCCTCGTCCGGGATGAAGTCGTAGAACATGCCGATCGCGTTCGAGCCGCCGCCGACGCAGGCGACGACCGTGTCCGGGAGCCGTCCCTCGATCTGCTGGATCTGCTTGCGCGCCTCGCGGCCGATCACGCGCTGCAGCTCGCGCACGATCTCCGGGTACGGCGCCGGTCCGACACACGACCCGATCAGGTAGTAGGTCGTCTCGACGGTCGCGATCCAGTCGCGGATCGCCTCGCTCGTCGCCTCCTTGAGCGTGCGCGTGCCGAACTCCACCGGGCGCACCTCCGCGCCCAGCAGCTCCATGCGCTCGACGTTGGGCGCCTGCCGGCGGATGTCCTCGCTGCCCATGTAGACGACGCACTCGAGCCCGAAGCGCGCGCAGACCGTTGCGGTGGCGACGCCGTGCTGGCCCGCGCCGGTCTCGGCGATGATCCGCTTCTTCCCGAGCCGCTGCGCGATCACGACCTGACCGAGCGCGTTGTTCACCTTGTGCGCGCCGGTGTGCATGAGGTCCTCGCGCTTCAGGTACATGCGCTGGTCGGGCGCGAAGCGCTCGACGCGCGTGAGCGGCGTGGGTCGGCCGGCGTACGTCGTGAGCAGGTGGTGCAGCTCGGCGTGGAACGAGTCGTCGTCGCGCAGCTCCGCCCATGCGCGCTCCAGCTCGTCGAGCGCGGGAATCAGCGTCTCCGGGACGTAGCGACCGCCGTACGCACCGTACGTCCGTGTGTCACTCATCTGGCTGCCTCCACCCATCGTTTGAGAGCGTCGTGGTGCTTCAGGCCGGGTGCCCGCTCGGTCGAGCGCGCCGAGTCGACCGCCCACGGTCGCACGGCCGCGATCGCCTCGGCGACGTTCTCGGGGCCGAGGCCGCCCGCGAGCATCACGCGGCCCGGCGTCGCTCTCGCGCGCTCGAGATGCGACGCGTCCTGCTCCGCCCACGGGAGGTCGACCACGCTGCCGACCTGCTCGTCGCCGCGGAACAGCATCGCGTCGCGCGAGCGGTGACCGTTCTCGCGCCCGTAGAACTGCACGAGGTCCGCGTCGGTCTCCTCGCGCTCTCCGACGAAGACCGCGACGCGCAGCACGCTGTCCGGCGCGTCGAGCAGCGTGTCGGCACGGCGGGGGCTTTCCGCCGCGAGGATGAAGCCGACCATGTCGGCGCCCGCCTCGACCGCGGCGTCGACGTCGTCCTGCCGCGTCAGTCCGCACACCTTGACGAGCGGGCGCGAGACGAGCTCGCGCAGCTTCGCGCCGGGATCGGCGGCGCGCATCAACGTGGCGCCGACGAGGATCCCGCTCGCGCCCGCAAGCTCGGCCGCCGCAGCCTGCGCACGTGTTGCGATGCCGCTCTCGGCGATCACGACGCGGTCGCGCGGCGCGGTTGCGACGAGCTCGAGCTGTCGCTTCCTGTCGATCGAGAAGTCGCCGAGGTTGCGCGCGTTGACGCCGAGCACCGGCGCGTCGAGCCGCGCCGCCCGCGCGAGCTCGTCCGCATCGTGCGCCTCGACGAGCGTGTCGAGGCCGAGCGTGCGCGCCACGCGCAGCAGCCCGTCGACCGTCGGGTCTCTGAGGTCGCGCAGGAGGAGCAGCACGGCGTCCGCGCCGGCGTCGCGTGCCTCCTCGAGGTGCGCGGGCGTCGAGAAGAACCCCTTGGCGAGCAAGGGCAGCTTCGTCGCCACGCGTGCGGCGCGCAGGTCGTCCCACGTGCCGCCGAAGCGCTCGTCGACCAGCACCGACATCGCGCGCGCGCCGCCCGCCTCGTACGAGCGAGCGACCGCGGCGACGTCGCCTTCGGGACGCAGGTCGCCTGCCGACGGCGAGCGCCGTTTGAACTCGGCGATCGCGCCGAACCCGGGCGCCGACAGTGCGTCCTTGAACCTCATGCGCCGCTTCCCAGGGTGTCAGACACCAACGGGTCTCTCCTGCGAGAACGCGACGAGCGCTTCGAGGCGTGTGGCCGCCGCGCCCGACTCCAGCGCCTCGCGGGCGATCGAGACGCCTTCCTTCAGGTCGGCGGCATGGCCGCCGGCGGCGATCGCGCCGGCGGCGTTGAGGACGATCGCGGAGCGGCGGCCGCCGTCCGCGCCTTCGAAGACCTCGCGGATCTTGCGCGCGTTCTCTTCGGCCGTCCCGCCCCGCAATTCGTTCGGGTCGCAGCGCTCGACGCCGAGGTCGAGCGGGTCGATCTCGCGCTGCCGCACGTCGCCGTCCACCACCTCGCAGACGAGGTTCGACCCGGCGGGCGAGAGCTCGTCGATCCCGCCCGCCCCGTGAACGACGAACGCACGGCGCGCACCGAGCTTCGCGAGCACGTCGGCGATCACCGGCACGAGCAGCGGCGAGTAGACGCCGACGACCTGTGCGCGGGCTCCTGCCGGGTTCGTCAGCGGCCCGAGCACGTTGAAGACCGTCCGTGCTGCCAGCTCCCGTCGTACCGGTCCGGCGTGCTTCATCGCCGGATGATGCGTCGGCGCGAACATGAAGCCGAAGCCGAGACCGTCGATCGACTGCGCGATCCGGTCCGGTGTCTGGTCGAGGTCGAAGCCGAGCTGCTCGAGCACGTCGGCACTCCCGCACAGCGACGAGACAGAGCGGTTGCCGTGCTTGGCGACACCTGCGCCGGCGGCGGCGGCGAGCAGCGCCGCCGCGGTCGAGATGTTGAACGTCTTGCCGCCGTCGCCGCCCGTGCCGGCGGTGTCGACGAGGTCTTGCCGCTTCGGCTCGACCGGCACGACGTGCGCGCGCATCGCCTCGGCGGCGCCCGCGATCTCGTCAGCCGTCTCGCCCTTCAGGCGCAGCGCGACGAGAAAGCCGCCGATCTGCGCGGGCGTCGCGTCGCCCGACATGATCGCGTCCATCACGAGGCGAGCGTCTTCGCGGCTCAGGTCCTTGCCGTCGAGCAGTTGCGCGAGCGCGTCCTGGATCATCCGAGGAAGTTCCTTGCGATGTCGCGGCCGTGCGGCGTCAGCACCGACTCCGGGTGGAACTGCACGCCGTCCACCGGCAGCTCGCGGTGACGCACGGCCATCACCTCGCCATCTGCCGCCGTCGCCGAGACCTCGAACACGTCGGGCACCGACGTCGCGGCGAGCGAGTGGTAGCGGCCCGCGAGGAAGTCGGACGGCAGCCCGTCGAAGATGCCACGGCCGTCGTGACCGACCAGCGTCGCCTTCCCGTGCACGAGCTGCTGCGCCTGCCTGACCTCGCCGCCGTAGACCTGCACGATCGCCTGATGGCCGAGGCAGACGCCGAGCGTCGGCACGCGGCCGGCGAGGCGCTGCAGGATCTGCGGCGTCACGCCCGCGTCCTCCGGCCGGCCGGGGCCGGGAGAGACGACGAGGTGCGACGGCGCGAGCGCCTCCGCCTCCTCCGGTGTGACCTCGTCGTTGCGCCGCACGACCACCTCCGCGCCCAGCTCGCCGAACAGGTGAGCGAGGTTGTACGTGAACGAGTCGTAGTTGTCGATCAACAGGATCATCGGTTCTCCGCGGCCTCCAGCGCCGCCTCGAGCGCCGCCAGCTTGTTCAGGCACTCCTGATGCTCGTCGCCCGGGTCGGAGTCGGCAACGATCCCGCCGCCCGCCTGCAGGTGGGCGCGCCCGTCCTGCAGGCGCACGGTGCGGATCGCGATGCAGGTGTCGAGCCCGATGCCCGGCAGGTGGTAACCCACGATGCCGGCGTATGTGCCCCGGCGATAACCCTCGAGCTCGGAGATGATCTGCATCGCGCGCACCTTCGGCGCGCCGGAGACGGTCCCCGCGGGGAACGTCGCGCGCAGCAGGTCGAACGGCGTGACGCCGTCGGCGAGCACGCCTGCCACCTCCGAGACGAGATGCGTGACGTGCGAGAAACGCTCGGGCTCGAGGAACCGCTCGACCTTCACCGTCCCGGGCACGCAGACCCGCGAGAGGTCGTTGCGGCCGAGGTCGACGAGCATCACGTGCTCGGCGCGGTCCTTCTCCGAGGTGAGCAGCCGCTCCGCGTCGCCCTCGCCGCGGGCGGTCGTGCCGGCGATCGGGTTGAGGCTCGCGCGCGAGCCCTCGGCCTTGACGTGCGTCTCGGGCGACGAGCCGACGAGCGCGACGCCGTCGAGCTCGAGCAGGAAGAGATACGGCGAGGGGTTGATGCGGCGCAGCGCGCGGTAGACGGCGAGCGGCGAGACGCTCGTCTCACGCACCGCACGTTGTGAGAGCACAACCTGGAAGATGTCACCGCGGCGGATGTGCTCCTTCGCGACCTCGACGCGCCGCTCGTGCTCCGCGCGCTCGGGGAAGCGCACCGTCTCGCCGGCGACGACAGGCTCCTCGCGCGGCTCGACGTGCCGGGCGAGCACGCGCGCGACCTCGGCCGGGTCGCCGACGAGCACCTCTGCCGTGCCTCTCACATGGTCGAAGCGGAGGAAGACGTCGGCGACCACGAAGCGGCTCTCGTCGACGCCGGGCCCCTCCGCCGGCAGCGGCACCGTCCGCTCCAGCTTCGCGATGTGGTCGTAGCCGAGGTAGCCGACGACGGCCTCGCCGAGCTCCTCGGCCTCCTCGAACGAGACGATCCGGTCGCCGCAGCCGACGAGCGAGTAGCGCCCGAGCCGACCCTGGTCGACGGATTCGAGCAGGAACGAGGCGCGCGCCGTCTCGCGCAGGCGCAGGTATGCCGCGAGCGGCGTGACGAGGTCGATGTGGAGTTCGGTCGTGGTCATCGTGAAACGCAAAACGACCCTTGCGGGTCGTCGGGTCGAGCGGTGCGGGCTGTGGCGCGTCCGTCTACGCGCGCAGGCTCCCGCCCCGCTCGTGGCGCCAGCCCCACCAGGTACGGGTCGGGAAGGTCATCTGCCCGCAGCGTAGGCCAGCCTGGTTCAATGCGCAAGCCGTGGCAGCCCCTGAACTGTTGACAGCGCTGCTCAACGCCCCGGGCCCGTCCGGCCACGAGGAAGAGCCGGCGCGAATCTGGCGCGAGGCCGCGTCGCAGTTCGCGGAAGTGACTTCGGACACCATGGGGACGTCGTTCGCGCGCGTGCGCGCCGAAGAAGGCGCGCCGACGCTCGCGCTGATGGGCCACATCGACGAGATCGGGATCGCCGTCACGAACATCGAGGAGAGCGGGCTGCTCTCCTTCACGACCGTCGGCGGCATCTCGCCGGAGATGCTGATGGGACAGCGCTTCGAGCTGATGACGCGGAACGGGCGCATCCCGGCGGGGGTCTCGCGCAAGCGGATCCCGCCGGAGAGCATCCGCGACCGCCCGCGTCCGGAGCTGACCGACCTGCACCTCGATATCGGCGCCAAGGACCGCGCGGAGGCGGAGAGCCTCGTTCGCGTGGGCGACGCCGGCGTCTGGGTGGGGCCGCCGGTCGAGCTGCCGAACGGGCGGCTGCTCGCGAAGGCGCTCGACAACCGGCTCGGCGCGTACATCGCGCTCGAATCGGCACGACGGATCGCAGAGGCCGGACCGGCGCAGGTCGACGTGGTCGCCGTCGCGGCGGTGCAGGAGGAGATCGGGCTCTACGGTGCGCGAACGGCCGCCTACGGGCTCGACCCGCAGGTGGCGCTCGCGATCGACGTCACTCCCGCGACCGACGTGCCGGGCGGTGACGCGCGGCGTGCCGGCCGCATCGAGCTCGGCCTGGGCGCGATGATCGCGCGCGGCCCGACCCTGAACAAGCACGTCACCGAGCTGCTCGGCGAGGTCGCGGAGGCGGAGGGGATTCCGCACGCGTGGGAGGTCTACTCGCGCACGACGTCGACCGACGCCGACGAGATTCACCTCACGCGCGCGGGGATCCCGACCGGGCTCATCTCGATCCCGACGCGCTACCTGCATAGTCCCAACGAGGTGTGCGCGCTCGAAGACATCGAATCGATCGTCCGGTTGATCGTGGCGTTCGCGAACCGTCTGACCCGCGACCACTCGTTCGTGCGCTGATGGCCGGCCGCAGCGTCATCGTCAGCGCTGTCCGCACGCCGTTCGGACGACTCGGCGGCGGGCTCGCGAAGCATGAAGCGACCGAGCTCGGCGCGACCGCGATCAAGGCCGCGCTCGAGCGCATCGGCGTCGAGCCGGCCGAGCCCCAGTACGTGATCATGGGCCAGGTGCTGCAGGGCGGCGCCGGCCAGGCGCCGGCCCGCCAGGCTGCGATCGGCGCCGGGCTGCCGAAGGAGACGCCGTCGGACACGATCAACAAGGTGTGTGCGTCGTCGATCCGCGCGATCGAGATCGCCGACTCGATGATCCGCGCCGGCGACGTCGAGGTCGTCGTCACGGGCGGGATGGAGTCGATGACGAACGCGCCGTACCTCCTGAAGAAGGCGCGGTTCGGCGTCGAGGCGCACGCGCCGCAGTACGTGATCATGGGGCAGGTGCTGCAGGGCGGCGCGGGGCAGGCGCCCGCGCGCCAGGCCGCGATCGGCGCAGGGCTCCCCAAGGAGACCCCGGCGGACACGATCAACAAGGTGTGCGCGTCGTCGATCCGCGCGATCGAGATCGCCGACTCGATGATCCGCGCCGGCGACGTCGAGGTCGTCGTCACGGGCGGGA